>Ga0255349_1000696_pt1 | contig 14447 bp, 12 predicted proteins | sample CBST25v15metaG_FD_189947 | JGI IMG/M metagenome (GOLD analysis project Ga0255349, IMG submission 189947) | Peat soil microbial communities from Stordalen Mire, Sweden - C.B.S.T-25.v15 | ecosystem: Environmental > Terrestrial > Soil > Wetlands > Peat | place: Sweden: Norrbotten County, Stordalen...
CACGCCCATCTGGTTCAAGGTCAAGGCGCGCAACGCGAAAAAGGACGAGTAGGGTGCTTCGGGTGGCGCTCGGCTGATGGCACGGGTTGGGACGGTACCCCGCATCTCCAGGTAAAGAGCGCCTGGAGATCGGAGGCGCACACCTGGATTCGCGTCTGTCGGTTCCCCGGTTGCTGCTCAGTTTGTGCAATGGGCTGTTGGCGACAATTGACCTTCAAGCATCACATTCCTGGTCACTTGGCGACATACAGGGTTTATCCTATGAGAGAGGATGTCAAGGGAAGACTCACTCTCTTGCTCCCGCAAGAGGATGCTGTTTGGCTTGCGTCCAGCCCCGCCGTCTTTTTGCGGAAGAAACTGAATGGGGCAATTATCCCCGCACGTCAAGTAACGCATTATGATGGGGCATGGAACTCTCTCAACGGCGATTCAAAAATAGCTGGAGTCGAATCGAGCGAGCGACAGGCCACCTTGCCGCATTCCAAGTTGAATGGAACCGCATTGCTCAGGCTACCCGCAGCACCATCGCTCGATATGACAAGGACAGCGGGTGGTATATCGCCAGCCTGAAACCCGACGACGCCACGCGGGAATCCATCAAGAAGACGATCCTTCCACTCATACTCGGCGAGTACGCTTATCAACTGAGATCGGCTCTGGATGGGCTGATTTGGGATGCAATCACCTTCAAGCAAGGATCCGAACCTCCCGCCGATGCAAATCGATTAGAGTTTCCTGTCCTCAACGGTAAGATTCGGAATTTCAAGGATTGTGCATTTCACAAATTCCCATTCCCTGACAGGCTCAAAATTTGGATGGAATCGATACAGCCCGACTCTGCTGAAAAACCGGAGGGCCACCCGGATAGAGGTCTCGCTGGGGCACTCGAAGACGTTCATAATCTCGCCAGATTGGACAGGCATCGACGACTGCGAATCATTGCGTCTTTCCCCACCGAACTCTATACCAATATTGTTTTTGATCCCCCTGATGGATTCAAAGAGGTCGGTATGGAGGGGTTGCCCTGCAATATTCTCGGCGATGAGTACGACCTCCTGAGGTTCAAAGTTGAGAGCCTCACGGGGAACCCACCCCGAAAGATACGCATCGAAACGGGCGCTAAGTTCGAGATATTTTTTGAAGACCTAGCGACCTACAATGACATGCCCTCTGGCGAGCGGCTGGGGAATCTGTGCGAGGCAATCCAGTACGTTATTCGTCGATTTGAGGATGAGTTTGCTATCTGACACTTCCTGGCGGGTGGCCACGATCCCGGCAGATTTTGCAAATGGGAATGAGGGTGCCTCATGAGATCGCGGCCCCCCCGTTCATCCTAGCGCGACGCCTATAGATTCAAATTGTTTGGGTGTGCTCAGAGCTCTGCTCAACAAACCGAATCTTCGGAATTACCGTGCTGAATCTCTCCGAGGAGCAAATTGTTCCATAGCCGACGCATCTCCCTAGCAGGCTGAGGGCTTCCTCTTTCGAGATATTTCCAATGTCCGAAACATGATCGAGAGCGGCCTTTGCCCGCCCGAAAGCCGCAGTGTGTTTTGCCCATACCTCGCAGTTTTTCTGTGTGAATACCGGATGGTCAGACGGCAACGGCGGCGCAGTGAACTCCGCTCGAAAGAACATGACCAACGAGGGGCCAGCATCGGGGAGCCGCGCGATTAACTGTTCTTCAAGTTGACCGATTAACAAATCGCCCGACACCTCACCGTGCGACTCAATAATCCCTGAGACGAAAACAACAAGGGAGTTCATCCAGCAAATGAATTCGAAAATGGCATCTAGCCCCGGAGTAATTGCGTCTAGTCCGCCCGATGGAAGCTCAAGCTGAATCAGCGCGATGTACCATTCGCCGTGGTCGAAAGGCGGCTCCTCAGCGACCATCCGCTGAATAAGAAAATCGGCACATCCGGCGTAAGTCAGGTCGTAATGCCCAACACCCACCCCGCTCTTGCTGGTGCGGCGAAACAGTTTTCCGATCATGCGTCCCATTTTGTCACAGTGCCTCGGCTCTGGGAAACAGGCTCCGGCGGATGGCCTCGGTCCCCAGCAGTTCAGGGCCGGGGAGACACAGAAGCTCCGTCGAAAAACACCAATCCCCGCAAACGCCCATGTCGAATGGAGGTTTCAGGAATGTCGCAAGATCGCCATCCAATGAACTAAACCGCACAATGCCCCCGGTGCAGGCTATTGCGGGGTTGTCTGGCTCGATGAGTCTGGTTCGTTCAGATTCATCACATGCACGCTGGCCTCAGTCTCCGGGACGGTGCCGTCGTTGGCCTGGACCGAGGTCGGCTTGCCTTGGATGAGGATGCGCTCGGTGATCCTGCCGCGGGCCGGAACCAGTACGCGCCGGGTGACGGAGGTCGGGCCGGAGGCGGTCATGGAGCGGACGGTGAGCGGAATCTCCGCCGCCGCGTAGCCCGAGTTGGCCAGATCCACGGCCACCAGCCAGTTCCCGGCGTCCACCGCGTTGGGGTAAACGCCCACGATGCTCAGGTCGGGCAACCCCTTGTCGGCATCCACCCAGTCGGCAAAAAACCAGCTCAGATCGGGGTGCTCCGAGGTTGCCCTCCGCAACTGCTCAAAGGGACGCGGGGCGGCGGGAGTTCCGCCCACCGCATCGTCCGCGCGCAAGGCTGATCCGAGCGCTGGATCGCCGGCCAGATCGCGCAGCATCCACAGGACATAGGCGGCTTTGGTGCGGTAATAGACGGGCGAAATGGCCTTTGCAAGCGGCTGTCCGGCGCTTTCGCCGGGGCTGGCCGGCTCGGCCAGGGCCAGGGCGGAGCGGTCCGCTTCGAGCATACCCAGGGCGGCTGCGCGACCCTGCCGCTTTTCCACCCACAGCGTGGTCATGAACGTGGCTACTCCCTCGTCGAGCCACGCCGGTCTCTCCGGCGACAGGTCTCCGTCGTTGGGGCGTGAAGCCAGAGGCCCCTGCTGCGCATCGGCGGGCGTAATCCAGGCCTGGGCGAGGGCGTGAGCCAGCGCATTCTCCAATCCGCCCGGCCTAGCCGTCGAGCCGGGCTCACAGAGCGGCGCAGCCAACAAGGCGCCCGTCTCGAAGGGCGCGTCCTCCGGATCGGGCAGGTCCAAAAGCGTCAGCGGCGAGCGGGGTTTCTGCCCCAGCCAGCCTTCGAGGAACGGCGTCACGGCTTCGGCCGCTATATTCCAGAATTCGACGGCGACATTGTCGTCCGGAAGGGTCCAGGCGGTCAGGTTCGGGCCGGAGTGCGGGGTGCGAATGGCCACAAAGAGACTGGGTGCCTCGAAACCCAGCGTCGTACTCACCAGGCTGGCGGTTGCCACGCCGTCCACCTCCTGCCCCTGGTCCAGGCCATTGGGTTCGGTGACCGTAAGCGGTACGGAGTGGCCGTTGATGAGGGCGACGGTGGGGGCCTGGCCGTGGGGAAACTCGTCGCTGAGCCGCAGCCGGAAATGCGCGCCACTAAGCTGCAGTTTTTCTCTGCCCATTTCGTCGAACAGCCGCGCCCCATCGCCCAGCAGCACCGGCACGCTCGAAGCCGGGTACCAGACCACATTGCCCAAGCCGCGCAGCCCCGTGAACGGAACCGCAATCTGGTCCCAGTCCGAGTGCAGGGCGGCCTTTTCCGGAGCGCCGACGGCCAAAAGCCGTTGAGCAGAGGCCTGGATTGTGCCGGAATAGGTGACGTCCAGCCGGAGGGCCGCGCCGGGCGCCAGCGGCTGGACGAGCGGAATCACGGCCTCGTGCAACTGGCCGGTGTGGTCGACGTCGGAGTTGAGCGTGGCCACCTGAAAAGCAAGATTCCGGCCGTTCCCGCGAATCTCCTCCCAGTTGAGCGAGGAGGAAATCTGGAGCGGAATGCGGACCAGCGGGACGCTGCCGCCGTTGCGAATCGCGATCAGGGCGCGGACGGCGATCCGCTGGGCCGCCGGGTCGAGGTGGACGTCCAGATTGAAGCTGGTGAAGCGGACGGCCTGACGCTCGGCGTTGTCGGCCGAAGAGCCGGCTTCGGCCTGGGCTGGCTGCGGGGAAGCCGTCTGGGCGGCGGAAGGCAAAGTTTGAGTCGCGGTCTGGCTGTTCTCGTCGGTTGAGCGGGAAAAAATGACCTGGCCTTTGGAAGGCTGCGTTGCCGGAGAGGCGGTTTGCCGCGCGGGCGGCGTGGAAGCTGCGCTCTGCGCCGCGCAAGGGAGAGCTAACAAACCAATCAGAATCGCACTTGCAAAGGCAGCTGCTTTGAAAGGGAACGACTTCAGTCGTGCCGCCAGACGTGCAAAAGAAATTCTGGGCTTTAGCCCCTGAGAGAAGGCCCTGCTGTCCGTCCGCATTCCCTCGGCGGCTAAAGCCGCGGCCTGTCTTGTGCGCTTTACGGCACGACTGAAGTCGTGCCCTTTCAAAACAAGCGAAACTTCCGTGGTCCACGCGGTGCGGGCAATCGAGAGCGTCATGAACCCAGACCTTTCTGCTTCTTCGGTTTGACCCCTGCGGTGGGGCCACCTCCACCTGCGGTGGGGCCAACTCTGTCTGCGGCTCCTTGTTGGACGCGGCGGGCGGCCAGGCGGCGCTGGCGGAAGGCCTCGTAGAGCACCACCGCTCCGGCGGCCGAGACGTTGAGCGAGCTGACGCCACCGGCCATGGGAATGCGCAGCAGGTAATCGCACGAGCGCCGGATCAGCTCGTGCAGCCCCGCCCCCTCGCGGCCCAGCACCAGCACGCAGTCGCCCGTCAGGTCGAACTGGTCGTAGTCGCAAATGCGGCTCTCGTCCGGATTCGCGTCCAGGCCGATAATCCACAGATTCTGACGCTTGAGCTCTTCTAGCGCGCGCGCCAGGTTCACCACGCGCGCAATACGGAGGTGTTCGGAGGCCCCGGCGCTAGCCTTGACCGCGACCGGACTCAAGGGCGCCGAACGCCGCTCGGTGAGCACCACGCCGTCCACCCCGGCTCCATCGGCCACGCGCAGCAGAGCGCCCAGATTTTGCGGATCTTCCACGCCGTCCAGAGCCAGCAGCAGCCGCGCGGCGCCCGGTGTCGCGGAGGGCAGTGGCGCGTACAGGTCTTCGATGGAGAGAAACTCCTGCGGATGGACCATGGCCACCACGCCTTGGTGGGCGGGGGTCTGAGCCAGCAGGGTCAACTGCTCCCGCGCTTCCCGCAGAACGCGGACGCCGTTCTGGCGGCAGAGATCGACCAGCTTCTCGAGCCGCGCATCCTCGCGCTCCCGAGCCACGACCACGTGGTCAAAACGCCGCCTGCCGGACCTGATTGCCTCTTCCACAGGATGCAACCCGTACAAAGCTTCCATAGTCAATAGTGTACCGAGAGACAAAGGGGTAAACTCGGTTCAGCGGGAGCAAAAAGGTGATTAAGCGAATTCACATCGAAAATTACAAGTCACTTCGTCAGGTCGAGGTCAACCTCAGGCCACTATCCGTGCTATTCGGCCCGAATGCAGCCGGAAAAAGCAATTTTATCGATTCGCTTCAACTGCTTTCGCGCATCGTCAACAGCGAGACCCTCGGCAAAGCGTTTGATCCACCGTATAGGGGCAAACCATCTGAATCCTTCTCATTCACCCCAGACAACTACCCCGGGCATTGGAAGAAAGGCGAGAATTGCTTCGAGATCGAGGTGGACGTCGAACTCTCCAGGGCCGTGATGTTGCAGGTTGAAAGCGAGATTGCCCAAATGGAGCCGGTTCCGCAACCAGCCGTGAGATCTACCGAAAAACTGAAGATAAAACACAACTTGCTTCGTTATCGGATTAAAGTCTCCATTAATCCTGATTCCGGATTCCTTTTTATCGAGGATGAATATTTGGCTGCTTTATCGAAGAAAGGGGAAATTGACGGGAGCAGAAAACCATTTCTGGAATTAGACAAGGAACGCGATAAATTCTGTTTGCGCCTTGAGGGGCAGTCACATCCTTTCTATCTTGACAGACGTCTTGACTATTCCGTTTTATCCAGGCCGCACTTTGCCAGGCATTATCCCCATGTCACCGCATTCAAGCGAGAGCTCAAAAACTGGCAGTTTTACTATTTTGAGCCACGTGAAAAGATGCGCGCCCCAGCGAGTCCGGGAAGCATCAGCCATGTTGGATTGATGGGCGAGGATCTGGCGGGTTATCTCCACGCTCTACGTTTGTCCGAACCGAAGAAATTTGCAAACGTTGAGAAGACGCTCAAGTATTTGATTCCGTCAATCAGCGAGATTCAGACTATCATCAATCAATTCGGCGAAGTAGAGCTGAATATTGTCGAAAACGGTGTTCCAATTTCGGCTCGATTGGTCTCTGAAGGGACTCTTCGTATGCTGGGTCTTTTGAGTTTGGAAGGCTCGCGCACTCCGCCGTCTCTGATCGGCTTTGAAGAACCTGAAAATGGAGTACAGCCAGAAAGAATCCGTGAAATTGCTGAACTGATTATTGGAAAGTCTGAATCGGATAGCCAAACGCAGATGATCGTTACGACGCACTCTCCTGTGCTGCTGGATCAAATTTCTCTCGAAAATATCTTCTTGTGCAAAAAAAATCGGGGAGAAACTTCGATCGAACCCATTGATTCATGGGGTGCGCTTGGCAAGCGTGATGCTGTGGATCGAGGCCTTCTTGAACAGCTCGCACCGGTTTCCGAGAGAATGTTGCGGGGGGATTTCCGTGACTGATCTTCTGCTATTTTGCGAGGACTCGTTCCATGAGTCATTCGTCGTTCCGCTGGTTCAGCGCGTGGCTCGGGAGACCGGAATCGATGTGCAGTGCAAAGTCAGAACTGCCCGAGGCGGGCTCGCTCGAATGGCCGGCGAACTGAAGCTTTTCCTGCAAGAAGTCGAAGCGATGAAAGACACACTCCCTGGCGCTCTCATCGTTGTAGCCGATGGCAATTGCAAGGGTACAGCGGAACGTCGCAAAGAGTTCTCAAGTCAAGATTCAATCGCGCGGTTGGGAGACCAGGTTGTATACGCAATCCCGGACCCACATATTGAACGCTGGATGCTGGTGGATGCACAGGCGTTCAAGAAAGTCTTTGGCACAGGGTGCCGGGCTCTACCGGCTGTTAAATGCGTTAAGGGCGAGTATAAGAAAATTCTCCGTGAGGAGTTTCGCAATGCGGATTTCGTCCCAGCGCTGGGTGGACGGGAGTATGCGGTGGATATAGTGGAGGCCATGGACCTCGACCGTGCATCGCGTGAGGACAATGCATTCTCCGAATGTGTAAAGAGTCTTCGCGGCTTGATGAATCGCCTGAAATGCACGCCCGGAATCTAGACGATTTTCGCTTGAAAGTGATGAGTTTCCCAAAGAATTCACGTTTCTATCGTTTGTCGCGCAAATTTTGCGTCTAATCTGAATGAGATGGGAATTGCAGCGCTTGTTCGCCCGTTTTTCGGTCCAGGTTCAGCCGCCATTGCGGACCAACAGTCGCGGCAGGAGAATCTCGCGGTTTCCGCAGGGCTGAAGCGCCAGGATGCCGGCCTGCTGGATGAGCTGATCGTGCGCTACCAGCACCGGCTGATGCGCTATCTGCTTTATTTGACAGGAAATCGCGAGCTGGCCGAGGATCTCTTCCAGGAGGTCTGGATGCGGGTTCTGGTGCGTGGGGCGCAGTTCGACGGCCGCGCGCGTTTTGGTACCTGGCTGTTTACTATCGCCCGCAACCTGGTGATCGATCAGCGGCGCAAGCGGACAATGGCCAGCCTGGATGAGCTGTTCGAGGGCAGCGGGGACGAAGACCGGCCGATGAGCGTCGAGATTGCCGGCCACGACCCGACTCCCTTCGACCTCTTTGCCGGCGGCGAAGACCGGGAGCGGATTGCCGGGGCGATGATGGAGCTGGAAACAATCTACCGCGAGGTGCTCGTGCTCCGATTCCACGAGGAACTATCGCTCGATGAGATTTCCCAGGTGACGCAATCTCCGCTTTCCACCGTGAAATCAAGGCTTTATCGCGGTCTGGCGGCCATCAAACCCAAACTGAGTCACAACCGCCTGCGACGTCCGGCAGTCGCGATTCGGCCGGGCAGAGAAAGCGCGGAGCCAACGGCGGAGCCCAATGCGGGATCGGCGATGGCCAACCCGGTGCCGGGGGTGATATGAAACCAGACGATGGCGGCGCTACCGAGCGCGATCTTTTTTCGGCTCTGGGCGGCAATCAGGCGGACCGGGAAGCTGCCGTGGCCTATCGCACCCGCCGCGTGGTGATCGCCTCGCAGGGCGTGATGCAGCAGCAAAAAGCCGGGCGGAAACGGTGCCGCTCGGTTGCGCTCGCGGCCACCTTGGTGGTTCTTTTTCTGCTGGGCCCGCTGGTCTGGTGGGCCGCAGACGCCTTGATGGAAGAGGAGCACATGAGCAGTCTGATGGGCCAGTTGAGCGTGTGGATCTTCTTTTTCAGCGCCGCGCTGCTGGCCTCGGCCATGCTGGCCGGCTGGCTGCGGCGCAAATCCTGACCGCCAAAGACTGCCGCGCAAAGCGCAGCCGGCGCACAAATCCACGCAACTTGCCAATATCCTGCTCCGTCCATTCATCGAAGGGTCAAGTTTTGCTAGATATCCTGAAAGCCCCCCGGAGCGAGGGTCTGCCCATGCGCGATCCACAGTCGATTGCCGTCAACGAAGACGCCCACATGATTCCCGCGTGGTCGGTGGTGGTGGCTGTCGCCGCCTTTGTGCTGGTGGAGTACTACTTCTGGGGGATTTTGCCGGAACAGCGCACCCATCCGCCGCCACCGCTGGGATTTCGCATCTACTTCAATCTTTCCTGGGGCTTGCTGGTCTCGCTTTACTTCCTGATGGTGGGCTATGTCAGCCGGGACGCTCCCCGCCGGGCGATGAGTTCGCGCTTCTGGATGGTTCTCTGCTTCGTCATGCCGGGCGGCATCGGCGCGGTGCTCTACTTCCTGCTGCGCCAGCCGGTCGTCTCGCGCTGCCCGGCCTGCTCGACGCACGTGCAGAGCGACTTCCACTTCTGTCCGCAATGCGATTACCAGCTTACCGCCAGTTGCGGACATTGCTTCCGTACAGTGCGCGCCTCGGACCAGTTTTGCACCCGCTGCGGTCATGAGCTGGCCGAGGACAAGATGCCGGCGCGGCTGCGGGTGCTGGGCGAATAGAGCACATTTGCCTGTGGTGCGGAGCGATTCTGCACGGGCACGGCTTTGGATTCAGCCGTGCCCGTGCGGCGCAGATGCCGATCAGTTCTTCGTCGCCGCCTGCTCGCCCTTTTCCCACCGCTTGGGCCGTTTGTTCTGCTGGAGGATTCTCTTGCGCAGGCGGAGGGATTTGGGCGTGACTTCCACGACCTCGTCCTCGGCGATGAACTCGATGGCCTGCTCCAGGTTCAGAGCCCGGTAAGGCACCAGGCGGACGGCTTCATCGGCGCTCGAAGCGCGCATGTTGGTCATGTGCTTTTCGCGGACCACGTTCACGTCGAGATCGTTGTCGCGCGAGTGCTCGCCGACGATCATGCCTTCGTAAACCTCAACGCCCGCGCCGAGAAAGAGCATACCGCGCTCTTGCAATCCGTTGAGCGAATAGGTGGTGGTCAGCCCCTGGCGGTCAGAGATCAAGGCGCCTGTGGGCCGCTGCGGAATCTCGCCCTGGTAGGGGATGTAGCCGTCGAACAAGGCGTTCATCACAATCGTCCCGCGCGTCTCGGTGAGCATCTCCGAGCGCAGCCCGATAATGCCGCGGCTGGGTACGCGAAACTCCATGCGCACGCGGCCTGAGCCGTGGTTGTGCATCTTGGTCATCTCGCCCTTGCGCGGCCCCAGCTTCTCGATCACCGTGCCGGTGTAGGCCTCGGGCACATCGATGGTCAGACGCTCCACCGGCTCCATGCGCACCCCATCCACGGTCTTGGTCACGATCTCCGGGCGGCCGGCGGAGAGCTCGAAGCCTTCGCGGCGCATCATTTCAATCAGAATCGCCAACTGCAATTCGCCCCGGCCCAGCACCTTGAACGTGTCCGGCGAGCCGGTATCCTCGACGCGAATCGAGACGTTGGTCAGCAGCTCTTTTTCGAGGCGCTCGCGCAGGTTGCGGCTGGTGACGTACTGGCCTTCGCGTCCGGCGAACGGCGAGTTGTTCACGCTGAACTGAATGGCGATCGTTGGTTCGTCGATGACGATCAGAGGCAGTGGCGACGGGTTCTCGACGCTGGTGATGGTCTCGCCGATGGTGATGCCTTCGACCCCGGCCACCGCCACAATGTCGCCCATCGCGGTCTCGGTGGTCTCGATGCGCTTGAGACCGCTGAAGGTGAACAGCTTGGTGATGCGCGTCTTTTGCAGGCTGCCGTCGCGCTTGGAGATGGTCACATCGTCGCCGGCGTGCAGCGTGCCCTGGAAGACGCGGCAGACGGCGATGCGGCCAAAGTAATCCGAATAATCGAGATTGGTCACCAGAATCTGCAGCGTGCCTTCTTCGTCGCCCGTGGCCGGAGGAATCGTCGAGACGATCGTCTCAAACAGCGGCTGCAAATCCACGCCGGGCGAGGCCATGTCGAGCGTCGCCTGTCCCAGCTTGGCCACCGCATAGAGCACCGGGAAATCCAATTGGCTCTCGTCCGCGTCCAGGTCGATGAACAGGTCGTAGATCTCGTCCAGCACTTCCTGCGCCCGCGCGTCGGGCCGGTCGATCTTGTTGATCACCACGATGGGCTTGAGCTTGGCTTCCAGAGCCTTGGCCAGCACGTAGCGGGTCTGCGGCAGCGGGCCCTCGGCCGCGTCCACCAGCAGCATCACCCCGTCCACCATCTTCAGCGCGCGCTCCACTTCGCCGCCAAAATCGGCGTGGCCCGGCGTATCCACGATGTTGATCTTACCGCCCTCGAAGTTGATGGCCGTGTTCTTGGCCAGGATGGTGATGCCGCGCTCCCGCTCAAGCTCGTTTGAATCCATCACCCGCTCGGCCACCTGTTCGTTGGCGCGGAATGTGCCCGACTGGCGCAGCATGGCGTCTACCAGGGTTGTCTTGCCGTGGTCCACATGGGCAATGATGGCGATATTGCGTATCGTCTGGCTCACAGTTGCAGTTTTCCTTCTCTCGGGTTCGGCCACGCGGGCCATGGAATTGGGAACAAAAAATAAGTCAATTTACCGCACACCGCGGCACTTTCCATTCTACCAGCAAGGGGGAAAGCGGGCGTTTGCGCCTGAAATCCGAGGCCGTGGGTCAGATTGAAGGGGACGGGCTTTGGTCGAAAAGTACAGGCTTTAGTTGAAAAGTACGGGCTTTGGTTGAAGGGTACGGGCTTCAGCCCGTACATAAACTCAGCAACATCGCCGTGGGCTTTAGCCCCCGAGGGAATGTTCTCCCAAACCGATCCACGACCGAATCCGGCCCCGGTCCGCTGAAACCGTGCGCAGAACCCGGCAATCCTCGCGGCCAACTCGCCCCGCACCGCGTTAAAATTGTTTTGCTCCAATTCTGCCCTGCGCATGCCCCGTCCAACCAAGCCGCCCCGAGCCAAACCGCGTCCGCACCGCCTGATCCTGGTCTGCGGTGTGGCGTTCGCACTGTTGCTGCTTCTGTTGCGGCTGTTTGTATTTGTGCATGGGCACGGGCGCTGACGAGCCGGTGGACGCTGGAGATTGCTGCAAGCGGCCGCCTGGAGAGCATTAAAGGGACTAGGGGGCTAGGGCGATTGGGGCTCGTGGTTTCCCAGGTCCGAAAATCCGGACCTGGGGCACCCAGCACCCGGCCACGGATCAATGAAAATGCTCTGCAAATGCGAAAGCCCCAGGTTATCAATCTGGGGCTTTCACTTATTGGGTATCCGTGGTGCTGGACGCCGCCTGAGAAACTAAATGCATACTAGCACATCGGGCACGACCGGTCAAATCTTAAAGTCGAGTACCTGGCGGAGGGCAAGGGAGTTGAACCCTAATGGCTGATAAGGCCACTCGACCGTTTCTCAGGCGGCGTCCAGTACCCACTGGAAATACCCTCCAAACGCATACCTGAGAATCATCTGATTCTACGCCCTCAAATAGGGTCAATTTCCCAAAATAATTCTTGCCTGCCTAAAACGCCTTCAAATCGAGGATGGCCTTGAGAATCCCTTCCGGCTGCGGGAGGACGGCGTTTTCGAGCAGCGGCTGATAGCCCACAAAAGCGTCTTTCGCGCCAATCCGGCGTACCGGAGCGTCGAGCCAGTCGAACAGTTCATCCCCGATGCGCGCGGCGATCTCGGCTCCGTAGCCCCAACTGAGCATATCCTCGTGCGCCACGATGACCCGGCTGGTCTTCCGGACCGACTCCGCGATGGCCTCCCAGTCATATGGATTCAGAGTGCGCAGATCGAGAATTTCGACGTCGATGCCGTGCTCCCGCTGGGCGCGCTCGGCGGCCTGCAAAGCGCGGGGCACCAGGGCGCCGTAGGTGACCAGCGTCATCTGCGCGCCCGGACGCACAATCCGCGCCTTGCCGAAGGGAATGGCAAACTCCGGCCCCGGATAGGGAGCGCGGTCGTGGGTCTCGCGGTAAAGCCGCTTGTGCTCGAGAAAGAGCACCGGATCGTCGCAGCGGATGGCGGTGCGCAACAGCCCGTTGGCGTCCAGCGCGTTCGACGGAAAGACGACGCGCAGGCCGGGGATGTGCGTGAACAGGCTCTCGCCGCATTGCGAGTGATAGATGGCTCCGCCCGTCAGGTAGCCGCCGATGGGCACGCGGATCACCGCCGGGCAGGCCCACTCGCCATTCGATCGCCAGCGCAGCAGGGACAATTCATTGTGGATCTGGTGATAGGCGGGCCAGATGTAGTCGAAGAACTGAACCTCGACCACGGGCTTCATTCCGCGGGTCGCGTAGCCGATGGCGCGGCCGACGATATTGGCCTCCGCCAGCGGCGAGTTGAAGACCCGCTCGGAGCCGAACTCCGTTTGCAGGCCGGCGGTAAGCTTGAAGACGCCGCCCTTGCCCTTCACCTCGGCCAGAGTTTCTTCGCGGCTGGCGTCGGCCACGTCCTCGCCGAAGACAACAATGCGCGGATTACGGCGCATCTCGTCGAACAAGCAGGCGTTGATCAGGTCGGCCATGGTGCGCGACTCGGTGCTCGGCGCTCGGCCGGCCTTGCCTCCGCTCACGGAACCCGGCGCGGCGGCCTGCTCGGTGGCAAAAACCACGCTTGTGGGGTCCAGATCCTCGGAATAGATGTGCCGCCCAATCTCCTCGACCTTGGGCAGCGGCGCCTCCAGCGCGCGGTCGGCGGCCTCGGCCACCTCGCGATCCAGAGAATTCTCCAGCGCCGTCAGCTCGTCGGCGGTCAAAATGCCCTCGCGCAGCAGGCGCCTCTGCATCCGGAGGAGCGGATCGCGCTCGCTGTCGGCCTTCAGTTCGGCCTTGGAGCGGTAAAGCCGCTCGTCGTCGGAGAGCGAATGGGAGTACGGGCGGATGCAGTGGCCGTGCACGAAGGCCGGCCCCAGACCGGCGCGGCAGTGCGCCACGGCAGCTTGAAAAGCCTGAAAACTGGCCACCGGATCGGTGCCGTCCACTTCGGCGAAGTAGAAATCGGGAAAGTTGGCCACCAGGCGGGAGATGTTGCCTCCCGGCGTGTTCACCTCGACCGGGGTGCTGATGGCGTAGCCGTTGTCTTCCACGCAGAACACCACGGGTAGTTTCTTGTTCGAGGCGGTGCTCATCGCCTCCCAGAACTCGCCCTGGGAGGTGGAACCCTCGCCCAGCGAGGCGTAAACCACCTCATCGCCATGAAAGGTCACGTCGCGGAAGGCGCGGTAATCGCCTTCCGCGCGCACCGCCGCCTCGGGATGGCGGCTCAAGTAGCGCCCGGCCTCGGCGCAACCCACGGCGTGCAGCAATTGGGTGGCGGTGGAGGCCGAGAGGCTCACAATGTTGAGCGGCCGGCTGCTCCACTGCGTCGGCATCTGGCGGCCGCCGCTGGCCGGATCGGTGGCCGCGCCCACAGCCTGCAGAAACATGTCGGCGGGCGTGACGCCCAGCGCCAGGCACAGCGCGCGGTCGCGATAGTAGGGGAAGAACCAGTCGTAGCCGGGGCGCATGGCCAGGGCCGCGCTCACCCCCAGCGCTTCATGGCCGGCGCCCGAGATCTGGAAGTAGATCTTCTGCTGGCGCTTGAGCAGAATCTCGCGGTCGTCCACGCGACGGGAAAGAACCATCAGCCGGTAGATTTCGACCATCTGTTGAGGGCTCAGGCTGCCGCCGCCGGGTTCGACGGACACGGAATCATGGGCGCTGGAAGCTGCCAGTTGCATTTCCTTGACTCCTCAAAAACATAACTTTGCTCAAGAGCGGGGATCTTGAATTTCCAACCCTGATTGTACCAACCCTGCCCCCGGCGGCAAAACAGCAAATCCCACCCGCCAGCAATTCTAAGTGGGAACCAAGGTGGATATTTGCCATGGTGTAGCGCCGTGTTTTCTTGAGGTATGGAGATATTCGAGGTTCTTCTGGAGGGTTTGCGAGAGGCCTGTTC
>Ga0255349_1000701_pt1 | contig 14350 bp, 8 predicted proteins | sample CBST25v15metaG_FD_189947 | JGI IMG/M metagenome (GOLD analysis project Ga0255349, IMG submission 189947) | Peat soil microbial communities from Stordalen Mire, Sweden - C.B.S.T-25.v15 | ecosystem: Environmental > Terrestrial > Soil > Wetlands > Peat | place: Sweden: Norrbotten County, Stordalen...
GCCGGACGATCCGGCAAAGCTGGCCGCCGCCAAGGCCAAGGCCGGCGATCTGGAAGCCAAGCTCCGCGCGGGTGGCGACTTCGCCCAACTGGCGCGCACCTTCAGCGACGGGCCGACAGCCGCCGAGGGGGGCGATCTGGGGCAGTTCCAGCGTGGCAAGCTGGCCAAGGTTCTGGAGGATGCGACCTTCGCGCTCAAGACCGGCCAGTTTACCGAGCCGATTCGCACCAAGCAGGGCTATGTCATCCTGAAGGTCGTGCAGCACATCTCTGGTGGCATTCCGGCATACAAGAATGTTGAGTCACAGGTCGAAGAGAACTTCTATATGCTCCGGATGGAGCCGGCCATGCGCGAATACCTGACCACCATGCGCGAGCAGGCCTACATCGACATCAAGCCGGGCTATACCGACTCTGGCGCCAGCGCCAAGCAGACCAAGCCGATTTACAGCGCGTATGCGCCGCCCACGCCCAAGAAAAAGAAGAAGGTGGAGCGCACTCGCTTCCGCGAGAGCACACGCAACTTCCGGCAGAAGACGCAGTCCGCTTCAGCAGCCGCGCCGGTTGCCGCGCCGCCCAAGAAGGGTAAAAAGAATGCGAGCGCCGATCTGGCCTCAATGAAGCCTGGGAAGAAGGAAAAAATTCGTTATGGCCACGCGCCGACCCAGACCCTGCCAAATGCGCCAGCGACTCAGATCGAGGATGCGGGAGCGGGGCCGCAGACGGCCAGTTCCACTCCGGAGCCGGTGAATCCGCTGGAGACCAAGGCGAGGCCAACGGAGAAGACCCGCTATAGCGCGCGCGCAAAAGCCGAGAAGACCGCCAAGACCAAAACCCGTGGACCGAAGACGGACACTTTCGCACCAGCCGCGCCTGACGCCGCCGAGGTTGCCGACCGCCAGACGCAGGCCGGTCCCCTGGGCCTGGCAGGCGATACCTCCAAGAAGAAAAAGCATAAGTCAACCACCACCGGCGACAAAACCCGCCTGACCGACAAGAAGAAGTCCGAAACTCCGACGCAGCAGCCTTCAGGCGACGTGCCTCTGGGTCCAGCTCCGCAAACACAGACGCCTGCGCCGGCTCTCCAGCCACAGCAATAGCGTCTTCTGCCAAAAGGGGCGCGGCCTTGGCCGCGCCCCTTTTTCATTTTCGCTTTCTTCTTCGCACAGCGTCTTCACAGTTCTTTATTCTGCCTTCAATGCTGGGTGCTCCATCCTTGCGACGTACTTGTTTTTGTCGCAAGGGTGGGAAACCACAAACCCCATCCTGCCCAACTCGCCGGTTCTCCCATATCCCGATTCCGCGCCCCAGAGAAATTCCGGCATTACTCCAGGTAGGACGAGACCACCGCCATGGCGGAGATGGCCGCGGTCTCGGCGCGCAGAATGCGCGGACCGAGCGACGCGGCGCGCCAGCCGTTGGCGTCGAACAGCGCCTCTTCCTCCGGAGCCCATCCGCCCTCGGGACCGATGGCAATTTCCAGTGTGGGCATATCCGTTTCGGCCGCGTCCTGGGCTTCATCCAGCGCATGGCGCAGGGTAGTGGTGCGCTCCTGCTCCGCCAGTACGATGCGCACAGCATCGGAAGCCGCGCGCACGCGCGCCGGAAGCGAAACTGGATCGGAAACCAGCGGCACGTCGGAGCGCCGCGACTGCTGCGCCGCTTCATGCACAATGCGCCGCCATCGCTCGACCCGCGCCAGGGCCGCCTCGGCCAGATGCTTTTCCGTCCGCCGCGCAATCACCGGAGCTATCGCCGCAACTCCCAGCTCGGTGGCTTTCTCAATGGCCCACTCCATGTGGTCGAACTTGTAGATGGCGAGCACCAGCGTAAGCGGCAGCGCCGACTCGGCCTCCAGTTCAGACATAAGGTTGAAGCGAACTTCATTCAGGCTGACCGCGGCGACCTGCGCGCGAAAGACGTGGCCGCCGGCCACCACATCGGCTTCCATGCCCGGCTGCGCGCGCAACACGCGAGTCAGATGTCCGGCTTGCGCGCCCACGATCGTTGCAGTGGCTTCATCCCAGTTCTCGGCAATCCAGCGGCGGCGTGTCATCGATTCCTCCCAGCCTTGCTTGCGCCTATCAGTGTAATCCTTTCGCCAAAAACACCGCGGGGGAACGCTTGAAGCGTTCCCCCGCGGTATTGCCTTTTTGTTGGAGATGCAGCTACTTCTTCTTCGCGACCTTCTTGGCCGCCTTCTTTGCAGGTGCCTTCTTGGCTGCTTTTTTGGTTGCCATTTTCCTATTCTCCCTTTCGACAATTTTGGTATCGTTCCTGCAAACAATATTGCAGTTGAAGAATGTATAGATTCCCTTATCACAAGTGTCAAGAGAAAAACGTAGTAGTGGTGGAAAAATAGACAACAATTATTTCAGACGCGGCTTCGATTTTTATTGCATCGATTCAGATCACGCGCTTCAACCTGAGCAGCGCAAGCGGCAGAACGGCGATCAAACCTGCGCGAAGAGGCCGGCGCGCACGCTGTGGCGATGAAGCGCCAACAGGCTGAAGAGCACGCTGGAGACAGCAAGCAAATCAGTGTTGCGCGCGCAATTGTTTCCTTTGCAGCAAAATATTGCCGCTGTGCCTTTGGTTGCGATTCGATCAAATCATTCTCTAATGTTCGCTGCGGCTCACTTTTCGCCAGCATGGCGGCGCACAGCAAACTGACTCTGCCAGAACGAAAAACAAGCGCGGAGCGGGCCTACTGTGGCAACCTAGAAGTTTGGAGGCCTTTCCCCAATGTCTGATCAAAGTCCATCTTTGGTTTCCGCATCGCAAGAGTTTCACGCCTGGGAGGCAGGCGGAGCCGCATCAGCCGAAGCGCTGACCGCCTGGGTCAGTGCGCGCATGGAAGCGCACGAGGGGGCATTGGCCGCCCTGCTTGCCGTCGAAGGGCAACGCACGCCTGAGAACTCGCTGCGCCTTTTCGATGCGGCCATCGAGCAGCTCAGCCTGGCCGGCGAGCAGGCCGGCGTGCTCAATTCCGTCGCCGCCGACAAGGCCGTCCGCGATCAGGCGCAGCTTGAAGCGCAGCGCGTGGCGCAGGCCGCCAGCGCTCTCAGCCTGAACCGCCAGGTCTACGAGGCTTTGGTGGCAATCAATCTGGACGGCGCTAGCGCGGCCACAAAGCACTACGTCGAGCGCACGCTGCTCGGCTACCGGCTGGCCGGCGTAGACAAGGACGAGGCCACGCGCGCGCTGCTGCAATCGCTCAACGAACAAGCCACGCACCTCTCGCTCCAATTCAGCCGCAACATTCAGGAGGGCGCCAAAACAGTTGAGGCCACGGTCGACGAGCTCGAAGGCCTGCCCAGCGACTACCTTGTCCGTCACCCGGCGGATGCCGATGGCCGCGTGACGCTATCGACCGACCAGCCCGACATGCAGCCGGTGTTGACCTATGCCAGCAGCGCCGCGCTGCGCGAGCGCATGTTCCTCGCCTACAACACCCGCGCCTATCCGGCCAACCGTCAGATACTTCTTGACCTGCTGGCCACTCGCCAGCAGATCGCCAGGACACTCGGTTTTCGCAGTTGGGCTGATCTGGCCACAGCCGATCAGATGATGGGCTCGGCGGCGAACGTGCGCGTCTTCCTGGCCAAACTGAACGACGCCAGCAACGACGGCGCCAGCCGCGAACACAAGTTGATTCTCGACTTCACCCGCAAGCGCCAGCCTGGGATGGATGAGATCGGCATCGCCAGCCGCGGCTACTGGTACGAGCAGTTCCGCCGCGCGGCCTTCGACTTCGATTCGCAATCCGTGCGCCCTTATTTCCCTTATGCGCAGGTAGAGGCGGGCGTGCTTGGAACCGCCGCGCGTCTCTTCAAGCTCGAGTTCCGCCCCTCGACCGCTCCCGCATGGCACATAGACGTTTCGGTCTTCGAAGTCTATGACGGCGGCAGGCTTGTGGGCCGCTTCTATCTCGACATGCATCCCCGCGAAGGCAAGGACAAATGGTTCTCCGCCGCGCCCCTGGTCACCGGCGTGCGCGGCCAGGCTCTGCCAGAGGCCGCGCTTATCTGCAACTTCCCCGGCGGCAAGTCAGGCGACCCCGGCCTTCTGCAATACAACGATGTGGTCACCTTTTTCCACGAGTTCGGCCACCTGATGCATGCCATCCTCGGCGGTCACACCGAGTGGGCGGGCATCTCCGGCTTTGCCACCGAGGGCGATTTCATTGAAGTGCCTTCGCAGATGCTGGAAGAGTTTTTCCGCGACGAAAAGCTGCTGCAGGCCTTCGCCAGGCACTATCAAACGTGCGAAATCCTGTCTTCCGAAATCATCCGCAAGATGAAGCTGGCCGGCGCCTTTGGACGCGCCGACTGGGTGCGCGCGCAGCTTTACTACACCACGCTCTCGCTCGATCTGCATGACCAGGACCCGGCCGGCATCGACCTGGACATCACGGCCCGGCGGCTCTACGAGAGCCTGCAGCCCTGGACCTGGCTTGAAGGCAATCGCATGTACGCCAGCTTCGGCCATCTGACCGGCTACTCCTCGAACTACTACACCTACGCCTTCGACAAGGTCATCGCGCTGGACTTCTTCGCGCAGTTCGATTCCAGGGATCTACTGGGTTGCGACACCGGCAACCGCTACCGCAAGACGGTGCTCGAACAGGGCGGAAGCAAGCCGGGCCGCGAGATGGTGCGCGACTTTCTGGGCCGCGACGAGGAGTTTGCCGCATTCAGCCAATGGCTGAACGAGGAGTTTGAGGACGGGTCCCTGACCGCGTGAACTCGCATCAGCGATGGTTCTCCGCGGACATATCTTCGTTCGTGGAATTGAGATCCCGATTCTGAGACCTGGGAATGCACGAACTCAACGCGCGAAATGATGCGGAACTTACGGCTGCTCCTGAACCTTCACGACCAGGCAGGCGATGGGTTTTTCGCCGCTGACCAGCATCTGATGCGGAACGCCCGCCGGAACGTGCGCCACATCGCCCGCCCGCAACTGCTGCCGTATGCCGCCTTCCACAGACGAGCCCCGCATCTCTCCCGGTCCAACGCTTTTAGCGCCAGCAACTGTGCCGCCGGTCACCAGCGTCGCGCGGCCTTCCAGCACGTAGAAGATATCGGCGAAGTTCTGATGCACTTCGGCTTCGCCGTCGCGGCTGCGATAGGAAAGCATGGCGCAATGCTGCGGATATTCCTTCAGCGTCTCGCCGGCCGAGCCGTTTCCGTGCTTCGCCAGCTTGCTCAGATAGGCCGCCCGTTCCAGCAGCAGAGCCGAGCTCCAATGATCCACCGGGTTCCGCGGGCCAGCCGGTTGAGGCGGCGGAACAACTTCCTTATCCGCTGGAAGAACTTCCTTCAGAATCTTTGCCGAGAATGAGTCCATTGCTTTCCCAGTTTAAGGCCAGATGCCGCACGTTCGCTGGAGGCAAGGGCGATGGTAGGCGGAATTGTTCCCGGCATCATTCGCCGGCAGGCTCATCCTCTTTGGAACTCGCCTCTGCCTGGGCGGCCAGTTCTTCGTCGGAAACCCCCGAGTGAAGAATGGCCTGAGCCTCTGTGAGAAGCTGCGCCGGAACGAAGAGCCGCAGCCCGCCATGCGCGCCGCCTATGTTGTTGTGGGTATACTCATCCGCCAAAAATGTGGGGATGCCCTCGGAACTGAGGAGCGCGCGCGCCATATCCGCTTCAAATGCAAGATCAAAAGCTGCGGCTACCACTATTTCCGGAGAACCAGCGGCATGGTCCGAGGAAAGGGTATCGATACGTGTCTCCGAAGCTCCCTGCACAAGCGCCTTATCGTTGTAGTGACGCGACGCAACATCCAGACCAACCTGGTTGAACGCGGCGAGCTTTGCCCTCTTTCTCCGCAGAAGGATAAGCGCCTCCAGGAGCGTGGCAATCAGCGCAACCCAAATCCATAAGGGCATGATCGATGGCCTCCGTATCAAGCGAAAGGGCGTCCATCTTCACGGACGCCCTTCTTGCCTGCCTTTGCGATCAGAGCGTTCGTTAGAAATCCAGCCGCAGCGACATCTGCAGCTGGCGCGGGCTGCCGATGGTGTGCGTCGTGATGCCCAGGCCCGCCGGGCAGTTATAGAACGAACTGTTGGTTTGCTCGCCCAGAGCATTGCATCCGGTGGGCGCCACAGTGGTCCCCTGGGTTGGATAGTTGTTGTAGTCCATATTCTGCGTGACGTTGTCTCCGGTCACGTCGAAGCTGGTGGTATTGGTCACGTTGAAGACATCCAGCGTGTAGCGCAGCTTGGCGCGTTCGCCGAGGGACGTGAGCTTGACCAGGGACATGTCGGCGCGCTTCTGTGCGGCCTGGCGGAAGATGTTGCGCTGCCCGTGAGAGATGAAGGTGGTCTCAAAGGGATCGTTGGCCGGAATGGCCCCGTTCAGGTCTCCGGGGTTGAGCAGGGGAATGGTGAAGCACTCCGGCTTGAGGGCAGGCGTGCTGAATGCGCCCGAAGAGCCGGTAACGGCGTTTTTCGGCGTGCAGCCGGCTGCCAGCGGCACGATGGGGTTATTGATGCCGTCGAAGGTGCTGTAGTAGACGCTGCCCACCGCGCCTGAGTAGTCGATGATGCTGAAGGGCTGCCCGCCTTGCAGGACGGTCATGCCATTCAGGCTCCAGCCGTTGGTGAACTTGCCTTCGAGGGATCCTTCCGGCCGATGGTTGGCGAGCTGGTAGCTGTAAGTGAAGTTGAGTACGTGCTTGCGGTCGAAGTCGGCCAGGCCATAGCCAGAGCGCAGGTTGGTCGGGTTATCGCCGTTATAGAAGAGGCCCAGGGCGCTCTGTTCATCGGTGGCGTGAGAGAAGGTGTAGGAAGCGCCGGCCTGGAAGCCGTGGCTCAGGCGCTTATCCACGTGAATCTGCGCCGCGTTGTACTGCGAGATGCCGGCGGCGCGGTAGTCGATGGACTCCGAAGAGTAGCCGATGTAGGGCACGCGCAAATCCACATTGCCGCCCTCGGAGTTGGTCATGTAAGCGCTGTTCAGCGAGCCGCCTGTGTTGGACGGAAGAGCAATCGGGGTGAAGGTGTCGTCCACAATCGTGTAGCCATAGGAGTACAACTGGCCGCGGATGGGGCTGGTGGGGCTGGCGATCTGCGACTGGTTGAAGGGCGTCGGGATCACCTGGTGGCGGCCCAGATTGCCGACATAGCCGATCTCGATGGCCAGATCGCTGCGCGGCTGCCACTGAATGTCCAGGGTGTAGTTGATCGAATAGGGCAGCTTGTTCTTGCGGTCATAGGCGCCCATGGTGAAGGGAGCCGCTCCGTTGACGATGTCGGCGGCATTGGGCAGATACTGTGTGATGTCGCTGGCCTTGCCGGTAGGCGGCGCGCCCAGCGACTCTCCCCAGGGCATGGAGAGGTTGGCGTCGTTGGGATTGCAGGTGGGAATGTAGCCCATATAGTAGGTGCCGTCGGCCATGTTGCAGGTCTGCGAGTTGACGAAGGGCTGCGTCTGGCTCACGCCGAAGGGTCCGCCATGCACTTCGCCCGCCGCGTAACCGGGAGAAAGATAGCTGAACAATTCGCCGCGGTCGTAGTAGAATCCCGTGCCGCCGCGAACCACCACCTTGCTCTGGAAGCGCGTCGGCGACCAGGCAAAGCCCAGCCGCGGACCGATGCCCCACTGGCGGCCGGTCAGCGTAGTGTCGTTCGAGTCCTTGGCCACAACGTAGCCGTTGTTGTTGAATGTTCCGCCGGCGTTCTCCGGATCGTCGGCCGTGCCGGGATCAAAGAGCTTCGGGTCAAAGTTGTAGATGTGGCCGTACTTCTCGCTGAAGCCGCCATCCATGTCGTAGCGGATGCCGCCCGTCAGGCTCAGGTTGGGATGAATCTGGAACTTGTCCTGCAGGTAAATGCCCGTCTGGTTGGCGCGGTAGTAGCGGTCGCCGTTGCCTTGCAGGAACGTGGTCGTATTGAAGTTGTCGTTGGCGGTCACCAGGCCCTGAACGAACTGGCCGAAATCAGCCGATGAAGTGGTTCCGGCCGCGCCAGGACGCCGGTCGCGGGGATTCAGTTGCGTATGCGCCCAGCTTCCGCCCACTGACAAGGTGTGCTTGCCCAGCGTCCAGATGGCGTTCGCCGAAGGCATCCAGCGATTCTGAAAGACGCCGGTCAGCGAGCCCTGATTCGATCCGGGACCGATATTGAGTGTCTGCAGCGAAGTGGGCGTATTGCTGCCCAGAGTGTCCACAATGGTCACGCCGGAGTAATACGAAGAACCCAGGTTGTTCACGCCCATGCTCTCGGCGCTGAAGGGCTGTTCGTTGGTCGAGTAAATCTTTTCGCGGATAAAGCCCAGCGTCTCGGTCACGCTCAGGTTCGTCTTGAGCACATTGACGTTGTTGAGGGAGAAGACCTGGCTGCCTGCATCCAGGTGCTGGGCAAATCCCGGCACGTTCGAGTAGGCGTAAGGCGCAATGGTCGGATCGTGCTGGTAATAGTACTTGACCGCCAGCGTGTCCTTGAGGCTGGCGTTCCAGTCCAGATCGCCCACCAGTTGATCGCCAAAGAAGTAAGCCGTGCCGGGGATCGCGACGTTATATGGATGAGCCGCCGTGGTGACGCCGGTCGGATTGGGAATCAGCCACTTGCCCGGCTCGCCTTTGACAGCGGGCGCGTTGAACAGGTTGTAGGCCACGCTGCTGCCGGGGTTCACCGTGTTGTTGTTGACATCGGCGCCAGTCAGGTTGGTTCCCCATCCCAGATTGGCTACACCCGCCAGGCAGCTCTCGCTGCGGTCGTCGCTCAAGCCCACCGGCACCGAGAAGCGCGAGTAGCCGAGTTCCTCGTCGGAAACATGCAGGTGCTGGTAGCCGATGAAACCGAAGAGCTTGTCCTTGATGAGCGCGCCGCCAAGCGTTCCGCCCGCGATTTCGCGATGCAGCGCGGGAACCTTCTGGTTGGCGGGAATGTCGGGGTCATTCTTGAAGAAGAACGGCGCGGCATTCGCCCAGCTCGTCCCGCGGTGAAGATATGCATTGCCGTGCAGCGTGTTGGTTCCGGCCTTGGTGCTCAGGTCCAGGTGCGCGCCCGCCGTCGCTCCCTGCTGCGCGTCATACATCGAGGCGTTCACGCGGACTTCTTCAATGGTCTCCGGAGCCGGGCTGGGAATGGAATTGCCGATGGAAAGATAAATCGAGGCGCTGCTCTGGATGATGCCGCCGGCCGTCGAGTTGCCGCTGCCGGTGTTGTTGATCACGCGGAAGCTGGCCACCTGGCTGGTGGTTTTGCCGTTGAAGAGGTTCGAAGCGTCCACGCCGTTCAGCAAGAATGTATTGGAAGTGTCGCGCTGTCCGTTGGCCCAGATGGGCGCGTTGCCGAGGCCGGAGTTGACTCCTGTGCCGCCCGGCAGCTCGGCGCTCACCCCGGTCGACTGGATGGCCAGGCCCGTGAAGCTGCCCGTGGGCAGCGACGCCATCTCGATCTGCGCATGGTCCAGCACGTAGCCGTTGGTTGTGTCCACGGCGTTCAGCAGCGGCGTGGCTTCCACCTCGACGGTCTCGCTCGTCCTGCCCACCTTGAGCTGTGCGTTCACCGTGGCCGTGCGGTTGGCCTGCACCGTGATGTGCTGCGTCTTCTGCACATCGAAGCCTTCCGACTTGTAAGTCATCGTGTAGGTTCCGATGGGCAGGTTCACGAAGGCATACACGCCGGTGCCGCTGGTCTTGGCCGTGCGCGTCAACGAGGTCTGCTCATCGACAGCCGTCACTTGCGCGTTGGGAATCACGCCGCCCGTCGAGTCGGTCACCTCGCCGGTGATGCCGCCCAGCGTTTGCTGTGCCACAAGCGATGAACCGCACAGCGCAACGACCGCCACAACCGCAGGCAGCCAACGAAGCAAAGAGGAGAGCTTACGCATGGAATATCTCAAGATGCAGGCCTCGGAAAAGTAATCTTGCCACGGGTCTTTTGTTGTCTTCAAAAAACTCCGGGTTGAAGAAGAAATCTGAAATTCTTCAGTCGTACAGAAAATGGAAAGGGCGAAACCGTTTTCGAGTGTTGCTGGCTTGTTCAGGGGTTTCGGCCTGAGTATGCAGGATGTATATAGGATAGCGTTTTCCGCATAAAATTCCTATAAGAACCGGCGCTTCCTGCTTGCCCGGCCGATGCCAAATGTGCAAAAAACGGTACGCAACCCGGCCGGGCGAGCCCTGGCGGCGCGCCGGAGCGCGGCTGTCGCGGATGGGATCATTTCGCCCGTTTTTTCCACACGGCCTGTCACAGCACCACGTTCAGAAGGCGAATAGGGCGGTCGTGGCCCAAATGGCGAGACGAGGAAGCAAGCAACCGCGCCGGCCCTGCGGCTGTTTCCTGATCTCTGACCTCTGTTCTCTGATCTCTGTTCTCTGATCTCTGTTCCCTGATCTCTGTTCCCTGATCTCTGTTCCCTGGGTCACTGACCGCTTGAAGTTGTACCAATATTGGGTGCCCCGCCCTCGCGACGCCTTTGTTTTTGTCGCTAGGGTGGGAAGCACGATGCATATCTTTTGGGCCGGATCAATAGGATGACAGTTTGAGGATGTTCGTTTGTTTGGAGCCGAACCACAGGCTCATCGGCTTCCAAACGAACTCCAGCCTGCGCGGCGTCTACCCCAACACGATAAAATAAGGCCAACCGGATGACCCATACTTCTCCAGCGGCTGCCGACCACGAAACCCGCTCCGCGCAGGCCACGGAGCCGCGCCCGCAGACCGGTCAGCCCCCCATCATCCAGGTTCAGAATCTCGAAAAGACCTACACGACGGCGCGCGGCCCGCTCACCCTCTTCCAGGGCCTGAGCTTTGAAGTCCAGCCCGGCGAGATGGTGGCCATCGTGGGCCAGTCGGGCGCAGGAAAGACGACGCTCTTGCACATTCTGGGCGCTCTGGATGCGCCCACGGCGGGAACGGTCAGTTGCGTCTCGACCAACGTGGCCCAGCTCTCGCCGCACGAGGCGGCGGCCTTTCGCAATCGCGAGATCGGCTATGTCTGGCAATTCCATTACCTGCTGCCGGAGTTCACGGCTCTGGAAAACGTCGCCATGCCGCTGATGGCACGCGGCGTGCGTAAGCTAGAAGCGCTGCGGGTGGCGGCTGACTGGCTCAGGGAAGTGGGTTTGAATGATCGCGGCGAGCATCGGCCGGGCGAGCTTTCCGGCGGAGAGCAGCAGCGCGTGGCTCTGGCCCGCGCGCTGGTCAACAATCCCCGCCTGCTACTGGCCGATGAACCCACGGGCGACCTGGACGAGACCACAGCCAATCGAGTCTTCGAGATAGTTGAACGGCTACACCAAAGTCACCATCTCACCTCAATCCTTGTGACGCACAATCTTGACCTGGCCGCGCGATGTACGCGAGTCTTGCGTCTGGAGAGTGGCCGTTTGGCCGCGCTGTAGTTGCTCTCCAACTGCCTCGGCCGGGACAACGATTGCAAAGTTGGAACGGGCAGGTGAACGGAAGAAGCGCTGTGGCGTATACTCCCCAAACGGAACTGAAAGCCGGGCGGGAGTGACCGAAATAGAGCCCTTTCCGGTGGTTCCAGAGTCTAACTGAGTAAGCACATGGAAAAAAGGGATGAGTTTTGATTTTTCCTCATCCGGCTGAAGAGGGGTAGGATGGTAGCCTTTTCGGCAGCTTGAAGGCCGGGGACTTGGCGGAGCGAAAGAGAGCTTCAGCCCCTTCCCAAAGAGATTGTTCAGAACCGCGGGCGTGTTGCCCAGGGTTTCTGGCGGTGAAGTTGAGCGGAAAGCGGACGCGGGTTGGGTCTCAGGCCGGCAAGTGAAGCGGACAGGCCCGCCAGCCGATAGCAAGCACGAGGGGAGACGACAATGTTCGAACGCTATACGGAGAAGGCACGGCGCGTAATCTTCTTTGCACGCTATGAGGCCAGCCAGTTCGGCTCACCTTATATCGAGACCGAGCACCTGCTGCTGGGCCTCCTGCGCGAAGACAAGGCGTTGACCAACCGCTTCCTGCGCTCGCACGCGTCGGTGGATTCGATTCGCAAGCAGATTGAGGCGCGCACCACTGTCCGGGAAAAAGTCTCCACCTCCGTGGACCTGCCGCTCTCCAACGAGTGCAAGCGGGTGCTGGCCTATGCGGCCGAAGAGGCTGAACGGCTGGGGCACAAGCACATTGGGACGGAACATCTGCTTTTGGGTTTGTTGCGCGAGGAAAAGTGCTTCGCCTCCGAGATTTTGCAGGAGCGCGGCCTGAAGCTGGCGCAGATTCGCGAAGAGCTGGGCCGCGTCACCCAGGAAAAGACGCCGCCGCAGCAGCGTCAGCATGACGCCAGCCTTCTGTCCGAGTTCAGCCGCGACCTGACCCAGGCGGCAACGGACGGGCAGCTCGATCCGCTGGTCGGGCGCGAAAGCGAGCTTGAGCGCGTCATTCAAATCCTCTGCCGCCGCACCAAGAACAATCCCGTTCTCATCGGCGAGCCAGGCGTGGGCAAGACGGCCATTGTCGAGGGGCTCGCGCAGCGCATCGCCGACGGCGAGGTGCCCAGCTTTCTGGCTGAAAAGCGCATTCTTGGCCTGGACCTCTCGCTCATCGTGGCCGGCACGAAGTACCGCGGCCAGTTCGAGGAGCGGCTCAAGACCATCATGAAAGAGCTGATGGAAAATCAGAATTCCATCATCTTCATCGACGAACTGCACACGCTGGTTGGCGCGGGCTCGGCGGAAGGTTCGCTGGATGCGGCCAACATTCTGAAGCCGGCGCTCAGCCGCGGAGAGATTCAGTGCATCGGCGCGACCACTCCGGCCGAATACCGCAAATCTATCGAGAAGGATCGCTCGCTGGAGCGCCGCTTCCAGGCCGTCAAAGTTCCGCCGCCCAACGAGGCCGACGCCATCAAGATCATCAACGGCATCAAGGACCGCTACGAGAAGTTCCACGCCGTCAGCTACACCGACGCCGCGGTGGAGTTCGCGGTCTCGCACGCCAGTCGGTATATCCCCGACCGCTTTCTGCCCGACAAGGCCATCGACCTTATCGACGAGGCCGGCGCCCGCGTCAAGCTGCGCCAGACCTCTCTGCCCGAGGAGATTACCGAAGTCCAGAAGCGCATCAAGTTCATTGTGCACAGGATGGACGCGGCGATTGCGAACCACGAATTCGAGAAGGCGCGCTTCTACTCCGATGAGGAGCGGAAGGAGCGCGAAGGACTGCGCGACCTGCGCGACAAGTACCACCTGGACGACACGACCGCCGGCATCGTGGACCGCGAAGACATTGAGGATGTGGTCAGCCGCTGGACGGGCGTGCCCATCACCAGCATCAAGGAAGAAGAGACGCAAAAGCTGCTGCGCGTCGAGGAAGAGCTGCACAAGCGCATCATCAGCCAGGACAAGGCCATCAGCGCCTTGGCGCGCGCCATTCGCCGCTCGCGGGCGGGCTTGAAGTCGCCCAACCGGCCGATCGGCAGCTTCCTGTTCCTCGGCCCCACGGGCGTCGGCAAAACCGAGATGGCCCGCACCCTGGCGCAGTTCCTCTTCGGCTCAGACAAGGCGCTCATCCGCTTCGATATGTCGGAGTTTATGGAGAAACACTCCGTCTCCAAGCTGATTGGCTCGCCTCCGGGGTACGTGGGCTACGAGGAGGGCGGCCAGTTGACGGAGCGCGTCAAGCGTTCGCCTTACTCCGTGGTGCTGCTCGACGAAATCGAGAAGGCCCACCCGGATGTCTTCAACATCCTGTTGCAGGTCTTTGAGGACGGTCAGTTGACCGACGGACTCGGCAACACGGTCGATTTCAAGAACGTCATTCTCATCATGACCTCGAACATCGGCGCGCGGCACCTGCAAAAGAAGCAAGGCATGGGCTTCCAGAGCGACCGCGAAGAGATGGTCAGCGAGAAGGTGGAAGAACTGGTCAAGCAGGAGGTCAAGAAGACCTTCAACCCCGAGTTCCTGAACCGCCTCGACGAAGTCATCATCTTCCAGGCGCTTTCGGACGCGGATCTGATCCAGATCGTCGAACTGATGGTGCAGCAACTGAACACCAACCTGGCGCAGAAGTCCATCACGATTTCGGTCACCGAGGAAGCCAAGAAGTGGATTCTCGACAAGACCATGGTGGACCGCAGCTACGGAGCCCGGCCCCTGCGCCGCGCCCTGCAGCGCTACGTCGAGGACCCCTTGAGCGAAGCCCTGATCGCCGGAAAAATCACCGCGCGCCCAGCCTTCCTCGAGGTCTACCTCGCCGCCAACCAGCTCTTCTATCGCCCCGTCAGCAACGAAGTGGTCGAAACCGAAAACGACGAGAAAGCCGCCGGCGTTCTCCTCTTCAGCAACTGACAGTAAACGCGAACCGAACAGGCAAAAGTCCCCTGCCGAAAGGCAAGGGGCTTTTTGTTGTAAAGAGATAAGGGGCAGGGAAC
>Ga0255349_1000707_pt1 | contig 14317 bp, 11 predicted proteins | sample CBST25v15metaG_FD_189947 | JGI IMG/M metagenome (GOLD analysis project Ga0255349, IMG submission 189947) | Peat soil microbial communities from Stordalen Mire, Sweden - C.B.S.T-25.v15 | ecosystem: Environmental > Terrestrial > Soil > Wetlands > Peat | place: Sweden: Norrbotten County, Stordalen...
GTTCACCTTCCGCTTCAACCGACGCAGATCAGCTTCACGCGGCAAACTGTTCTATCGATTGGCGCAACAGGCAGTTCAGATTGAGCCGGTTCCGTTTGCAAAACTTGTAAAACCACAACAGCTTGGGGCCTGGTGGCGTCAAGTAGATAGCCAGATTCCGCAAAAGGCGCGGAAAAGGATGGGCACCCTGACAGTATCTAGTAGCCGGATCAATATTGGAGAGCGCGCGGAGAGTTGCTTGTTGAAATGCGGAACGGCGAGAGCTAGTTCACTGGCCCTTCCGCTACGCCCGGCGCGCTGAGAAAGGCCTCCATGGGGTTCGAGGTTGGACGGCCCATTAGGTATCCCTGCACGTCGTTTGCTCCCAGCGAGCGGATGAGTTCCAACTGCTCCGGCTCCTCAATTCCTTCGACGATCACACGCATCCCAATGTTGCGGGCCAGCGCAACCAGCGTGCGGATCATGGATTCGCTCTCTGGCATCTTCTTCAGGTTGGCAATGAAGGACCGGTCGATCTTGAGAGCTTCAAAGGCCGTTGACGGCAGGTAGCTGAGGTTGGAGTAGCCGGTGCCGAAATCGTCAATGGCCATGCCGACGCCCAGGCTCCGCAGGGCGTCCATGGTTTCAGATGTGTGATGCGCGCCGCTCAGCATCACCGACTCGGTCAACTCGAGCTGCAGAAGTTGAGGGCTGAGTCCGGTGCGCTCCAGAATCGTGCGGACCTCTTCAACGAATCCCATGCGGCGGAACTGGATGGTGGAGACGTTGACGGCGACCTGGATCGGGTAGGACGCTCTCTTCTGCCACCGGACGGCCTCCAAGCAGGCCTGCTCCATGATGTAAGCGCCCAAAGCAGAGATCAATCCGCTCTCTTCGGCAACGGGGATGAACTTGTCGGGAGGAATCTGTCCGAGGGTGGGGTGTGTCCAGCGGGCCAGAGCCTCGAAGCGGACGAGCCTGTTGCCCGCCAGCTCGAACTCCGGCTGATAATGCACAAAAATCTCGTGCCGGGCGATGGCTCCCCGCAACTGGTACTCCAGGCTCAGCCGTTCCTGCAACTCAGCGCCGATGGCGGAGGTGAAGTACAGAACGCGATTCTTGCCGTCGCGCTTCGCGGTGTACATGGCGCTGTCGGCCTGCTTCATCAGCACCTCGGCATCGGAGGAGTCTTCCGGATAGATGCTGATGCCTATGCTCGCGCCGAGGGTCAGCTCGTGTCCCTGAATCCGCATTGGATTCGAGATGGTTTTCAGGAGGCTCTCCGCCACCAGAGCCGCCTCTTCCCGGACGCGCAGCCCGTCCAGAATCACCATGAACTCGTCCCCGCCCAGGCGGGCCAGAACGTCTGACTCGCGAACCCGCGCCCGCAGGCAACCGGCAATCTCTACCAGCACCGCGTCCCCGATGGGATGGCCGAGGCTGTCGTTGACCAGCTTGAATCCATCCAGATCGATATAAAGCAGCGCAATGATGCCCCCTTCTCTCTTGGCCTTTGCCAGGAGAAAAGCGAGCCTGTCGAGCAGGAGCCTGCGATTGGGCAGGCCGGTGAGGGGATCATTGAGCGAATCGTAAACCGCCTTGTCCTTTGCTTTCTGCAGCTCGGCCTGATTCTCCCTGAGCTGGGTCACGTCGATGGCGGTCGTCTCGTACACCATACCGTCCGCCGTCTCGACGGGCGTGATGTTTTTCAGCAGATGCACTGTCGCGCCGTCGCTCCTGAGCAGGCTTGTCTCCCAATTGCTCAGGGCTCCCTCCTGAAGCGCGTCAGACAACTGCTCCCGGTGAGCGGGGTCGAGCTGGAAATCCCAATACGAGCAGCCGATCAGCTCCTCGCGGGACTCGAAACCGAGCATCTTCGCAAAGGCCTGATTGCAGTCGACGATCATGCCGTCGGGCCGCCAACTGAAGACCGCCGCGAGGTTGCGCTCAACCAGGCGCCGGAACTTTGTCTCCGTGCGCATTTCGCTCTGCAGCCGCGAGCGAATGATCCCAGTCTGCCTGCGCACGGTTCGCCTGAGCATCGTTCCCCAGACCAGGGGCGCGATTACACAAATGGCGAGCGCGCCGAAAATGAACAGGCCGTTCCGGAACGTCAGCCAGGAGAAGCCTCCCCTGACGACCATGTCCGCCTGCGAATCAATCAGAATCAACAGCGAGCCGGGCCGCTCCGGGCTTCCATTCTGGATCAGCGCGACGCCGGTCAGCTCAATACGCGAGCCGGGCGCGAGCACCACCATCTCGCGCGCTGTGTCGTTGCGCACCAGAACGGCGCTGAAGCGCTGCCCTCCGCTTTCAAGCTGGTAGACGAACTCCGTGGCACTGGCGCTCTGGCTGATCAGCCGCGCATGCAGATGCACTCGCCTTCCGTTCAGAGAGCGTTTGACCACCTCGGCCGCGGTCAACTCCTGCGGCGCGATGGCCGCAACATTCGGCTGGATTGCGGAAGGCTTCACAACGGAATCCGCCAGCTCCGGGCCAAACGGGCCTTGGCTCGGGAAGCCAAGCGCGTCCACCGTGCTGCCGGTATGAACGGCTACATCTTTTCTGGTCCCGACGAAGACCGTCCCCGAGCTGTCCTGGATGAAGAAGAGTCCCGGAGACTGCCAGGCTACCGTCCCGCGAAGATGGAGCTGCGCTGGAAAGCGCCTGTCGGCCGCCGAAGCGCGCAGCTCACGAATGGGCGCAGGCGGCGAAGAGAAGCCAGCCGCCGCGGGAGGTTCCACGACCTTGATGTCATCGAGGCTATTGACCCAGAGTTGCGCTCCCAGGCGTTGACCGGCATCGTTGACGTGACGGCCAATCACGCCGCTGGTCCTGACGACCGCGCCGATAAGGCTTTGCGTGGCCGGGCTCTCTGGCTGCGGCACGAAGAGCCAGATCGCCTTCGTCCCATCGAAGAGGCGGAAACAGGCGCGAAAATAGTCGCGCTCACAGGGGTGCAGCCTGCCTTCGGTGAACGCAAGAAAACTCTCGTCCGCTCCGCCGTCCAGTTCGGCCACACTCTTGTGCTCCGGCCGAGGAAGCTTCCCGCGGCCGAGGACGATGATCTTCGGCTGAGCGACAATGGGGCCGTTTTCGTTCGTACCCGTTACAGCTTCCACGCGAACACGCGCACCCGTGGCATATTTTGTGCTGGTTCCGTGAATGTCGATGAAGGTGGGGCCGGTTTGATCCTGCACAAACAGGGAGCCCCACTCGGGATCGGAGTAGAGGACGATGGCATCCAGTTCGATGGGGTACGCCTTGCTGGCCTCTGCCTTGCTCAGGCTGAAGACGCTGCTGACCGTGCGCAGGGTGCGCAGGCGCGCGGAGGAATCATGCGCCTGCGATAAGGCGAGCATCGGAAGAAACAGAAAGACGAGAACGAAGCACAACCTCATGGGACGCGAAGATCTCATCTCGCTTGCGAGAGCGCTCGACTTCTTCCCCATATGAATTGGCAGCCCGCTTTCTGGAGGGAGAATGACCGCGCAGTCCTGGCGCGGCTTTCCCTCAAAAGGCTTATTTCTGTACATCGGCATCGCGCGACTTATATTTCAATGCCGCCATTCCCTGGGATTGCGCCGACTGGAAGCCGCTGGCCTCAGGCCGCGAGCACCGCCTGCTGCGCAGCGAAGATTTCCTTCAAGCCCACCTCGGCCAGATCAATCAGCTCGTTGAGCTGAGCGCGGAAGAAACTGCCCTTTTCCGCCGTGGCCTGGGTCTCGATGAGGCCGCTGACCGGCCGGAATCCACGTTCGGCCGCAAAGGGCCTTCCACCAGCCCTATACTTGTTCCAACCGATTCTGCGATGGAGAAAGTGCATTGATGAAGCTACGAGTTTGTATTGCTGTTCTTCTTGCATGTGTACTGGCAGCGCCCGCATTCTCGCGCGAGAAGGAAAAGCTGACCAGCTTCACCTTCGAGTTCTCGGGAAAAACCAGAACCGTTTGCGCCTTTTTTCCGGAAAACGCGGTCCCACTGCCTCTCATCATTCTTTTGCATGGATCCGGACGAGATGGAGAGATTATGGCCAAACAGTGGAAGGATCTGGCCCGGCGTGAAGGCTTTATCATTGCAGCGCCAAACGCCTACATCGCCGACTCCTGGGACTTACTGAACATCGCATAATATAGTGACAACATGAGCCATATAGCAGTAAGCTGTAAGGCATGACACGATCCATTGCGCCGCGTCGTGACTTCGCTGCCATGCAAGAACGCCGCCGCCGTGCCGCGCGGTTGTTTGCCGCCGGCAAGCGTTCACAGGCAGAGATAGCCCGTGAACTCGACATCAGCCGTCAAAGCGTGAGTCGATGGTTCGGGGCGTGGCGGCAGGACAAGCCAGATTGGATTTGCGGGGCGGGACGGGCAGGTCGTCGGCCGAAACTGAACGGTGCGCAACTCAAGCAGGTGGACAAGGCTTTGCGTCAAGGCGCGCAGGCCCACGGCTTCGGGACCGATCTGTGGACATTGCCCCGCGTGGCGGCAGTGATCGAGCGGACCACGGGCGTTCACTATCATTCCGGCCATGTGTGGAAGATTCTGCAGGCCATGGAGTGGAGCCTGCAACGGCCAGCCAAGCGGGCACGGGAACGCAATGATGAAGGGCGACGGCTGTGGATGGCGAAGCGGTGGCCGGCAATAAAAAAAACGCCCGGCGGCGAAGAGCCTGGATTCTCTTCCAGGACGAAAGCGGGGTCTCAGAACGGCCACCGGTAAGACGGACCTGGGCGCCGAAGGGGGAGACTCCAGTGTTGGTTTATGCCTTCAACTGGAAGAAGCTGTCGATCAGCGCGGCGCTTGGCTATCGCTGGGACGGCAAGCGATCGAGACTGTGGTTTCAGACCCAACCAGGCAGCTACAACGACGAACGGCTGATCGGCTTTATGCGTGATCTGAAGAAGCACTTGCGCGGGCAAGCGGCGATTCTGATCTGGGATGGATTACCTGCGCACAAGAGTCGAAGGATGAAGCAGTATCTGGAAAGCCAGCGTAGTTGGCTACAAGTAGAGGTGCTGCCGGGTTATTCTCCTGACCTGAATCCGGTCGAGGACTTATGGAGCAACATCAAAGGGCAGGAGTTGGCCAACCGCTGTGTAGCCGGACTTGGCGAGGCCGAAGACGGCGTGAGCAGCGGCATGGCTCGAGTGCGTCAATCCAAGCTGCCGTTTTCTTTTCTGCACCACGCTGGGCTCTTTTTTTGACCATATGTGTCACTATACTATGCGAGGTTCAGTAAGGGGAGTGCTTCCGGTGTATAGCAATTGGAGAACCGCTGTAGTGGGCAGCATGGAACAATCCAGAGTCCTCTCCGTCGTCCTCACCTTCGCGGTCATCGCAGCCGTCTGCATCCCTGTTGATGCTCAGACGGAACGGGATGCTCCCGCGCCTCAGCCCACCGAGGTGCGCAAGGCTGTTCCGCGCCCCATGCCATTTGCTCTTGCCAGGGAGACCTCCGAATCTTTCCCTCGATCGCGATCTGGCGGCGGACGCGGAATCCTCGATCGGTGAGCGCGCTGGGTATGCCGGTCTGGAGTTCGACCAGGGCAAGTGGAACTACCAGCAGGTTGTCTGCGCCGCGCTGCCCAATCACCTCTTTCTGCAGTTCACGCGCAACAACGGCACTGGCGACGCAAGCGTGTTTTCGGCGTCGATTCCGCGCGGCAACAACGGGCGTGTGCGCATCATCCCTATCTTGCGCCGCGGCTATTCGCTTTTCTCGCCCGCGCCTACGAACGCGCTGACCATTGCGGCCTTCAACCAAATCCGCGCTGAAGAGCACCCGGACAAGGCTCCGGAGTGGCTTGCAACGGGATTGTGCTATGCCGCTCTGACTGGAGCGCATCCCCAGATCGGGCCACCTGAAGTCTCCGAAATCCATGAGATACCCTCTGCCCCGCCGGGTATGTTGGTCGTTTCTATCCACGGGGGCGCCATCATCCGGTTTACCGATGTGGCGGCCGCTCCACGGCCAATGGAGTGGACCATGACCTTTGACGGCATGGGGAAGCTGCGGAAGGCTGCGCACTCGGCAGCGCCGAATTCAAAAGAGAAGATTGTTGCGCAGAACACGGCCGATGTCCACGGAAGGCAAGTAAACTGCAAACAGTAAACAGCTAACATCTAACAGTGGCTGCAAGGCTCGATGCAGTTTTTCCTGAGGAGCGATGCCGTTCACGTGCCAGGAATCCAAACTTCCTGCTGCAAGCTGTTAGCTGCACTTATTCTCCCAGCATGAAGCGCTGAATCCTCGTGGCGCGCCCGGTCAGTGGATCGCAGGTGACCAGCGCGGCGCACATCTTGGCGTTTCCCTTGGCTGCCTCGAACTTGGCTGGCATCCCGGTGAGGAATTTGCGCAGCACCAGTTCCTTTTCGACGCCGATGACGCTATCGTAAGGGCCGCTCATGCCTACATCGGTCTGGTAGGCGGTTCCACCCGGAAGCACGCGCTCGTCGGCGGTGGGAATGTGCGTGTGCGTGCCCAGCACCGCGGTCACGCGGCCCTCCAGGTACCAGCCCATCGCGACCTTCTCGCTGGTGGCTTCGGCGTGGAAGTCCACCACGATGACCTTGGCCTTGACGCCGGCCAGCAGCGCATTGACGGTGTGGAAGGGGTCGTTCGTGGTGTTCATGAAGACGCAGCCCTGCAAGTCGATTACCGCATAATCCACGCCGCCCTGGGTGGTTCCCTCATAGATGCCGTGGCCGGGCAGGCCAGGCTGAAAATTCGCCGGGCGCAGCACGCGACGCGGTCGCTCCTGGCTGTCGGCAGGCGCTGAATTGAAATAGTCGAGCAGGTCGCGCTTGTCCCATGCGTGATTGCCGGTGGTCAAAACGTCCGCGCCCAGATCGAAAAGGTCCTCGGCGATTTGAGGGGTCAGGCCAAAGCCGCCGGCGGCATTTTCCGCGTTGACGATGGTCAGGTCAACGGCATGGGTCTCACGCAGATGGCCAATGTGCTCGCGCACGATTCTGCGTCCCGCGCTGCCGAAGATGTCGCCGACGAAAAGAATGTTCAAGAATGGCTCCTGTCTTCTAGTCTATTGCATCGCGGAGATAGGCTTCTTGACGGCGCCTTATGTGCCGCGTAGCATGGGTACGATTTTCACTATAACTTCAATAGCATGGCCAAAATGGGAAGCTGCCTTTCTTCAGAGGAAAAGCTTCTGACCATTAATTCAGGCATATTCGCTGGAATGGATGGTATGCGGTTGCCCGATGTTACAGATACATTTTCGGTAGAGCGCGAGGCTGTACAGCAGGTGCTGCAATCGCCGCTATTCCGGCGCGCCCCGAATCTTTCGCGCATTCTGGAATACATTTGCAGGCAATATTTTGAGGGCACAGCGGACCATATCAAGGAGTACAACATCGCGGTAGAGGCTTTGGGGCGTTCGACCGCCTTTGACCCTCAGATCGATGCGATTGTGCGTGTTGACCTTCATTTGCTGCGCAAACGGTTGAATGCCTATTACGCGCGCGCCGGCAAACGCGATGGATTGCGCATCGTTCTGCGAGCGGGCAGCTATGCGCCTGAGTTTGTATCCGCCAAAGGCCTCGATTCGTCCGACACTGGCCTTTGCGACGGGAAAGTCCGGCCCACTCCCCAGGCTGTCTCCTTGTCTGGCGCTTCTTTGCCCAGGGTCACGAAGAAGCTGCCGCGACCGTTGCATTTCATGCAGTTCGCGAAGCTATCAGAGCAGCCGGACGCAGGTGGCGTCGCATGGGGGATATGGATTGCCTGTGCCGGTTGTGGTCTGCTCGGACTGCTGGCAGGCGTTCTAGCCACTCTAAGCTGGACCATGCACTTGAAGCCCGAAATCATATTCAACAACGATTTGCCAGGCCCTGCCAAAACCGTCTCAGCGACGCTACTGCAGAATCTGGGCCTTGGCTCGGCTCCCGATTCGCTTCTCGATGGCATCCGGATTCGTTGCGGCAGCAGCAGCGATTTTGTCGATTCAGCCGGGCTTCATTGGCAGGGAGACCGCTACTTCAAGGGCGGTTCCGCATTCGAGCGCCCGGTCACGGCCATTCAGCGCTCAACCGATCCAGCCTTGTACAGCTCTGGACGCCAAGGCGTTTTTCAATACGATATACCTGTCAGTCCTGGCGCTTACGAGGTGCATCTACTCTTTGCCGAAACCCAGCCGGGCATTGAGGACGCAATGCGGCAAGTCTCTTATACCGTGGGGCTTGGGCAGGCAGACACCATTGACATCGTTTCCGACGCCGGGGGTGAATATGCCGCTACTCAACGTGTCTACACTGGCGTGCATCCAGGACAAAATGGCAAGATTCACCTGAATTTCTGGTCACTGAACAGCTTGTTGAATGCAATCGAGATTCTGCCGGAAAAGTACGGGAAGCCGCAACCCGTGCGTATCTCCACGCAGCACACTCTCTATAGCGACATCTCCGGCGGTCACTGGCTGCCGGACCGGTATTACCGCGGAGGCCGCAACGTAGACCAGGAATTCGCGCGAAACCAGCCCACGGCTCCGCTCTTTACAAGGGAACGGTACGGAACCTTCGACTACGCCATCCCGGTTGCCAAAGGCTACAAATACCAGATAACCCTTTTCATGGCCGAGCACTACTGGGGAAGCCAGAACTCCGGCCTGGGCGGTGCTGGCAGCCGCATCTTCACTGTGCGATGCAATGAGATGAACCTGCTGACCAACTTCGATCTGTTCGCTGCGCAGAAGGGAAGCGGCACGATTGCTGTCCGATTCCGCGACCTCGAACCCGACCAAACGGGACAATTGCGGCTCAGCTTCATTCCAGTGGTCAACTACCCGCTGGTGAATGCGATTGATGTCGAAGCGGAATAGAAGTTTCTTGCGGAGAAACGCAGATTTAACGTTAAGCAGAGGCGATTTAGCCGGCAGTACCTTCACCTCCCGCGGTGTATCGCTGGATGCTCCCCATACTCCGTCTTTCAGGATGGATTTGCAGCGGACGAATTAACAATTCCCGCGAATTTAACGTGAAATCCGGGCGGAATATGGTCGGTAGAAGGCGCGCGCCTTCGTTAATTTATCTCACATTAACTTCACAGAGCATCTCCCCGCAGTGAACAATCTCTCCAATTTGGGTTTCCATCCTTTCCAGTTCCGAAAGAACAGTTACCTGCCCCAAGGAATCTTCCCGCATCACACGCGGGTATAAGGACAACTCTGGTTTGAGCGTTCAACATTCAAGGAGAAAGCGTCAAATGGTGTCAAGAATGCGTCATTGGGTATTCACAACCCTATCGTTAACCCTCCCGCTCATCGTGTTGGGTTTAATTGCCGTTCAGTCGGCCCACGCAACAGCAATCGTTCAATCATCTGACGGCGGCGTCATGTGGTGCAAGGGTGACGGTACCGCGACCTTGCCTACGGGGTTTCCTTTGCAGACGCTGGAAACGTGGGGTTCAATCCCTGTTCTGACAAATCCCCCTTTTGGCGATACCGGAGAGACCGTTGCCCCTACTGGTGGCGATGCCAATGATCGGTATGCCATACAGCTCGATTACTGGAATTCAGTCACGTCTGACCCGGGTGGCGCCATCGGATACTCCACCGGCGCTTCGTGCATGTTGTTCTACTACAACACGGGCAATATCGGACAATTCACAATCACCTATTCTGCCAACCCATCTCAACCCATCGCGGCTGAGGAAACCTGGGTCACAAACCACCCCAATATATTTCCATATGTGAATAATGCCCCTTACAGCCTTGGAATTTCCGATGGCGGACCCACGGGATACGTCTCCACGTTCAAGGGTTGCAGTTGGGACAACAACAGTTGCACGACTGGCTCGGCAGTGAGAACTTACGGCACCACTACGGTTGCCCCTCCAAATTCCGACTGGAACGTTTTCCCCGAAATGCTTTCCACGATTACCAGCATTCCAACCACATGGAATATCACCTCCGATCCTACCTATGGCACTCCCTTCGTAAAAGACGGGACACATATCTGGGATGCCTCGTATGACATTTGGTTCGATAAGAATGCCGAAACCGGGTTGAATTCTGGTCAGGCGCCATATGGGACTGTACGAGGCGAGAACGATGGCCTCGAGATCATGGTCTGGATGAACAGCAATAACAGCTACGTGGACGCCCCCGGCTCACAGCCGAACCAACCGGGAAACTATGCTCAGCCGAGCGGCTGGCCTCGCGAAGCGGTGTTGATCAACAACGTGGTTTACGATGTCTGGACCTCACGGTTAAACAACGCCTATTTCGGTTATCCTTCCAGCACCACGGATGTCGTTGTCAAGGCGAACACTGATCAGGACACCTGCACGACGCTCGCAGTCAATGGCGGCGCCGGCGTTCCTTGCGGCAGCGAGTGGAATGTCGTCTCTTTTGTAGCCACAAAGCATAATGGCACAGACTACCGGACGACAGGCATGTCCATGGATACCAAGGTGTTCACGGATTATATCCTGGGAATCAATGACGGCCTTTGGCAGCAAGTCACGCCCAATCCCGGCATCACCACCTATTCTGGCAACAGAATTAGCGCAGCCCCTGCTACCGGTTCGACTCCAGCCACGATTGGAGTGTTAGCGTGTCCCGCTTCATCCATGGACGGCCAGCAGACGGATCCGCCGGCGAACCCAAGCAAGTGTCTTAATCAGAGCTGGTGGCTTACATCCATACAGGCGGGTTTCGAGCCTTGGGAAGGCGGCGCCGGGCTGGAGTCGTCATCGTTTGTAGCCCATGTCAACACCTACGCGTCTCCTGTGCAATCCGGCCTGACTTCGGGCAACGGTACTCCGATCGTGGCTTGGAATGCCCCATTCCAGGTCGTTTATCCGGGATGTCCTGCCAATGCGGGTCCTCCTGTTTCAGGCGTTTATACGCAACCCACCACGGCACCCAGGTTTACCATCGTGGGGATTAATGGCTCATCGCCCTATTACCCATACATCACACCACAGCCGGCTGGCGCAATTCCTGCGTGGGTTCCAATCACAATCACGGGGCCGGGAAACTACAACGGCTATGGCACGAATAACATTGTGCAAGGTGCTTACCCGGCAACAGCTACTCTGGGACAGGCAATGACCTGGAATCCGACGACGGGGATGTGGGAAGCCACCATGCAGTCAACGCTTCCGCTCAGCGCCGAATCAGGCAATGGCGCTCCTGCGACCATCTATATTTCCAACCCGAGCTGTACCACCCAGCCAGTGGCCAGCATTGCTGTCTACATCGATCCGAGTGGAAAGGTGTTCTATTCGGACGGAAAGACCCCGGTGCAAGGCGCCACGGTTACACTCGAGTACTCGCCATCCAACAGCGCAACCGGACCGTTCGAGGTTGTGCCCAACAACAACACCGGGCTGACCAGCGACATCATGAATCCCGCCGACAATACGCTCAACCCGATGTCTTCGACTCAATACGGCTCTTACGCATGGGATGTGGCCCCAGGTTATTACCAGGTGAATGCGGAGTTGAATGGTTGCGGAGCAGTTACGTCTCCTGTTCAGCAAGTCGTGACCGCTCCGATCACAAACCTCTTCCTGGATCTTCCCTGCGCGCCTCCGGAGCCTCCGAATGTGGTCACGGCCACCGTTCCCAATGTGCCCGCGGGTCTGACGGCGACCGCCGTGTCGAGTTCTCAGATCAACCTCAGTTGGAGTCCGGTTCTGCCGCCGCTCAATGCCACTTCATGGACCTATACCGTCTATGAAACCTCGCCAGCATACACTGTAATCGCGAGCGGATTGAGCGGAAACTCCTATCAGGTCACTGGCCTGACCCCAGGAACCTCTTACGCCTTTGCGGTCACGGCCGTGGATGCGGGCGGTTCCTCGGCGCTGTCTCCGTCGGCCAGCACAACTACGCAGCCAGGTTCCGGCAACTGCCATGTGACTTATAACGTGGCCAGCGCAACACCGGGCGTCACCAATGGATTGACGGTAAACATCAACATCCAAAACACCGGCAAAACCGCCCTCTATCCCTGGACTCTGGCGTGGACATTCCCTGGAAATCAGAAGATCACCAACACATGGAATGTGAATGAATCGCAGAGCGGCCAGAATGTGACGCTTTCGAGCATTTCATCGTGGGAGTCCATTCCAGCAGGCGGAACCTTGACCGGCGCTGTTGGGTTCAATGGCACCTATACCGGCGCGAACGCGAAGCCAACCGCCTTCACTCTTAACGGACAGCCTTGTAACTAGGCGCATATCCCTGAGCCTGCGAGATGGCGTTCAGCCGTCTCGCAGCAACCCCCAGGCAGTCTGCAAAGCCGAAAAAATTCTGCTTTTCTTCCGCCGGGCTGGGAAGATACATAAACATCGAGAAGCATTTCCCAGGCAAATCGTCTATTTCGTGGTTTGCGGTTCCTGATCCTTGTCCTCTGTTTTCTGATCCCTGTTCCTCATCAGCGGGAAGAGAATCACGTCGCGGATGGACCTGGAGCCGGTCAGCAGCATCACCAGCCGGTCGATGCCCATGCCTTCTCCGCCGGTTGGGGGCAGCCCGTAGGCCAGGGCGCGCACGTAGTCCTCGTCCATCTGGTGCGCCTCATCGTCGCCCTGGGCGCGCGCGGCAAGCTGCTGCTCGAAGCGCTTGTGCTGCTCGACCGGATCGTTCAACTCGCTGAAGGCGTTGCCCAGCTCGAAGCCGCCGCAGAAGAACTCGAAGCGTTCGACATGATCGGGATCGTCGGGTTTCTGCTTGGAGAGCGGCGAGACGATGGTCGGGTAGTCGTAGATGATCGTCGGCTGAATGAGGAAAGGCTCCACCACCGCTTCAAAAACGCTGTAAACGGATTTTCCCAGCGGCGCGTCCTTCATTGAGTTATAGTAGGCCTCGGCCAGCGCATCGTGAATCGTCTTCAACTCCGCGATGCGCTCTGGGATGAGCCGCGTAGTCTCGCCGACTGCCTTCTCAATCGAACTCATGGCCGCATGAAGCCGCGCCTGCAGCACCGGGACGGACTCGAAGGCTGTCATCGCCGGCTTGGCGTCCGCTTCCTCCGGCCAGAACTCGATGATGGCCTCGCGCATAGAGAGCCGCTGCCATTTTGCGAAATCGATGGTGTGGCCGTTGAATTCGGTCTTTGTTGTTCCGTTCACCTTCAGCGCCACAAACTTGATCAAGTCCTCTGTGAGCTGCATCATGTCGAGATAGTTGGCGTAGGCCTGGTAGAACTCGATCATGGTGAATTCGGGATTGTGGTGGGTGCTGACGCCTTCGTTGCGGAAGTTGCGATTGATCTCGTAGACGCGGTCGAGGCCGCCGACGACCAGCCGCTTCAGATTCAGCTCTGGCGCGATACGCAGAAACAGATCCTGATCGAGAGCGTTGTGGTGCGTCTTGAAGGGCCGCGCCGCCGCGCCGCCGGCAATCTGCTGCAACATCGGCGTTTCCACTTCAAGGTAGCCGCGCTCGTCGAAGAACTGGCGGACGGCTTTGAGGGTCTTGGAGCGCTTGACGAAGACCTCGCGGGCTTCGAGGTTGGCGAACAGGTCCACATAGCGCTGGCGGTAGCGCAACTCCACGTCGGCCAGGCCGTGAAACTTCTCCGGCAGCGCCAGCATGGCCTTGGCCAGGAAGGTCAGCCGCTCCACGTGAATGGTCAGCTCGCCCGTCCGGGTGCGGAAAAGATAGCCAGTGACGCCGATGTGGTCGCCCATATCGAGCAGCTTGTAGAGCGCGAAGCCCTCGTCGCCGACGGCGTCCTTGCGGACGTAAATCTGCAGCCGCTCGCCGCCCTGCTGAAGCGTGGCGAAGCCGGCCTTGCCCTGGGCGCGAATGGCCATGATGCGCCCGGCGACAGCCACTGTGATCCGAGGGGTTTCCAACTCTTCGGCCTGCGTCTCGCCCCACTTGGCGCGCACTTCGGGGACGGTGTGCGTGGCCGGGAAGTGGTTGGGATAAGCGGCCTGTCCCAGCTTGACGATTTCCTCTAGTGTTTCCTTGCGCTGATCGAAAAGATTGCGCTCAAATTCCGAATCAAACTCCATGGCTTCCTTTGCATGAACCGCGTCACGGTCAATTGTCAGTATATCGTCCGGTGCGCGGCGGAAGCCGACTGGCGTTTCTCGCGCGGAAGGGCGTTTATCGTGCATAATCACGAAGGATGCCCTTCAACCGCCCCATTCCGGAATCGAAGCGGCCAGCGAAGCTCACCAACGGCTTTACGGCGCTGGTGGAGGCGGAAAAGCTGCTGCAGATTGCCTTTGTGCTGCCCTCGGCGGTGGTCATCGGCTGGCTGGCTGGCGCGGGGGTTGGCTACCTGCTGCATCAGAAGTGGATCGAGATCGCCGGGGTCGTCTTTGGCAGCGTCTCTGGTGTCTTCTATGTGGTTCAAAC
>Ga0255349_1000730_pt1 | contig 14036 bp, 15 predicted proteins | sample CBST25v15metaG_FD_189947 | JGI IMG/M metagenome (GOLD analysis project Ga0255349, IMG submission 189947) | Peat soil microbial communities from Stordalen Mire, Sweden - C.B.S.T-25.v15 | ecosystem: Environmental > Terrestrial > Soil > Wetlands > Peat | place: Sweden: Norrbotten County, Stordalen...
TTGAGTCTATTCCCTCGAAGGGATATGTCCTCGACTCGCAATGCCAGCATAAAAAAGGGGATAGCTCTCACTTGACACAGCCCTTGACACGTTCTCTGCCCTGTGTTACATTTAATTCATCCTTCATTGCAGTAAGCGTAATGGGGGAAGAAAAGGGGCTTTCAATGGCTCACGGCAAGTTCATTTCGTACCTGCGAGTCTCGACGCAACGGCAAGGCAAGAGCGGCCTGGGCCTCGACGCACAGCGCAAGGCAGTGACCGATTACCTCGACGGCGGCAAGTGGGAACTGCTTCAAGAGTTGATTGAGGTTGAGTCCGGCAAGAGCAAGGACCGCCCGAAGCTGGCCGAAGCTCTCCGCCTCTGCCGCGTCTACAATGCCACTCTGTTAGTTGCCAAGCTGGACAGGCTGGCCAGGAACGTGGCCTTTGTCTCTGCGCTCATGGAAGCGAAGGTCAAGTTTGTTGCCGTCGATCTTCCCGAAGCGAATGAGCTAACCGTTCACATCATGGCGGCAATGGCGGAGTATGAAGCGAAGGCAATCTCCACCCGCACTAAGGCGGCGCTGGCCGTGGCAAGGGAGCGGGGCGTCAAGCTGGGCGGAACTCATCCCGGCTGGAACATTGGCACGCTCTCAGGCCAGGGCCTCGCGCTTGCTCTCAAGGCTCGACGGGCGTCTACTGCGGCCTGGGCCGCTGACCTGTTGCCGGTCGTTAGGGATATACAGGGCCAGGGCAGCACGTCGCTACGCCAGATCGCCGCCGTACTGAATGATAGAGGCATACCGACACGGCGCGGTGGGCGGTGGACTGCCGTACAAGTACAAAGGCTCAAAATCTAGCGCCAGAATTTTCTTTACCCGATGCCTCAATAAGTAGGACCCAGCCGACCCCGTGCCCCCCAACGCTACCCCCGCCGTCACCGCATATCATAAGCCGTACATGAAATTTTCCAGAAAAAGCGGCCTTCACAGGATGCCCCAGGAGCGTTCGCTGGCCTTGGGGTGAGGGAATCCTATGGCCGAAATGAGCACGGCGTTGCGGCGGGTGGCCAGGGGCAGCGTGGCAGTGATCAGCGCGGCCATGAGGACGGCGAGCAGGATGATTCTGGCCTGTTATTGCCCGGCGGTAATCGTTGCGGGCTTGTGAGTCGCACGGAACTGGGCCCGGAAGCGTGCGTCTTCCGCGTCGCGCATGTCCCTAGCCGCCGTCACTAGGTCTAGCAGCACGGTGACGGAGACCTGAGGCAAATCGCCAGACAATAAAAGGCTCTTGTCTAGCAGCACGCCGGAAGAAATGCTCTTCTGTTGAAGGCTGGCCTTTTCAATGTCCACATCGTTAATGCTATCGACAATGCGGCGGGCCTTGTCGCGGTAGAGTTTCGCCAGCACAGACTTCTCATCTCCGATTTTCTCTTGAATCTCCGGCTCTTCCATCATGTTTCGCACCATCCCCCTTGATCTTCCTACGGTTTGCGCTATCTTGGTTTGGCTCATTCCCGATGCGGCCAGGGTGACGATTGTCTCTGTCTCTTCGACGGTTGGCGGAATCTTCGGCTTGCCCTTCATCATCGCCGCCCCCCGAACCAATCGACTAAGCGCTCATAGAGGACACGCTCAGGCCCCCGGTCAAGCGCGGTTAAGTCGCTCTGCATGTTCGCTTTGATTACCCCGCCTATCCCATCGATTCCGTGGTCTCCGGCATAACGACATAGGCCGACCCATGCGCTGTCGAGGGCGTCACACATCGCCGTCTGCTCCGCAAGCAGCCCGGCCCGCAATCGGGGGTACCATTCTGCAAAGCAGCGCCGGGCTATGGCTTCCTTCTCGCTGGCGATCTCTCCGATGCGGACAGCAATCGTGCGTCTCCGATCCTCAAGTTTTCCCGGCGCACTTTCGGCTTGCCGTTGCTTTGCGTACTTGGCGGCGGCTTCTTCGGGTTTGCCTGCCAGCAAAAGTTTATCGGCTTGACGCTGCGCCTCACGCGCCGCAGCAGGCAGTGGGAGTCGCAATTCATTAGCTGTTTTCAAGATTCCCTGCGAATCTGCTTCAAGGGCCGCTCGCTCGGCCTCCAGTTTGGCGACTGCGGCGGTGTAACTGTCGCGTAGCTGCTGGAGCAGTTCATTGACGGTTGAAACGATAGTAATTGGTTCGATTGGTTCGGTCTGCTTCTTGACGTTACTCATGGCTATTTTCTCCTTTTGGGGGTAAGAGTGTTAAGGAATGGAATCAAGTTTTTCTGGAAATAGGCTTGGGGATTTTTCGATGCGGCAAACCCCTGGCCTAATTCCTCGAATTGCTTCATTGTTTGCGCGGGCATCAGTGAGGCACCTTGCGCCACCCCAATCTGCCAATGCAAGGCCGCGGCGGCTGCTCCCGGCTTGCCCCTGTCTATAGCATCCTCGACTTGCTTTCGGACGTGTTTACCAAAGTCGCGAATATAAATCTTCTCAGTCGCTTGCCTTCCATCGAGGGTGCGCTGTGGAATCTCGATTTTCTCCGGGAGATCGAAGACAGCAAGGTTATATCCTGACGCGGGAGCAGAGCTTGTGCTGTTCCCTGGTGACGCTGGCTGTCCTTTGCCGGGCGGTAGTTTGAATGCGCTTAGATCGTACCCTGTACCTGTTTCAGTCATCGTGAGTATTCCTTTCGGTTTTTGGTTTCGTGAATTCGTGCGGCCAGCGCCAGGTTCGCAAGATCAACCAACTGCGAAAAATGCGCAGACCAGTACACCCGCGCCTGAGCGCCATGTAAGGAGATCACCGTGCCTTCAACCTCTGGCGAGTCTTTGCGGATTACGCGGTTGCCAATCTTCATAAGTCCCTCTTTGCCGGGGCATCGGCCAGCATGAGCGAGTCCGGCCTGTGCCTGCCGATGTAGGACGGCCCAAGATCGGCCCAGAGTACGGCCAGCTTGCCCTGCTCGATTCGCAGCACTCGCCCCGGCTGGCCGCAGTATTGCGCACCCTTCAAAAAGACAGCCTGACCCACGTTGAAGGTGTCACCGGCCTCGCCTGGGGCATCCTCATGCGCCGCGCCGGGCATCGGAGCGTCAAAGTCGAGTTGGGGCTGCTCAATCGCGTTTTGCATTGTCGCCCCCTACCTTGACTAGGTTCGCGGTGCGGGCAAGATGATCGTCTAGCTCGCTCTTTGCCCTTAGTTCCGTTCGGCGAGAATCCGCATCACCCTTGAGAGCGCGGGCGCGTTGCTCTTCAACGCGGGACACCCAATAGTTGCAAACCGGGCAATCAGGATGTGGTTCGACTCGTTTGCTCACATCGGCCTCCCTTCGGATGGTCCTACTACATGGAACCGTTTGCCGTGGCCGGTTCCGGTGATGCAAAACTTGAGATCATTTACTCTGCGGTCGTCATACCGTGCCAACAATCTGCCGAACGCGGATCGCTGTGCTCTATCCATTTCTGAGTCATTGGAGCCTACCAGCCCCTCGAAGATACTTAGCTTCCGGCAGAGTTCGACAATCTCGCGAGAGGTGTACAGGGTTCCCGGTGTCATGGCCACAACAAGCTGTCTCATACCCTGGCCGTCTTCGTCGGCAACCACGGCAACATTGGACGTTGCAAGGGGGCAACCGAAGCCCGCCGCCTCGACAATCCCGCCGATGGTTCCGGCCCATGCGGGAAAAGCGGAATGTGAGCGTGTCGGCTGTGGCCTTCCCATCGCGTCCCAGTGGCGAATCAAGGCCCAGGACGCGGCGAGAATCTGCGGGCGCATTGCCTTGAGCACGGGAACGCTCAGCGGACGCTTGTAAATCCTGTCCTCTGCCCTCTCCTCGGAAAGATGGAGTTCGACAAAAAGGGACCGTCTGCGCCAGTCCGGGGTAATGCTCAGCCCGTTCGACGTGACAAACACGGTCGCAGTGTTCGGCCCTCGTGTGATTTCGTTGGACCCCAGGAGCCTGTCTGACCAAACGGGAGCCGTGACGAACGCCTCAAGTGACGGAGAGTTCAACTGCCCCCGCATATTGTCGAGAAAAACCACCTCTTGCCCGGTTCGGATTGTGGACGTTAGCAACTTTCGCATCTCATCGTCGTCTTTGGCTTTTGAGCCAATCGGCAACTCGCCCGTCACGGTGACAATAGCGGTCGCGGCCAATGTCGTTGCTCCAGCGCCCTCACAGTTTTTGAGGTAAGTAAATGCGGGCCGCAGTTCCCCCGGCATGAGCAGATGTTTTCCAAAAAGTCCTACCAGGGCAGAGACGGCAACGGACTCGCTGCGCTCTCCATCGGTGAATTGGAACTCTCCAAACAGGTCGCGCAATTCAGCCTGTGCGCTCTCGAAACTCATATCCTCGGCATAGGTCGTTGTCCGAGCCGTAAACGTGCAGGTTTCCGCATCGTAACCCTCAGGCAGCAACTCAATCCGGCCATCTACGCGCAACACCGGCAGGCGCACCGTGTTGAGATGGTGTAGCACTCGCAGGCACTCAAGGAAGAATGGTGAGGCGAGAATGCCGCGCGCGTCAGACTCGCTCAATGTCGCGTCGATCTCGATTACCCGCCCATTTGGGACTTGTTGCCGATAGCAGCAAACATGCTTTTCAATCAAGGTTCGGAATCGCTGCGAAGACAAGGGCATTAGCAGATCATCTCGGTATTCGACAACTTCTCCGTTATGCACGAAAAGAAACTCGGCCAGATAGCGGCCCAGGTCTGTCGCCACACTGGAGAGAGTGCGATTGTCGCCCGGAAGTCGCACCTTTGGCTTTTCATTTTCGAGGAACTTCGAGAGTGTTTCGGCACCTGTGGCGGGTTTTCGCTCACGCTGCTCTGGAGCGTTGCGGGCGTTCTGGCTAGTCTGTGTCTTGGCCGTGGGTTTCGGTTCCGGCATGGCTGGCACATCGCCCTGAATACTCGCCACTGCGATTCTTTGGCTGGTTGCAGGCGTCGCGGGTTGCTGGGCAGGCCGCTGGGCAGTCTGAGGCAGGGCGAGGGCTGCTGCGGGAAGTGCAATTCTTGCACTAACTGTTCTAACAGCTTTGGGGGTTCGCTTTGGAGTGGGGGCAAAATCGGGACGCGACAGCGCCGGTTGCTGAGTGAGCGCTGGGGGCACATAAGGCTGACCGTCCGCCAAGCGGTACACCGCGTCTAGTTTGGCCTGTACTTGCGCGCTGCTACTCATTTACTGCTCCAAAGCGGGGACTGTAGACCCTTCGATTAGGTGGCTGATTTCGGACTCTTTGAATCTCACGGAACGGCCCAGCTTCACATATGGCAGTTCACGCCTCCACACCTTTTGCCGTATCGTGGCTGGCTTCCAGCCTGTCAGCCGTGAAACCTCTTCAACAGTGAGCAATCGGTTCATATCTCATCTCCTATTAAGGCGATAATAGTAATTGACAAACCGGAATGCAACGATATAATCGTTTTATCGTTAGATTGTAACGATGCAGCGAGAAAGGAGGGAAAATCGTTGAGACAGTTAACGCCACTCGAAAAGCAGCGCGGAATGCTATTGGCGTACTTCTTGAATAGAGACCTGGGCGAGTATGAAGAGATTGGCCAGATTCTCCAAGGGTGCCAGGAGTTGCACGCGCTCTACACCAAACGCCCAGCGCCTCTCCCGTCGCCGGAGTGGAGGGCTTACACACTCAAACAGATGTCGCTTGCCAGTAAGATTACTGGGGTTCTGCGACATTTTGAAATTTTCCTGGGACTTGAAGTTTCCGAACTGGGCATTTCAACCGTCTATTTTCCGGCATTCCCGGTCAGCTCTGCAAAAAAGGCGGTAATCGCTCAATCTACTAAAACGGGCGCTCGGGTATTCGGGCCACATACTGCTGTTCAGGTCATTCTTGAAATGACTGGCGCGGGTACCATAGACCGCATCCGTCAGTGCGAAAATCCCGACTGCCACAAGTGGATCATGGTCACAAGTACAAAACGAGTCACCTGTAGCGACGCCTGCCGTTCCGCAAAATACCAAATGCAGAAGGGCAGCCGGGCTAATGATATGCGGAAGTCCCGCGAAATGCACAAGAATCACCCCCAACTGACAAAGCGGAAAAAGGAGAAGTGAACCATGACCACAATCACACTGGACGAAATCGAGTTAGAAACCATCGTTGCTGCTTTGCGGCTTTTCCGCTCCCTGTCTGATCTTACGGACCTACCGCCAGAACAACGCAAAGAGAGGGCATTGATTATCTGTGCGCAGATAGAGACATCAGAAACCGGGGAACCGCTTATAACACTCAAACCTGAGTGGATAGACGAACTGGTGGAGCGTCTCAGGTCTGTCCGAGGTTGAGGCGAGCACAGGCAAAACGGCGTCACGCTCCGATAACATCTAACCCAAAGAAAGGACAAAGACCATGAGCATCTATCGACCGAATGGCAGCAAAGTATGGGTCATGGACTTTATGTTTCACTCGCAGCGCATCCGCGAAAGTACGGGGATGACCTCGAAGACGCGCGCGAAAGAAGTCTTTGACAAGCGCAAACAATCGCTGAAAGACGGGACCGCCGGTATCCGCAGACAGCCCCGCCCGGACTTGCTCTCCACTGCCGCCGCACAGTGGCAACAGGCGAAGCAACTCAAGTGGTCCCCGAAGATGGCCTCTATCGTTCGCTACAGCATCGGCCATTTGCTGCCCGTCCTGGGCAAGAAACTGCTTGTAGACATTGAAGCGCGGCACATTGCGAAGTATCAGGCGGCGCGCCTTGCGGAGAGAGCATCGAACCGGACGGTAAACATCGAAGTGGGAATGCTCCGCCAGATCATGCGCAAGTATGGAGCCTGGGCGCGGATTCAATCGGACGTGACCATGCTGCCCGAAAGACAAGACGCCGGATGCGCGCTCACTCCTGAGCAAGAAACCATGCTCTTGCATGAATGCAGCCGTTCCGTTTCCCGCGCCTTGCTGCCCTTCGTTACGCTGGCCCTCGAAACCGGCGCACGGTACAACACAATCCGCACCTTGCAATGGGGCAATATCGACTTTGTAAACCGTTGCCTCAAATTCGGCAAAGACAAGACGGCGGCGGGCACGGGCCGGACGGTCCCCTTGAATCAGCGCGCCGTCGAAACCTTGAAGTTTTGGGCGCAAGAGTTCCCCAACCGGCAACCGGCGCATTTCGTCTTCCCTTCGGAGCGGTACGGCCTCCACGGGACCGAAGGGAGATTCGGCGGGACCGTCCAGGTCTACGATTACGACCCGGACAAGCCCGTTGGAACCATCCAACACGCGTGGCAGTCAGCCAAGAAACGGACACAGCGCCACTGCCTCAACTGCGGGGATGGGACGCTGGTAGACCGTGAGAAACCGGCAACCGGGTATGAATGCGCAGACTGCCACTTCGAGACGCCAACGCTGCCCGCCGCTCTGACCCGGCTTCGCTTCCATGACTTGAGGCACAGCGCCGTTTCTCGGATGATTGCGGCCCGCATTCCCATTCCCATCATTGCCAAGGTGGTTGGATGGTCCTCAAGCACAATGGCGAAGATGGCCGCGCGGTATGGTCACTTTGGCGTTGAGGAACTGCGCAGCGCCGTCGAATCCATCAGTTCCCCCGCAAACCCGGAGATTGCGGCGGGGTACCCGCTAAATCCACCGCAGTCGAGCAGTGTACGGAAGGTCAACATTAACTAAGTTATTGATTCTATTGGTGGCAGTGAGGGACTCGAATCATTCTGTAACTAATTGAAATATAGATAGATATATCATCAAGCAAAGAAAGTACCCCCAAATATACCCCCTACCAAGCATGGCTTGGGGCTTTTTGTCCCAGATCAATCCCGATTCCCCTACAGCGCGCCGAGGCCTTCCAACGATACCAATTCCTCCAGCGCTGGTAGAGGAAATCCGGCTACCGGCTCGCAACTTCTGTCTATGACGACTCGCGAGCAGCCGAGCTTTCGCCTGCCCTTCTGGCTCGTTCCAACGTCTGGGAAAAGAGAACTGGATAGGACTCCTTGAGGTACTCCCTCTTCTTTCGGATTGCGTCGCCGGACAGGTCCGCAGTAAGAGGGCGCTCTGAAATTGCCTGATACAGTTCAGCGAGATGCTCATCATAGTGCTGGCCGGTTTTCAACCGAACGAATTCCGACGCTAGAATCAAAAGTTGTTTTGTGAGATTCCCATCCTTATGACCTGGTTTCCCAAACTGATCCAGCATCACGCCTACTAGTTTCGAGAATTCAGCTAGCCGCTCTGGAAGATCGCTGAAACTAGACGTAAATGGGAGAATTACATCAGAATACGGTCCTTGGAATACCTCTGATTCCAGTTTCGCGCCAAATTTTGCCGCTTCCCTCGCAAGTTTGGCCACTCGTTCCAACGGGTCATCACCTGATCGTTCCTTCCCGTCCGGGGTGGTCACCACAGCATAAACCTTGAGCATTGAGTAGAGAAGTTTCCGATCTGGTTCACTGAGCTTCCGCAGCGGATTGGTGGCGGCAATGTGCCGGAAAGCCTGGGCTGTAGGGCCAACGAGATCGACGACCATGGGAATTGACCTCCTCCCAAACCGGACAAAAGTACGGCCAGGGTTTTGTCCATTGAACTCCTGCATTCCGATTCTAAGCTGCAAGCAGCAATCAGAAGGAGTTCCCAACATGGCCAACATGATTCTCAGACTTCCGGCAGTAAAGACCCGAACCGGACTCTCTCGCTCAACGATTTACCTCCGCGTGGCGGAAGGCAGATTCCCAAAGCCCATTTCCTTGGGTGCTCGCGCGGTCGGCTGGGTCGATGCCGAAGTGGAAGCATGGCTCGCCGGCCAGATTGAGCTGAGCCGTAGGACTCCAGGCGGATCGCCGCGAGTTTTGGTAGCGCGTTAATGACGCACCAACGCGAGCCGATGCAAATCAACCTTCCGCCGGAGGTACGGTGCACTCGATGGGCTTGCCAACCTTGGCATTCTCCGCCGTGCAAATAAAGCCAAAGTTTAGCCCGTAGTCTTTACCGGTTTGCGTCTTCGTCAGCGCAGGCGTTGTTGCCTCCAGCCAAGAAATGTAGAAGTATGTGGCAGCGCATCGCACTATTCGCGATAGGCATCGGTATTTGGCAGTGGAGGCGATCATGGTAACCATTACTCACCTTGACTGCGACTTGCCTGAACGATTTCAAGCCTGATTTCCACAGAGAGTGTTCTCAATCATCAATATTATCTCCAAGAAGTTTCCTGTAAATGGATACGCTCGATCACACAATAATTTTCGACTTATAGCTTGACTTGAAAACCGTACCGTATGCTATAAACTCTAGAGTGATCTTAAGTACCACTTTCTGTATTACGAATATCGCATTGCAGACAGCATTGGCGGAGTACGGTGAAACGTATCCTGTGCGATCGACTCAGGAGTGTGAATCATTGCACCGCGATTTTCCGCAATCTTTGTTGGACAGAAGATTCAGGCTATCGGGTGAACGAAAGGGAACGAAGAATGAACGTCAAAGGACTGCTTGCTGGAATAGGCGTTGTGGTATTGGTTCTCGGTTGTGCACGGCAGGCGACTGCGCAGGCAGCTCCCGGCACCTATGCGGACCCCTACAATCCCTCGGGAGCGCCCGATCCAACGAAGCTCGATCAGATTTGGCAGGTCGATCCGATTACCGGATTGCTCAGTGTGACCATTCCCTTCACGACGACGCCCCAAGGCGGTCGCGGTCCTAAGATTCCCTTCTCACTCCACTACAACTCCGCATCTACGGTAACACTGCAAAGTTATTCCTTAGGGAACTTTAGGTGGACTACTGGAAGCATTTCTCCCGCTTATGGCCCGGTAGGACCCTGGACAAGTTCAGGACCTTTTTTCTACACATCAGATTCCTCGATTCCCAATCAACCTTCTTGGACTACTGTTGTCGGCAACACAGATATCACCGAAACCCCCGGAGCAAATGGCTGCGATACGAGTGGGCCGTATATTTATACCGATGAGAGCGGCGCGGCGCATGACATGAATCTAGAGTCATTCAGTATGAACAACGGAGGCTATACTGCTAACCAGGGGCAATGCATTTCCCCACAAGGCCAGGATGTCTCAAGCTCAGGTACATCGGATGGTTCCGGTCTGCTAACCTTTATTCCAACCTATAATTCACAGGAATATATCGTACAACCGGATGGTACACGGGTTACGCAGGTTCTTGGAGCCTTGCTTAGTACCGGTGTCAGAGCTGCTTCTGGGGCCTCACTCGAAGATTCAAATGGCAACATTGCTACACTCAGCGCTAGCGAATATACATGGACAGCCACAGACAGCCTGGGGCGGACTGCATTCTCAACCACTTTTCCCATTAATTATTCAGGTCAGATTCCGGTGGGAACCTACAGTTTGACGACATCCGGAGCGACGGGAAGCAACGAAACCTATTCAATGCAGTTTGGAACGATCAGTATCGGATCTTTCATTATGCCTCATCCCGTTGGAGGATTAGTATCTTCTTCAACAAATGAAATCACTGGGCCAGGAGGAGACTGCATGCCGGCAGTTTGCCCGCAAACTTATGGCGTTGGTCAACCAGATGGAACCACACTGCCCGTTCTGAACTCGGTTACGCTGCCGGACTCGACCAGCTATTCCTTTACTTATGACCCGATTTCCGGGAACATCTCCAAGATTGTCTTTCCAACCGGCGGCTATGTGCGTTTTGTCTGGCATACTCGGAGCGACGCAGGACCTTACGGACTGTATGAACATCTCTCTACCATTGTGGTATCGGAGGCCTGCACCTCCACGGGTTCGGGAAGTGAAAGCTGCTGGCAATACAGCTATCAATCGATTTCGCCAACGGGATTATTAACCTCAACAGTGACCGCTCCCGATCAAAGTTACACTCAATACACCAGTATTCCAATAAAGAGTGCTGCCTTGCTACGCTTCCAATTTTACGCGGCGCTAAGCTGGAAGGAGGCGATCCGCCTCGAATACAACAGCAGCGGAACGCTGATGAAGTCCGTACAGACAGTTTACGATGGTACATTGCTTCCAAATCAGGTAGCAACCACGCTTTACGACGGTTCAACCCCTTTGCAGCAATTGGTGCAGTACACCCATGATGGGTTTTCAAACGTGGTTGAAAAGGATGAATCTGATTATTACAGTTGCAGCGGAACACCTTGTTCCGGTCCCACATATAATCTCTACCCAGGGGTCGCCAGCCTTGTCAATGGATTTACCATTACGATGGTGTCGCCGCCGACGGGTTGGCTTCGTCGCACGTACACCAGCTATGATTATATGGATAACGCTACAACGGGGGTATATATCAATGATAAGCCGTCACAGGTGGTGGTCACGGACGTCAGCGGGAAGCCATATTCGCTGACGACCTATACCTACGATCAGTCCTCAAATATAGGAAGCGGGGCCACTGGCTTTTCCACTCATGATGATACAAACTATAGTTCTAACGCCATTGCACGCGGCGATTTGACAACGGAGAAAAAGTGTATTTCCGGCATAACGTTTACGCCTGCCACAAACACCAATAGTTGGTCTGCGAGCTGCGGCTCTGCGTTGAATACCTACTATTATTACGATCAGACCGGGCAGCTTACGATGAAGAAGGAAGGCGGAACCGGCCCATCTTCTCCCGCAACTACGCAATACACCTGGAGCGGAACGGATAACGGCTTCTTGACTCAGGTGCAGCATCCCGACGGCACCACTGAGAAGTTCACTTACTATCAGCCGACGGGCGCGGTGAACACGCACACGGACGTGAACAATCAGACGACGGTCTATTCCTATAGCGACCCTCTTAATAGAGTAACTTCCGTTGTGTTGCCATCTACACCGGATGGAACCACAGGATCGAACGGTCAAGGTGCTACTACCTATACCTATATCGATTCACCAGGTGGCTTTTCGGTTCAAGAACAGCATCTGCTAACAGGATCAACCTGGACATCCACCACTAAGTATTACGACGGCCTGGGGCGTGTGGTCGAGACAACGACTGCGGTTCCGGCAACGCAATGCAGCGGCGGGCTTCTCTATACGCAGACGGCATACGATGTGATGAGTCGGGTCTACTCGACCACCAATCCGTATTGCTCAGGCTCCGATTCAACCTACGGCATGACCTACTTTGCCTATGATGCGCTGGGCCGCAAGACGCAGACGAATCTCCCGGACGGTTCCATCAGCACCATTGCCTACGCAGGGAACGATACGGAGACGACAGACCCGCCGAACGGAACTACAAGCGTGCAGCACATTCAGCAGGTGGATGGACTGGGCCGATTGACCAATGTCTGCGAGGTGGGATTGGGTTCTCAGACCGGAGCCGCCCCATCCGCTTGCGGCACGTTCATCTCGGGCACTGGCACGCCCGACACATACGCAAACAATATCGTAGGCGTCGGCTCGCTGACCACCTACATCTATGATCCGCTCGGCAATATGCTCAGTGTGAATCAGCATGGATTGGCGCGCGCCTTCAGCTACGACGGCCTTTCGCGGCTGACTGCGGCACTGAATCCAGAAGTGGGCCTGGACTCCTACGCCTATTCCAGCGCAACCAGCGCCTGCTCTCCCAGCGCCGATGTGCCCTGCACGCGAACCGATGCGCGCGGCGTGGTCACCAACTACGCCTACGACAGCATGAGCCGCCTGACCAGCAAGTCCTACTCAGTGGCAGCGACGAACTCGACCGGCGCTATCTCCGATCTGACCTCCTGCTACTTGTACGGCCTCACAAGCGACCCAAACCACCACACAGGCGGTCGTCTGATTGCCGAATGGCAGCAGGCGAGCAGTTGCGCTTCAGCGCCCCAATCCACGGCCATCGCCGTGCGCTATCACCCCAACTACGACGCGATGGGCCGCCTGCTCACCGATCAGCAATGCCTCACCGGCTCAACCTGCTCCTCCACCATCGGCAACTTCACTTACACCTACAATCTGCTCGGTGATCCCGTGCAATCGAACAACGGCATCTATGCCGCCACGGTTCCGGCATCGCAGACCGCTCCATCCAACTCCACCAGCGGCAACGGCACGCCCATCACCGCGCCCTCCATCACCTGGCGCACCACCTACGACCTCGCCAACCACATCAACTATGCCGGAGTTCAGGACCAGCCGGGGACCACGGTCTTTTCCTCCGCCGCATACTCCTACGCGCCCACGCTGCTCAACCCCACCGCCTACGACGCCTTCAGCCATCTGACCGGCGCGCAGGTCGGCATTCCCAACATTCCCAACAGCTCCACCACGCCGGCCACGCCGGCCATTGAGATCACTCGCAAGTACGACGCTCGTGGCCGCATCGCCTACGAGACCGACGGCGGCCAGATCATCACAACTCCGGCTGTCCCTAGCACCGGCCTTATCTCGATCTCCGGAGTCGAGGCCAGCCCGATCACCACATCCTCCGCTGTATCCAGTTCGGTTACCTTTTTGGTCGGCGGTTCGGAAGGCTACAATGGTTCGGCTTGCACCACGACTCAAATACCCACCTACAACGGCAACACCGTTCCCGTCACCACCTGCACCTACAACCTCCCCGACACCGGATCGGTGGGTGTAACCATCGACGGCATCAGTTGCGCTGGCTACTATGGCTCCGGCTCCACGTCTTCCGAGGTTGCCGCCACGCTGGTGGCTAGTTGCAATAGTTCCAGATCGCCCATTACGGCCACCGTTAGCGGCTCTGCCGTGACGTTAGTCGCCAAGGCTACCGGCACCGCCTCCAACTATCCCATCACCGTCAGTGCCTCCAGCCGCGATTTCTCCATCCTCAATTCAAGTCCCACGATGACCGGCGGGCAGAATGCCGGACTCGTCTACGATCAGGGCACCGTGACGGTCAACAATATTGTCACGGTCAACTGGGGCAAGGGCGACACGCCCGCAACCATCGCCTCACGGCTCGCCTCGGCCATAAATTCCGGGGCCATAGGCAGCTTCACTGCCACGGCCACGAACGGCGTCGTCAACCTGACCAGCACGGCGGCCAGCATCAATGGCAGCAATACCGGCGTAGCAGTCTCGATCTTCGATTCCGTAATTGTCAGCAGCCCCGGGCTCTTTCCCAGCCCGTCCTTCACGGTGGAATCTTCCGACC
>Ga0255349_1000736_pt1 | contig 13972 bp, 11 predicted proteins | sample CBST25v15metaG_FD_189947 | JGI IMG/M metagenome (GOLD analysis project Ga0255349, IMG submission 189947) | Peat soil microbial communities from Stordalen Mire, Sweden - C.B.S.T-25.v15 | ecosystem: Environmental > Terrestrial > Soil > Wetlands > Peat | place: Sweden: Norrbotten County, Stordalen...
TGCAGTTGGTGTCAATGGCGCCGACGCCGGGGGAGATGGAGAAGCTGCCGTTGCTGGGGTCGGCGGTAACGTGTCCGGCTGTGCAACCGGCCAGCACGAGCAGGGCCGGAGCCAAAAGAATCGCAAGCGTCCTAAGCGGCAAAATCCGAACGAGCAATAGCGGCCCGCGCGATTCCCGTGAATTCGCGTGGGGGATTGAGCCGTCTCGCGTGACTTGAGCTATTTGCAGCAATGTCTCCGGTGCTTTCCTGGGCTCTGAACCATTAGACCCTCGCGATTCGCCAAAGTTGCACTCCGGCCCGCACGTCCCATGAACGGTTTCAATTTACGAGAGCACTCTTCCCAAAAATCCGCGCAAGCCCCAACGGCCCAGGGCCGCGGTGAAAAATACGAGCGCGAGCAAGATAGCCCACCACGGCATGTGGGCAATCGCTGGAGTGACAGAGGCGCGCAGGCCCTCACTCATGTAGACGATGGGATTGAACAACACGGCTATCTGCAGCCAGCGAATTTTGCCCAGGTACGCCCAAGGATAGTAAACGCATCCCAAAAAAGTAATCGGAACCACGAGGATGGAGAACACCAGGCCGATCTGGCGGGGGTTCACGGTGGACCCAATCACCAGCCCCAGAGCCCCGGTCAGCAGGCTGGAGAGGATCAGCACCAGGACCAGCAGAAACCAGTTTGCCACATGGACGCGAACGGGAATGGCCGGGACGTAATAGGCCATGGGAATCACCAGCAGCGCGGCGATGATGCTCTGCATGGCGCTGAAGCAGACCTTTTCCAGAGCGACAGCCCATAAAGGCAGCGGGCACATCACGCGGTCGTCGATTTCGCGCGTGATGCCGAACTCCTGCGACAAGGGCAGCGCCACGGCGGCAATGCCGGAGAACATGATGGCCACGGCCATGAGCCCCGGCAAAAGGATGGTTCCAAAATTGATTCCCGCACCGGCCGCCATGGGGTTGGCGCCGCCCATGCGGGGCAGGATGAAGGTGAAGACAAACAGGAACAGCAGCGGCTGCATTCCCACGCGCGCAAGAAATACATGGAACTCGCGGAACAATACGCGCAGATCGCGCAAGAACAGGCCCAGGAAGGACTTGAGAACAATCCCCGAGCCGCCGATCTCCGATCTCCGATTTCCGGTCCCTGCTTTTCCCGCGCTATTCACGTAAGTCCCTCCCTGTGAGTTTGATGAAGACGGTCTCAAGGCTGGGCTCGGTGATGGCCAGGTCGCGCAGGCCAAAGCGGGACCCAGCCTGCACCAGATCGGGGAGCAGCCCGTCAGAGCTGGCGGCGATCACGCGAAGACCGTCCGGGGTCACTTCGGCGCTGGTCACATCCGGGCGCGCCTTCAGCGTGGCGACTACCGGCTCTAGTCCTTCATGCGACTTGAGTTTGAGGTCGAAGATGGTCTGCGCGCCAAAGGTGGACTTGAGCTTTTCAGGGGACCCTAGCGCCAGCACGCGGCCATAGTCGATGATGGCCACCCGGTCAGAGAGCGAGTCGGCTTCTTCCATGTAGTGGGTGGTCAGGAGCACCGTAATGCCTTCCTTGCGCAGGTCGGCCACGGCCGTCCACATGGCCATGCGGCTCTGCGGGTCAAGGCCGGCTGAGGGCTCGTCGAGGAACAGCACAGTGGGCCTATGTGCAATGGCACGAGCGATTTGCACACGCTGGGCGAGGCCGCCGGAGAGCTGCGCCGGGACCATGCTTTTGCGCTCAGTCAGGAGGAACTGGGCGAGGAGTTCAAGGGCGCGAGACTTGGCCTGGGAGTGGGAAAAGCCGAAGTAGCGGCAGTGGAAGTAGAGGTTCTCATAGACGGTGAGAGAGCGGTCGAGGGTGTTGAACTGGGGCACCACGCCAATGTGACGGCGGGCGTGGGCGGGGTGCTTGACCACGTCGATTCCGGCGATGCGGACGGCGCCGCTTGTGGGCAGTGTGCGGGTGGTGGAAATGCTGATGGTAGTGGTCTTACCTGCGCCGTTGGGGCCGAGGAGGCCGAAGATTTCTCCCTGCTTCAGCTCCAGGTCGATGCCGTCCAAGGCCACGACGCGGAGCTTGGACTCGTAGATCTTGGTAAGCGCTTCAATTTCGACGATCAAGAGGTTCACCCGGCTCCGGGGAGGGAGTTGCGTTCGTACTTAAGATTACATCAGGGGCCGGGAACAGGGACCCTTCCCGCCTTTTGCATAAAACTGGCGCGAAAGGTTGTAAGCTGTTCGTATCAATGGCCAAGCCTTCGTCACTTCTCGACACGCGGGTCGTCTACTGCGGCGACAATCTGGAGCAACTGAAAAAGCTGCCCGATGCCTGCATCGACCTTATTTATATCGACCCTCCCTTCAACTCCAACCGTACCTACGAGATTTTCTGGGGCGAGACGAAGGAGAAGCGTTCCTTTGAGGATCGCCACGAATCCACGCGAGCGTATATCGAGTTCATGCGGCCGCGATGCGTGGAGTTGGCGCGGGTTCTCAAGAAGACCGGCAGCTTTTACTATCACTGCGACTGGCACGCCAGCCATTACGTCAAGGTGATGCTCGATCAGATTTTCGGGGAAGGGAACTTCATCAACGAGATCGTTTGGAAGCGACAGTCAGCGCACAACGACGCCAAGCAGGGGTCCAAACATTTGGGCCGGATTCACGACACGTTGTTTCTCTACGGTGGAGGGGACGGTGACTACTACTTCAAGCACTTGTACCGGCCATACGATGAAGACTACCTCGAGAAATTCTATAAACATGTGGAGCCGGGCACGGGGCGCCGATACCAGCTTGGAGACTTGGGCGCTCCGGGTGGTTCCTCGCCATCGAAGGGGAATCCGCACTATGAGTTTCTAGGCGTGACCAGGTATTGGCGGTTCAGCCGCGAGAGTATGCAGGAGCTGTACGAAAAAGGGCTGATTGTTCAGACAAAACCGGGAGCTGTGCCCCGCTTTAAGCGATATCTGGATGAAGGCCAGGGAGTGCCGGTCAGCTCCGTGTGGGATGACATCAAGCCGATTCAGAGCCATGACATAGAGCGCCTAGGGTACCCAACGCAGAAGCCCTTGAAGTTGCTTGAACGCATCCTCGAAATCTCATCCAGACCAAACGACATAGTTCTGGATGCCTTTTGCGGGTGCGGAACCGCATTGGTCGCCGCGCAGACCCTGAACCGTCAATGGATTGGAATCGACATTTCTCCCACAGCTTGCCGGGTGATGGCAAAGCGGCTGAAGGATGTTTGCAGGTTGCGCGAGGACGAGAACTTTTGGCTCCATGGAAAAGGGTTCGTTGTCCGCGACCTGCCGTGGACTGAAAAACAGTTGCGGACCATTCCGCCCTTCGAGTTCGAGAATTGGGCCGTCATCGCGCTGGGCGGCATCCCGAACAAGACGCAGGTGGGCGACATGGGCATCGACGGGCGCATCTATCCCGTTGGCTCTGAGCCGGCCGCTGCCGGGAGGGACGCTGGACAGCTTGACTTCATGGATGATTGGTATCCAATCCAGGTGAAGCAGATGGATAAGGTGGGCCGGCCCGACATCGACAAGTTCGAAGCTGCCATGATTCGGACGAAGCGGAAGAAGGGGTTCTTTGTAGGCTTCGACTTCAGCGGCGATGCAATCGCTGAGATCAACCGATTCTTCAAGAGCGAGCACATTGTGATTGTGCCGTTGACCGTGCGGGAGATTCTGGACGAGACCATTGCGTACAGGCTTGCCTGAAGCGCTTCAGTCGATGGGCTTCTGTCGGTGCGGAACTGGCTTCGTGGTTTCCCAGGTCTCAAAATCGACACTGGGAAACCGGGCCCTTTCAAAGCAGGTGAGGAGATGAATCTGGCCGGAGGCTCTTTAGGTCTTACTCCCGATTCGCGGCTCCTCTGCGGGCTCTTCCTGCGGTTCGGATCGGTTCGAATGCCTGGGAATTCCGCTGATAAGGCCCTGATAGTTTGTGAGGCGTTTGCCGAGGATCACCACGCCCTTGGACGTGATTTCGTACTCGCGAATATCCTTGGCGTGATTTCCGCCCCGCATCTTGATCACCACCATAATCTTGCGAAGCTGGCCATCGATGGATACGTATCTCAGCCGGATGATGTCGTCGGTGAGGAAAGAAATTGAGTAGGTGCTGAACGGGAATTCGGTGAAAGACTCATCCACCTCAACGGTGCTGAGAATCGTCACTCCGATTCCTGTCAAAGCGAAGATCATGCGGTAGAGCGATTCGCGAAAGTCGGCGCGGAAGCCGGGCGACAGAGCCATCTCAAAGCCCGCCAGCGAATCGATTACCAGGCGCTTGGCGCCAATCTTCTGCACTGCGTCGAGGATCGAGTGCATGGTCTCATCCACCGAGAGATCGAGGGGACGGAGATAGAGGATGGTGAGATTCCCGTCTTTCTGCGGCGTTTCCAGATCCAGACCTAGAGTGGAGGCCCGCTCCGCATACGCTTGCGGGCGTTCTTCAAAGACCGCCACGATTCCGGGCTCCCCCTGGCGTATGCCTTCGGCAATGAATTGGGTTGCCAGCACCGATTTCCCAGTTCCCGAAGACCCTGCCACGAGGACACTATCGCCTTCGCGAACGCCCCCACCCAGCATCTTGTCCAACTCCGGAATACCGAAGCAAAGGCGCCTATGGCTGGGCGGATCTTTCAGGTGTCCGGTCAACCCAAACGTTCGCGAAAAGGCTTGCACTCCGGCATCGGTTATGCGGAATGTGTGCAGCCCCGGCACGGAGTCCTGACCGCGCAGTTTTATAATCTGCAACTTCCGTACGATTGAATTTCGCTCCGGCGTTTGGCGCAGCCAGAACAGCCCATCGGCGACGGTAAATATGGGATTGTCGCGTAATTCGTCCTCCGCATATTCACCGATCAAGAAAGTAGTAGCTTGCCAACTAGCCAGAAACAGGGCTAACCGTTGAATGAAAGATTGCAGTTCCATGTCGCTTTGCGGCTTCCGAACCATGGTGCGGAAGGAGTCCACAACCACGACGGCGGGGTTAGCCTTTTCAACTTCATCGGTAATCTCCCTCAAAACTGCGCCCAGGTCCTGCTCCAAAACAACCTGGCTCAGGTTGATAAAGCGAATGGAGTCAGGCAGCTTGGCCGGATCGAAGAACGTGTACTGTTGCTGGTATCGCAGCATTTTTATGGCAGATTCGCCGAGGACCGTGAAATAGAGAGCAGGACGCTCCGGGGTGGCATTGGCAAAGACGAACTGGTGCGCCAGCGTCGTCTTCCCGCTCCCAGGCGCGCCCGCGATGATGTTGAACGAGAATTCGGGCAAACCGCCGCCCACTATTTCGTCGAGGCCCGGAACCCCGGTGGGTAGTTTGTTGATCGTCACTCTATCTTGTGTGCTCACACTTTTCTCCTGTTCCCTGGATTGAGATCGTCAAGGGATGCACCCGGCCACGCATTCCGCAGCAGGTTTAACGTTAAAGTTTCGCCAAGGAAGATAAGAAGCAGGCCGAGCAAGCGGGCGATGAGAATGATTCCTCCCTCGCCGGCCGGATACTCGCCAGCCCCAACCTTGTCGATGTCGATTTGAGGTTCAAACTCGCCCAGGCCCTGTAAAGATCCATCGGCAGAGACCCGGGCCGCGCTTAGACTGGGAGCTTCCGACCTGGCCAGCGCCAAAGCACGCGAGGCGAGCGACTGAAAACCGGCAGATCCGGCAAATACGCTAAGGCTCTGGCGCAGCTTCTCATAGACGCGAAGGGTCGCGAACTCCGAAGGCTCGGAGGTCTTGCCCGCAAGGTCTTCGCAAGTAAGAAGACGCCGGGCCAAATCTCGCATTTCTGGGGGAGCCATCGTATTCAACTCCGCATCGCTCCAGGGAAAAGGTTCCGATATCCGTTACATGCTTCGTGGCAGGGCCAGGGAGACGATTCCGTCTTTTCTTGATGCGCCCCTCGGTTTGGGTGTTCCCCATCCAGGGCTGCAAGGTGAGGCTGTGGAGGCAGCGCCGGCGGAACTCAATTCACATAGCCATTCGTTTGCGGCAGCGGTGCGTCTTCTTGCGAGCCGCCAGCCTTGCTTTTGATGAGTGTAAAAACGTCCAAAACCGTAGCAATACTACGAATGTTTCCCGCAACGCTCACCAGTCCATCTTCCATGCCGGGATGTTTGTCCGCCAGGGTTTCAATACGTTCGCTCACGCTCCTCAACTGGTCAATTTCTCGCAGAAGGTCCTCGAAAGCCGCAGCCATTGCCGGTCCATCGGCCGTCGAGCCTTTCGTGCCCGCGGTGGTCGCGGCCGACTCTGCCCTGACGTCAACCTGAAGGCGTAAATCTTCTATCAAACGCAGCGTTGTCGCCTCGCCAAGGAAGGTAAGGAACAGCCCGAGTAGTTGCGCAATCAGAATGACTCCAACCTCGCCGTCCTCCTCCGCGTCCGTTTGAGATGCAACCTCTCCAAGACCGCGCAAGTCCCCATTCGCCGTAACTTTCACCCCGCTGAGCCGGGGAGATTCCGACTTGGCCAGAGCCAAAGCACGAGAGGCGAGCACCTGAAAACCGTCAACTCCCACGGGTGCGGCGAGTTGCCGGCGCAGCCTCTCATAGACGCGCACAGTTGCAGGTTCGGTTTGCGGGGAGGACGTACTGGCATTGGCCTCGCAAGCAACGAGGCTGCGGGCCAAATCACGCGTCTTTTTTGGAGGAAGCATCGGATCCTTTCCTATGCATGCTTCGCCTCTCGCCTTGAGGGGATGGATCTACCGCCATAATAATCTCATGCCGATTGCTTTGGTGGAGAGGCTCCCGGCGGGCTTCATCAGACTCCATTTTGGCGTCACGTAATAGAAAGTACTTGAAATAATTCCGGAAAGGTGTGCACAATTGGACAGATTGCCCCCGCCGCGGGTATCTTATGTGCAAGAGTTTGGCTTCAAGTGTGCAGCCGAACAGGGCTCCAGGGATGCTTGGCGGAAAGAGGAACAACCGGCATTCCAAGGCCCCGCTTGCAGCAGATGATCCTTTGCTCATGGCGCAGCGGCCTTGTTAACCTGATGGCAATGCGGTCGCGCATCCCTCCTGCGGTCATCCTGCAAAGGCCGCAACCGAAAGGAGGCCCTTCAATGGTTCAACTTGAAAAGCTCGAATTCGATGCCGCCGCCTTCCTGGCGAGCGCTGGCCTGGGGCGAAGAATGGTTCAATTGGCGCCGAAGGAGGCCTTCTTTTCCCAGGGAGATCCAGCGGACTCGGTTTTTTATCTTCAGAAGGGCCGCGCAAAAGTCACGGTGGTTTCCGCCGCCGGGAAGGAAGCTACCATCACGCTGGTCTCCTCAGGTGAATTTGTGGGAGAGGGGGCGCTTGCGGCCATGGCGGGACTGCGTTTGTCCACGGCCACTGCCATTACCGACTGCACCGCGCTGAAAATAGGGCGGGACGAGATGGCCCGCGTGATGCACGAGGAACATAGCTTTTCCGAGCTGTTTATGAAGTTTCTGCTGGAACGCAGCATGCGCATCCAGGCCGATCTGGTGGACCAGCTCTTCAACTCGAGCGAAAAGCGGCTGGCGAGGATTCTGCTGCTGATGGCGGAATTCGGCAAGCCGGGTGAACCGGAACAATACATTCCCAAGATCTCGCAGGAGACCCTGGCGGAGATGATCGGCACCACCCGCTCCCGCGTGAGCTTCTTCATGAATCGCTTTCGCAAGCTTGGCTTGATCGAATACAACGGCCGCATTCGGGTTCATAGGTCGCTGCTGAATGTGGTTTTGCACGATCAATTCACCGAGCGCAGCCCCGAGAAACCTCCTGGTTCGGTCACGCCACGGAGTACATCCAAAGTGGCCAAGCAACTGCGGTGAGTGTTGTACCGGGCCCGTACAGGCTGCGAAAAAAGGCCTGTCCTGGGTTAAAAGCGGCGAAAAGCATACCTCAGGGGCTGAAGCCCGCATTGATTGTGCGGCACTTACGGCACGACTAAAGTCGTGCCCTGACGCTTCCTGCGCCCCGGAATGAGTTTTTCCGCAGCCTGTGAAGCCCGCATTGATTCTGTTGATCTTATGCCAGGGATAAATCCCGGGCCTACCGCCCGAACGAGTTTTTCCGCAACCTTCGTAGCCCCACATTGAACTCAGCTTTCGAATCATAGCCCGGAGCCGTGGCAAGATCGACGGCCCCGTTGGCTACAACTGGATCTTCACGGGCCAGGTCTTCCAGATGTCGGCGCAGTAGTCGCGGATGGAGCGGTCGGAGGAAAACTTGCCGATGCGGGCTACGTTGAGGATCGACATTCGGGTCCAGTCGTCCTGGTTCTTGTATGCCTGGCTCACTCGATCCTGGCAGTCGATGTAGGACTGATAATCGGCCAGCAGCATGTAGTCGTCGCCATGGAGCAGGGAGCTTACCAGGGGCTCGAAGAGAGACTTGTCGCCGTGGGAGAATTCGCCGCTGGAAAGAGCGTCGAGCACCTGGCGCAGGTTGGCGTTGGAGTCGTAGATTGCGCGGGGATTGTATCCCTCGCGCTTCCGCCGCTCGACCTCGGGGGCGGTAAGTCCGAAGAGGAAGAAGTTTTCCGCGCCGACTTCCTCGCGTATCTCGATGTTAGCGCCGTCCAGAGTGCCGATGGTCAGCGCTCCATTCATGGCGAACTTCATGTTCCCGGTTCCTGAAGCTTCCTTGCCCGCGAGAGAGATTTGTTCAGACAAGTCAGCGGCGGGGTAGACTCTCTGGCCCAGTTTGACGTTGTAATCGGGCAGAAAGACGACCTTGAGCGTTCCCCGCACCCTGGGATCGGCGTTGATGGTCTCACCCGCGGAGTGGATGAGTTTGATGATGAGCTTTGCCATGCGATAGCCGGGCGCGGCTTTGCCGCCGAAGACGAACGTGCGGGGAACGACTTCCTCGTCCGGGTCGCGCTGGATGCGCTTGTAGAGCGTCAGGATATGCAGAATCTGCAGGTGCTGCCTCTTGTATTCATGGAGCCTTTTGACCAGCACGTCAAACATGGACTGCGGATCGGCGACGATGCCGAGGCGCTCGTGCATGTAATTGGAGAGCGCAACCTTGTTGCCGAGCTTGATGGCTCTCCATTCGTCGCGGAGTTCGCGGTCGGAGACGATGGGCTCGAGGCGGCGAAGCTTCTCAAGATCGCGAATCCATCCGGCGCCGAGGCGCGCCGTGAGGAGCCGGGCGAGGCCGGGATTGGCGAGGACCATCCAGCGGCGGGGCGTGACGCCGTTGGTCTTGTTGGAGAATTTTTCAGGAGTGAGTTCGTAAAAATCGCGCAGGACGTTGGTTTTAAGCAGCTCAGTGTGGAGCGCGGCCACGCCATTGATGGCATGGCTGCCAAGCGCGGCCAGATGGGCCATGCGCACGAATTTGTCGCCGCTTTCATCGATGAGGGATAAGCGTTGAGCGCGCTCGCCGTCCCCAGGGAACTTTTTTCGCACGTCGTCGAGGTGGCGGCGATTGATTTCGTCGACGATCTCAAGATGGCGAGGGAGCAGCGAATCGAAGAGGGAGCGCGGCCACTGCTCGAGGGCCTCCGGCATGAGGGTGTGGTTGGTGTAACCGAGGGTATGCTGGGTGACGCTCCAGGCCGCGTCCCACTCCATGGCGTGCTCATCGACGAGGAGGCGCATCAGCTCGGCGACGGAGATGGCGGGATGGGTGTCGTTCATCTGAATCGCGAAGTTGCGATGCAGCTCGACCAGGGGACGGTTCTCATTGATCTGAATTTGCAGAATGTGCTGCAGCGAGCAGGAGACGAAGAAGAACTGCTGGGCGAGGCGGAGCTGTTTGCCTTGAAAGCCCTCGTCGTTGGGATAGAGGATCTTGGAGATGTTCTCAGAAGAGACCTTGTCGGCCACGGCGCCGAAGAAGTCGCCGGTGTTGAAGGTTCCGAAATCGAAGGACTCGACGGCCTGAGCGGACCAGAGGCGCATGGTGTTTGCGGTGTTGGTGCGGTAGCCGAGGATGGGCGTGTCGTGGGGGACGCCGCGCACCACTCGTTGCGGAATCCACAGCACGCGCATGCGGCCATTGGCATCGGTGTGTCTTTCGGTGCGGCCGCCCATCTTTACCTCGAATGCATCTTCGGGGCGTTCAAGGGCCCAGGGATTGCCGAGGCGCAACCATTTGTCAGTGGTCTCGATCTGCCAGCCGTCGCGGATCTGCTGGTTGAAGATTCCATATTCGTAGCGAATGCCGTAGCCAATGGCGGGAACATCGAGGGTGGCGAGTGAATCCATGAAGCAGGAGGCAAGGCGTCCGAGGCCGCCGTTGCCCAGGCCGGGCTCTTCTTCCTGCTCGATGAGGACGTTGAGATCGAGGCCGAGCGTGCGCATGGCCTGTTCAGTCTCGTCATAGATGCCCAGGTTGATGAGGTTGTTGGCCAGATGGGGTCCGGTAAGGAACTCGGCCGAGAGGTAACAGACCACGCGCACATCCTGGGTGCGATAGTTCTTGACGGTGGAGATCCAACGCTCGACGAGACGATCGCGCACGGTGTGAGCAAGGGCCATGTAAAGGTCGTTGACGGTGGCGCGCTCGAGGGACCTGCCCTGCACAAAGAAGAGGTTGTCGAGGAAGGAGTGGGCCAGAGCCTGGACACTCAAGTCGGTTTTCTGGTCCTTGAGCGATCCGCCAGTGGAAAATGTTGCGGCAGGGATTTCAGACATTGCGCGCCTCGTTGTCTTCCGCATTGACGGGGAACTCGCCGTTGCTGGAGCGGTCTTCCAACATCAAGTTTGGATGGTCTTCACGGGGATGGGGATAAAAAACCGTCAAAAGCGAGATGCTGAATTGTGCATCGCCCATTCCGGAGTTGGCAAGGCCGTTTTGGGCCGGCGGCATGGCGGCGGGGGCCTGGGCGAAGACGATGCTGGAAGGGAATAGGAGTGAGGCGATGCCAAGAAGAGCACGATGATAGACGGTACGCATGGATGGGGCCTTTCCCTGGGAAGGCATTGTTCATTGTTCCCGCATTGCGGACCTCATGCTATCCCACACTAGCCACAAAGACGTGGCGAGGATGGGGCACCCAGAACTCTGCACTGTCAGAAAAGATGCCGTCAGGCGACGGTGAGGACCAGCTTGCCGAAGTGGCTGGCTTCTTCCATGCGGGTGAGCGCCTCGCGGGCCTGGGACCAGTGGAAGTTTTCGCCGATGGGCCGGAGTTGGGTGAGCGAGATGGCTTTGTTCATGTCTTCGAAGTCCTTGCGCGAGCCGACGTAAATTCCGTGGAGGCGGGCTTGTTTGTGGAGGATGGAGGGAATGGGGAAGGGAATATTGGCAGCGAGGTCGGCGGGGCCGGAGAGGATGCCAACCTGGGCGATGGTTCCGCCAATGCAAATGGACTTGATGGAGCGGGGGAGGGTGGCGATGCCGCCCACTTCGACCACCATGTCAACGCCTTCGCCGGCGGTCTCTTCGAGGGCCCATCGGTCCCAGTCGGGGTTGTCGGAGTAGTTGAGGCCGGCGTCCAGGCCCAGAGAGGCGGCGCGTTTGAGCTTGTCGTCGCTCGAGGAGATGCCGAGCACGCGCGCACCACGAAGGCGGGCAAGCTGGAGGGCAAAGATGGAGACGCCTCCTGTACCCTGGACCAGGACCGTGGCTCCGGGCTGCAGATTGCCGGCAGCCAGGGCGTTCCATGCGGTGACGGCGGCGCAGGGCAGCGTGGCCGCTTCCTGAAAGCTGAGGTGCTGGGGAATGCGCACCAGGCCGGCTTCATTGAGCACGATGTACTCGGCCAACACGCCGTCGATGTCGCCGCCGAGCGCACCCCTCGCCTTGGCTGGGGTGAGGGCGCCGTCGAGCCAGTTTTGCATGAAGATGGGGGCTACGCGGTCACCGGGCTTCCAGGCGGTGACGCCTTCGCCGACCTCCACCACTTCACCGGCGCCGTCGGAGCATGGAACGCGGGGAAACTTCAATTTTGGGTTGTAGAGCCCTTTGACCATCAACAAATCACGATAGTTGAAGGAAATCGCACGGACCTTGACCAGCACTTCACCGGGGTCTGGCGAGGGGGTTGGCCGCTCCACAAACTCCAAAGAATCAATACCAAACGACGAAATCTGCCAAGCTCGCATGAGAAATTCTACCTCTTTCAAGAGACGACGATCTTCAGGGCGATTCTCAATCAGGGCAGCGCACACCGGCTAAACCCTCGTAGAATAAAGATAGGTCTCGTGGATCAAGAAAGTAAATCCCTGGAGGATTCAGATGGCAAATACATTGGAGCAACCGGAGGTTGACCCCGGCGCCAGCTTTGTAAGTGAAGACGCGCGACGGCTGGCCCAACAGCGTCATGCCGAGATTGAGCGCCAAAGACAAGCGCTCAACCTGCAACGAGAGAATATTCTTTCGCAGCGGACCTCGAATCCGGCCCGGCGTACCGCCCTGGAGGCCGCGCTGACCCAGATTGAAGGGCAGATCCAGGCGATGGGCTAAGGTTTGGCTGCCTGGAGGCATTCCCTCGGGGCCGAAGCCACGCCCGTTTGAAAGCAACGGGGCACAACCGCCGGCTATGGCTGACGGTTAAAGAGCAGGGAGTTGGCCTGGTCGATGGTGGTGAGCACCACTTGTGCGATGTTCACATGGGGCGGACGGCTGGCGGCCCATAGGATGGCATCGGCGACATCTTCCGGCGTGAGCGGAGTTACCCCCTTGTAGACTTTGGCAGCCCGTTCCGCATCGCCGCGAAAGCGGACCAGGCTGAAATCGGTTTCCACCATTCCGGGTTCGATGCTGGTGACGCGGACCGGGGTTCCCAGCAGGTCCTGGCGGAGTCCATCGTTGATGGAGTGCTCGGCAGCCTTGCTGGCGCAGTAGACGGCGCCATTGGGATAGGGGAGTTCGCCGGCGGTGGAACCAAGGTTGACCACGTGGCCATGGCCGCGCACCACCATGCCGGGCACAACGGCGCGGGTGACGTAGAGCAGGCCTTTGACGTTGGTGTCGATCATCTCGTCCCAGTCTTCAATTTTGCCCATATAGAGCTTTTCCAGGCCACGGCTGAGTCCGGCGTTGTTGACCAGCACGTCAATCTCGGCCCACTCGGGCGGAAGCGTGTCAATGGCGTTCTGGACGGCGCGGTGATCGCGGACGTCCAGGTCGATGGAGTGCACGGCGGCGGCTCCACGCTCGAGGGCGAGTGAAGCGATCTGTGCGAGTTTGCCCGCGCGCCGGGCCGCGAGCAGGAGCCGCGCGCCCGCCGCTGCGAAGGCAAGAGCCGTGGCCGCGCCAATGCCGGAGCTGGCTCCGGTGATAAAGACGATTTTTCTCTTGAGATTCATGTTTCTATCCTACCCAACAACTGGGCGGAGCAAAAGTGCTGTGGAGCACAGCGCTCTAAATCAACCCTCAAGCACACCCCGCCGCTGGGCCATGCGGTACTGGCCTACGGCCCAGTCCTCATCGCCGAGGCCGGATTGCCGGGCCTGGGCAAAGATTTGGGCGAGGTTGCCGGCGAGACTGAGGCCGGTGTGGCGGCTGGCGGCGGCTTCTTGAAGCAAGCGGAGGTCTTTTGCACCCAGCTCGATGGTTGCGCCGGGGTGCTCCGGGGGGTGGAGCATGACCTGGCCGTAGGCCGCGTAGAACGGGGACTGGAAGAGCGCGCTGTTGACGGTTTCGAGGAAGGCCGCGGGGTCTATGCCCTGGGCGTGGGCATAGACGAAGGATTCGGCGAGGGAGTGGATCATGGCGCTGATGAGGAAGTTTCCGCCCAGCTTGAGGGCGTGCGCCTGGCGGGGCTCGCGTCCGATGACGGAGATGCCGCGGGAGAGGGATTCGAGGAGCGGACGCGCTTGGGCGATGGCGTCGTCAGCGCCGGCGGCGACAATCCACAGGCGGCCTTCCCCGGCTACGTTGGGGCGGCCGAAGACTGGGGCGGCGACAAAGAGCTGTTTGCGGCGGGCGTGCTCGGCGGTCAGGCGGTCACAGAGATCGACGCTGATGGTGGAGAGCGAGATGTGGAGGGCGCCGGGCTGAAGGGCGTCAAGAACGCCTTCGGGAC
>Ga0255349_1000745_pt1 | contig 13811 bp, 10 predicted proteins | sample CBST25v15metaG_FD_189947 | JGI IMG/M metagenome (GOLD analysis project Ga0255349, IMG submission 189947) | Peat soil microbial communities from Stordalen Mire, Sweden - C.B.S.T-25.v15 | ecosystem: Environmental > Terrestrial > Soil > Wetlands > Peat | place: Sweden: Norrbotten County, Stordalen...
AGCTTGTCTTGTTCATGCTTATCAAAGTGAGACTTCTTTCCCCGCCCTACAGTAATTGTTGAGGGGCTACTTGTCTCACTCATGTTGGCACAGAGGGATGCGACCCTGCCCGTGTCTATTTCAAGGAAAGCAAGATCGGACGTCTTCTGACGGCGGAAGAAGAGATTGCGCTCGGCAAGGAGATGGAACAGTCGCTGGCTCTGGCCATTCAGACGCTCACCACTTGGCCTGCCGGCCTGGATGCGCTAAAAAAATGTAGAATGCACGATGATTTGTTTGAAGACGATGGCGATCCGGATGATCCCTCTGACACAGAAGAGATGGATGAAGCTGGAGAAGACGCATCACGCTGTGACATCCTCGTGGCCGATGATGACGGCGATACTGGCGGGATGGACGGCGAACTTTTGGCACTATCTGAGGAAATCGCAAAAAGAAGCCGTGAAGGAAGGACGGCCGCGGCTACAAGTCTGGATCATCTCAAGTCGTCCCCTGCCAGACTGTTGAAACTGACGGAACGTATGCAAGTGTCGCCCGAAGCCTCGGCCTTCAAGAACGCCATCCAACGGTATTCCCGTGCCAGAGAGACGATGACCGTCTGCAATTTGCGGCTTGTCTACAGCATTGTCCAGAAGTATCAGGGACACGGATTGACGTTGGACGACCTTCTACAGGAAGGCAATATCGGTCTCATCAAGGCGGTCGAACGATATGACTGGCGCCGGGGATTCAAGTTTTCCACCTATGGAACATGGTGGATTCGTCAAAGCGCACATCGGGCCCTAGCCGACAAGGGGCGCACAATTCGCTTACCTGTCCACTTGAATGAGAAGGTCGTCGGGGTTAGCCGTGCGGCAAAGGCCTACGAGATGGAAAACGGGTCGGCCCCATCTGACGCTGTTCTTGCAGAACTGGTCTCGATACCTGAATCCAAGGTAAGGACAATTCGAGCTCGAATGCAAGAGCCGGAATGCCTCCATGAGGTCGGCGATGACGGAATGTTCTGGGAAGACAGGCTATGCACCTCGCGATTGCAAGGCCCGGATTTTGTAGTCGAACAGACTGCGCTGAGCGACGCCATCAGAAAAGTGTTGTCTGATTTGGACAAGCGCTCGGCAGCGGTCATCGAGTTTCGATTTGGACTGGAAGGTTCGGATCCAAGGACTCTCGAAGAGGTCGGCGAGATATTTGGACTGACGCGGGAGAGAGTCCGGCAAGTAGAGGCCAAGGCGCTCACGAAGCTTGCTCACCCCTCGCGAACTGCTGCTCTTTCCCAGTTCTACGGTGTGCGTTGCGCTGTTCGTGACGGAGGTTGATGAAATTCGATACTGGAAGGACAGGATGGCCCTGTAAACTTAGGCTGCAAGTCTATCCAGTCACAACACGAATACTTACCATGTGAGCATCGAGTAAATGAGTGATCGCGTCAGGATCGTACCACCCAAAGCATCGGCCATGCTCGAAGCCCTTCGGGGTCTGGGCTACTCAACGGCTGATGCTCTAGCCGATATTGTCGACAACAGTGTTTCGGCCGGGGCTACCGAAGTTCGCATTCACTTTTCCTGGGAAGGTGGCGAACGAGCTTTTATCACGATTCTTGACAACGGGTGCGGCATGAATGACCCGGAACTGGAAGCAGCTATGCGTCTCGGTGAGAAGAGTCCTCTGGACGAGCGCTCCGACAGCGATCTGGGGCGCTTCGGGATAGGGCTGAAAACGGCTTCCTTCTCTCAGTGCAGGATTCTCACTGTTGCTTCCCGCAAGCAAGGTTGCTCTGTTTCGTGTTTGCGCTGGGATCTTGACGAGATTGCAGCCCGCAAGGACGGAGTGTGGGCACTGCTCGAAGGACCAGCGCCGGATTCCGGTAGCAGGTTGTCCATTCTGGACGGAGTATCCAGCGGCACTCTGGTGTTGTGGGAAAAGCTTGATCGGATTGTCACAAACGGCTATGTCACCGACGATTTTCTGAAGATGATTGATGTGGTTGAGACCCGCTTGGCGATGATCTTTCATCGGTTGCTTGAAGGCTTGCAGCCGAAGCTACGGCTTCTCATTAACGACATCCCCGTCGAACCATGGGATCCATTCCTGACTGGGCATCCCGCCAAATCGTGGAATTCTCCAATTGCCCGACAGTGGACACCTGCGGGGAAGGTGGAAGTCGAATGCCACGTGCTGCCGCACAAGGACATGCTTTCCCCTGCCGACCATGAAGCCGCTGCCGGACCGGATGGCTGGAATTCTCAGCAGGGATTCTACGTGTACCGAAACAGCCGGTTGTTGCTGGCTGGTGGCTGGTTGGGACTAGGCTACGGACGGGCGTGGAATCGTGAAGAAGCCCAGAAGCTTGCCAGAATCAGGCTAGACATTCCCAACTCTGCCGATGCGGACTGGAAGATCGATATTCGCAAAGCGACGGCTAGGGTGCCCGTTTACCTAAGGCCGTGGCTGACCAAGCTTGCGGAGGATACCCGCAACAGAGCCAGAAGAGTATTCGCCTATCGCGGCGCTCCAGTCCCTGGAGCGGGTGGGGCAAAGGTCGAGCAAGCGTGGACAGTGGAGCGCTTCAAGGACGGAATGCGCTACCGGGTGGATCACTCTCACCCGGCTGTCGCAGCGGTGTTCGAGTCAGCCGGCCCAATGTTGCCGCTTGTTAAGGCCATGCTGCGCGTCGTCGAGGAAACCGTTCCGGTCCAGCGAATCTGGCTTGATACCGCCGAGAACCGGGATACTCCGCTCACAGGCTTTGCCGGCGAGGCTTCGGCCGAGGTGGTCGAGATACTCAAGACGCTCTTTGATGACATGATCGGTCGAAGGGGAATGTCCAGAGCGTTGGCCAAGAAGACACTGCTCTCAACAGAACCGTTTCAGAAGTATCCCTCCCTTGTGGCCGGTTTGCCAGACGAGGGTGAATAAACAGGAACAGCGGGACACAGCCAGTGGACAGGGCATACGGAGATTCGATGGGCGGCATTGTTTCAATCGCGCAGATTCTGCTTCGCAACGAGCAGGACAAGGGAAACGAGATCACACCACTGTTGATCGGAAAGAAACTCGATGCAGCCTTGTTCATGGAGCCTGATGCGAATTTCGACCGGGATGCTGCTGTGGAGGAACTTGTGCGCCGTTTCAGCCACTGGGTTGGGAAGGAGTCGACGCTCAAAAGCACATTCGACCACATCGACTGGCTCAATGCCGAGCGCAAGAAAGAATGGAGATATTGGGGGCGCCTGCAGCGGTACCTAGAGCGTGGCCTATCCGTCAATGTCGTTGAAGCGCTTGACCGCTCGACCGATGGCATCCTTGAGCTGCTCGAAGATCCACGACGCACCGGCAGGTGGGACCGGCGGGGACTTGTCGTCGGACATGTGCAGAGCGGCAAGACCAGCAACTACTCAGCGTTAATCTGCAAGGCAGCCGACGCAGGCTACAAGATCGTCATTGTCCTGGCTGGCCTGCACAACAATCTGCGCTCCCAGACCCAGATCCGTCTCGAAGAAGCCTTTCTGGGCTACGAGACTTCGCCAAACCGGGAGCCAGGAAACCCGATCGGCGTTTTCTCGGAAGATAGTGATCCTGAGATTCATCCCCACTGCGCCACGACGCGGGCTGAAAATGGCGACTTCAACACCGCCGTTGCAAACCATTTTTCCATTTCGCCAGAGGAGCGTCCCTGGCTGTTCGTGGTCAAGAAGAACAAATCGGTTCTGACCAAGCTCCTCAAGTGGATCAGAAGCCACCATGTAGCCGACGCCATATCTCCCGAGAACGGGCTCAAGATCGTGACCAAGCTACCGCTTCTCCTCATTGATGACGAGGCGGACCACGCATCAGTCGACACGGGGGAACAGGTATTCGATGCGGACGGCAACCCCGACGAAAATCATCAGCCCAAGGCCATCAACAGCCTGATCCGGCAGATTCTCCACTCCTTTTCCAAGTCGGCCTATGTTGGGTATACGGCCACACCATTTGCCAACATCTTTATTCATCGTGCAGGCGAAACCAAACTGGAGGGGCCGGATCTGTTCCCACGATCGTTCATCAAGAACATCTCCGCGCCTTCGAACTACGTGGGTCCGGCGCGAGTATTTGGTCTCCGAGGCAGCGAGGGACGAAACGGCGGATTGCCCCTATCGCGCGATATACGCGACCATGTCTCCGACGATGGAATGTCAGGGTGGATGCCGCCCAAACACAACAAAACCCACGAACCGCTGTATGGTGGGCAGCAGATTCCGCCTCCATCGCTTCGGCAGGCAATCGACGCGTTTGTGCTGGCTTGCGCAGCCAAGACATGCCGTGGACAGGGTAACAAGCACTCCTCGATGCTTGTCCATGTCACCCGTTTCACGGCCGTGCAGGACGCGGTAAAGTTCCAGGTTCAGGAACAGGTGGCCTCCATGCGCCGCCGTTTGATCCGCAAGGTGGACCACGAGGAACTGACTGAAACACTGCACAAGCTCTGGATTGAAGACTTTGTGCCAACTTCAGAAGTGCTTGCAGCAAAGGACCCTGACGCCTTCGAGAATCAGAAGATTCCCGCGTGGGAGGAAATCGAGACGGTGTTACCGCAGGTCATTTCCGACATTCAGGTGAAGGCTGTCAACGGAAATGCCAAGGACGCGCTTGATTACGTAGAGCGAAGTGAGACAGGGCTCAAGGTCATTGCCGTAGGCGGAGACAAGCTTGCCCGCGGACTCACGCTGGAAGGGCTTTGCGTGAGCTACTTTGTGCGAACAACAAAGATGTATGACACCCTGATGCAGATGGGGCGCTGGTTTGGATACCGACCTGGGTACATCGATCTGTGCCGCCTTTACACCACTCAGGATCTGGTCCGCTGGTTCGGACACATTGCCGACGCTTCCGAAGAACTTCGTGAGGAGTTCGACCAAATGGTGGCCCTCGGGGCCGAGCCGTGGGATTATGGCATGAAAGTCGAGTCTCACCCGGTTCTGCTTGTGACATCGCCGCTGAAAATGCGGTCGGCCAGAACGCTTTCGCTCTCTTACAGCGGCAGCATGTCGCAGACGATTTCGTTTCTGAACGACACTGCTTCCCTTGCGGCAAACCTTGCGGCAACCAATACGCTTGTCTCTTCAATGGGAGTTCCGAGTTTGAGTGGACCTGTTCGCAAGCGCGGCGACAGATTGGATGCGTGGAGACACTCTTTCATTTGGAAGAGTGTCGCTTCAACTCAAGTAATGGAGTTCCTCAAGACTTACAGAACGCCTCCAGGAGCCGACAGGGCGAACACGCTGGTGATAGCTGAATTCGTTGAACAGATGAACAAGGGTGGCGAACTGCAAGAGTGGTCAGTTGCACTGGTCGCCGAAGGCAAAAAGACTTCTGTCGGTTACGAGTTTTCGCCCCATGTTTATGTCGATACCTTTCCTGCGCGCGGCGACAAACAAGTTGAGGGGCGATACACGATTGGCGTTTTAACCGACCCGAGCGATGAGGCGATTGATCTGGACGAGCCGGAGTGGTTGGCAGCCTTGGCCGCCACGCAGGAGCAGTGGAAGCCGGATGCCGCCAGGAACAGGATAAAGAAGCCGGAACTACCGAGCGGCATGAAGATTCGCGAGCAACGCGGCAAGGGTTTTGCGGGAGGGCCAGAGCCCTCGCGGAAGGGGTTGCTGCTCCTGTATCCGCTATCGCCTGAAGTGGACGACGTGCAGTTGGTCAAAAACTGGAACAAGCCAATCATGGGTCTGGCTGTAAGCTTCCCCACAAGCGAATCTGGCATAAAGGTGGACTACAAGGTGGACCACCTGCTGTGGAAGGAGTGGGAGGGCGAATATGGCTCGGCCGATTGAGGAGTTTGCAGTAGCGTGGCAGGCCCTTTCCGGCAAAGGGGACGGAACAGGCTGGCGCTGCATTGCAGTCTCGCCAGCAGGACCGTGTCCCTTGCTGGCCGCCAGAAGATTTCCGGGAAATGAGGAGGCTGTGCTGGCCGGCTTTCGCACGGTCAAGGCTCCGCCAAAAGAGTTGATGCCCGAAGGCGTGGGATTCGAGGTCGCACGTGAAGATCCGCACGGTGATGGCAATATCTGGATTGCGCTGACCCGGAAAGACGCTGGAAGCGAGGAAATGTTCGCTGAGATCGTCCAGGATGTCGTTGGGACAATGGATGCAGTGTCGGAAGCCGACGAAGAAGTCATCCTCAGGACGATGCTTTCGCGTGTGCGTGCCTGGCAGGAATTCATGCGCAAAACGCCGCGAGGGCTTTCGCCTGAAGCCGAGATAGGACTTGCCGGTGAATTGACCTTTCTTGGCATGTTGCTCGATGCGGCAATACCGGCAGCATCAGCGGTCGAGGCATGGCTCGGCCCGGTCGGTGGAGTGCAGGACTTCGAGCTTGGAACCGGCGCCATCGAGGTCAAATCAACTCTTTCAAACAACGGATTTCCGGCCAAAATTGGCTCTCTTGAGCAGCTAGATGATTCGTACCGTTCGCCGCTATATTTGGCTGGTATGCGGTTTTCTCTGGCTGCTGGCGGCAGTACGCTGGGAGAGATAGCCACGTGCCTTGTCGAGAGGCTGTCCCACGGATCGGGTGCAGCATCAGCCTTTGTGGACAGTCTGGTAGCAGCCGGGTTGCCGCCGACGCAATTCAACAATTACATGCGGCGCTTTGTCCATGTCTCTTGCAGGATACTAGAAGTTGGAGAGGGATTCCCGCGCTTTGTGCCGGGTAACGTGGCGGAGGCAGTCAGACGGATTTACTACGAACTGGATCTAGACAAGGTTGCGGGGCACGGGCTCGATATCGTTGAGGTTTTTGAAAGGCTTGGCATTGCATGAGCATGGAGTTGCTGGATTTCCTGCGTGAGACGCAGGCGGAAGTCAGGGAACAGGTCAGCGGCGGAGCGCCTTTTGCTGAAATGGTTTTCTCGGAAATTGTCATGCAACACATGGCAGACGCCGGAATGACGTTTGAATCCGTTGAGGTCTGTCACTTCAAGGCCAAAGACGGACGGGCGATATTCCGGCTGAGCGGATATGCGATGTCCGAGGACGCCGATCAGTTGGACTTGTTCGTAAGCCTCTATTCCGGTTCGGACGATGTTGTCCATGTCCCGGACTCAGAGACCAGTACTGCTGTTGAGCAGTGTTTCCGTTTTCTGGCGCTCTGTGCGTCTGGCAAGGCTTCCTCCAAACTTGATCCTTCCAGCGATGTTTACTCCCTGGCATTGACCATCAATGAGATCTACAACAGCCTTGAGCAGATCAGGATTTACGTCATCACGGATCGGGTCGCCCGGGCCAAGAACTTCAAGCCCAGGGAAATTGCAGGAAAGACGATCAAGCTTGAAGTGATGGACATAGAACGATTGTGGAGGCACACATCCGAAGGCAAGCCACGGGAAGAGCTGGTTATAGACTTCTCAGAAGTCTCGGGATCGCCTCTCCCTTGCGTTTATGTGACTGGCGATGCAGGCGAATACGACTACATCCTCACGGCTGTTCCAGGCGAAGCCTTGCGGTTCATGTATGAGAAATATGGACAGCGGCTGCTGGAGGCCAATGTGCGTTCGTTTCTCTCTGTCAGGGCGAAAGGAGTGAATGCCGGGATGCAGATGACCTTGCGCTCCACCCCGGAACGCTTCATGGCATACAACAATGGGCTTGTGATGGTAGTGGACGAAGTCAAGACCGAACATTTGCCCAATGGCGCTCCCGGTGTTCTGTGGATGAAGGGGATGCAGATTGTGAATGGCGGTCAAACCACAGCATCAATTTACTTCACCAGGAAGCGCTTCCCGGATACGAATCTCTCGCGGGTACAGGTCCCTGCAAAGATCATTCTCCTCAAGGAGTCCGATCCCGCGCGGGAAGAAGCCTTGATCTCCGACATTTCGCGTTTCGCAAACAGCCAGAATTCCGTGAAGCAGTCCGACCTGTCGGCCAACAAGCCATTCCATGTGGAGGTCGAGCGCTTGGCCAATTCGGTATTCTGCCCCGATGGCGTGGGAAGATGGTTTTATGAAAGGGCTACGGGCAGCTACAACACGCTGATGGCCAGTCAGGGGACCACGCCTGCAAAACTCAAGGCATTGAAGACTGCTATTCCACCGTCTCGCAAGCTGACGAAAACGGACTTGGCCAAATACGTTGTCGCCTGGGATGGCCTGCCCGAAGTTGTCAGCCTCGGGTCGCAAAAGTGCTTTGACCAGTTCATGTCCACGATGACATCGACCGAGGGTGATTCGACGCCGGTACTACCTGGTGTACCGGAATTCAAAGCGATAATTGCCAAGGCAATCCTTTTTAAGGCAGTGCAAAAGCTGGCAAGGGATCTGTTCACAGCCTTTCAGGCCAACATTGTCGCCTATTCGATCTCAATGCTGGCGGTCAGATACGGCGATGTGTTTGACTTGGGACGTGTTTGGGACCGGCAGTCGGTCTCCCCACAGTTGTTGGAGCAGATTGCAATATGGGCTCGGGAAGTCAACGACGTGCTGCATGGAACATCTGATGGCCGTATGGTGTCGGAATGGGCGAAGAAAGCCGAATGCAAACAGGCTGTTCTGGGCCGCCGGTTTTCTGATCCAGATCCCGGTATTCCGGAACTTCGGCTGATTCGCTGAGGAATAACGGAATGACTGATGTCGTGAGCCGCGAAACCCGGAGCAGGATGATGTCGGGCATCCGCGGCAAGAACACCAAGCCCGAACATGTTGTTCGGAAGGCGCTCTTTGCTGCGGGCTTCCGGTTCCGCCTGCATCGGCGTGACTTGCCGGGCGTTCCCGATATTTTGCTTCCGGGACTCAGGGTGGCCATATTCGTACACGGCTGCTTTTGGCACCGTCATCGAAAGTGTCTATATGCCAAGATGCCGACTACACGTTCGGATTTCTGGCGTGAAAAGCTGGAAGGCAACGAGTCGCGTGATCGAAAGAATGTAGAGGCGCTGCTTGCGTTCGGCTGGCGTGTGCTTGTTGTTTGGGAGTGCGCTACAAGAAAGAACGCGACAGGACTGTCTGACGCCCTTGTTGAATGGATACAGGGAAATGAACTTTACGGAGAAATGGCTGGAACACTGTCCCACTTGACCAAATGATGTCGGCGCCACTAGCTGGAGTGTGGCATTCTTGACCGGACGAGCACATCATCGAGACCAGCAGCCGAGCCGAATAGGCCCTTGATCAGCGAGAGGAAGTGCAAGAGAATGGCGAATCTAAGCGGCGAGTTCTACCCCGTCTATAAGAAGCAAAACCCGTCCTTCAACCCTGCTACCTTCGTTTGTGCCGAGGAAACTGTCGAGAAGTTGCTTGAAGCGGCAACGACCTCTGACCATCCAGGAATCCTGCTAGGTAAAGTCCAGAGCGGCAAGACGCGCACTTTCATCAGCATTCTTGCCCTCGCCTTCGATAATGGCTTTGATATTGCAGTCGTGCTCAGCAAGAACTCCAAAGCCTTGATCGAGCAGACCACAAAGCGCCTGAAGAGTGAGTTCAAGATCTTCGTCGATGACGAAGATCTTGCGATCTACGACATTATGAACTCCCCGGAGAAGTTCTCCAACTTTGAATTGGAATCGAAGTTGATTCTGGTTGCCAAGAAGCAAAGTGACAATCTCCGCCGCCTGATTCATCTCTTTCAGAAAGACAAAGCGATGTCTGCCAAGCGAACTCTCATCATCGACGATGAAGCAGACTCAGCATCCATTGGATATACGCAGAAACAGGGAGTCATCGAAGCCAAGACAATTGCTACGCAGGTCAGCGACCTTCGCTCCAGCATTCAGAGTTCATCGTTCTTGCAGGTGACGGCAACGCCCTACTCTCTTTACCTTCAACCGAGCGAAGTCTAGGTCGCCAATGTGGTGACATTCAAGCCGGTCCGGCCCGCCTTTACCGAACTGGTTCCAGTTCCCGGTGATTATGTCGGCGGCGAAACGTACTTTGGGGAAGCGTCGAAGAGCCCGCAGGATACACTGGAAAGCCTGATTCACTACACTGTGGATCATCGCGAGTTCGAACGGCTAAAAAGGCCAGATGGACGCTCGCTAAAGCTAGAGCATGTTCTGTCTTCTAACGCCATAATGGGTTACCGGGATGCGCTCCTGAATTTCCTGGTCGGCGGCTGCATCCAGCGAATCAATCGCATCAAGGCAGGCGAGAAACCCAAGAAGCTCCGCTACTCGTTTCTGCTCCACTCAGAGGCCGGTAAGGATGCCCACAGGTGGCAGGACGATCTTACCCAGGAGATTATCAAACAGTTGCGCCATGCATCAGAGATGGACCACGACACCTTCATTGCGCTTGTAAAGGACGCTTATTCCGATCTGGGAAGGTCTCTCTCGTTCGCCGCCGAACCGATTCCTGAACTCGACGATGTAATCGCCGCTGTGTCAAAGGCTCTACTCGGGGACCAGATCAACATTGTCAAGGTGAACTCTGACGACGATGTCGCATCCTTGCTCGACTACACAGGCCAACTCATGCTGAGAAACCTGTTCAACATCTTTCTCGGCGGCCAAGTGTTGGATCGTGGAGTCACCTTGGCCAATCTCATCGGCTTCTACTACGGACGTCGTCCCAATAAGTATCAGCAAGATACCGTTATGCAGCACTCACGCATGTACGGCTTTCGCCGCAGGGATTTAGCCGTGACCCGCTTTTACACCTCCAACGTGATTCGTGCCGCCATGTACCAGATGGAGGAGTTCGACACATCCCTTCGAGCCGCCATCGATGCTGGCGGCGACCAGGCTGTGCAATTCATACGCAAAGCCCCTGACGGCACCATCGTCCCATGCAGCCCCAACAAGATTCTCATTGCTACCACCCAAACCCTGCGTCCTTTCCGGCGCATTTTGCCCAAAGGCTTCCAATCGGGCTACAAGACCGGGGCCAACGGCATCGGCAACACCATTAAGTCCCTTGATGCGGAGGTTGAGACCTTATGCGGATTCAACTCCTCTGCGCCCAAGTTGGTTCCGGTTGCCATGGTCATCGCACTCCTCGACAGGATCAAGACCACCCTTGAATTTCCAGACGATGAGGCCCCAAAATTCGATTGGGATGCGGCTAATGCCGCATTGGCTCACCTTTGCAATCAGCACCCAGACCCTGCCGAGCGGGGCCAAGTGCTTCTGTGGGCGGCTGATGGACGTGAGTCCTCTCGGATGGCCAGCGGGGGAAGCCACGCCACCTACATTGAGACCCCGGACTCGGAGAAGACGGAAGGACAGCTTGCACAGCAGTACGCCATCAATTACCCCATCCTCTTCCTTCTCCGCCAGAACGGTGCGGAAGAGAAGGGTTGGAGAGGCACGCCCTTCTACTGGCCAGTAATTCGCGCCCAGAAGTTCACACCTACGGCAATCTATACAGCCGAAACGAGCTTCTGAAGGGCAGCATTCCCATGGTTCAATAGGTGAGCCAGTTGTTCAGGACGATAGCTTCTGAATAATGCCAGCCTGATCGAGTACCCTGTAAACCCGATCGGCAATCTGTGTGGCAAGAAGAGGCGGAACAGCGTTCCCAACCTGCGTGTACTGCGCCGTTCGGCTTCCTGTGAACAGATAGTTGTCGGGGAATGTTTGTGCACGCGCCGCCTCACGCACGGTCATGCTACGGCACTGCGTTGGATCGTAGTGGATGAAGGCATGTCCGTCTTTCGAGATGTGTGAGGTCACAGTCGTTGACGGTCTATCGGGCAACTGTACCCGAAAGCGGTCCTGGAAAAGGTTGTTCCCTTCGATGGCGTCCGCAACATTTGCGTGGTTGGGTAGCAAATCAATTGGAAAGTCCCTTAGCTTCGGACTGATATTCTCCGCTTGCGCAAAACAGGCCGCATAAAAATAGCGATATAGATCCTTTTGCATATGCGGCCGACTGTAGTGATTGCAGATGCCTCCAATGTTAGGGTCTGAATACCATTCGCGCATATACGCAGGAAAAGTCTGGTGAGGTATAAACTCCGCTCCGCGATCAGCCCTGGGAGCGCGGATACGAGCAACCGCGGATTCGAGTTGGTCTGCTAGGTGTGGTGCTCTGCGCTTGATTGTCAGGAACCAGCGGCGGTCAGCGGCTAGATGGATTATGTTCAGCCAGTTTTCCACTGAATCCACCGCACGTGTGATACCGCTGCGAATCCGGGGAAGATCGTTGATGACTTGTCCCAGCGGGACCGAATCCTGAACCTGTAGCGGTTCCGGGCAGATGTTTCCAAGATCCTCGCGAACTCCTATGATGATGACCCGATGACGCGCTTGGGGAATCCCATGCTGTTCGGCCCGGAGCACAAAGGAATCTTGCCCAGTTGGCGCCAGGGAAAAGAGTCGATAGCTCACATCAGATCCAGACTCGTCTTGAGCTGCGCTGGTTTGCATTGCGGCACCGGGATGGCGCAAGTCCTGTTTGATCTTTTCAAACAAAAAAGAGCCTTCTGGCTTGGAGGAAAGAATCCCTTTAACGTTCTCCATCACAAAGACGGATGGTCTGAAGGTGGCCAGAATGCGCAGGTACTCGAGGTAGAGGAAATGCCGGCTGTCCTCCCGGGCATCGTAACCGACAACCCCCTTGTTGCGAGCTCTCCCAGCCAGCGAGTATGCCTGGCATGGTGGACCTCCGATCAACAGCCACTCTTTGGCGCCATCAAGGGCGCCGGCAATCTTGTCGCGGGTGAATTCCCAGTTGCCAAGTCCAAGGGTCACCTGCAGGGCCTCGTTGGCTGCAGCCTTGGCCTCGGCGGGATATGCCGCGTACAGTTCAGACAGCGTGATTTCCTGCCGCAGGAGGCGATAGTAGCCTTCCGGGGCCTCGCCCTTTCTAAATTGTCGGAAGAAGGCCCGCAACTGAAGCGTACGATGAGCGTTCTCTTCCTTTTCAAGCGAAAGCCGGATCTTGAATATTGACTCTGTCCCCTCAATCGGATACGCAGAAAACCCCTCTCCCAGCCCTCCAGGGCCAGCGAAGATGTCAATGACGGGAACTCGAGTTTGAATCTGATTCACGAATAATACCCAGCGCAAATACCAACGATGCGTTGTTCTCTGTTGTTTCTTTCAGGCAATGGACTCACGCAAGATTCTTCAGTAACAAGTACATCAAAGAGTGAAGTAACCGGATATCCCCACCCGACTGTGAGGTCCATCCAACAACAGGTTCCATCTGGTTGATTTCTGAATGCTCTTCCCAATCTCTATCTTCGCTGCTCCGCCGTGAAGATAGCCGTCATCCCGACCCTTCACCAACACCCCTCAACCGCTCTGGATCAGCTTTGAGCATCTTTAGAAACACGATGGCATCAGAAGGGACGAGCCAGTCGGAAAGCGGCGTGACCGTGGTAGTCGTTTTGTCGTAAACCGTGCGTACTACGCGGAACCGGCCTTTGTTCACCTGCGTCCCGATGCTGAGATCATTCAGCCTGGAACGGGTGTCAAGCGTGACTGCTTGTAATTCTCCAATGCCGTGGGCCACAGCCCACTGCGCCATTTTCTCTGCGACTGACATTTCTCTCCGTTCCACTGGCTGCTTACTGATTGTCCTCAATGCGATTCCGAGCAAACACCTCGGCGCTCGGCCAGTCAGGCGTCACGTAAAGTTCTTCTGCTTTGCCAGCGTTGGTTTCAACGACGACGAAAAATGAACTTAGCGTTGGGGATTGTCGCACGTCTTCAATGGCACCTTCACAGATCTCGTCCCAAATGAAGTCCGCGTAGTCGGTGGCATCAGGCGCAGGAATGTCTGCGTCTTCGTACTTTCCCTCAAGGTTCAGAGTTGCCGCGAGAGCTTCCAGCGCCTCAGTGCTCATGCCCCGGAAGACCTCCTGTGCATACGATTTGTCGTAGG
>Ga0255349_1000746_pt1 | contig 13796 bp, 8 predicted proteins | sample CBST25v15metaG_FD_189947 | JGI IMG/M metagenome (GOLD analysis project Ga0255349, IMG submission 189947) | Peat soil microbial communities from Stordalen Mire, Sweden - C.B.S.T-25.v15 | ecosystem: Environmental > Terrestrial > Soil > Wetlands > Peat | place: Sweden: Norrbotten County, Stordalen...
CACTTCCAACAGTCTTTTTCCTGGACCTTCCAGCACCACTACGAGCGCCAACAGCAGCGCGATTCAGTTGGGTGGCGGCGCCAACATCCGCCTGACGCGCCGCATTGCGTTGCGCCTTCTTGAGGCCGATTTCATCGCCACACATCTGCCCAACTCGACCAACAGCCGGCAGTACGACATCCGCTTCTCCAACGGCGTGGTCTTCCACTTCTGAATGGGGGGCCAGTTCGAACGCGGCACGCAGCGACGAACCTGGCCTCGTGACTCAATCGCAGCGAGATAAGAAAAAAGTATGCGTTTAGGATGAACCGTTGCCGGGGCAATGCCGCGCGCCGGAAATCCATCTTGAGGGTGGATCTACAGGCGCGCGCGCAAGCCAGTCCGTTCAGTTCCCGGCAGGCTTGCTGGTACTTGCCGTTCGACGCTCGAGAGATCGCCGATAATCGGCGAGCAGCTTCTCGCGGTTATGGCTTAGATCCTTGCCGCTGGGACGTGAGGGATATGGCCGGTTTCCCATCATTCCTCGCCAGAGAACGCGGTTGAATGTGTCGTCATCGACGCGATCCGCATCGCTGAAGTCCATTCCCTTGGTCACACGCGCCCAATACCTGAAATCCGGCGTCGGATTCCTGCAGGGTAGGGCAGGGCCCGGCAAAGGCAGACTCGTACAGTAGAGAATCGCGGACGGAGTCGCGGTAAAACTCCATGCGGTGGGAGTGGTGTTGAAGACGTCGCTCATGGGCGTGGCTAGAGCGTCATTCAGATTCATCGGCGGCAGGCCCATCACCTCTTCCATGGTGCGCACAAAGTCCAGAGTGGTATACGCCGTGGAGACTACTCCGTTCCTCACGTAGGCACCCACCACAAAGGCGGTGGTGCGGTGTGAGTCCACGTGGTCGCCGCCATCCTGCGAGTCGTCTTCGACGACAAAGATCAGCGTGTTGTTTTTGTAGATAGGGCTGTTGGCGATCGTCTGCACGACCAGGCCGACCGCATAATCGTTGTCGGCCACGTCGCGTTCCGGCGTATTCACGCCGTCAATCGCGGTCGCAAAGCTTCCGGTGTGATCGTGCATAAAACGGATCAGGATTAAATTGGGCAAGCCTCCGTTTACGTAGTTAGCATTGAAGTCGCGCTGCCACTCCTTGAATCGGTAGTAATCCGGGAATGCGGGATCGAAGCCGCGGAAGTATGGATCTGTGAACGGGGTGAGAGCGACATTCGAAGAAGGAGCAACGATGGTATTGGTGGAAAATGGGTCGTGCGCCAACGGAGTTTGGCAAGAGGGCTCGTTGTAACATGTCGTATCGACGAAGAATCCGTAGTCGTGCACGGTGAGACCCGCGCGCAGCGCGTTGTTCCACAGATACCCGGTATTCAGTTCGTTGTCCGGACCATCGGGCGCGTCTACATCGGCTTGTCCAGGCAGCAGGTCCTCTCCACCGGCTACATTCGGCGACAGTGCTCCGCCCGACATCAGCGGGTTGGCCGCTTGTCGCTGGGCCAGCGTCGGCAGTGCGACATTCACGTTGCGATTCAGGCCTTCCGTGTCCAGGCTAAGTCCTCTCTGCGCATAATTGACTGGGAACTTATGTTCGACGACGTCGGGAGCACGCGCCGAGGTGCTCCATGGCCACCCGTCGTTGCTGGTTTCAGCCGTGGCGCGGAAGTTATCGAGAGTCACGAATTGCTCCGCAAGGTTATGCTCGTTCGGTGTGATCGACTGCCCGAACATGGCCAAAGCCGGATCGCCATTGCCGCGGCCCAGGTCGCCGAGGATCTGATCGTAGGTTCGGTTTTCCTTGAGGATATAGATCACGTGCTGCACTCCGCCGCGCACGGCCGCCATGATTGAGGCGGCAGCCGGGGTCTCAACGGTTGCGAAGTGGTTGTTGGTCGTGACCTGTGCTGTAAGCGAAGCAAGCTGCGCCGTAAGGCCAGCGAGCGGGAAACTGAGCAATCCGGCCTCGGTCAACTGCGGATTGTATTCATTCGCAGGCATGCAGGTTGGATAGGTGCTGGGTCCAAAACCGTAACACCAGTTGATATTCGGTCCAGTTGGTGACTTGGAATTGACGACGTAAGCCCAGCTTCCGTCCTTGCTGATGCTGACCGAGTTAGGATACCAGCCGGTCGGAATCAGCCCCATAACATGGTCGTTTACGTTGGACCCGTTCAATGCCACCACGGCGATGTTATTCAGATTGCCATTGGTCACATATAGAGTCTTTTCATCCGGCGAGAGAGTTACGCTGTTGGTGTTGGCGCCCGTATATTGCGATAGCGAAAAAGAAGACAAAGTCCCCGGCGGCGCAATCACTGGGATGCTTTCAATCACTGTTCCATAAGTAGCGGGTCGGCTCTGCGTGGGAACGCCTTGCGGATCCAGTCCGCGACGTCTCTGCGGACTTCGGCCGCTAGTTTGCCCGCGAGATCAGCCTCGCCCTGAGCCACAAGCCCATAGTCGTCATAGGCGCCCGTATTTCGCTTTCGGCGTAAGGCATCGAGTCTGGGGATGAGCTTTCTCTCCGGATCAATTGTGAACTCCAGTGCCTCGATCGTGCGGTAGTGTTCGCCTCCGCCGCGGACAACCCGGTACCCAGCCGCGTGTAGGGCGGCTGTCGCGGAAGCACGGATCGAGTCCCAGGCCAGGCTCAGTTGCGCATCGGAAGACATTTCGCTCGCGACCGCCTTTCGATAGTCGTCGAGATGCCCGTCCGCATTCGCGAGCAGACGCTCGATCTCCTCCCGATCGGACCCGAGTTTCTCAAGCCACCGATTACTGGCCCAGTTTTCGAAGGACATCCTCGTCTCCGATCAGAAAGAGCTTGTTCTCGCCAAGCACCGTCTTCAGGAAGTTGCCGCACAGCTTGCCTCTAAACTCATTCGCCGTATAAACCGTAGGGTTGATCTCGCGGTTCAGCGTTTTCTGTGCGTTTGCGATTCGGTCGACCACATCCGCGAAGTGCACCCCACCCACAATCATCAAATCGACGTCGCTTTGCTGGCCCTCACGGGAACGCGCCACGGAGCCATAGACAAAAGCAAGGTCGATATTCGCTGCGAGAGGGCTGAGCGCAGCCAGGAGAATGTCGCGAATTCCGACCGTCTTCGCGACAATGGCCCGCATCTCGGCGAAGATGGGGCTGGCCTCGTTGGCGCTAAAGAGGGTCTGGGTTCCCAGAGTCTTTTTTGTCACCAGACCGGCGTCGACCAACTGTATCCATCTGAGCAACGCACCCTGTTCTTGCTCCGCGTTTAGTGGTGGACTGGAGCTATGAGCGAAGTGGGAGTGGTGCACAGGCGACGTAGTTTGGTCGAGGTCCAGGCCCTGGTTGCAGAGTTTGAAGCGAGTGGATTGATGCGGGCAGCGTTTTGCCAGCAGCGGGGCTTGGCCGTAGGGACGCTGGATAAATATCGTCAGCGCGTGCAAGGTGGACGGCATTCGGGAGGCAGGCCTTTTGTTCCCGTCGAAGTGGTTTCCTCCATAGCGCAGGATGTCAACGGCGTCGCCGGGCGCGATGGTGCTCTCGTAGTTGAATTGCGAAGCGGGCGTCGGATCGAAGTATGCCGTGGATTTGATGCGGGAACATTGGAACGTCTGCTGACCGTATTGGACAGGATCTAGTCGGTGTTCGGGTTTGGACCGGCGACGCGGATCTACGTTGCAGCCGGCGCGACGGACATGAGGAAGAATTTCAATGGCCTCTACGGCCTGGTACGCGATCATCTGGGCTGCGATCCGGACAGCGGCCATGTGTTTGTTTTCACGAATGCGCGGCGCAATCGCCTGAAGCTTCTCGTATATGACGGAAGCGGGCTTTGGGTATGCGCAAAGAAGTTGGACGGAGGAAGATTTCGGTGGCCGCAGAGAGACAGCGGGGTGAAGAAAATCGTACTGAGTTGCGAGGAGCTGGCGCTGCTTTTGGGAGGCATTGATCTGGCGCAGACCGAGCGGCGGAAGTGGTATCGCAAGCCTCCGGTGGAAGAACCAAAAGAGTCACTCAAGACCGCATAAACACTGCATATTTCGCATACTTATCCACAAGGAAATCTGTTATTAAAAAGACATCGTGAGCACACCTTCTGAGCCCACTCTTGCCCCGTACTCGGAACCCTTCATGGCCGAGGTCATTGCGCAGTTGGAGGAGCAAGTTGCGTCGCAGAAGAAAGAGCTCGAGTACGCACGGTGGAAGATTCAGGTTCTCGAAGAGCGTCTTCGTTTGCAGCGGATCCAAAAATATGGACCCAGCAGCGAGAAGCTAAGCAATTTGCAACTGGAGCTGCTGGAACAAGAGCCCGGGGTCAGCCGGGAGGAAGTAGTTGCCGAAAGCGAGCGCAAAGCCCCGCCGCCTGTTACGGAACAAAAGAAACGCAAGCATCCCGGACGTCAGACTCTGCCCGCGGATCTTCCCCGCGTGGAACGGGTGATTGCCTGCACGCCGGAGCAGTGCGTATGCGGTAACTGCGGCGCTGAGACATCAGTGATCGGTTACGAAGTCAGCGAAGTGCTGGATGTCGAGCCGGCGCGGTATTTCGTGCAGGTGACCAAGCGCGAAAAGCGGGCCTGCAAATCCTGTCCTGAGCAAGGCGTGACGGCGGCGGCGCTTCCCATCCGGATCATCGATAAAGGTCTGGTGTCGGACCGGGTGATTATCAACACGGTGGTGAACAAGTACTGTGACCACAGCCCACTTTTTCGGCAAAGCGTAGCCTTGTTGCGTGACGCGGGCATCGATATCAGCAGGGCTACGATGTGCGGTTGGGTGATGACCATCGGAGAGATGTTGATGCCGGTAGCCGGAGCGCTGCGGAACCAGCTGCTTGCCGGCACCTACATCCAGGCGGATGAAACTCCGGTCGATGTTCAGACGCACGACGGAAGCGGTACAAACCATCAGTCTTATCTCTGGCAGTACGGGACGCCGGAGGGCATGACGGTTTTTGATTTCCGCATGAGCCGCAAACGCGAGGGCCCGCTGAACTTCCTCGGCAACTTCGAAGGACTTCTCCAAACAGATGGCTACGCTGCATATGATCGCGTGGGCGGTCCGAAGATGGTGCATGCGCGATGTTGGGCTCACGCCAGAAGGTACTTCGTGGACGCGGTCAAACTCAATAAACAGGATGCTGCAGCCATCCGCGCAGTTGAACTGATAAACGAGTTATTCGCGATCGATGCTCAAGCGCGAAACGAAAAGATGGACAATGCCGCACGCCCTGCCCTACGCCGCGACAAGGCTCCGCCGCTGCTCGACGAAATCCGCACTCACATCCTCGAGATGAGCAAGACGGTGCTGCCCAGCAGCGCGCCTGGTCAGGCCTGCAGATACACGCTTGCCCTCTGGAAGAAGCTGATCCGCTTCCTCGATTACCCCGAACTGGAGCTCAGCAACAATTTTGCGGAGAACTCAATGCGGCCTATAGCAGTTGGTCGGAACAACTGGATCCACATCGGGAGCGAGCAGGCTGGACCGCGAGTGGCCGCTATCCTCTCCGTGATCGAAAGCTGCCGCCGTCTCAAAATCCCGGTGCGCGATTACCTCGCAGACATCCTACCCGGGCTTGCGAATGCGCCGCGTCAGCGCGTCGCAGACCTTACTCCTGCCACCTGGGCCGCAAGGACGTCATCCATGCGTTTGGTCTGACGCTTACCAAAGTCAGCAGCTTCAGTCCATTTACCAGCAAACAGATCGTCGGCGACAAAGAGTTTATGTGTACCGCCCGCTGTGAGGTAGACCTTGTCTCCCATAACCAGCACCGTCGGAGCATAGTCTTCGACGGGATAGCCAGACGCCTCAATGAACTTCCAATCCATCAAGTCGAGCGAGTGCCAATACCCACCGGACTTTGAGGGGAAGAGCCAGTATTCTCCGTGATAAGTCATCATGGTTGGATCTGCTGCTTCGCGCCGGCTTGGCGCCTCCAGACGAAACCGATAAGGCAAATCCATGGGATTGCAATACGTAACCTGCCGATGACTCTGAATCGCATTTTGGCTAAAAGCCCTAGTTGCAGGCGAAAACTGCACGCTCAAAAGGAGTGTCAACAATCTCAGAGTGGTTTTCATAGCTGCTCCTGTCCGGTTTCGATGGAGCCGGAACCTCTATTTTCCCTCTCGAATACCTTCGAAAAGCGCAATGCTGCGTTCAGCCAGATTGGGAAGGCGGCGGTCGAGAAGTTGGCCGCAGGAACTGCGGCGAGTCTCGTTAGTGCCGTTGGTCCTGGCAAGTGAGTTTACGGTCAGGTAAATAGTAAATGCTGCCACAGTCAAAGATCTCCAGACATGCGTGCCATCGTAGGACCGCACCGTTCAATCACCGATTTGCAAGGTGACTATCCCCAACAAGCTTGCAGCGCACGGGCACATTCTGAAGTTCAATGGATGAAGAGAACCAAGAATGGAATTCGACGCATTCATATTGCTTGCCTCTTTGCGGGCCGGGATTAGCCAGAATCTTCGTTTTGCCTTTCGGCTGCGAACCGTAATATTCCCGTTCCCTCTGGCCTACCCGATCTTCTGTACAAATGGCAGAGTTAGTTTAGCGCGACGGTGATGGGCCCAGTCTTTTTGTACCGCTGTCAACACTGGGTCCAGGAATACAGCTCATTTTGCCCACGTACTGCATTTCGGTGGGGCACAGAACGAAACTGTCATTCTCTTTTGATTGCGCAAGATTTCGAGCTTGACTAATTGCCCCACCTTTAAACCGTCGGTGTACCAAATAAGATCTCTGCACCCGGCGGGTTTCATTGCGCGAAAGCAAAGGCGCAATCCTGGCGTTCAATTTTGCGCAACCTTTAGCATCAGATCTCCTCGGCTCGGATACTCAAATGGTCCCGGCGCCGGATTTGATTTGTTCCTGGCCTTGCCAAAGTAATCAAGGTCAACGCTCACTGACGAGCCGTCAGCCTCTTCATACGGCAGATCCGGAATCGAGGCCCTCCCCAATAGGGCACTGGTCACAAGCCTGCGCGGTTCTGCATCGATCCACGCTTTTTTCAGTTTGATTGCGAGATAAAGTCCGTCTTTCTTCGGTATCAATCGCAGCCCAGGATCAATGTCCGTTTTCACCACGGGGTGCTGTTCAAACCTGGACGGCTTGGCCCCATCGAGAAATACATTTCCCTCCATCATCATTGGCAATGGGACTTTGTCATATACGCTCAAATCGGCGCGCCGCACGAACACATTGTTGTAGAAGCGACTATCGCCGGGCGGATTATCGTGAAATCCCGCAATCGCAGCGGAATGTGCTTTCAAGAATGGCGTCAGGCGGCTGTCGTAAGGGAGCAACGCCAGCGCTCCGCCAAAGAGGTTGTGAACGTCGGCGCCGCCCTGCGAACGATCGCGAAGCGATAAGGATGAGAGGAAGATGTTGTTATCAAAAATAAATGGCCCGTGATCCACCTCGACAAACACGTCCTCATCGTTGTCGTGGAAGAGATTTCCAGAGATACGACTGCCCTGCGCCAGCCAATCCAACCACAGGCCTAAACATGTTTGATAAATGTGATTGCCGGTGATCTGAATGTCGATGGCCCCGTGAAACTTTATCCCCGCCATTTCCGCGCCTGTAAACGATCGCCGTACGTGAATGGCGTAGATGGTATTGCCCGTAACCGTGCTGAAAGCCGCGCCTAAACTGCCGACGATACCAGCCTGTCCGCAGTTGTAAATCGTATTGTTGTGAACGATGTGGTGACCTACGTTTTCTCTTGACCAGCCATTGGCGAGTGCGCGCTGGATGGTTTTGACATAACCCTCGGCGCTGTTAGCCGAAGTGTTGTCCCACTGGTCGCCGTATTTCCCCAGCGCGACGCCGGAACAGATGGAATGACGGATCACGTTTTTCTCGATGATCCAGCCCTTGCTCCAGTGAGTGCCGATCAGGCCGATCTGTTCCGCGGTTGGCGGCGCCCATGGAGTTGCCGCCTTGCATAGAACAAAGCCCCGGACGGTGATGAAATCAATGCCGGTCTTCTCTGGATAAAACACCGTCTGGCGCACGTTGATTTCAACCAGGCGTTTGTTTGGGTCGGCTCCCTTGAACTGTGCCCAGATCGTCGTCGTGTCAGCGTCCACCTGGGCGAACCAGAGCGCCGCTGTGGCGCTGTCCTGCAGAACCTCATCGTGTGTCGCAGCCTCAGCGAGCCATTCGCCATCGAGATAGACTGCGCCGGTATGATGCACACGCCCCTTTGGATTGAACCAATCGCCGTGAATCACATCGCTGTATGGGTTGAAGCTGCCGAAGAAGCTGTTGGGAACGGTAACGGTCCATATATCGCCCTGAATGGGCGTCCAGCCCTTGATCACTTCCGCTCCGCTGATCTCCACACGCTCGCCGGACGCGGCCTGATAGACAATGCGATTTGCGTCGGAAGCGCCGCCGCGCGGAGGCGTTACCCGCTCGCGGTAGATTCCTGTGTGCACGCAGATGACGTCACCGGGCATTGCAACTGCCGAAGCCGCCGAGATGCTCTTGAGGGGGCGGGAAAGCGTCCCCTCGTGATGGTCATTTCCATCTGGAGCAACGTGGTACTCGCGGGCTCCTGAGGCCGGCTTTGCCCGTAGAAGAGCGGAACAGGCTACCGCACCGGCCCCTGTCTTGAGAAAATCCCTTCGCGTCGTCATGTTCTCAACTTTAGTGCCTCCTTCCCATTACGCGCTTTTTCGAATCTGAAGAAACCGATTCGGGCAGATCGGGGACAACAATGTCTGACAAGCCCACCCCGGGAGATTGCGGCGATGAAAACCAGTGCGAATCCTAAAACGGGCGAATGCATGCGAATGAGCCTTTCTCTTCAATACCGCCGCCGGCGCAAAGTTCCTTTCCTTAGAAGGTATTTCGTTGGTAACAACCAGCCTTTGCCCCTGATTGGCGTCTTGCAGAGAACGCATTCCACAATTGCAGCGCAAGACAGAACCTCCACATCGAGCCCTGTTCAAGGTTCCGACAACCCCAACTTCATAGGGCAAGTGAGCGGGGCCTGAGACTATTTTGGCTTTTTCACTGACAGGATTCTGACCGGGCCGATCAGCCCAGACGGCAGCAAGGGCGTAGATGAATTGAATTTGTGGATGTTGGTCTCGGTCAGCCGCGACTCTTTTGGCGAGCCTTCGTCTCCAATCAAACGGTTAGGCCAGAGATTAACCACAGTTATCTCAAGATCGTTGCCAGTCACCTTCAGGACGCCCGTCAATTCCACGCGTGCGGGCCTGGTCCAGGCAACTCCAAGATCAACACCGTTGAGACGCACCGCGGCCACTTCGTGCAATTCGCCCAGGTCGAGAAGCACCCGTGCGCTTTTCGCCTGGGCGGTCGTCAGGTCAAACCTCTTTCGATAAAGGGCGGAGCCTGAATAATGCTTGATGCCAAATTCGGGCCGTATCGTCCAATCGACGAGTTGATCGAAGATTACCTTCTCTGGGCCGCCCCACTTCGGATCAAAGCTCACCTCCCAAGGTCCGGAAAGAGTGTGCAACACTTCATCAGCCAATGGATAATTCGCCTTGGCCTTTCCAGCGGAATGTGCGTCGATGTGTTTGCGAAAAATGACAAACGTCGAGCCGCACGGGCCAAACTCCAAGGGAACAATCGTGCGGCCACCTTCTTGGCGAAAGGCCATGGCGTCGCGCATCGTGCCCGTCACCGGATCCCATATCTCCGGCTGCTTGCCGGATACGCGGAATGTGCACTCCAGTTTTTCCTCAGGTTGCCAGTGACTGGTTACGAAGTACATGTCGGCGCCCTCCATCTTTCGATGGATCCAGTAAATCGCGCCACCATCACTAAGGCCGTTATGCTCAAAGTCTGGCAGTTCGCCGGAGTCCAATAATGTCTGCCGTGCGGATTGTCCCGACACCAGCCAACCTGCGCCGATTTTGCGCTTGATTGTGGCTGCACTGCCCCGGTCGCTACTCCACAATTGCGCGACCAAAGCATCGAATCTCTTCTCTTCGTCTGGATGGATTGGGAGCCCTGCGAGTCCCGTCGGTTGTGGCCCTACGACAGTAGCACCCGCTTTGATTAAATCTGCCACCTTCAGGAGCGCGTTGAGGGCCATCGGTTGGCTGTCTGGCAACACCAGCACCCTGTAACTCATACCGTCCGGTAAAACAATGCGATCATCTTTGACGGTCATCCTGTTCAGCAACACATCCGTATTCGAGCAATCGTAGTCATAGCCTTCGCCCAGTGTGGGATGAATCACCTGCATCGGATCGCCATCTCCGAGGTTGTCACCTGCATAGAAGATCGCGTCTGCGACGAACTTCCCTTGCTGCAATAGATAGCAACATCGCGCGAGGTAAGTGTTGAACGCCGGCGACTGGTCCCACCAAGTCGTTCGCGCGTTGTATTGCGTGCCCGCATAATAAACGTATCCGGGCTTGGCGGTCAGGGATGGCGAGTGGCTAAAATTGTGAACGCAGATGCGATTGACGCCATCGCAGAATGCGCGGTCCGCCACCGGCTTCAGATCGAAAAGCGATTCTTCCCATTCCGGCCCTATGCTGGTGAATGCCTCGTCCATATTCACCGGCATTCCGTAGATGTGGCTGGCGCAAGCGCCGTTACGCACCCAAAACCGGTTCTTGGGCGCGGGGCGATGAAAACTCGGCACCCAAAACTCAGCCATTGGCATGTCAACCCGGCTGAGGTTCTGAAGCAAGTCGGCGGTGTGCAGGTTGGGGCCAGCTGCCTCAGAGAAAAAGATCAGACGATTCTCTTTGCAGAGTTTTTCGAGATGGCCGTAATGGCAGTCAGCCATCAAATCGCTGGTCGTCAACTGATGATCGCGCCGAATCCGTTCCCGGGTCGCCGCGTCGGACATTTCCGCTCCCGCAAGCACAGGCAGGTAAGGAATCAGATCGTAACCACGACGCCGTTTGAATTCTTCAGGAAAATGTTTTGTCCATGTGAATTCCCCTCCCTCCCAACTGTCGTCCTCAATACCCATTAGTCCCTTGCGCTCTTCAGGCAGCATTTCCTTTAGTAATGGACCCATGGTGACGGCCCAAACCTGGTCGGTAGCTTCGCTGCTCATGGCATCGGAGAAGAATCCGAAACTGTCGCGAGCGTCGGTTGGAATCTGCGCAAATCGGAGGATCTTCCATTTCCCGGCGGGTGGATTCCAGGCAATATTCCCGCCGGCATCCATCTTCGAGGTGAGGTCGACGACCTCGTCCGCCGAGAATCCGGCACGATCTGGAACCGCAAGGACGGCCACATCGTGGAAAGGCCGCTGTCCAGCAGCCAGCGCATCATCTGACCAGTGGTTTCCTCTTCGCAAGGTATGAGTGGTTGGCAACGGCAGGATTCCATTGAACTCAGCACTTCCATCGACCGCCGTCTCGCTCCAGGCCAATTCCTGGTTCCCATATTCGTCGGAGATATGTCCCGACGTTCCAGCCAATCCCATGGCCAGGCAGAATTTCAAATTCAGACGCGCCGATTCCTTTGCTACATAGCGAATGCGCTCCCGCCATAGCGGCGTCCAGGCTTGCAGCGGCGGGAACGGAATAGGCGTGTTGTAACAACCGGTATACTCGCCCTCTTTTACGAACTCGTATTCAAATTTGTGATCCTTGTCGACGAGATTCATTCTGGGCACGGTAGGTGGTATATTCCCCGCTCCGCAGTCATAAAGAATGAAGCCTGCAATTCCCTTGGCCTTCATCTGCTCCAGGTCATAGGTCATCGCGGCGGGCGTGGTATCAAAATTAAGCCACACCCAATAAACCCATGGCGCGGCCGATTCAGGCGGATGGGCAAAGCCCTTCGGCAGCTCAGCTTCAGTGACTCGTGCAACGGCCTGCCGTTTCGGTTCTGCGGGACCGGCAGGCGACTCGCTGGGGCTGCTCTCTCGAAGTCCAATGCCCCGAACCGCTCCGCTTATCATTGGCGAAGCCGCTGTCACTGATGCCGCTGCAACCACCCGTTCCAAAAACTTTCGCCTGTCCATGCGCCACTTCCCTTTCGATGAATGTGTGTGAATAAGGACCATTGAGTGAAAACAACGCGACGCACCACTGTGCCGCCGGTCAATCCTTTAAAAACCAGAAAGAGCGCAATAAAATCCGTGACCCACCACTACCTTGGTGGGTCACGGAAGGAGGCTACGAACCACTTCTATAAATTGCTCCTAGAAGTTAAATCGAGCAGTAAGTTGCAAGGTGCGCGGGTCATTGGCCTGCGTAGCAGCCACGGATCCGAACGACGTGCCGCCAATGCTGTTGCTCGGGTTGCCGAAGTTCGGAGTGTTGGCGACGTTGTACACCTCACCGCGGATTTCAAAGGTGTAATTGTCGTGCAGTTGGAACGCCTTGAACATCGAGGCATCGAGAAGCGGGTGGACGTGGAAGCGGACGCTTTCCATATCCGGGCCGATCGTCGCCAGCCAGAATCCCGATGGATTCTGCTGGAACGCCGGAGTCGAGGACGCACTGGCGCAAGCACCCGTGCCCACTTTGTTTGTCCAAACCGGCGCATTGTTCACGATGCTCACAGTCTGGTAGCAAGTATTGAAATACTGCCCGTAGGTTCGATTCGAAAGTTTAGGATTTGCGATCTGTGTGTAGCCGCCCGGAGTTGAAACCAGGCCACCGTTGGTTTCGCGCAGAACCGTATTGAGCTTCCAGTTGCCGACAATCGTCTTTCCCACATAGGAATGAAGAAGCGTCGGTATCTGGTAAGTGGCGATGAAATTTTCAATCCACGTCGGACTCGAGTCCTGGTAGCGGAACAACTGGTTGAAAGTGTTTTGGCCCGCGTTCAGGTAGGAGTTCTGGTCCATCAGCTTGTCCCAGGTCACGTTCCCCTGGAGGCTTAATCCGCGGCTCATGCGCTTCGAAGCGGAAATCTGCAGAGAGTTATAGAGTTGGCTGCCCACCGACGCGAAATTGTCCGTGACACCTGTGAATTCCGGATAAGGCAGCAAAAGAGTTGATTGCAGGATGGTGGCCGTGTCGATCGACGACGATGTAGGCAGCAAAGCCGCCCCATACATCGGGTTCGTCACCTTTGTATTCAGGTAGGAAGCTTGCGAAAGGTTGTTGTAGTACGAAACCGGGAGGCCATTGATCGACTTATTTACTTCTTCGCGCGATTCCTTCTGCCCCACATAAGCCGCTGACAGCAGGACGTTCCACGGGAATTGATATTCCGCACTTATCGACCACTCGGTATCCCGAGGTTGAACGTGGCTGGGATCATTGAAAGAGACGCTTTGTCCGAGCGCGGTGGCCAACCCCAGGGAGCTGCCCGAGGGGGCGACGACACCGGACGGGAATGGATTCGAGAGAGAATTCGCGGGATGGATATTGTCAGTCGTAGCTACATAGCTTGTGGAGGCGCTGTAACCGGTACTGATCGGGGTTTCCAGCGTGTTCAGATAAACAATGCCGAATCCACCGCGAATCACCATATTCCTGGTTAATTGATAGGCTCCGCCGATTCTGGGCTGCCAGTTGCTGTAGTTCTTCGGATACGGAGTGCGATTCCCGTAAGTTACATACTGCAGGCCGCCGGGCAATGGAAGACCGGACACCTGGGCCTGCATGGGATTGATGCAGGTTGTGCAGAAGCTGCTGACCATGCGGTTGTAGCGCTCGGCAAAGGGCGATTCAAAGTCCCAGCGGAATCCAAGATTCACGGTGAGCCTACGCGAAATGCTCCAGTCGTCCTGAACGAAGCCGCCGTAGTAAACGTCCTGCAGCGCGTAGGCAATATTGTTTCCATAGCTTCCGCTTGAGGGGATACCAATCAACATGGCCGCCAAAGCGTTTCCGG
>Ga0255349_1000756_pt1 | contig 13725 bp, 10 predicted proteins | sample CBST25v15metaG_FD_189947 | JGI IMG/M metagenome (GOLD analysis project Ga0255349, IMG submission 189947) | Peat soil microbial communities from Stordalen Mire, Sweden - C.B.S.T-25.v15 | ecosystem: Environmental > Terrestrial > Soil > Wetlands > Peat | place: Sweden: Norrbotten County, Stordalen...
TCAAGCTCGTTGTTGCCGCAGCAGTTCAATCCCGTATCGTAGGTCCAGACCGACGAACTAGGCTGGGCATTGGCGCTCGTGGAGTTGGCGAATTCGTCGCTCCACACCAGCGTTCCCGACGCAATGTTGGGCGTAAAGCTCTTGCTCGCGACGCTGCTGGCCGTATTGCCCGAGGCCGTAGCGATGGCATTCACCGTCAGGTTCGAGGCCACCAGAAATGGCGCTTCATATATCTGCGACGACGTGCTCGGCGCCGAGCCGTCCAGCGTGAAATAGATCGTCGCTCCAGAGGTCGTTGTTGCCAGGTTCACCAGCACGGCGCTGTTTTGCGCGGCACTGGTGGAGATGGTGGGCGTGGCCGCCTGGGTTGTCGTCGTGGTCGCGGTCGTGGTCGTACTGCTCGCGCCTCCGCCGCCGCATCCGCTCAATAAAACGCCCAAAAACAAAATCCCTATACTCTTTGGCCTGCATACCCGCATGTCGAATTCCCCTTTTCCGTGCGGCAGAAGGCATGATGCCCGCCCCGCCTCAACCATCAGAGCATCGCCCTGTTCCCCAAGTCAATTGAAGCAGCATGGACAATTAATCATCGGTAACCATCGGCCAAACTCCATCAATCTGCCACCAAAGGCAACAGCATTTCCACTTGCTGGCCGTCTCTTTCGGACCTCCGTTTCGCGCTTCTCCATGGCAATGCCGCGTGCCGCTATGTACTCCGATCCAGCGCAATCGCAACGCACGCCTGAATCTGCCAGCCATTTGCGTTACGATGCAATCGAGCGATGAAATCCGAATCCATTCTGCCCGTTCTCCCGGCTGGCGGCCCGCGACGCCGCTTTGCCGCCGCCTACCGCGTCCTGGACGAGGCCATCGCCGCACATGCCTTTCCCGGCTGCGCCTTCGGCATGCTGGCCAAAGACGAAGTTGTCCTCGCGGACGCGCTGGGCCGCTTCACGTATGACGAAAGCTCCCCGGCCGTCACCGCGGAGACCATCTACGACATCGCCAGCATCACCAAGGTTGCGGCCACCACCGCTGCGGCCATGCTGCTCCATCAGCGCGGCCTCCTCGACCTTGAAATACCTTTAGGTGAACTGCTTCCATCTTTTATCGAGGAACGCGCCCCAGGCCCAGCCAGCCCCACCGCAGGGGTCCGCGTGACGCTGCGCCACTTGCTGGCGCACAATTCCGGCCTGCCCGGCTATGTGGCGTTCTTTCGCACGGCCGCCACTCCCGCGGCGCTTATGAACGCCTGTCTCGCTTTGCCCCTCGAAGCCGAGCCCGGCGCGCGCGCGGTGTACTCCGACCCCGGCTTCATTCTGCTGGGCAAGGCAATCGAGGCGCTCACCGGCGAAGCCCTCGCCATATGGACACAGCGCGAAATCTTTCAGCCGCTGGGGCTCGCGAGCACTGTCTTTTGTCCTCCCGCCCAGGCGCGAAGCCTCATTCCGCCCACCGAAGAGGACACAACCTTCCGCCACCGCCGCATCCAGGGCGAAGTCCAGGATGAAAACGCCTCAGTCCTCGGCGGCGCTGCCGGCCACGCCGGCGTGTTTTCCAACGTGCTGGACCTGCTGCGTTTTGCCCGCGAGATCCTTCGGGCTGCGTCCGGCGCCGGAAATGCGCGTCTTTTTGACGCGGCCCAGGTCGAGCTTTTTGCCCAGCGCCAAGGCCCGCCGGGCAGCTCTCGCGCGCTCGGTTGGGACACTCCCTCGAAAAACTCCTCCTCTGGGCAGTATTTCTCGCCGCATTCGATCGGCCATCTGGGATTCAGCGGCTGTTCGCTCTGGATTGACCTCGAAGCCCGTCTCGCCGTCGCCCTCCTCACCAACCGCACATGGCCGGACCGGCAAAGCCAGCTGATTCGCCAGGTCAGGCCCGCCTTTCACAACGCCCTTCTTGAAGCACTCTGACTTTCGCACCAGCCGTCCTCGCGCATTGTGTCATCGTTGATGGCGAATTCTAACCGAAGTTGACGGGTATGAAGATACAATAAAGAATTAGGGACAGGTGCGATGGTAACTAGTTCGACGATGCCGGAGACGGCCGGCGCTCAAGCGGATGAGATTAGGAAAGATCCGGCATCCTTGCTTCAGCACCTCACAACCGAAAGTCAGAACGAGGCTTCTCAAGGCTTCGACACCAAGTCCGCGCTCGAGATCGCCCGCATCATCAATCATGAGGATGGGAAGGTTGCGGCCGCGGTCAAGAAGGCGATTCCTGAGATTGCGCAAGTTATCGACCAGGTTGCCCGCAGTCTGCGCGACGGCGGCCGTCTGATTTACGTCGGCGCAGGCTCCAGCGGACGCATTGCGGCGCTCGACTCCGCCGAATGTCCCGCCACTTATTCCACGGCCCCCGGACAGGTGCAGTACATCATGGCCGGCGGCCCCAAGGCTCTGGCCTCTTCCATCGAAGCCAACGAGGATTCCGAAGAGCTGGGCCAGCGCGACATCGCCCGCCGCCGTCCCACGCGCAAGGACGTGGTCGTGGGCGTCTCCGCCTCCGGCCGCACTCCCTACGTCGTAGCCGCTGTGGCCTATGCCCGCGCCCGCGGCGCTCATACTGCCGCCGTCACCTGCAATCTGGGAACGCCGCTGGCTGAAGCCGCCGATATCGTCATCGTGACCGAGGTCGGCCCCGAGGTCGTCTCCGGCTCCACGCGCATGAAGGCCGGCACCGCCCAGAAGATGATCCTGAACATGATCACCACCGGCGCCATGACCCGCCTGGGTTACGTGTACGAAAACCTGATGGTCAACGTGCACATGCAGAACTCCAAGCTGGTCGAGCGCGGCATCCGCATCCTGATGAACGCCTGCGCCATCAGCCACTCGACCGCCGTCGAGATTATCAAGAGCGCCGGGCGCAGCGTCCCCGTCGCCCTGGTCATGCTCAAAGCCCACGTTGACAAGCCCGAGGCCGTCCGCCGCCTCGCCCAGAGCGACGGCAACGTCCGCCTCGCCATCGAGGACAATGTGCTGGAGTTGTAAGGGGCTGAACAGCCCCTGATTCAAAACGTCGTCACCCTCACCTTCAGCAGCACATTCTCATCGGCCTTCAAATTCAGCCCGTAGTCGGTCTGGTCGCCGTTCCAGATGCGCGCGGTCTTCCACTTCCCTGCCGCGTCGTAGCTGCCCTCTTCCACCTTCAACCAGTAGCGCTTCTTCCCCGGCTCGAAGGCAGGCGCAAAATCCACCCGCACATGGTGCCCGGCAACGAGAAACTCATCCGGCCCCAGCTCCAGGATCACCACGCCCCCATCTGCCGGCGTGTTGCCCTTGGGCTTCATCCAGTTGCCGAAAGACGGCATTCCGTATTGCAGCACGGCCTTCCACCGCTCGAAGGCAAGCGTCTGCGTGTGGTTCTCCGGGTCTTCGCTCGCGCCCTGGACCTTGCCTTCCAGGTTGCCCTTGGCCATCATGCGGGCAATCGGCTCCAGCAGGCTGAATTGCCGCGCAACGGGCTTCAGCGCATCCTTCTCCATTGCCTCCGGCCCCTCGGTTTGGTTGCTGTAGCGGGTCAGGTCCAGCCCGAAGGGCGCCCAGCCAATCGCTCCCTGGCCGATGGCTTCATAAACGTAGCGCGCATAGTCAGCCCCGTTGCCGGTCTCGGGAATCAGTAGCGGGTTGTCCTTGCGCCGGTAGAGATCGATGACCTTGCTGTACTTGGCGTACTCCGGCATATAAATGTCCGGAGCCACCACGCTGATCGACGGCGCGGCAATCTTCCACAGGTCAATCTCATTGTCGGTAGGCGCGCCGGATTCGTAGCTGGGCGGCTTGCCTGGATTGAATGGATCGCGCAGGGCCGCATTCACATACATGGGCAGCGCGTACTCAGCCTTGCCCGCCTCGGCCACTTGCTCGATGTAGCTGGCGGTGAACCACGCTTCAAAGATTTCATCGGCGTCTTCGCCGAAAACCTCGCGCCACGTCCCCGGCTGTTTGCCCAGCCCCTTGACGAGCTTCTCGGGTACCTGTCCTGCAAAAGCCTTTTCCGCCTCCGGGCTGTAATCGCGCACAGCGCCCCAGATACCGGATTCGTTCTCCACCTGCACCATCAGCACAGTCCGCTGTGCATCGGCCTCTTTCAAGTGGCGCATCAGCGCGCGGAAGGCCGCCTTGTCGGACGGCAGCCACGCCGGAGCGAAGATCGACGGCGAATCCACAGTCTGCCCGTCGCGGTTCCGCAGCATGGGATACTTCGCCTGGTCCAGCTTGATCCACTCCGGCGTGTAATGCGAACTGGCGTTCTTCCACGTGCCAAACCACAGCAGCACCAGCCGCATGTGGTGCTCTCGCGCCTGCTTCAGAATCAGGTCCACCACGCTGAAATCAAACTTGCCCTGCGTGGCCTCCATCTGCTCCCAATAGATAGGCAGTTCAACGGTATTGGCGTGCAAGGTTTCAGCCGCCGGCCAAACCTTGTCGAGATACTCCGGCCATGCGCTGGAGTTGTTGGCCTGCACGCCAAGCATCAGATAGGGCTCGCCATCCACCACGAGCGCGTAGTGGCCGTCCTTCTCCACAATCTTCGGCAGCGGTTTGGCTTGAGCGTTCACGGCAGCGGGAGCCTGCGCCATCCCCACCGGCAAAGCTGCAATTGCCTGAAACAGCCCCAAAACCAACCCACCCAACGCTCCAGTAAAACCCCACGACCTTCTCAGTTTCATCTCGCTTTGCCCCTTCCCCACGTTGAAGCCGCAACACCAGGCTACCCGCGCAAGTATAACCGCTCTTTCACTGTCCCATCCAATCCTCCGCATTTACACTGAAAGGCTAGGAGCCTTTCAGCTTTCATGGATAAATTTGTCATTCGCGGCGGCAATCCGCTGGTCGGCAGGAGTTCAAGGCTGCGTGATCAAATTCCTCGGTTTTACAGTTGTTGCGTATTTTTTGCCAGTATAATCCTCACACGAAACAATGATTGTTGCCCGTGAGAGATCCGCATCGGAGTCTGGTGGGGTTAGACCAAAGACGAGCTTTCCAGAAACTACCGCTCCATGTGGAATTGGATCGGCAGTCTTATTCGTGATGGTATCTGAGTTATTGACTATCAAATCTGGTCCCTTGCCGTGTCCCATCGCGGTGATCTTGGAACCATTTGCAAACCGCGCTACTCCAATGGTTTGGTCAAGAGAAGGTGAAATATAGTGGACGACCCAGTTAGTCGCTGAACTGGGCTCGCCCCTGTTGGTAACCTGAAAATCTAAGACGATCACCGTTAACATAAAAGGACCGTTGGCGTCGTTGTGACGGCGAAAACCTGCAATTGTGGCTTCGCCGTTAGCTTGGAGCTGAAAATCTGGACGCTGAATCTCAACTTTGTCGGATGAGGATGACCGATACGCCATCACACCCCAGCAAACGCAAAGCAAAAACGCAAAAATAAAGCATAAATAAGCGATCCAGCGCTTAGTCGGCCACATTATCGTGACTCCTATGCCAACAAGAGCCAAGATAAGGCCAGCGAAACCGAGATTATCTCCTAGTTGCATTACCGCAATTCTCACATTGCAACCTCCCTCGCGTAAAGGTCACAAGAGGGCTACGCAAACTACTCTCCTGCCTGATCCGGCGCACGCATTTACACTGAAAGATTAGGAGCGACTCAGCTTTCATGGATAAATTTGTCATTCGCGGCGGCAATCCGCTGGTCGGCACCATTCACGTATCGGGGGCCAAGAACTCGGCGCTGCCTTGCATGGCCGCGGCGATTCTGACCGAAGACGAGGTCACGCTCGAAAACATTCCCCAGGTGCGCGACATCGCGACCGAGCGGCGGCTGTTGGCGTCGATGGGCGCCGAAGTGGCTTTGGGCGGCGAAGCTGCGCCGCACACCACATCCATACGTTGCCGTTCGCTCTCCGACCCCGTGGCCAAGTACGAAATTGTGAAGACCATGCGCGCCAGTTCCCTGGTCCTCGGTCCACTGGTCGCTCGCGCCGGAATGGCCCGCGTGGCCATGCCTGGCGGTTGCGCCATCGGCGGCCGGCCCATCGATCTACACATACGGGGCCTCGAGAAGATGGGCGCCACCATCATTCAGGCGCACGGCTACCTCGAGGCGCGCGCCCAGCGGCTCAAAGGCGCGCAATTGACATTCGACAAAATCACCGTTACCGGCACCGAGGATCTGCTGATGGCCGCTGTCCTGGCCGACGGCGAAACCCTGATGGAGAATTGCGCGCGCGAGCCCGAGGTCACAGACCTTGCCGCGTTGCTCATAGCCATGGGCGCCAAAATCGAGGGCGCCGGCACTTCGACCATCCGCGTCAAAGGCGTCACCAGTCTGCATGGCGCGCGCTATCGCATCCATCCCGACCGCATTGAGGCAGGAACTTTCATCGTCGCCGGAGCCATCACCGGTGGCGACCTGATTGTGACCAACTGCAACCCGGCGCACCTGACCGCCGTCATTGACAAGCTGCGCGAGGCCGGAGTCCGCATCGATCTTCTCGGGCCGGACACCGTGCGCGTGCGCGTCGACGGCCGCCTGCGCGCGGCCAGCATCTCCACCGAGGAGTATCCCGGCTTCCCCACCGACATGCAGGCCCAATACATGGCTCTCGCTACCCAGGCCGATGGCGTGAGCATAATTCAGGAGAACATCTTCGAAAACCGCTTCATGCACGTGCAGGAATTGGCCCGCATGGGCGCCAATATCAAGGTGGAAGGCCGCACCGCCACCGTGCAGGGCCCGTCAAAACTCTCTGCCGCGGCCGTCATGTGCTCCGACCTGCGGGCCTCTGCGTCGCTCGTGCTGGCGGCCCTGGTCGCCGACGGCGAGTCCATTCTCGACCGCGTCTATCACATGGATCGCGGCTATGAGCGCATCGAGCAGAAGCTGGCCGGCGTCGGCGCGCAGATCCGCCGCATGGGCAACGTCTTCACTTCCAAAACTGACGAGCCGGACGACGCTTAGGTCTCTGACCGCTTGAATTTGTACGATTCTCCGTGCCCCATCCATTTCACGTTCTTTGTGAAATGGGTGGGAAACCACGAAACCGCGGGAACGAATTCATGCGGATAGAGACCTAGCACCAGCTCACCGCGATATGCCAGCGCAGTCCGCGCTGCGCGGCCTTTTGCAACACCCGCTGATACTCGCCAAGTTCCATCAGAACCGGCTGCGTCTCTGAGCCCAGAGCCGCGGGGGTCTCGCCCAGAAAATCGCTCAGCGCGCGCACGGTGAGCAAGCCGTCGGACGCATCAAACCACTGTGGCTGGGGCAGCCGGAACTCCTCATCGGGCTCTTCCGCGCCCTGCTCCTGCAGCATCGCCATCGAATCCTCGTCGGCGGAAAAGAACTCCAGCAGCGGATGCACATCCAGCCGCTCCGCCAGTTGCTCCAGAGCGTCTTCGTTCCGAGCCAGTGCGTGGCCGTTCACAAAGATGTCAAACCCTGGGTCCTCGCCCTCAACGACAATGTACAAACTTGCAGCCATCGTCTTGAGTCTAGTTGAGTCCGACTCCGAGCCCAGTGGAAATTCAGACGCACTCATCCGATCGATGACTCGGGATGATTCGTTCAGGTTACGAAAGTGCATACCCGCGACGTAAAAGTTTTGTAAAAGAGTGCCTATTGTTGCTCCAAAATGTCCGATGATACAAACTGAATAAATATGCCGAGGTGATCTTCTTGAATTGGGGCGCGATTCCGGACACGACAGTCATCGCACTGTTGATCTGCGCATTTTCCTCTGTGGCGTGGAGCTGTAGAGCGCCTGTATCCAAATTGTGGCTGGCGGGTTGGCTGATGATTCTGCTCCACTTTGCCGCCCAGTTGTTCAACCTTGCTCCGGGCATCTGGGGCACTTTAGCATTGTTCGTTCTTTCTGCCTCCCTGCCTTGGGCCGGCTTTCTGTTCATGCACGCCTCGATTCCCTACCGCAAAGCCAATTCAAGACACTTGATGCTCTTAACGCTCTTGGCGGTGAACACGCTCTATCTTGCGATTCTCTGTTCCGGTATAGGCGGACAGTTGGCTTTGAATCTGGCTGCGATTGTGCTTGGCCTCAGTCCGCTGGCTGTCACGGTGGCATCGATTCGCGAGATCAATCACCCCCTGCGCTGGTTTGTCGCGCTTCTTTACGTCGCTCTCTCCATCTTTCTGCTGATTTTCCAAAACCGGCCCGGAAATGGTTCCGACCTGGCCTGGAATGCAGTCATGTTCACCGTCTATCTGGCCTGTTGCGTCTTCACCTCCTATGCATACCATCGCCCCACAGCCGGCACATTTGTCATCATCACCGGATTCATCCTCTGGGCGTCGGTCTTCGTCTTTTCGCCGATGCTGCCCGCCTTCCTGCCCCATGTGCAAATCGAGAGCGAGGTTTGGAACCTTCCAAAATATGTGGTGGCCCTCGGCATGATGCTCCTGTTGCTCGAAGATCAGATCGAACATAACAAGGACCTCGCGCTGCATGACATGTTGACCGGATTGCCGAACCGCCGTCTTTTTGAAGACCGGATGACCAGTACGCTTGAGCGCTCCCGCCGCACCGGAGCCGGAATGGCTTTGCTGGTTATCGATCTGGACGGTTTCAAGAAGGTAAACGACACTCTGGGGCATCACGTGGGCGACCTGGTGCTGCAGTGCGTCGCATCGGCCTTTGCTGAGCGCGTTCGCCGCTCCGACACCGTCGCTCGAACCGGAGGTGACGAGTTCTCCGTGATTCTGGAGGGGCCTGCAAATCGCGACGAGGCCGAGAAAGTGGGAAACTCGCTGCGCCAGTTGCTCAGCAATCCGCTCGACGTGGAAGGACGCGATGTGCGCGTCGCCGCCAGTATCGGCATTGCCCTCTTCCCTGAAGACGCCTCCGACGCTGAGTCGTTGTGCATTGCGGCTGACCGGCGCATGTACGACATCAAGCGCCTCTCCCGCAGATTAGGCCAGCATGCGGCCGCTGCCAAACAGAAATCCCCCCTCGCCCGTGAATCCGGCATCCAGGAAGAGTTGCCGCTGGCGCAGAACATCAGCCCTTCCACCAACGAATCCTGATGCCGCATCTCTTCCTGCAACAGAAAGGCCCGAACGCTAACCGTTCGGGCCTTTCTGTTGTTGCCGTCTAATTGTGAATCAGAACTGCTTATAGCATTTTCACTGGTGGTGCAAGGTCATGGGTGCCCCATCCTAGCCGCGTTTTTGTTTTTGCGGCTAGGGTGGGAAACCACGAATTCAACCCTACAGCAACAGTGATAATGCTTATGCCTGACCGCCTCCGCTGCTGGGACCGCGGCCAGTGCCACCACCGGGCCTGCGGCGACGGCGACGGCGATTGCTGTTATTGCCCGCGCCCGCCGGACGTCCCGCGCCTGCCGGCTGCGTCGCTGGTGCCGGCGCGCCTTCAATGCGGTTGAAGTTCGGCTCGTCCTCTTCGCTGAATTCCTCCGCGTCTCCCTCTTCGAAGTCGTCTCCGCCTTCGATCAGGATCGTGCTCTGGTTCGACTTCGGCTGATGCTCGTCGAACTCATTGCGGGGCTTCTGCGGCGCTGCCGGCGCTGCCGGTGCGGCAAAAGACTCGGAAGCGGAAATCTCCACCTCTTCGGCTTCTGCCTCAACAGGAGAAGTCTGGGCCAGCTTGGCCTTCTGCTCCTTGATGAGCGCCTTGCGGCTCAGCTTGATGCGATTGCCTTCCAGGGCCAGGACCTTGACCATCACCTGATCGCCCTCGCGCAGCTCGTCCTTCACGTCCTTGACGCGATGATCCGAGATTTCGGAGATGTGCAGCAGGCCATCGGTGCCGGGGAAGATCTCGACAAATGCGCCGAACTCGGCCAGCCGAACCACCTTGCCCAGATAAACCTTGCCCACTTCAGGCACGGCCGTGAGGTTGCCGATCATTTCCAGAGCCTTCTTCAGGCCCTCGGCGTCGCACGAGGCCACGTTGACCTTGCCGCTGTCGTCCACATCGATCTTCGCGCCGGTCTGCTCGATGATGCCGCGGATCGTCGCGCCGCCCTTGCCGATCAGGTCGCGAATCTTGTCGGTGGGAATCATGATGGTTTCAATGCGGGGCGCATACTGCGAACGCTCCGTGCGCGGTCCTTCCAGCGCCGCGTCCATCTTGTCCAAAAGGAAGAGCCGGCCCTGTCGCGCCTGCTCCAATGCCTGCCGCAGAATTTCGTGGGTCAGGCCGCTGATCTTGATGTCCATCTGCAGCGCGGTGATGCCCTTGCGCGAGCCGGCCACCTTGAAGTCCATGTCGCCGTAGTGATCTTCCGCTCCGGCAATGTCGGAAAGAATGGCGTAGTCGTCGCCTTCCTTCACCAGGCCCATGGCCACGCCGGCCACTGAAGCCTTCAGGGGAATACCGGCATCCAACAGCGCCAGGCAGGTGCCGCACACTGTCGCCATTGACGAAGAACCGTTGGACTCGAGAATTTCAGACACGATGCGAATCGCGTAAGGAGAATCTTCCACGCTGGGAAGAACCGCCGAGATGGCGCGCTCCGCCAGTGCTCCGTGGCCAATCTCGCGCCGGCCTGTTCCGCCCATGCGGCCCGTCTCGCCCACGCAGAAGGGCGGGAAGTTGTAGTGCAGCATGAAGTTCTTCCGCTTCTCGCCTTCATAGCACTCCAGCCGCTGGCCTTCATCGGCCGTGCCCAGCGTCGCCGTAACCAGCGCCTGGGTCTCGCCGCGGGTGAACAGCGCCGAGCCATGTGTGCGAGGCAGAATCCCCGTCTCGATCGTGATGGTGCGAATCTCGTCGAACGCGCGCCGGTCAGGACGGATGCGCTCCTTCGTCACCTGCTCGCGGAAGAGCCGCTCATGCAGCTTCTCAAAGCAAGTTGAAAGCTTCTTCTTCGCGGCGGGTTCGTCGGCGGACAGTTCGGCCGCCAGCTCGGTCTTGATCTGCTTGACCAGCTCCTGGCTTTCCAGCTTGGCGTGCTTCTTGGTGTCAAGAGCATCCTTCAGCCGGTCGCCAACCTTGGCCTTCAGTTCGGCGTAGTAGGTTTCGTCGAATACCGGCGCGACAAAAGCCCGCTTGGGCTTGCCTGCTAGGGCTACCAGTTCTTCGATGCCGGCAATGATCTTCTTGATCTCGGTGTGGCCGAACTCGATTGCCTCCAGAATGACCTCTTCGGTCTCTTCCTGGGCTCCCGACTCGATCATCACGATGCCGTCCTTGTGTGCCACCACCAGAATGTTCACCGTGGTTGCGGCGCTCTCTGCGTAGGTGGGATTGATGACGAACTCGCCATTCACGCGGCCCACGCGTACGGCGCCAATCGTGGCGCTGAAGGGAACGTCAGAGAGTGCCAGCGCGCAGCCGGCCGCGTTGATCGCGATCACGTCGGGGTCGTTCTCCTTGTCGGCGGAGAAAACCAGCGCAATCACCTGCGTTTCGTTGCGGAATCCATCAGGAAAGAGCGGGCGGATGGGGCGGTCAATCTGGCGGCAGGTAAGAATTTCCTTCTCTGTCGGCCGGCCTTCGCGCTTGATAAAGCCTCCGGGTATGCGGCCCCCTGCGGAGGTAAACTCGCGGTAATCCACGGTAAGCGGGAAAAAGTCGATGCCTTCCCGGGGTTCGGAAGAGGCCACGGCAGTGGCTAGAACAACGGTTTCACCCGTGGTCACCAGTGCGGCGCCAGAGGCCTGCTTGGCCATGCGTCCGGTCTCAAAAACCAGTCGCTTGCCGCCAGCAAGCTCGACAGCTACTTCATGCTTTGACATAGAGTCCTCGTTTCATTGTTTTCGCTTGGGAAATTTGTGTGGAAGGCGCCGGGGGCAAGGGGAAGCCGGCCAAATATTGAGTACGCTCGGGGGAGGGTTCTCCCGGTCCGATTGCCAAACTCCGCGGCAGGGACGCGCTCAGCCCATAGCTGTACGCCGTCCCTGGCAGCGGGTTGTCTTCGCCAGGTACACCTCGGCCCCAAGTCCTGGATAGAACGGGGGCCGTGACCATATTCCGGTCTGGGCGCTTCCGGGTCAATGTTTGCTTTCTGATTACTTGCGGATTCCGAGCTTGCCAATAACTTCGCGGTAGCGATCGGTATCGTGCGTTTTCAGGTAATCCAGAAGGCGGCGGCGCTTGCTGACCAGTTGCAACAGGCCACGCCGTGAAGCGTGATCCTTTTTATGGGTCTTGAAGTGTTCGGTCAGTTCAGCGATACGCGCACTCAGAATCGCGATCTGGACCTCCGGCGAACCGGTGTCCGTATCGTGGGTGCGGAAGCTTTCGATCAGAGATGTTTTCTTTGCAGTCGCCAGCACGGCGTAGGTTACTCCTCTTGTCTTCTCAGTCCACTCATCAAGTGTCTAAAGTGAGATTATCACGAATCGCCGCACCGACGCCATGTGTGTAGCGCCTGGTACCCGGTCCCTTGTATCTATAGATCAGCAGCATTTTGAGTCAAACTGCTGTAGTGGGGGAGTTGAGAGATCAACTCCCCCGCGGGCGAGCGGCTCCCGTGGTCCCTCTGGTCGAATGACCGTATGCGAGCTTTAGGGACCGCTGCCCAAGTCACGTACGACCGAACAGTCGCACGACTTCAATCGTACCTACAAGGCAGGTTACCGTGACAAGGATAATTTGTGGAGTGGATATCGCCTCGAAATCTCTCGAGGCGCGCATCGGCCAGCAAGGCGCGGCCGGTTCATTCGCCAACGACGCTGAAGGCATCGCCGCGCTGGGCGATTTCTGCCGGACGCATCAGGCCGAGTTGGTGGCGATGGAAGCCACCGGCGGTTACGAGCAGCAGGCTTTTGCACAACTGTCGGGGCAAGGACTGGCGGTAGCCATTCTGAACCCGCGATCAGTGCGCCAGTTTGCCCAGAGCATGGGGTCGCTGGAAAAAACAGATCGCATCGATGCTGGCATGATCGCCTGGTATGCCGAGGTGAAGAAGTCGCAACCGGTTTGTCTGGCCCCTGAGAACCAGCAGCATCTGCGGGCGCTGGTGACGCGCCTGCGCCAACTGACGGAAATGCGCGCCGTCCAGCTCAACCAGCAGCGGCTGGTCACCGACCGCAAAGTGCAGGCTTCGTTCAAAAAGCTGCTGGCGTTGCTGGCTCGCCAGATCGGCGAGTTGGAGCAGAGCATCGCCGTGTTGCTGGAAAAAGACCCGCTGTGGCGCGAACTCGATCAGGCCTTCCGCACCATCAAGGGCGTGGCGGACCGCACCGTGGCGCGGCTGATGGCGGAGATGCCGGAGATCGGTACGCTGTCCAACAAGACCATCTCCAAGCTGGCTGGGGTTGCCCCGCTGGCCAACGACTCGGGCAAGCACCAAGGCAAGCGCGCCGTGCGCGGCGGACGAGCCGCAGTGCGTGAAATCTTGTTCATCGTGGCCAGCGTGGTGGGCCGCCACGAGCCCGACTTCATCGCCTTCCGCGAGCGATTGCGCGCGGCCGGTAAACCGCCCAAGGTCGTCCGCATCGCCCTGGCCCACAAACTCCTGGTGCGGCTCAATGCCAAGGCGCGAGAAGTCAGACAGCAGCTGGCGGTTATCCAACCCAATTCCGCCGTTTTGCTGGCGGAATCGCGTTAAGGCATACTAACTCCAACCGGTGAAGCGGAGACGGGCTCTGGTGGAGACCAACCCGCCAAGGAATAACCGGTTGCGACTCATCCATACCGATGAGCACGGGGAGCGGAGGCTAAATCTGCTCCCCCAGCTAACCGACATCGGGTGGAAAGATCGCCATGCCTCCGAAAACTCCGGGAAACGCCGACCACCACGAAATTTTTCCTTGACAAAACAGACAGTCGCTCGC
>Ga0255349_1000765_pt1 | contig 13640 bp, 13 predicted proteins | sample CBST25v15metaG_FD_189947 | JGI IMG/M metagenome (GOLD analysis project Ga0255349, IMG submission 189947) | Peat soil microbial communities from Stordalen Mire, Sweden - C.B.S.T-25.v15 | ecosystem: Environmental > Terrestrial > Soil > Wetlands > Peat | place: Sweden: Norrbotten County, Stordalen...
TCCACGGGCGACCAGGCCGTGGACTTCGGGTTCCTGCGGGGTAAGTTCGGCGAGGATGCGGCCGAGGCGGAGCGCGTCTTCGCAGAGGGTGGGGCGCATGAGGTCGTCGCCGGTGGTGGCGGAGTAGCCCTCGTTGAAGATGAGGTAGATGACTTCGAGGACTGAGGAGAGGCGGGTGGCGAGCTCGGGGCCGCGGGGGACCTCGAAGGGGATGTGCTTGTCGGCGAGGGTGCGTTTGGCGCGGACGATGCGCTGGGCGATGGTGGGTTCGGGGGTGAGGAAGGCGCGGGCGATCTCAGCGGTGGTGAGGCCGCCGAGGAGACGGAGGGTGAGGGCGGCGCGGGACTCGGCGGAGAGGATGGGGTGACAGGAGATGAAGACGAGGCGGAGGAGGTCGTCTCCGATGGGGTCGTCGAGGGTGGAGTTGAGGTCCGGCACGGTTTGTTCGAGTGTGGCGAGGTCGCGTGCCAGGTCTTCGTGTTTACGCTCGGCGACGGCGTTGCGGCGGAAGAGATCGATGGCGCGGCGTTTGGCGGTGGCGGTGAGCCATGCCGCGGGATTATCGGGGACGCCAGATTGCGGCCACTGTTCGAGTGCGGCGACGAGGGCTTCCTGCGCGAGGTCTTCGGCGAGGCCGACGTCGCGGGTGAGGCGGGTGAGTCCGGCGATGACGCGCGCGGACTCGATGCGCCAGACGGCTTCGATGGTGCGATGGAAGACCTGATGTGGATCGGTAGCGGACACTGCTGCCGATCACACCAGATTCAATCCGTGGATGCAAGAGCGGCTATTTGTTGGCGGTCTGATTCGGCAGCTCAGCCCGTTTCGCTACTTTGTGCTGGATCTGCTCTTCGGACAGGATGGGTGCGAAGTCTTCCATCTCAAAGACCTGGCGGATTTCGACTTCGTAGTCGCCGGCGCTGCAGTTGGGGCCACGCTTGACCCACTCGATGGCCTCTTCGAGGGACTTGACCTGCAAGATCGAGAAGCCGGCGACGAGCTCCTTGGTCTCGGTGAAGGGGCCGTCGACGACGGTACGAGACTTGCCAGAGAATTTGACGCGCGCGCCTTTGGAGCTGGGATGGAGGCCATCGAGGGCGAGCAGGACGCCAGCCTTGATGAGTTCTTCGTTGTACTTGCCCATCTCGGCCATGAGCTCTGGATCGGGGAGGGCGCCTTCTTTTTCTGACTCTGGGGTTGCTTTGACGATGATCATGAATCGCATTGCGAAATCTCCTTTGGGTTGAGCGATGCTTGGGTGGCTTGTTTTCGGGTTTAGCTATTTGTTGGCTAACCGGTAAACTCAGATTGAGAGCGCAGTTGGATCGCTGTTGCTCGCTATCGTACTGGCTCTCTGCTGATACGTCGAACGGTGTGTGGCCGAATCGACATGAGAACGGAATTTAATTAATTATTTCTCGGGGAGACGAAGGATGGTCTAAATTACGGATTTTATTGAGGCAGGTTGAGCATGTGGTTTAGTTCTTCGCGGCTGGGGCCGGGCCTGAACTGTCGAACTCTTCGGCCAAATTCTGCATGAGGTAGCCGTAGCGGAGATGTTTGGAGAGGACTTGTTTGGTGAGGTCGATCTCCACGCTTGACCAGCAGACACTGCCCATGCAGACCTGCAACTGCAACCGTCCACGCCGATGAGGTCCGCAAACTACGCCGCTCCGGCCTCACCAAATCTGAAATCTCACGCCGCCTGCAAATTGGACGCACCTCTGTGCGCCGCATCCTCGCCGCACCGCCCAGAAAGAAATAGGGCGGGTTTTTCAATTACGCAGCGCTGCCGAAAACTCACGCTATATCACCGCTTCCTGCATCTGTTCCACAGCAAGGGATTCGATCTGGATCGGCTCACCGACTGCTGGGTCCGGCTATGTCTAATGCTGTTTCAACCTATGCTTGCCGGTTCCCGCCTGGTTTGTCTTGCCGACGGCATCAAAGCTCCCAGAGAGGGCCAGCAGATGCCCGCCGTCAAGATGCTGCACCAGCAGTCGGCCAGCAACTCGAAGCCCGAATACACCATGGTCCATTCGTTTCAGGCCATTTCCATGCTGGTCCAGGGAGCTTCCGGTCATGTGGCCGCTGTGCCATTGACCTCGCGCATCCACGAAGGGCTCGTCTTCTCCAACCGCGATTCCAGAACCCTGCTCGATAAGTTGGCGGTATTGCTGTTCACGATCGCCAACGTCCTGGATCGCAAGGTGCTGCTGGTGGCAGACGCCCACTATGCCAGTGGCATATTCATCTCGCAGTTACTCGCCAACGGGCACCAGCTTGTAACTCGCGCCAAGAGCAACGCGGTCGCATATCTCCCTGCGCCCGCGCAGCGTCGCCGGGGCCGGCCAAGAATCTACGGCGAAAAGGTTCGTCTCAAGGATCTGGCCCAGGACGATGCCGCATTTACTTCCGCGCCCAGCCCTGTCTATGGCGAACATAATGTAACTCTGAGTTATCGTTGCCTGGATCTGATCTGGCGTCCGGCCGCGCGTATCGTCCGCTTCGTGATCGTATGCCATCCCCATCGCGGCACCATTTTCCTGCTCTCACCAACCTCACCCTCGATCCTCTGGAAATACTCCTGCTCTACGGCTACCGGTTCGGGATCGAGTTGGGATTCCGCCAGGCCGTGCACGTACTGGGCGCCTATGCGTAACACTTCTGGATGAGCGGAATGAAGCCGCTGCGCCGGGGTGACGGCGACCAATATCTGCACCGGACCAGCGATTCCTACCGCGCTGCCACCCGCCGAAAGATGGAGGCCTTTCACCTGCACGTGCAACTCGGCTGCATCGCTTAAGGGTTGCTGCAACACCTGGCCATCAATCACACCGCAGAAGTGTGGCGCTATTTCAGAAGTTGGCTTCACACCATGAATCCCGCCCTCGATCATGGCCGACGCACCGGTCATGCGACCGGGAGATTTCTCATTCTTGGTTCTGCTTCCATTGATCTGCTCCGACAGTCTGGGGAAAGCGTTGCCGGGCGGATTGCATACATTGATATGGGGCCGTTTTATACCCTGGAGTTGCCTGTAGACGAGTCGTCTGTGCTCCGGCTTTGGTTGCGAGGAGGTTTTCCCGGCAGCTACTTGGCCGAGGACGACTCCGTAAGCCTACGCTGGCGCATAGATTCTTACCGTTTCATTCGTAAACAGAAATACTTCAACAAATTCAGGCAGCTTCGAGCAATTGGATGAGGTTTTGGATGGAGTGGTCAGCTTTGTGGAAGGCGGCTTCGAGTTTGCTGTTGGGGCGTAGAGCAGCAGTGGGATGATGGTGAAAGGGGCTGTTGGCAAGCGGGCCGCAGAGTTGCTTGTGGAAGAGGATGAACAGCAGCGCGACTTTGATTCCTTTCTCTGTCAGGCGATAGGCATAGCGTTTGCCGTCGCGGGCGAGCAGCCCATGCGTCTTTAGTTTGCGCAGGTCGTAGCGGAGTTGATTGAGGCCGTATTGGTCCGAGCCAATGCGAAAACTGGTCAGGATGGCCTCGTGTATCTGGCGAGTTGTCCAGCCGGACACCACCGTCCCGCCGTGCAGCAGCACTTCCATCAAACGGATCATGCGCGTGTCGTGGATTTTGATGCCTGGATACTTTGCAATGCCGACGGTGATGGGCAGTGCCATCCGTTGCAGCAGCGGAAAGTCGACGTGCACGTTCAGCCATTGGGCCTGGAGGGCCGCGAAGCGTCCGATGACAGCGAGCAGTTTTTCACGCGCTGCGGCGAGATGATCCAAGCCTTTGTTCAGACCGAAGTCGGCCAGGTTGTCGGAGCAGGACTCGTTGCGCAGGTAGGTGGAGGACCTCTCGTACTGTTTGATGAAGGCGTTCCGATAGTATGCGCGAAAGATGTGGTGGCCGTGCTCGATCTGTTCGACGACCGTGTTCAGTTTTCCCCTCAGCTTCCTGGTGACGCGCTGCCCGAAGACCTCGGCGATCTTGTTGGCCATCATGCGCCACAAGCAGATATCACAGCCGCGCTCGAAGATCCTGTGGATGGGGAAGTTGCGCTTGAAGACGAAGTTGCGGCAATACTCGATCCGCTTGCGGATGACACCGGACGTGAAGCGATTCGCGACAGCTTGCAATGCCTCCGGGTCGGAGACGGCCAGGAAGGCGTTGTCATTCTTGCGAAAGCCGACCTTCTCGCGGCCGAGTTACTTCTCGATGAAGTTGTGGCCGTTCAGATAGTAAGTGGTCTGAAAGGGAAAGAACGAGGCCACGCGCATCGCCACAGGCCCCAGCGTTTCGTCGCGGATGTAGAAGTAATCATGCGTGAAGCGGCTGCGCTGACGGGCCAGAATGCGGTAGTTGGGATCGTTGGTGGCAAAACGGGGAATCGTGGAGCGGAAGGTCTGACCCTGCTCCATGCTTTTCAGAATGGAATACACGCCGTGTTGCCCGGCCCGTTCCATGCGGCGCAGGGCGGGACGCACATAATCCTCCTTGCGCACCTTGGGCTCGGTCCATTCGATAGGGGCGTGGTTGCGGGCAAACGCCTCCACCCAGGCCTGATACTCGTTGGTCCGCCGCGACAGCACTTCCTTGCCGATCACCGGTTCGCCGACCACGTTGTGAAAGAAATGAACCACTTGACCCGGCCGGGACAAGTGGTTCAGATAACCGTTGATCACCACCCGGTCAAAACAGTGGTATACAAAGAGCAGCAGGCTGCAAAACAGTCTTGTGAATGTCTCCACCGGTCGCCCTCCTCTGGTCTCGTCCAGTCAACAAGATCATCGGACAGACGAACGGAAGAGGCATATTTCAAATATGCTTGGCTAGAGTTATTGACTGGATTTCCGTCATACCAAGCCTCCCGAGGATCATTGTCAGGACTCAGAGCTGCATCGCCAAATTCCTGTGGAGGACAATCAGCAGGAGAACGCTGCGGATGCTGATCAATTGTTCGCACGATGGGTAATTGGCTCGCAACCGCTCAATGCCTCCGGTTCATTGAAGGTGATATGCCGCACTCGATGTCCAAAAGAGCACAGCCTTTGTTCCCACAATAAAGGAGACTTGAGTTTTAGTCACTCATGATTCATCGAGGGCCATCATGCCGGAAGCTCGTGCTTTCCGTTCCATCCCGACAAGGATTCTGTTGCCGATAGACTTCAGTCCGTCATCCCAGGCCGCTCTGGAGACGGCGGCCGACCTTGCTCAGCATCTTCAAGCGGAACTCTATCTCGTGAATGTGATCCCAATGTTCCCAACCACTACCCTTCCCGACCTTGTGCCCGAAGGTGCGTTCATCGAGGAAGCAAGAAATTTCGCAGAGAGCCATTTGGGCAAGTGCAAAGTAGCTCTCGCTGCCAAGGGAGTAAAGTCGACGTCCAGCGTCGAAGTTGGAAATGATGTGGTGGGCAACATCATGGAAGTTGTCGAACGTGAATATATTGACATGGTCGTGATCTCGACCCACGGCATCTCCGGTTGGCATCCCCTCGTTTTTGGCTCAATCGCTGAGAAGGTATTGAAGCTTGTGCAATGCCCAATTCTGCTCCTCCACTCAGCCAATCTTGAAACGCATTCAAAGAGCCCTTCACAACGTTCAATGGAATGGTGGTAGCGAGATCAACGAGACAGGTGACCAACAATGAGTTCGGCTGGCGTTGTGGCTCCGGCACCAGATAGGCCGCTCGTAGAACCGGTTCACGATAGCGCTCCAACCGGCCTCACGAGCAAAGAATCGCGCGCCCGTCTTGAAAAAGACGGACCCAATGCTATGCCGGAGACGTCTGCTCATCCACTGCGCAATGCATTGGCTAAATTCTGGGCGCCTGTACCATGGCTGCTTGAAGCGTCCGTCGTGCTTGAGATTGTCCTGCATAAGTATTACGAAGCTGCTGTCATAGCGGCATTGCTGGTTTTCAACGCGGCTCTTGCTTACTTCCAAGAAAGTCGCGCTCAGGCCACTCTTGCTGCTCTCAAATCCCGTCTGGCGCTCAACGCCTCGGTCCAGAGAGACGGTGAATGGAAGACCGTACCTGCGGCGGAACTGGTTTGCGGCGACTTGGTGAAGCTGTCGCTTGGCGGCGTGGTGGCCGCCGATGTGCACCTGACGGACGGTTCGGTTGAGCTCGACCAGTCGATGCTAACAGGCGAATCCCTTCCCATTGACGCAGGCGCTGGAACAGATACGTTTGCAGGGGCCCTAGTGCGGCGCGGCGAGGCCACCGCCATCGTTACGGCTACGGGTACCCGCACCAAATTCGGCCGCACGGCAGAACTCATTCGGTCCGCACATGTAGTGAGTACCCAGCAGAAAGCCGTACTCGCAATTGTGCGCAATCTTGCGATCTTCAACAGTGTCTTGATCCTCGTTATGGGCGCCTATGCATACACCCATGCCATGGCCTGGAGCGAGATCATTCCACTCTTGCTAACATCGGTTCTTGCCGCGATCCCAGTCGCGTTACCGGCGACATTTACCCTTGCAGCCGCGATTGGAGCTCGTGCTCTCGGAAAGCAGGGTGTATTGCCAACACGGCTTTCCGCCGTGGACGAAGCCGCATCGATCGATGTGTTGTGTTCAGACAAAACCGGAACTCTGACCCGCAATGAACTAACAGTCGCAAGCGTTCGCCCGCTGCCTGGATTCGACGAGGCGCACGTTCTCGGGATGGCGGCGCTGGCGAGCTCTGAGGGGGGGCAGGATCCAGTGGATGCTGCCATACGACTTGCCGCGTCGCAGAAGACAGCCACCGGCTTGCCAAAGCTGACGGTTTTTGTTCCGTTTGATCCAGTGAAGAAAACCTCGGAAGCCACTGCGACAGATCCAGGGGGTAGTTCCGAGCGAATCATCAAGGGCGCGTTCACTGCGGTTGCCGCCCTCACTGCGCCTTCTCCCACCGCGGACGCTATTGTAGATGAACTCGAAAAGCAAGGCTTTAGAGTTTTGGCAGTCGCTGCGGGAGCGGCGACATCCAGCCAAATCATTGGATTGATCGCCCTCAGCGATCCGCCGCGGACCGACTCGATCTCTCTTATCTCGGAGTTGAATGGTCTCGGCGTGCGTACAGTTATGGTGACTGGAGATGCTCCCGCCACAGCCGCAATCGTCGCTCGCGCGGTTGGATTGCAGGGAGCGATCTGCCCGCCCGGCAAACTGCCAGACGGCATTAAACCGGAAGATTTCTCGGTCTTTGCAGGTGTTCTCCCCGAAGGCAAGTTCAACCTGGTTAAAGCGTTCCAGAAGAGCGGACATACAGTTGGGATGTGTGGGGACGGCGCCAATGACGCGCCTGCGCTGCGGCAGGCACAGATAGGCATTGCGGTCTCGACCGCAACCGATGTAGCCAAATCGGCCGCCGGCGTCATATTGACTGAATCTGGATTGGGCGGCATTGTCTCCGCTGTAAAAGAGGGCAGAATTACCTTCCAGCGCATTCTTACCTACACACTGAACTCGACAATGAAAAAGATCTTGCAAACTCTCTTGCTGGCAGTCGGTCTGATCATGACCGGGCACGCGGTCCTGACGCCCATGCTAATGGTTATCGTCATGCTCTCTGGCGATTTCCTTGCCATGTCGCTGACTACTGACCGAGTGCGGCCATCCAAGATGCCAAACTCCTGGCAGATCGGCCGAATCACGAGTGCAGGAGTGATCCTCGGAATATGCTTCCTTGCGTTCTCCACGGCAATCCTGGCCGTGGGCAAGTTTGAATTGCATCTCGGCATCGAGGCACTTCAAACGTTGACCGTGGTCAGTATCGTGTTTGGCAGCCAAGCCACAACCTATGTCATTCGCGGACGCCAGCATCTCTGGGGTCTGCGCCCCAGCATTTGGCTCGTACTTTCTTCACTAGCAGATGTTCTCATCATTTCAACTCTTGCAACCTTTGGAATCGCAATGACGCCGTTGCCCATCGCGGTCATCGCCTGCGAACTCGCTGCGGCAATTGCCTTCGGCGCGATCCTGGACGTTGTCAAGATTCCAGTCTTTGCTCGCCTTCGCATTTCTTGAACAGCCAAGGCACATCAAACATCTACAGGCTTTCGGCAAACAGAGTTGAAGGGATAAACATGAAGATCGCATTTCTCCATACCAAGAACTTCTTTACATCGGAGCTTCTGCAACACCTTCGTACTGCGCTGGCGCACCATGAAGTGATTGAGTGGCTCGACGGCAAGGACGCTCCAGCCTTCGATTTCGATGTGCTTCTCGCCATGAGTAATGTCGGGCGCGAGATGCTTCTCGTCCAGCCACAACTCACGCTCGTTCAGACGGCTAGCGACGGGTATGAAGATGTCGACATCGATGCCGCCAGCGGACTTGGCATTTGGGTTTCTTATGCCCCGGCCGACCTTACCGGGAATGCAACTTCTGTTGCGGAGTTCGCGGTTTTGCTTCTGATCGGCGCCGCGCGACATCTTGGGGAGGCCTTGACTTCCCTTCGAGAAGGCCCCCTCAGGCCGCCCACGCTCAGTCTCGCACTCAGCGGGAAGACGGTTTGCATCATTGGCCTGGGGACCATCGGGCAACAGCTCGTAGATCGCTTGCGCCCTTTTGGAATGAAGATGATAGCAACAGACGAACATCCTGATAATGCGCCCGCCGATGTCACCGCCTATCCTGCCAATCAGCTGAATACCGCAGTCGCCCATGCCGATTTTGTAGTCATCTGTGTTCGAGCCAGCAAGGAAAATGAGAACCTGATCAATGCGGCCGCGCTTGCTGCGATGAAGCGCGGCGCCATCCTTGTCAACATCGCTCGCGGCATGCTCATCGACGAGGAAGCGCTTGTTAATTCAGTTACGCATGGGCAAATTTCAGCCGCCGGGCTCGACGTTTTGAAGAATGAACCGCCCGACCGCAAGGGCTCTTTGCTTCAACTTCCTCAGGTGCTCGTCACCCCCCACATCGCAGGGCTAACTGATCTGATGCTGGAGGGAACGGTGCATTACATGAGTCAAGTTATCGAGGAATTCGCCGCAGGCAAGAAACCCAAGTCAATCCTGAATTCGCCCGCGAAGCCTCGGCGCCTGCTGCGAGATTGAAAGGCCTTTAGCGAGATTAACATGGCAGAGCAGGGGGAATCTCGCTAAAGTGTTATCTCGATTTACCGGCCAATCTCATTTGCCGCCACAACCATTCTGGCGCCAATCTTCAGTCGACTTAAGATGCCCTGCACGAAATTTCTCAATTCTTGAGATACATCTATTTTTACCGAATCCGTGTCGCGTTTCCGTGTCGCGTTCGCTGGCGTGGACCGACTTTTTTTAAGACGAAAGCCCATCCGCTTCAGTACGCGCCACAGGTGCTGGGTGCTGAAGTGGAGACCAGACTCTTTCTCCAACTTCGCTCGCAACTCAATCAACGTCGCATCTGCATGAAGCCGCAGTATCCCCGTTATCCTGCTTCAACATTTCACATTGAACATTAGAAGTCAGATGTGGTGAACTTGCGGGCGACTTCCGCGATTTGGCAATGAGGTGAAATGGCGGCTCGGGCTCCGGTGATGACTCTTACCGAATAACGACGCTACACATTTGATTATCCACCTGATCGGGCGTACCCACAGGCTTGGCGTGCCGCAACTCTCACAACCAAACACTGGGCGCACGTCTGCCAGAATGGCATAAGCCAAGTCGAGTATCGCCTGGAATGGCCGAACTCCGAAGACACTGAGTGCGAAGGTCCAGGCGAACCATCTGGTACTAGGCAAATGTCGCAGAACCTCGGCGACGGCTTCCCCACCGATTTTCATCGAACCATCCGGCATCAGCAGGTGAATTGTTGCATAGGCATCCCAGATATTCAGGCCTTGATTGAGAGCCCGCAACTCCTCGGGATTTTGACCAATCGGTCGTACGACAATCGGCGTCGTGCCCGATCTTGCCTGCACCTGTTTCGTCGCCCAACTGGCAATGCTTCGACAGACTCCGCACTCGTCGTTGAACAGCAGGATTGGCGCGGACTGCTCTTTGATCGACATAACCCAAACTCATTTCACGACACGTATGGTTGGCTCACCACAGCCAGAATGTTCGATACATCCGGACTTGGCCCCTCTTCGCGCCCGACGACCTCGCCGTTCAGAAACATGATCAGGGTGGGCGTCCCCTGAATCTCGTAAAGATCAGCAAGTTCCCGCTCGACCGCAATGTTAATCCTGAAGATATTCTCCGTGGACTCGACAATCTCTGCTACCTGCTGAATATCCGGCTCGATCACCCCGCAATGTGCGCATCCGTAAGACATGAACTCAACGACGATTGGTCCTTCACCTTTCAATACCAGTCGGTCAAATGAACTGGCGGTGACGGTTTGAATCCTGTCGATCGACTTGTATCCAGGCATGAAATCCTTATCATCCTCAGTTGAGCGGCAAAGGGCGAACGGACACGGCCTTGCCTAGAAAGCGCCGAGACGCCTTGGTGATCCCTTCCAACGCAACTCCAAAAATAGATGGGGGTGATTGGAAGGATAACGCAAAGCCAAATCGCGGGTGCGAGGATACATCCAGGGAACGCGTCCGACCCATTCAGGCTTCGTGCGCGCAAGCGCCAATCTGCCCTCTCATACGGGTATAGGGACTGCACGAATGTGCTTCTTCGCGATCTCCTCGATCTCCGACTCGGTGAGCGCGGAGAGATCCGCCGTTTCGGTCGCGATTATTCGCTGAAACGTCTCCGGATGATGGGTCTTCAGATAATCGCTGAGGGAATTGACGGCGCTGCTCTTGCCAGTTGCATGGCCGATGAGGATGATCGCTTCAGCATGGACAAGATCCGTGGCTATCTCTTCGTAGTAGGATTCTTCCTCTGAAACATGATCACCCTTGTAATGGGCTTCCTTCCGATGGATCAAATGATGTTGAAATCCGAAAGGATCATACGGCTTGACGGTGACTTCATCTTCCGGTCGGCTGCCGCCGAGATCGTGGTAAATATGGGCGGCATGATGATCGATGACCACAACCATCCGTCCGATCCGATGTGCTTTCGCGGGTTTCCCAAGGACGCCCGATTCTTTGAGAAACCGACGCAGGTTGGAAATCTCTTCGACTTCGAGATTATGAGTGCCGGGACGTTTGAAGAACTCCCTCTGGGAGCCTATTACGAACGCAAACTCGTCGTTTCCGTGAGGCTGGACCTCGCCAATCTGTCCGATGAGGTCAACTACAGCGCTCCAACTTAAGTTGCGCGGCAGTTTGCCGCTGACAAGGCTATCAAGAAGGTCTTCATGGTCGTGACGAATATGTTCATTCATCTTAAGAGCTTTTCACCTGCCTGGGAGAGATACTGTTTCAGTTTGCTCATCGCATCCGGACATTCAGCAAAGAATGCTCCAAGCGAACTTCTTGGCTCGGTTTACACGGGTTTTTGGCACGTGGCCGCAAAGAAGGTTGTCAGCTTCCATTTCGCTCGCGTCGCGCAGAGCAATCCGGCACAGTTCCGGGACTTCGACTCTGGAATGATCGAGCCACGATCCTGCGCTAGGATCACGTCAAATAATCGATATCCTAACCCGAAGAAAAGGTGTCCGAGTGAAAACAGCAGAAACGATCAAGAACAATGTGGAGCAGGAATTGCGTTGGGAACCAAGCGTTTGCGCAACGAAGATCGGAGTCTCGGTCAACGACGGCGTTGTCGAGCTTGATGGGCATGTGGGAAGTTTGTATGAGAAGTGGGCAGCCGAGCGCGCAGCCCTCCGTGTTGTCGACGTCACCTCGGTCGCAAGTGAGATCATCGTCGATCTACCATTTGAGAGTGAGCGCACAGACGAAGACATTGCCTCCGCGGCTGCCAATCACTTGAACTGGAACTCCCAGGTGCCTGACACGATCAAGCTGAAGGTCTCGAACGGTTGGATCACGCTTGAGGGGACTGCCGAGTGGCAATACCAGAAGGACGAAGCTGCAAGAGCTGTTCGATCCCTGCGCGGCGTGAAAGCTGTATCGAACGAAATTGGACTCAAGCCGACCGTGAATACCACGGGCATCAAGGTCAAGATCGAGGACGCACTCAAGCGCGATGCCCAGATTGAAGCGAAGGATATTACTGTCGAAACATCTGGCGCCCTGGTGACCTTGCGTGGACACGTGCATTCGTGGAGAGAACGCGACGACGCTGAGCACGCCGCTTTCTCCGCACCTGGCGTTGGCAGTGTTTCTAATCTCCTTACTGTATCCTATTGACCCCGGGCGGTCGTTCAAATTCGTGGCAACCGAGCGACACGTGGTTTGGTGTTGCTCCGACCACGAATGAAAATCGTCGAGTTGGGCAAGTCCGCCAAGATTCAATTCACTTCCCTCCGGGCCTCGTATTCGCCAACCTACGAATTAGGAGAGACACGTGGCCAATGAAGGGTTGACCGGCGGTAAGCGTGAGAAAGTCATGGCGGCACTCGATGCCAACTGGCAAGCCGAGATGGAAGGGCACCAGACCTATCAGACTTTGGCGGAACGCGACAGCGACCCTGTGCGCGCCCAGGTGCTACATCACTTAGCGGGCGCCGAATGGGAGCATGCGGCACTGTGGGCTGGGCGCATCCGTGAGTTGGATGGCCCAGAACCGGTTTACAAAGGCAGAGAGCATGGAGTTGCGGACTCATTGGCCAACCGCGCCGGCGGCGTCCAAATGGCCCTGCGTCGATTGGAGATCGACGAAAGCCGCGACATTGCAAAATACGGCGAGCAACTAAAGGAATTGGGCGATGCGGGCTCCATTGCCATCCTCAATCACGTTATCGAAGACGAAAAGGATCACTACCAGGAACTGGGATCTCTGCTGCGCGGCCACTATCCCGCCTCCACCAGTTCTTCCAAACTCGACATCCAAGCGGCTCTCAAAGATTTGCTGGCAAAGAGCGATCAGAGTCGCAAGCGGCCTGGAGCCTGGATCGGTGACGCCATCTACGGCGTGAATGATGGTCTCGGCGCCATCTTCGGCATCGTCTCCGGTGTATCGGGAGCGACTGCCGGCGATAGCAAATATGTTCTTCTCGCGGGTCTCTCGGGCATGATCGCGAGCGCACTCTCGATGGGTTCCGGCGCCTACCTCGCCGCGAAAAGCGAGCGCGAGATCTACCACGCCGAGGTTGCCCGCGAACGCGAAGCCATCAAGATGAATGGCCCTGAGGCTCGAGAACTGCTTTCCCTCTACTACCAAACCAAGGGCCTACCAGAGGATGACGCCCAACATATGGTCAACCACATTGCCAGCGACCCCGAGCAGTTGCTGCGTGCTCTGGCCAGCGAACGCCTTGGCTCCTCTGAGGAAGCGCTGTCCAACCCTCTGATTTCCGCCAGTTCCGGTGCTCTCTCCACAGCGATTGGTGCCAGCATTCCGGTCATCCCCTTCTTCTTCATGCATGGGATCGAGGCGGTCATCGCCGCGGCAGTCATTTCGCTGGCCGCGCACTTTGCCGTTGGTGCCGCAAAATCCTTGATCACCGTCCGCTCCTGGTGGTCCTCCGGCCTTGAGATGACCCTTGTCGGTGCGGTTGAAGGCGCGGTGACCTACGGCATCGGCATATTGCTTGGTAAGGGCGGTATCTAGGTGTGTGTCGGGCATAGCGTTTTGCCGAGGCCGATTCAGCGGTTTGCAGGGCTGGTGTTCGATCTGGGGCGCGTAGGCAGTAATCTTGTTGGTAGCTTTTAGCAAGCTTTCCGCGCTGTTTT
>Ga0255349_1000775_pt1 | contig 13542 bp, 10 predicted proteins | sample CBST25v15metaG_FD_189947 | JGI IMG/M metagenome (GOLD analysis project Ga0255349, IMG submission 189947) | Peat soil microbial communities from Stordalen Mire, Sweden - C.B.S.T-25.v15 | ecosystem: Environmental > Terrestrial > Soil > Wetlands > Peat | place: Sweden: Norrbotten County, Stordalen...
CGCAGTATTCGTGCTTGGTTCTCAGAACGGCGTCCTCCTTGGTCTCGCCGTCGCGCACGTCAATCGGCCGTGTCCGCCGGTCGAGGTGTGTCTGAAAATCCCTGTCACAGACTGCCTTCTGTTCGGGGGACAAGGCGTCGTATCCGTCCTTCTCGCGAAGATACGAACCCTTTGTGGGGGCTTCCGCCTGGTTCTCCAAGGCGTCAAGTTCTTGTTGTGGGTCGGCTCCCTGGATAGTGGAAGCCGCAACGGGTTCTGGAGGGGCAACCTGTTCGGGTTCCTGTTCCTTGGCTTTGGAACTGCGGCGTCCAGGCTTTGAGATTTTCTCATCGGTTTCGAGAGGTGCAACTTGGGTAGCCATACTCTTGGCATCGCTTTCTGTGCGCGACTCTGGCGCACGGTTTAGGTTGTGGTTGTGCTCGATGGTGTGTCGAGCAGGATTGAGAACTGTTTCATAGAGGTTGCGGATGTGGCGCTGTACCGTGGCTGAAACAGGGAAACGTGTAGCATCGCGCAAATACTGCTGTACGAGGAGAGGTTCCCCTTTCGGCAGTGGAAAAGGAATGGTCTGCTCTTCGAGGAACGAGCGACTTGTTGAAAGTGCGCAGTGCTCCATCGCTCCAATGAGCTGACCAAGTTCCGAGGGGCAATCGATTTGTGTTGTCGGCAGCATCGGCCTATACGTTATGTAATAATACCTCTATCCGGGCAGTTCTGTATTATATGTTACGCTCCATTACGCGTTTGCAGAGTTAAATCGTTCGTTATCTTGATTTTCCGGGACCGCGCCCACGGCGGGTTTGGCCAGCTCGGCGGCGGTGCGGGTGTCCGACGACAGCAGCAAACGACAACTCCGCTCGGATTCGTGATCACGTTTACCTCGCCTTCCCAGAGGGGGAGGCGACAGAACTGGTTCTCTTCGCTCTGGTAAAGCCGTTCTCGAAAATGGACCGAGAATATCCGCAATGGCTTCGCTACAAACTGAGCGTGGTGGAGTGCCGCTCGCTTGAAAATGTGGCGTGCGGTCTGACGGAAGCCGCCTCAGAGCAGGATAGGCTTCGCGGAGTAATGCGCGAGAACGCCGACTTCGCGGCCACTCAAAATTCACGACTTGCCATAAATTGCAGATTGCACGTTAGTTGCGTTGATTTTCTGGATCACGAAACCATCTGAATGGCCTTGTTGTATTCGTAAAACCTTGAAAGACTGCGCGAGAATCCATACTCAATGTTCCCGTTACGTCAGAAGTGCCTTCCTCGGGTGAGCGGCGAGTGCAAGGGGCTATCTGATGCCGAAACCTTAGGCGGGACGTGGATAGAGGCTAATTTGTGTGCAAGTTTCCAAATCTGGTGAGCGTTGGCGGGGTAGTGGACTACTATTTTAGTGAACCAATTATCAGCGTTCTGACAACAGTTTTTGCCTCACGGTCCGGTGGGGAATTGGAGTTGAAGAAGCAATGTCTGTGCCCGATTGGCTGAAGACCAACGCTTACCGCGTCCTGCGCATCCCAGCAGGCGCTAGCTTGTCTGATGTCCACAAAGCGGCGACCAACATGAGGCGCGCCGTCCGGCTTGGTGCAGTCAGTGCCACGGAAGCAGACATAGCGGTGCTTGGTGAGATTCCCCGCACTGAAGCGGATATTCGGGTGGCTACCGGTCGGCTGGAAAATCCAACACAACGCATACTTGACCGGCTTTTCTGGTTGCACTCCATCGACTCCGCCGTGTCTGTGCGCCCTGGCGGCCTCGACACAGATCTGTGGAACCACGACCAGGCACTTCGGGCAATCTTCGCGGCGTTTGAGACGGGTTTCGACGAGGCTGGGATCTGGGTTTGGGCCAGAGCCCTCCGGGCATGGCATCAGGTTGTCTCTGACGAAGGCTATTGGACTCGCTCGCTTGAGTTTGAGAATGATGGTGGCTTCGAGCCGGCTGCATTCCCTTCAGAGATTGATGAACTGCGTTACAAAGCGGTTGAGTTGGCTGCGGAACCCCTGGTTATGGCAGGTCGTGATGCGCTTGTTCGCAATGATGCAGCCGTCGTCCGCCTTGTCCTTTTCACCTTGGATCAACTGGCCGACACTGGGCTTTGGGTATCAGCGGCGCAACAAGATATTGCCTCTCCCGCAATAGAGAGCTTTCGTAAATTATGCCGAACTGTGCGTGAGGATTTCAGTTCTAAAGTCGTCCGCGAACAAGACGTGGCAAAGCAAAACAAAGGCGTCTGTGCGGCAGAAATAGCACGTTACAGAACAGATGTTGAGCCAGAACTGAACAGAATAATTCAGCTATTGCCGCCGGGATACGAAGGTGCCTTGGAAGTTCGTGAAGAAGCCGCGCTCCTTTTGAGCGCGATTGCAACCGACTACACTTGGGCAGACGACTTCATTACATCAGAGAAGCTGCGTGAAGAAGCACTCAAGTTGGCTGAAAACACATTGGGGGCAATAAGAATTGAAGATGGTCTTGAGCACATCCGTGCGTCAGCTCGCCAACAGAGAGTATTCGGTTCACCTATTTCATCCGCTCCAGCGCTTGGCACGTTTAACACTATTGGTTGCACACTATATGGCAGCTCAGATTATGACCCAGAAACACAGTCGTATGCTACGACGCACTACTTTGTAGCCCTAATGTTACCTCTACTTCCCCTCGGGCGTTACCGTGTAATCAATGTCGGAGGCAATACTTATCGCTTTCTTGGGAAGCTCCCGTTCCGCAAAGCAGATCGCTGGCATCTAGGGATAGTCCTTTCGGGTGTAGCAGCGATGATCCTCTTTGGCATGATTAATTCAAATCAGAGCCAGTCTTACACATCTCCGGCAACCACGTCATCGTCCTACACTTCTCCATCAGGCCAAAACGCAGACTCCAGCAGCTCTTCCGGTGAGGTAGGTTCAGACGTTAGCTCGAATAATGCTCAGTTATCAGCTCTCAGGCAGCGCATTGAAACAGAACGCGCAGTCAGAGAACCTCTCGAAGCCCGTTTAAATCCTATAATAGATGAGTTAAATAACTTGACGGATCGCATAGATCCCCTGGTGTCTGAGATTAAGTCTCTCGATCAGCAGCATACAGATGGCATTGAAATCGACAAGTCACGTCGAAATTCTCTCTATAACGAATACGAGCCACTATTCAAAAGAAGGCGTGCTCTTATCGAGGCAAATAAGAGCGACCTCGATACCTTAGAAAACCTGCGGAAGCAAGACAGTACCATGATGGAGCAATGGAAAGCACTAGGAGGCAAGGTAAATTGAGTTCTCAAAGCGTACCTGCGGAATTACAGATTCCCATTACTCGGATTTGTTCTCTGTCTTTGGAGTGCTGGAGATTGCGCCAAGTGGCGAACTCATTGAAGCATTCTGGTGACGGAATGGCGCTGGCTCATGCTGTGCGAGAGATTACAGAAATGCTTGATGAGGCAGGTATTGGTGTGGTGGACCTTGTCGGTAGAAGCTATGATCCAGGCATCGTTCCCGAGGTTCTTGAAGTTCAAATTGACCCAGACTTACCGGAAGGAAGCTCCGTCATTGAAGAGACCGTTTTTCCAACGGTTACGTGGCATGGCCAAGTTATAAGTCCTGGCCAGATCATTGTAAGGCAAGCCCCGGCCAAGCCGCGGGATTCCGTGGAGGGAATTGCATGACTAAGACGATTGATTACGGAATTGACCTGGGGACAACTAACTCATGCATCGCTCGCTGGGAGAACGGTGCGGTGCGGATCTTCCAGAATAACGACCAGATGAACGTAACACCTTCCGCAGTACACATTCTCCGGACTGGCCGGATAATTGTTGGGCGTCGGGCATACTCAGCACTACTGACGGACCCAGAGAACGTTGCCATAGAGTTTAAGCGTTGGATGGGACAAAAGGACCGCAAGCGATTCTCTGCCGCTCAGCGAGAACTCTCGGCCGAAGAGCTATCCGCAGAAATCCTAAAGTCTCTAAGAGAGGATGTGCGCAGACAAGCAGGCGCGGACGTTACAACGGCGGTTATAACAGTTCCAGCCGCATTTGGGGCGCTTCAATGCGAAGCGACGGCAAGAGCGGCTGAACTGGCAGGTTTGCAGGAGGCGCCACTACTTCAGGAGCCTATCGCCGCAGCGATCGGTTACGGAGCGCGGCCCGGTAGTGCCAACCAGCGATGGCTGGTATTTGACCTCGGCGGGGGAACCCTCGACATCGCCGTCGTTTCGACCAGAGATGGGCGACTGAATATTCTCGAACACCGTGGGAATAATCTGCTTGGCGGGAAAGACATTGACCGCCTGATTGTCGAGAGTATTCTGTTTCCTGCCATCAGTGCAGAATACGACCTCCGTGCTACCGGTCCGAAGGCGGCGCGAATTGCCCTGCTTCCCAGGCTGCGGATCAAAGCTGAAGAAGCCAAGATTGATCTTTCTACCGACACAGAGGTACTGATCTCACTATTTGACGTTGGGAAGGACGACGCCGGAACGCCCATTGAGATGGAAGTTTCACTGACGCGGCCACAACTCGAAAGGCTCATGGAACCATTGTTGGAGAAATGCTGTATTCTCGCCAACGAGGCTCTCGCCGGCGCGCGACTGGCTGGAGCCGATTTGGATCGCATCCTTCTCGTCGGGGGTCCTACCCAGTCTCCTATCTTGCGCGCGACTTTGAACGCTCGTTTGGGTGCTCCAGTCGATTTTTCTGCCGATCCGATGACGGTCGTTGGACGGGGAGCCGCAGTTTACGCCTCTACGCTTGAATCGACCAGCATCTCCGGTCCCCCTGCGGCACTCACGAATAGCAACTGTGTACATCTGAAGCTGGCCTATGACGCCGTCAGTTCTGAGCCGAGTTCAACGGTAGCAGGACGTGTTTTAGATGCCATTGAAGGAATCGAGATTAAATTTGACGCCGAGGGCGGCCTCTGGACCAGCGGATGGATGAAACCTAAAGTCGGGTTCTTTGAAATTGCTGTTCCCTTGAAGGAAGGCGACATCACGACATTCTGGGTTTACGCACGAGATGTGCGTGGACAATTACTCGACACAGATACGCCAGAGTTCAAGGTCAGGCATGGCCTGGTTCCTTCGTCCCCGCCCCTTCCCCATACGCTGTCGATTGAAGTTGTGAACCCAGGGGGGCAACCGGCACTTGATCCCGTGTTCTCGAAAGGTTCACCGCTGCCCCTCGAAAAGACTCTCAAGTACCGCGCTGGACACGCCCTCATACCCGGCAAACCGGACTCGAACCTTGTCATAAAACTCTGGGAGGGGGAATTCATAGGCGACCCGGACGCGAACGAATGGGTTGGAAATTTAGTCATGCAGCACGACAAAGTTCACCGGTCCATTCCGGAAGGCGCAGAGATCGAGGTCACCATTCAAGTTGATCTATCGAGGCGGACTACAGTCGAGGCATTTGTACCTCACCTGAACCATCACTTTAGAGAAAATCTGTTTTTACCTGAGCGCGAAGAACAGGACTTTTCAGACCTATCGAAGTCTGTGGCATCAGAAACTCAATCCTACCGAGAGCGCCTTGAGGCGCTCGATCGCACATCGACCGACGAAGCCACTCAAACTGAACTTGACGAAATACGACGCGATCTTACGGAGCTTGATTCCACAACACCGGTTCCTAGCGGCACACAAGAGAAACAAGACCCCGATGATGCTAGGCGCGTTGTCGAAACTTCCAAGTCTCTCCGTGGACGCCTCGGACGGATCGAGCGTCGTACTGCCACGGATCGAGCCCCAGTGGAGCAAACGCAATTCATAGAGCTAGTCGAACACGCGGAAGAGGTTGTTGGACAATTTGGGGCGTCGCTTGAGAAGAAGCAGCTTGCAATGCTCAAGCGCGAGTTGGAACGTGCAGCAACAAAGGGAGACAGCAAGTCTATTCAAAGAGCAACTGAGGAAATCCAGGCATTACGCTGGCGCGTGCTATCCAAGCACGATTGGTTTTGGCGCGAGATTTTCGACTCTCTAAGTGAGCCGAATACTCCTTACATCAATCAAGCTGAAGCAAGGCTCCTCATTACCAAGGGACAAGCGGCCATCTCCAGTGGCAATGGGGAAGGTTTGAGGGATGTTGTACGTGGCTTATGGAAGCTCCAACCCAAGGGCGTCTCAGAGGAGGCCAAGGAACGCGCTGTGCGTTCTGGCCTCAGGAAGTTCTGATTCCATGATTAAAAAGAGACCGACTTTTGCAACTGGTCACTCATTGGCGGGACTACCTGCGGTGTCGGAAGTCTTGCACACGGATGAGCGATGCGAACTTTACGCCCTGACCTCTTTTGCGGGAAGCGAAACTCTACTTCTTCTCGTCCGTGGCCCCAATGGCACTCCGCCGGATGTTCGGCGCTTAGTAGAGTGGTGGGCCACACAGCCCCCGCAGCTTCTAACCGTCAAGCACGTGCTCAGAGCTGAGGAGTGTCCGTTGAACTCTATCACTTCCGTTCTGGCATTGTCCGGCCGTCGCCTGGAGCACGCTAGTTTACGAGAGGAGCCGCAAGAAAGTCTGATGCGGCTCTTCCATGCCATGCTTGATGCTGTCGATAGAGGTTTACTTGCACAGATGCTTCCAGATTTCAGCCCCTCTCTGACCTGGCTGGCAATCGATGATACAGCCGTTTGCAGTTTGTTGCCGCTCGAAGGTCCAGTCCCGGACGAAAAAGAAATGGTCCGCATCGTAGCCAGAGCCTTCTATTTATTCGCTACAGGCATTGCGTATGAGCAGGAGGCAAGTGAGGTTCCAGCCCTTCAACGCTGGGCCAAGTTCGGCGGCGAGTCCCTTTCGCGAATTGTTGATAGATGCCTTTCCACAAACAATTCCAGGTCCTGCATTACGACTTTGTCTGGACTCAATGATGCGGTCGGAAGAGCGCGAGAAGAAGGTTTCAAATCACATCCCCCTGCTTCCGACCTGCATTCCGTGCCAGCTTTATCTGCCGCAGGACAAGGCCTTGATAAGGTCGCAGGCATGCACGCTCTCAAGGATCTTTTGCGCCGTGAGGTGATTGACCCGGTCAGGAATCCGGGGCCCTATCGTCAATATGGACTTTCTATTCCGAACGGCATTCTTCTTTACGGCCCTCCAGGCTGCGGCAAAACATACATTGCGCGACAACTCGCCGAGGAATTGGGTCATTACTTCGTCGAGATTATTCCTTCCGAGCTGGCCAGTCCTTACATCCACCAAAGTGTTATGCACATCCGTGAACTGTTTGACTCGGCAGCCGAGCAGGCTCCCGCCGTGGTATTTATCGATGAGTTTGAAGCGCTTGTGCCATCACGAGAGGGTCTGGGAGGCCACCAGCAGTACAAATCGGAGGAAGTGAACGAGTTTCTCGCTCACTTAAACAGTTGTTCAGAAAAGGGAATCTTCGTCATTGCAGCCACGAACCAGCCTCAGAAGATCGACCCAGCGGTAAGACGAACTGGGCGTCTTGATAAGCTCATCTATGTTGGACCTCCCGACTTGGAAGCGCGCAGGGAAATGCTTAATTTTCATCTGGAAGGTAGACCGCTGGCACCTGATACTGACATAGAATTATTGGCAGAAACTCTGAGTGGCTATTCAGCCAGCGATCTGCGTTTTCTTGTGGACGAGGCCGCCCGCGACGCACTTAGAACGCGCCAGCCTATCTCTAGCGAGTCTTTTCTATCCGCGATGGCCCGTATTCAGCCCTCCGTGACATCCGAAATTGAGGCTCAATATCAGTCCATCGAGCAAAGAGGCTTCTGAACTCGATTGCCGCGAGCAGAGGAGGTTGTTGTACCAGCGGACAAGAAATGTTTAGGTGGCGCTTCTCGTTCATTTACTGGAACTGGTCGTCTCATGTAACGCCAAAGACTACTGGGGAATAGCAAGACTTCTTATGCTCCTGCGTCGATCATTTAACTCTAGCGGTTGTCTCGCTCCCATCTCTCGATCGCAGCCTCCATCAGTGTTTGGAGGGACGCCTTTGGCAATCTTTCCCGCTCCAACTGAATTAGCCTGTCGATCTTCGATTCGTCCCAGCCTACTTTGAGGCGGAGATTTTGTCGGAGCGCTGCCAAGGCTGAAGGATTTCCCTCTTGCTTCCTATTTGTTTGGGCACCCTCCCTACGATGCAATGCCACTCGCTTTTCACGCTTGAAAAGAGCGATCACAGCGATAACCAGCACAAGGCCCACGCAACCTACAACCAGAGCGGCTCCCATCGATACCCCCTCTTTGAGTAGTATCGTACACTGCACCGGCAGATGAGTCACCATCTCCGGATCGGTGTTGTGTAGCGCATCTTTCAAGCAGTCTTGATTGGAAGCAGATCGGACCTACGCCTGTCTCTTCATTCGTTCATGTGCCGACAGGCGGTGGTGATTTGTCGATTGTGAGACCTGCCTGTTCGAGCCTGATCTTGATTCTGTGACCTATTGGGGCATCGAAATAGCACTTCCTTAAAGTGACCTCGTCAAGTCCAATCTCCCGCAGCAACGCAGCATGATAAAGATACCCCAGTGCCTCGCTGAGCGTGATCAGATCCGTAAGAAACGCCTCGTAGCCCTCGTTCTCGTTTTTCCGAGGCCCTCCGTAGTGAGAAATATCATTTCTGCGAGCAGCACAACGTTCCGCAAATTTGTTTAAGCTATTACGCTCCAGGCTCCATGGCAGTGCACCGAATGTGCCAATAATTCGATCCATAAGGGTCGGCTCCGAAGCAAATTCAATCTGTCGTCTGAGCCAGCGTCGCGTCTGAGAATTGGAATCCTTCTCGACCTTAGCCAAAAGGGCTTCAATCATTTCCTTTTCACTCGAAGGCCCCTGCGCCTCAGGGTTACGTACTCTATGCAGCGATTCGATTCCCCAGATCAGATTCACGAATCGATGCTCGATATACATGGTAGAGCTTCTGAGCGCACCCAGGTATAGGTAGAATCCAGGGCCGTACTCCCGTCTCTTCCTCTTCCACTCCGAATAGAGCGCCCCGAGGCTTTCACGAGTCTGAGGAAAGACAGTCCATAGGTTCCACATCTCAGGCGGGGGCGTCATTTCGACATTACGGTGGAAGTACAAAGTGTATGAGTCTACCTTTTCGTTGTTCCTCGCTGAAATCTGCGGCCAATCGAAGCTGTAATATGAGCCGGTGAGAATTGCAAGAAACTCCTCGATATGGCCAAACTCTTGTTTCAGATCTTCGGGAGGAGCGGGGTCAATTGGAAAATAATCGAGCCAATCATGCTGCCTAAACGTGACTTCGCGTGTTGCAATCCCCTTCCATGAATTGCAGTGAATATCCGATCTGAGGACAAGTCTGCCGCCATCAATTTCATATTCATATGGCTCGACCGTATACCTGACCTCCTGCGAACGATTTACCCCGTCCTCATTTAACACGTCTAGGCATATGGCCGCACCCCTCCTCCACTCTTCCAGCCCAGCCAGCCCGACCGAAAGCACCGAAAAGAAAAACGACTCGGCATTCTTCGGGATTGAAGTGTTGCCAACCAAACAAAACCCCGCCTGATAAGTTTCGGAGAGCTTCCCGTCGATGGTTCGACCGGGGCTTGTGTAGGCTACATTCCGTAGATAAACGCAACATTGGTCGTCGTCCACTTTCCCGACGATTGACCGACCCTTGAGGGCATCTAATTCATACTCAAAAGATGAATCTGACGGCAAATCTAGCTGGAGGAAACTAGACTGAATTAAGGAACCTTCCACATTCAACGTGGTTAATCCATTTTCGCCGACTTCAAAAACGCCCGGCACAGCAGTTGCAGGAGCGAAACGGCCTTCCGGAGTTTCTTCACCGTGCCACCAAAAGTATCCCCGCTTCTCTAAAATCTTGGCGCTGGGTCTTCGCATTTAGTATCTCCTTCGGGTAGCGGCAACTGTCGTTCTCATTAGATTACGCGGGAAACCTGTGCGCGTGCTCTATGTGGCCAAACGGATGTCCGTGTACCTGGGGTCCGAATTCTCAGGCTCGGGAGGCTGGCCCTCCCAGGCGGGTTCCGGGCCTATCGTCGCAACACTTTCCGTACCTGGTAGGGGGCTCGATGATCCGCCCGGAACAGTACCAAGTCCTCCGGAAAACCCTATTCAGCATCGAAGCCGTAGCGTCGCCGCCGGCCCGGCAGTTACCTTCTGTTTGCACGGGGCGGGAGCGCCTTCAAGGCGTTGCCAAGCTGCTCGGGCCAGGGACTGAGGAATGAAAAGCGATGCATCTCGGACATCCACCGCTCATGGTCGTCTTCTGTCGCTCTCAAGCATTCGAGAAATACGCTGACAGTATCCTTGCCCAGAACCGGCATAACGGACGCGTCCAGTAGCGTTTGGGAGAGTAGCTCGGACGTGCCTGTTCGAAGACTTCCAAATAGTTCAACAGCAAGAGGCGCTAAGTATTTCAGCTCGAAAGCAACGAGACTTGTCCGAAATGAAAAGTCGACGTTTGGGTTACGAGTGCGCATGTATTCCCTCACGGCTTGAGGCGTTCTCTCTCCGAGCGCCAAATATGAGTTCCATTCGATCAAGTAGTCAAACTGCATCAAGCCCTTGAGAGCGGCACTCTCACTTCCAAAAAGCTTCGAGAAAACAGGATCATTCATTATCTTGGACTTGCATAGATCAATCCGCCCCGAGCGAGTCTTTAGTTCCAAGGGTTCTCCCCACACACAATGGAGCGGCCACATCGCGAGGAGCACGCTCTTAGCCTCGACGCCGGGATCAAGACCTGCTACAACTACGGGTTGATTCATGATGCTCGGAATGTAAGCAAAGCGCCTTCTCCCGGTGATGTAGGCCCCAATGATGTGAACGGCCAGCAAACAATGCAAAGCTGGGGTTGTGTGGCTGATATGTTCTCCAAGGTGTTGCGAGCGACTCCCCCGAGGAGTAGCCAAACGAAGCCCACTCAACTCACTGGAGACGTTATAGGTGTTCCTGATGAGTTCCATCGTCAGTTCGAACATTCTGATAGAGCCGCCGCTCTTGACAATCTGAAGCCCTAAGAGGGTCAGCCGTTGCATGGCGGGGAGGAAGTTGTCATCTCGATACTTGAGAGATCCAGCACGAATGGCTATGATGGCTTGCGGGTCAGAATAGATTGATTCCTCGTCGTATGCCCGGACAGAGTGCCAGCCTTCGATTAAATCATCGCGGAGCCGTTCCAACAGAAGTCCCAATCGTTTACTATCCTCTTCAACGCAGACTCCCTCAACAAAAGCCCTGAATTCATCGTCGCTCAGGTACGCTGGAATGGTAGAGACTGAACCGGAGGTCGCACGTAGGCGCTCCTGCGCAATGACTTGCTGCATAACCTGGTCTGTCCGCCGACGCGTTCGAGCCTCTGACTCCCGTTCAACCACCTCCTCATAGACGCCATCCCAGTCCTCCGGTCGCGCGAGTCGCTTCCCAGTGGAGTCTCCCTTGGTCCAAAGATCCCCTTCACGAAGGATAAGTCGCGGTGCAAGGTCGTCTGGATTCACTACATTCACCCGTGCGAGGATGCGTCGGGTCCTTTGCTTCCCAATCACAAGAAGCACAAAGGGAATTCCATCCGAGGTCTTCAAGATAAAGACCTGAAACTGTGGGACGGGCTGGAGGTATTTCTCGAAGACTTGCCGCAAATTCGCTTCATCAAAGTCAGCTAAATTCGGAACTGGAACAAATGCTCTCGTCGCCTCGTCCGCGCCAATTACCAAATACTTCTCGAAATCAATCGGTGACGTTGCGATCGCTTGAATATCCTTCACAAACTCTATCTTCTTGGAAAGAGCAGACAGTTCAACAGACCTCTTCAGTTCGTACTGCGGATGTTCCCCAACAGTACGCACGACCTTTTCGACTTCATTCCGGTACTGGTCTGCCCGCGCAGCCAGAGAGCGGGGCGAGGTCGGTGAACCCGTCCCCTCGGGGTCTTGATCCTTTGCCATAATTGTTCCCTAAGCCCCAATAATACTAGCCCGCAATCAACGCATGGGTCAAAACGGGCTGCTAATCGGAAAGGCAGCGGAATGAGTAATGGCAAACGCAGATTTCGCAGGGATGGTCTCTCGATTTATGCAGAATCTACGCCTTCCCGCTGAGGAAGCCCTCCAGGGGGCGGCGGATAGGGAGACCCAAGAAGCAGGTTTCTCGTTTATCCAGAACGGGTATCCTCTCCAGTTATGGACTACCTTCCCTGTCTTTCGTGGCCGGGCGTCTTGAATCGGTTGCGCAACGCCCACTGTGCCGACTGACGGACCCGTTCAACCTGTTCGAGGACGTGCTTGAGCTTCCCTTCGTCAATCGACACCCTGAAAGATTGTCGGCCGTCCGGGGCTTTGATGACCGCAACCGTCAGATTGCCGCCAACGTTGGCCTTCGGTTCTGGCTCTTGAGACGATTTCAGGATTTGGAGAAGTTGCTGGGAGTGGGCGGCAGGCTGGAGGCACGAAAGCAGCATCTGTACGTCAGCTTCATTCGTGAAGAGCATCCCGCTCGTGTCCTCATTCTGCAATCTGGTTTCGAGGGCATGGAAACGAGCCGCCTTAGCCTGGAGAGGATTCGCCACGAGTTGGTGCTGGTACAGCGCGTCCCGCATCTCTGGGTCGGTGAATTCAACAAAGATGCCGTTCTGGACTGCCACTTTGACTACCTGCCGCTTCCAATCGTCGCCTCCAGAGCACGCGATGCGCGATCCGTACTTCTGGACGGCCATCTCCAGGCCAAAGACGATTGCGGCCTCGTTCTGATTGAGCACGGTAACCCGCCGCCCCCGGTCGATGACGGACAGTTTGCCATTGAGCGTGTACGAGACATCCCCAGTTGTTCGGTTGATCGTCCATATCCGGGCAGTCGCAATCTGTCCAACGAGATTCTCCGCTCGCTGTTGAGCGGCAAGCCGTTGTTCCGTGAACTCGGACCAATCAGCCTTCTCCTCATCCGTTGCAGGGCCAAGATGAAGCGCATTGGCTTCAAGCGTGGCTTCCAGCCGCCGCTGATTTCGCTGATCCGCATAGCGCCATCCGCGCAATTGAGCTGCTGCCCGCGCATCGCCCTCGGCGGCGCGCTCCGCAACCCATGTGCGCAGGTTTTGCGGAAAATGTGCCTGGCGTGTCTTCTGGGTGGACGATTTGAGCGTTCGTAGCTCGATGACAGAGGCAGCCACAGCCTCCGAGAGCAGGATCTTCTTCGCGGGCCACGGCAGCGCCAATGCGCGAATCTCCTTCTTTCTCTGCCGGAGATTCATAATCAGGTGTTGACGTGCTTCTCTTCCTTGTGTGGTCAAACCCTTGCACACTTCCCGTTGTCGATTACGATACTGGTTGTAATCGGCCATCAGGGAAACTCGGTCGGAAAGTCGCTTCGCTTTCCGTTCTTCCCTCAGTGCGCTATTACGAACGGGAGTACGAACGATATGTTGAGCGACCTCATAGCCGGATGTTGAGGCAGGTGTCCAGACCCCAAGCGCGGCCTCAGTGTTCTGACGGTTGATCTTTCCTGCGAAGTTGTTGCGGAATACGTCGGATGCCTTTACCCGGATGTTGTGGTCGATGGCAAGGACGGTGTATCCGCCAGTCTCTCCCTTTTCAAGCCGGA
>Ga0255349_1000776_pt1 | contig 13536 bp, 16 predicted proteins | sample CBST25v15metaG_FD_189947 | JGI IMG/M metagenome (GOLD analysis project Ga0255349, IMG submission 189947) | Peat soil microbial communities from Stordalen Mire, Sweden - C.B.S.T-25.v15 | ecosystem: Environmental > Terrestrial > Soil > Wetlands > Peat | place: Sweden: Norrbotten County, Stordalen...
CAGTTGCTTGAGTGTGGAAAGACTGGGCAGGTGCCTGGCTGAAGCGATATTCAGATTGCGCATGATCGCGGTGAACTGCGCGTCGCCCGTCAGTTCAGCCAGCGTGTGAAGCCGCTCAAAGCCGCGCGCCGTAGCCTGCATCCACTCCACGACATTCCTCTGCCGCTCTGCATTCGGGATCGTTCGCGCATCGCGGCTGTGGCCGGCCCGCCGCAAGATCTCTGCGTAGATGTGCTCGCCCAGTGTGTTGCGAAAGCCTTCAATCTCGGCCGTCAACTTGTGATCGACAGGGCCACGCGCATCGACGGACTGGCCGTTCGCTGGAGCCATCGACACTCCCGGCGGCAGCGCCCACGCCGGCAATACCGGAATCGCAACCGGCTCTCCGCGCTGGTCCAAATGCACCCAGGTCTCCTCGAATCGGTAGAGATACCGTCCAAGGCCAAAGCAACTGCAAGCGCGCTTGAAGGCCTGCGCGTCCGCTGCGGTCACGGCGTTTTCCCGGTCAGCCCATTCTTCTCCGGTGCCGGTGTGACTGCCCAGCCGAGTGATAGTGACGGCGGTCGCTACCAGCACCTTGCTCGTGACAATGACCTTGCCCCTGTCCACGCGGGTCAGTGATGGCACGGTCGAGATGGTGTACTCGCGCGTCGATCCCGCCGGCGTGAAGAGTTGGTTGAGCCGGTCGGTGTACGCTCGCGGATCGGCGAAGGGAAGTATCGCGCCAGACCGCCGATCATCCGATGTGCGCATGACACGCCATTTGATCTGAGCCGGATCGAACGGCTCTTCGAGCTGAGCGAAGAGTTTCTCCCGCTCGGCTTCCGTGAATTTTGTTGCTGCCATACTTTTCCTCCTTCGGTTGGGGGCCTGTGCGTCCTCTCTAAAAGCCGAGAATTTGCCTGCAAGAATCCGACGCATTATCATGGGACAACGATCCCAGGCGCTGGAGCGAATAAGTGAAAAATCGAAATGGTGGCATTGATGTCTGCCTGTTGTTCATGCTTTTGCTGGTAGGCAGTACTTGTTTTGCACAGCACATGAATGCCAAAGACAGCCCCTGTCAGGAGCCGTCAAGTGGAGCCGAGGAGACCGCGTGCTTTGCAAAGGCTTTGAAAAAATCGGACCTCCAACTCAATCAGATGTACCAACGTGTTCAAAGCGTTGTTGTCGGAGATCAACTGGTCAAGCTGAAGACGGCCCAGCGGCTTTGGATTCAGTTCCGTGATGCGAACTGTGAAGCAGAGCACGAGCTTTACTCTGGAGGAAGTGCCGCATCAATGGTGAAGCTGGCTTGTCTGGAAGCAGTGACAAGACACCGGGCAGAAGAACTCACGGTCATGTACGGCTGGCGACTCGAAAAGTGGGATAAGTAACCAAGTGGCACAGGTATTACCGTTGTTTTTCAAACGCCGAATGGGAGCGGGCATTTTTCAAGCTTGTCTAGTAGGGCACCTCTGATGCCTCGATCTCGTGTTCGGCGCTGAACTCCTGCGGTACAAAGCCGTTTCCACTGGCGTAGTGCTCCGTTAGGTTCGAGCCGTTTGTGGCCGGCGGGTGCGACAACAGGCTGACCTCATGCACGACGACTTCCGTGCGAAACTTCCTCTGGCCTGACTCCCGGTCCTCCCATGAACGGGTCCGTAGTTCGCCCTCTACGAAGATTTGTGCACCCTTCCTGACATAATCGCGCAGGATCTCGCCGATCCGTTGAAAGCCAACCAGGTTGTGCCACTCGGTGCGCTCTTGCCACTCGCCTCGGCTATCCTTGTAACCCTCGCTGGTCGCCAGCGTTAGATTGACCAGGGTTCCACTCCGCAGGATGTGGACCTCCGGGTCTTTCCCGGCACGGCCCAGTAAGATGACTTTGTTGACGCTCTTGCCCATGATCTTCTCCCTTCCATCAGATTTGTCTTGATCCGTACACGTACTCGATTGCCTGTTCCCGGTTGATCTCGATGTAGTCGCCGTCGGCATACCGAAAAAACCGTCCGGTAGCCGAATCGATATTCAGATACCGCCGTGTATCGCAGTGCTTGTAGAGAACGATCCCACCGGCACTGCCCATGAACATGAAATCCTCGCAATGCTCCCGCGATAGGACACCCTCAAGCGGCTTCCAATTCGGCTCACCAACTTTGATTGCGCGACTCATGAGGCACCGCCAGTTGTGATCGGAGGCGGCACCGCGACGTGCGTATGCTTGCATCCCAGGCACGCAAGCGCGCCTGTGATCTTGCGAATTGCGTCATCAAAGCGTTCTGGATGCCTCCGTATCTCGCCCGCCTGCGTGTAGAAGACCGGTGCAATGGAACCAAGCAGGCGCTTGTTCTCCGGGTTCCATAGATCGACGGCAAGCGTTCCCTGATTGCCGCGAAAGATCAGGGCCGAGGTGATGACGGGACGGATTCGGCTCCCATTGTTCACGAGCGAGTGCTTCGAAATTGCTACTTCATAGGTGTGGCCGATGCGCAGCATTTCGATTCGGACCAACTCTGGCGCAATCACAATCGCATGTCGCCCATTACCGGATAGCGAATCAATCGGCTGCAACCACGGGAGCGGAGTTCCATTGCCATCGAGATAGGCGCAGTAGCGGCCCATGTCCGCGACAGCGCCACCGGATTCTGTGGCGCGCAAAACGTATTGCTTGGCCAGATGCTGGTGCTCAATCGAAACACTGGACTGGCAGTAGATGCCGCGCTTCTCCAAAGCTTTCAATATCTGTCGCGGAATAGCCAGACCATACCGCGCGAACCGAGTGGCTTCTTGATCACCGTTCGCCGCGGGAGAGACCTTTACCTGAGAAGATGATTTCATCGGGTTGTCCTCCTCTACACTGCTTGCTGTCTACGGATCGGTTGTCCCAATGCCGCACGAATCTCTTCCTTCGTGCAGCCGGCCCAGCACCTGTAGAAGCGCGGGTTCTTGATCTGGATCGCGAGATTGTCGCCGGTACGGTCCCGCCCAATCTGTGCGCAGGACGGGCACCGTGCCCACAGATTGCGGCTATCCTTGCGCGTGGTGCGCACGTGTTCGAGGATTTGGAACTCGTGTTGACCAGCGATAGAAGTTGTTGGAATGTACGGCGCGGAGACAACCGGCTTGTACGCTTCGGGCAGACTCATTCCCTGGATGAAAGTCTTCAGTCCATCCTCGGTGAGCTTCCTCAATCCGTTGAGGTAGGCGAGTTGCGCCTCCGGGGTCACGTCGGCGTCATAAAACCAGTAACGCAGATTCGTCTTTCGATGTACGCCAAGTGGCGCGCGAATGGCGTTTCCGTACTCGCCGTCATCGATCCGGTCCTGTCGCGGGAAGACTTCAATGCCTTCTTTCAGACCGCCGCCTTTGACCGGAACTCCGAGCCGGAGCGCCAGATTGTAGATGTAGATTCGGCATTCGGCGGCCAACAGCGGTGTGTCGGAGAATATCCAGAGATGACCGCCGCGTCGCGATTGTTCCAGCGCGGCTTCGACGCCATCCTGCTTCAGTTCCCACTGCAACTGAAAGAGCGATTGCACCGCGCCATCGAAGTCAGCGTCAATTGCGACCCACTTCGAGCGTTGGGTCTCCGGGTTGATCGCATACAAGTTGATGGTGATGTCGCCGTTCAAATGCATACGCACCACATCCACGTCGAGCGGCTTCGGCTGTTTCGTCTGCCAATCCCGTGCCAGGTAGTATGGGACGGAACCATTCGGCAGTGGCTGGTTTGCCTGCATCCCATACGCACGCCGGTTCACAAAGAGATGAATAAAGTTGTTTGCCGTCTCCCGGCACACACAGAATTTCGTGAACATTGCTAGGCCTCCTTTCCTGAGGTAGTGTGGTTGTACCCCGACCTCAAAACTCGGTCAAATTGCGCAGAGGCTCTGTTGGTTCGTGTTTCGTGGCTTGAAATGACGGGAGAAGGCGAGGGCCCGGAGTGGATTGCCGAGCCCTCGCAGTGCTGTTCACACTTGATGGGCGAAGCGCGGAAAGCTGTGCCGGAATTCGGCAGCGGGCCTCCGGTTGTCGGGAAAGCGAACGCGCTCCGTGCCGATGCCAGGAAAGGCTGCGGCTTCTGCGAGGGCGTAACGATTTGCGAGCGAGCGAATGCGGCTTGCGGATTGACGCATGGTGTTCCTCCAGTTTGTGAATTTGGGTCGAACCAGAAAACTGCGGTGGGCATGGTGGAGTGGAATTACGCGTGCGCTGGCTGCGTTTGGGCGAGCAACAGGCCAGGCTGTTCCACATAGCTGAACAGCTTGTATTCGGAAAAGACGCGGTCGAAGATCTCTGAAGTGAAACGGTCTTCGCAGCCTTCAAACGACAGCATGTACCAGACCTCGCGCTGGCGGTCAAAGACATAGACGGCACCCGACTCTGGATTTTCGGGAGCCATTTGCAGGAGCAGAACGCCCTTCGGCGTCTGAATCCATCGGGTAGCAATCGCCTCACCGAGCTTAAGGAATGCGGCGACTGTCTGTTGAATGGTGCCAGTGACGGAATTGCGCCAGTCGAACATCTGGTATGCGAACATCTTTCCAAGACTGCGTTCCATCGTGATCTCTCCTTCCTGTGTGGATTTGTGGATGGCTTGACCGTGGGCTACGGACGGTCCCTGAGGGTCAGGAACCACATGCGCGCAAGCGACGCGATCAATCCGAGAATCAAGATCGCGAAGGCGGCACGCAGGATCGGCGCATTGAAAAGGGCTGAGAATACGGACGGGGCAAACGTCAGAATGGCGTCGGCGTCTGCACTCGTGAGCAACAGCGAGATGGCAAACCTGAAAATGAACTGCTTGGAAAAGGTGGGGACAATTGCGGCGCGCACAGCGGTGATCGGACCTATGTCCGGCATGAGTTCCTCCTTGTGAAGTGAACGTTCTTCTGTCGGGTTGGGTGGAAGACGGCAGCGGTTGAGCAACCGAGGTTAGGCAAGAGCGAACCGATCTCGCGTGATTGCGCGATCCTTCGCGCGAGATTCTTCCGTCAGCGGTGACGACAAGTGAACAAGCAGAGTCAGCAATCAAGGCTCATCGCCGCCACTGCTGCCAACTGAATTGCCACACCGAAACAAACAGACTGGGTTGTCGATGCAGCACGAAAGCGGCCAATTGAAGTCAACGTCGGCTTCCAAGCACGCCGTGACAGAGTAGGCATCAGGTCCGCCAATGCGCAATCTATCGCAAATCGCACGTCCAAACCTGCCTAACCAGCGTCTTTCCCGGCAACTTCTCATTCGTCCAACCATCATCCACACCTAAATCACCACCAACCAACCAACAAACAAAGGGGTAGTCAGTTTCCAACTCCATTTCTCAGAGCAACTTCTCAACCTGAAATCTGCGCAACAAGAAGGAGCTAGTAGCCTATAGGAAGGCAATGAGAATTCATCCTGCAACCAACCGGAATGCAATCAGAGGTACTGCTTGGTTGAGAATCAGTCGAGGGCGCTACAGATTGCACCAACTCCTGCTAAAGAGCAATAAGGCTGCGGAACTCGACCACTTCGGCCCCTGCTCCCACCACCAGTGTTCTTGTATTCAGCGTGTCGCGGCGGAACTGATCGCTGAGTGCGATGCCGATTCGTTTGGCAACTCCGCGCAATTCCACGGCAAGCAGGTAGAGAACATCGTGATCAGATGTCAGATAGAGAATCGTGTCGACTGTCATGTCGCGGCTCAGAACTTCGCGAATCTCCTCGTAGCGCGCAGACCCCTTCGCCGTTCTCTCATACTCGATGGCGAACTTTCTGGACTCTCCTGCGACGTTGATTTCAACCACCGCGTCATAGTCTTTTGCGTACGAGTGCGCTGTCACCAGGTTTCGTGATCGGACTTCCAAGTCCGATTGCCAGGAGCGAAGTATCCCATGCTGTGCCAAGGCCAAGCGGATATGGACCAACTCGACGGCATGAAAGAGTTGCGTTCGATGGATGACGCGCTCAACGGTCGAAGGCAAAGCGACCAGCGAATGACCGCGAGATTCAAGAAGTGTCAGACCAAGAGTGGTAATGGCATACACTGGTTGCCCGTAAAGGCGCTCCAGTTCAAAGCGCTCGATCAGCTTCGCTTTCGCCAGTCTTGTGACGCGCCAGTGCACCGAGCGCCGCACACTCTCAAGATTGTCGTGCGCCAAAAGGCCGCACAGTTGATCGAAGGTGACCGCACGGGCATTGCGAATATGCAGCAGGGCTGGAATATCCCGCTCATCCGAGATGGCAATATATCCCTTGTAATACCTCATGACTGTCCTCCCTCGCGCACAATGTCGAGCACCAGACTCCGGCAATCCTCTCCGACAATCCATCGCCCAAGACCCGTATCGATCCAGTCCTTGGAGGTCATGAGCACCATCGCTTCGTAGCGTTGTCCGCGCAGGCTGACTGAGATTGGCTGGACTCCATCGGATATCCATGCCCGCGATGCAAACGTAATCGGCCCGTGCATTCGTTCATTGATTGTGACCAGGAAGCAATCGGGAGTGGCATCTTTGGCCGGAGCGTAAAACAAAAGATGCGTCCGTCCCTGCATGACATTCAGCCCTGAGCAGTGAAATGACTTGCCTACGGAGCGCAGAGGAAACTCCGGATTGAACCCGCTGGTGCGATTGAAGCGAATCTGGCCGGGAAACACCCAGCAGAAACGTAGACGCCGACCTTGCTTCAGGGCGGCGGAATTGAACCAGGCTGCGCGGCGACGAAAGCACATGGGATCGCTCAAGTCGTTGGAGCACGCAGCCCACCAGTTCGTTCCGAAGCTGATTATGCGGACGCGCATGACGCAATCACCTCCAAGAGACCCTGCACGACTGCACGTGCCTGCAGATTGCGTTCTGGTCCACGCAGGCGATGCAGGAACGAGATTCGCTCAAAGTAGAGCGGCGGCAGAGCGAGGTTTCTATTGCGGAAGAGAGCCAGCAGTTTGCCTAAGTCTCCCATCAGCAGCGTGAATTCTATCTCGCCTTCGGCGCCGTTTTTGTATTCGTTCGCAACATAGTCTTCCCAGCATGATGGCTCAGGCTGATGCTGGATAGACTTTGAGTAGTGACTCCAAAGTGCAAAGCCGGGGTTTTTCCGCGCAAGATTGTCGAGCAGATTGCCGATCAGTTCCCGTGGATTTTCTGACTCACCAGCAGCGCTGGATGCTGGAGGTGTTACTAGAAGCTGTGTCATGGCGGCGAGAATTCGGTCATTGAGTGTAACGAGCGACTCGGTTCTTGCTGGATCACTGAGTCCATCAATGCGCGTCAACTCTGCGCTAAACTCCTCTGGAAATCGCTCTCCACGCACCTCGTAGAAGCGAAGAAAGAGCGCCGTCCGCCCGTACGCCAGCGTGAAGTCCACATCTTCAGGCTGCACCGTGGCGCGCACATACGCCCGCCACTCCTTCGGATCGGAGAAGTCCGTCGGCAATTTCAATAAATGTTTGTCTGTCATATCTCACCTATCAGGCGCCTTTCAAAGCCTGGTTGCGCCTCCGCTCCTGATCCAGCAGAGACGTCGTCTGATTAAGGCGTTCCTTGAGATTCTGTTCCGCATTGCCTCGACCCGGTGTTCGAGAAGCAGATTGTCCTGTTGCAAACGAACCACCTCGCTTCCGGTTGTAGCGGCTTCATTTGCGTCAGAGGGAATTGGCTCAAATGATGAGCGAGGAGCGGTGCGATTTTCTGGACGGGGAGCATCAGTGAGCACCCCGGCAGTTCGATTCAGGTTCGCGGCGGACGGGGCTTCGCGATCTGCTTCCGGTGCATTGGTCGTCAACTCCCGCTCGACTACAGCATTGTGCTCGTCAACAAGATTGTTGAACTGCTCAGCTCGCCGCTCGATCTCAGTCCTGTCGCTTACCCGTCCATTCCAGAGTTGCGCGATCAGCGTGGCCGCAGTGATCTCCTTCTTGTCGGCGGCGCGCAGATGAAAGAGAAAGGCAGTGGTCACGCCGGACAGCAGAATCAACGCCACCACATTCGACCAGAAGTAAAGATCGTCCATAGTGTGAGCGACGGTCGCACCACGCGCCGCGTCCAGGGCTGCACCGTAATCCGTGTCGTTCGGGTTGACCTTGCCTAGCGCATAGTCGGCTAATCCCTGCGCCTTATGCGACTTCTGCGGTTGAGTATTGGGTGTAGAGGCGTGATCCTGGTCATTGATAAAGGCAGGACCGAGGACCAGAACGGTGTACACCAACAGAGTGCCGAATCTCTTCATGGTCTTCCTCCTGACAATGGATCATTCATGGTGGCAATGGGCCGCCTTCTGGCGCGACGCTCTTTCTCTTCCTGAAAACGCAGGTTGGCGCCGATCCTGGGATCGAGATAGCTGCGCATCTTTGGGTACAAAGTCGAGATGAATCCCTCCAACTGATAGACCGGATGCCTGCGCACATGAAGATGCGAGTGGCGTGTGCCTTCGCGGGGATCGACCATCAGAATCTCCATCTGGCCGACGGGCAAGTTCTTGATGTGGTCTTCCCGTGCGCGGGTCTCGCGGAAATCGCTCTCGCTTCCGGTGCCGGTTTCGAGGTACTTCGTCGTGAAGATGCCCGTTCTGCGAACGGCCAGGCTGCGGCGTTTCCGCACCACTCGCGACGATGCCTTGAGAAACCACTGCGCCGTATTCTCTTCGGAGCCATTCATGATCATCTTGGTGCCGGGAGCAGACGAGACCTCATCGGCAAATGCCTGACTCACGCGCTGGAGTTGCGGGATGCTCTGAAAGGAAAACAGAAACGTGACACGCGCGCCGCGGGCGGTCTGCAATACTTGCGTGAATCCTGGATATGCGAACGGCGCAAACTCGTCCAGGATCACGCTCAATAGAGGCTCATTCCCGTCGCGGTCCGAGCGTGGCCGTGCATAACGCTTGCCAACCATGAGCTGGATGTTCTGGAGCAGTATCTTGCCCAGTGCCTCGCAAGCGCGCTTGTTCTTGTTGGTATTGAGCGAGACGAACAGAATCAACCCCTTCTCGACGACCTCATCGACTGTCAGCAGATCCTGGTAGGAGCCGGTCACAATCGACAGTTGATCTTCGAGAAAGGCAAGAAGTTCGTTAAGGAGCCCCTGAATCTTCTCGACGCGATCCCGGTCTGCCAGCGAACGCTTGATCATTCTCACCGACATCTCGAAGTTAAGCCGCCTCTGCATGGTGACTTCAGGCAACGTCACGATGCGCGCCTTTGCACGGGCGATCTGCTCCGCCAGCACCTTTTCGTCGAGCGCCATCACCAGCACGTCGTAGACGTTGAAGACCTTCCCGGCGTAATACAGGATGCGCACCAAGTCGGAAAGGTATGCCTCCTGGTGGCCTTTGAAGAAGTCTTCCTTCAAGCCAAAGGACTGGAAGATGAAGTTGACGTGCTCTTGATAAAGCGCATCGCCGGAGTAGAACGGGTTATATCGAGCGGACTCCCGCGGATTCGACGGGTCGATCACGCGCAGATCCTGCAACCGTCCTGCGGCCTCGATGTGTGGCAACAACCTCTCCAGGAACTCCTGATCGCCTTTGCCATCGAAGATAATCATCGGCATGGGGCGGCCACCGAATCGCCGTTGGAGATCCTGGGCGATGATGTTTTCGAGAAAAGTAGTCTTGCCCGCGCCGGTTCCTCCGGCAATGACGCCATGCTTACTTAATGCGTACCGAATCCGGCCAGAGCCATGGCTCTTTGTGGACGTTGTAGCCGAGGACCGTAGCCTCGTTGCGAATCGCGGCCTCGACGATGGCCGCGTCTTTCGCGCCGGGGATCGTAACGGCTGGGTGCGGCCACATCTCTTCGCGTTTCTCGCGGCGGCCAATGAAGTGCGACAGCAGCAACGCAATTCCAAAGATGCCGATCACGAGATCAAGGAAGATTTCAAGGCACTGATCGCTTCTGAGGTGAAGGCGAGAAACAGCGATGTACCAGAAGACACCCAGCACGGCACATCCCCCAAGAACAAGAAACCCCGCAAGATCTGCGGGGCCTGATTGATCCCGGCGCGGCGGGTCATAAGGTTGACTCATCGATGTCCTCCAATACTGAAGTAGACAAAGACTCCGGCGAATGCCAGCAACAAAGCGCAGCTCAGTACAAGCAGCGTACTGGGACGCCACTTGCCGTTCTCGTCGACGGGCTTGAGATCGTCGGAGAGCGCACGAGCGAATGCCACCCGGAGATTGGTTTCCGAATCCTTGCGGTAGAGCGCGCGAATCGCCTGGCGCGTCTCTTCCGCCGTCACATTGCCACGAATATCCGTACTCATAGCACCGCCTCGACCGCAATCGGGCCGCTTTGGCTGTTGCCAAAACGCAATTGATAGAACTGCGGCTGGCTACCCTGGGAGACGTGAATGGTGACGACGCCGGTGGACTTCCCGCCCGGTGCAACATCGGTAGCCACGGGAGAATCGGCGATGACAACTGGAATACTCGGTCCAAGTGTTGTCTTGAAAGCGGCAAAGGTCTGTGGAGAAATCTGACGATTGCGCAGGCTCACAATGGAAATTGGCTGCTGAGTCGGCTGCGGCTGATAAACGTCAGGCGATGTAATACGGAATGGAGCCGTCGATTGATTGGCAATCGTGTAACGGATGTAGAGTGCATCCTTCGAGCGAAAGACCTGCTCCAAGGTCACGTTGACGCCGCTCACTGCATCCTTGCTCTTCTCGCGCACAATGCTCTCGGTGCCATCAATGCCTGCGTCAAGACGAGCGAAGCAATCTTCTGAATCTCCTGATCACTCGGTTCTGACTTCTCTGCTTCGTGGTCCTGCTTGTGTTCAGCGGGAGGCGGCACATTGCGGACAATGACATTCATCTTGGCAAGATCGCCGGCGGGGTCAATCTCATACGCAATCTGTCGCGATGCTGTCCAGATGAAGAGATTGGTGAATACGCCATCTTTCAGCGGCTTGATAAATACCTTGTCGTCATGGCGCTCAATCTGGATCGAGTCAGGATCGGCGACCGCAACCGTGACAATGGGTTCGCCGAGATCGATCACCGTAAGGTGATTGAGGGCCGTCTCGATGTGCTGAATCTGGTTGAAGTTGGTGGATTGTGCCGCAGGATTGATGGCGGCAAGAGCGAGAACTGCTCCCAGAAATGATTTCATAATCTCCTCCTACTCGCCGCAACAAGGGCGACAGAAGCAACTGCGAAATGAGGCCAAGCACGAATGCTTGAGCCTCATCTCAGCAGGTTAGGAGCGTTCGTTATTGAGGAACGCTCGTGTTTTCGAAGATCAGTGTCCGCTTCCCTTTGTACTGAAAGAGGAAGATCCACTTTTCTCCGTCTGGCCCGTCAGTGTTCTCGATTCGCTCAACGAGAAATGCCCGTTGCTGATCGTCGAACCGGACGTAGCCGTTGACCATCTTTGGCAAGCGAACCGGAGCATTCTTGCCTCCAGTCTGCTCGGCAAAGACATCGACGACCTCCTGGGGAAAGGTCTGGAAGAGCACGGCTCCCGATCCGCGTCCGTTCGAGACGATGGTGTTCATCGCCTGCGCCCAAGCACGCCGGTTGTCCTGCTTTCCCTGCGCCCAATAGTGCATGAACAGGTGCAAGCCACTGAATTGCTCCTTGGCATCCTGTTCAAACTCCCAGAGCGCAGCCTGCGCTTTGTTTCGCGCAAGCACAGCCGATCTCCGTTGGTCTTTGTCATCGCTGGTGCGCACGGCTTCCCATAGTGCTTGTGAGTTGCCGTACTCCAGTTTCAGTTGTTCCTCGCGCTCGGTGATCTGAGCCGCAACATCGCCGTAGATCGCATTGACAAGCTGGCACTCCTCGAACATCTCCTTGGTCACAGTGTGGCCAGAGAAGATGCCGCGGAAGTCCTCAACCGCCATGCGCTCATTCAGGATGTCGCCCAGTTCCTTGCGAAGGACGTTGTAAAGACGTCCTACTTTGTCGGTATCGGCGACGTCGAGATGAAGCGGCAAATCCGAAACCCTACGCTCACGCTTGTAGCGAAGCCAAGGCGCCGGACTGACTTCTTTCCGAATATCACTGATGACCGACTCGTCGATTTCGACCCGATGCTTCAGCGAGTCGAGCGCGTTTTGCAACTGCTCGACAAGCTTGTATGCAAGATCAGGTCGTCCTGCTGCGAGGCAAGAGGTCTTCAGATCGGTGATTGATCCAATTCGGTTTCCTCTGGCCTTCATTGCAACCAGATAAACGTTCCACCAGGGAGACTTCGCCTTTTTGTGCTTGGTCTTTTCCTGATGGAATCTTTCTCCATGCGCAATCCGTCCGGCAACGAACTTCGGAAACTCGTCGGATGGCATTGCGCAAATGGTATCGAAGTCGAAGTCGCCACCATTCCGCTTCGCCGTCTCCGAATGCAGGATGTACGTTCCCTCCATGCGAAGCTGACGTTTCAGAATGTAGGCAATCAACGGCTCCGGTAGATTCGTCTTGCCCAATGCGCGTGCAAGCATCGGGACAAGTTCCGAATCTGCGATATGACGGACGGGCAGCAAATCCTCCTGCATCCGTATTGGATATCGGATGCAAAGACTCTGCTCGGCCGCAACGCTTGTGATGGCGGTGTCTTCCGGTATCCAGTCCGAGGCCGCGAGTATTTTGCCCTCGTGCTCGACCAGGATGCCGTCATCCGCCAACGCAAATGCCGGCAACTTGAAGCTACCGCTCGTCAATGTGCGGAAAGCCCAGCGTGCCAGTTTGCGGTTGATCTGGTTCGACACGTAGGGAAACCGAATACTGTTTCCACTTTTGTCAGCCAGGAGAACTGCTTCCGCCGGTTCCCATTCTTCTGAAGGCAAATTGCTTCCGCCTTCCAGAGCCTCAGGATCGAAGCTCATGTCGAACGTGGCATCTTCATCCGACTTGCCCAGAACGCGCAGCAAGCCTTCGTAGTCGCCATCGTCCCAGGCCTTTCTCACCTTGCGAACCTCCTCGATTGCGCGAGGCATGATCTCAAGTTGAAGAGCCTCATCCGAAGCGTGCTCAACCAGTGTGTAACTCGATCCGTATTCGGTGACGCGAGACCATTGTTTGATCCCGAGCACCGCTGGACCAGTGTACAGACGACCGGAAGTCCCAATCTGGGGAAGAAATCTGCTTCCTCCCTTGAGATTCGGTTTGCAGGCGCTTTCAGGCAAAATGCAATCGACCGCAAGCCTGTCGGCTACACGATCGCTCATCGCCTTCAAAGCACCTTTTGCCTGCTTCGGTTCGCGCGCATCGAATGCCAATCGAAACTGGCAGAATCGATCCGGCGAGAGATGGAGTTTGCGATAGAGCGATTCCCGAATCCATCCGCGGCAATCGTTGGTGCCAAGGACATGATCCTCGACAACAACGATGCGGAAGTCCGGTTGTTCCGTCACCAGTTTGCAATCGGAGATCAGAATCGAAAAGTACACGATCGCTGCCTCCGGCCAATGCTGAAAGCGTTCAGCAATGGGCTTTGCATGCGGCTGATCGACGAAGTAGAACTTGCCGTCCTTTCCGAACCGCTTGCGCCAACCAGCTTGTACTCCACTCCACCAAAAGAGAGCTGTGCCATGCGGTTCTCCACCACCGATTGCTCGTATGGTGTCAACTC
>Ga0255349_1000781_pt1 | contig 13461 bp, 12 predicted proteins | sample CBST25v15metaG_FD_189947 | JGI IMG/M metagenome (GOLD analysis project Ga0255349, IMG submission 189947) | Peat soil microbial communities from Stordalen Mire, Sweden - C.B.S.T-25.v15 | ecosystem: Environmental > Terrestrial > Soil > Wetlands > Peat | place: Sweden: Norrbotten County, Stordalen...
CGCCGGAGTATTCCATCGCCCGTGTTGCGCGGCGGGTCAGCCAAGGCGGACATCGCATTCCCGACGATGTGATTCGGCGGCGTTACCAGATGGGACTTTGGAATATGCGCCACTTGTACCTGCCACACGCGGACAATGCAATGATTTACGATAATAGGGACAATGCCCTGCGGCCGATTGCGCGGCGCGCTCCTGGTTCTCCTCTCCGCGTGTTGGATGAGGAAATTTGGGCAAAGATCGAGGAGGACACCGGATGAACAAAAAGACGATCAGCGAAATGACGGTGCAGGAAATCTTCGACGCTGTTGACAGTGGCATGGCCGAAGTTTCCCGGCGGCTGGCTTCGGGGGAGTTGGATCAATCGGGGCGCTACTACACGGATGAAGAGTTGGCGGCCCAAGCGGCAACGGGGGGCCAACGGGCTCACGCCGGGCAGGCCAAGGCGAGCGCAGCCTGACATGAAACAAGATTTCGATTGTGCTGCAAGTTCAGCAATCCAAACGGAAATCTAGTATTTATGTAAAAGCAGCGAGTTAGCCCCCGCTGAAGCGGGGATGGCAAGTTGGCAGGTTCGCGGCGGGAGCGTCGGACGCGGTTTCATCCCTCCGTGGGTCGGCAACGCCCGTGGACGACTGGGCTGAGTCCGCGCCAACGTGGCAGGGGAGCATTAGTGAAGCGAATTTTTTTCGCCAAGAGAAGGTATTGCTGGGATTGACCGCAAGGATGACCGGGCTTTGGCGCCAATGATATGAATAGGACTCAAGGAGCCGGGCAATGCACACGGAGCAAGATCCCTACGATTCAGTTACCTATCCGAGTTTTTCTTTTATAGACACACATCCCGACCGCCTGGCGTCGATGGCGATTCTGCATGGGCTCAGCCCAGCGCCGGTGGAGCGATGCCGTGTCCTTGAGATTGCCTGCAATGAGGGCGCGAACCTTATTCCGATGGCGTATGCCATCCCGACGAGCGAGTTCGTAGGATTCGACCTTGCTCGATTGCCCATCGAGCGCGGGCAGGAACGGATTCGCGAACTCGGCCTGCGGAACGTGCGTCTATTTGAGAGCAACCTGCTCGACGCAGGGACGGAGCTCGGCCAATTCGATTACATCATTGCGCACGGGCTCTATGCCTGGGTCCCAGAGCCGGTGCGCGATCGCCTGTTGGCGCTCTGCGGAGAGTTGCTCACGCCGGATGGAGTTGCATTTGTCAGCTACAACGCAAAGCCGGGCGGTTTTGTTCGCTCGATGATTCGGGAAATGATGCTTTACCGGGCGCAGGGCATCGAAGACCCGCTGCAGAGGGTTTCCACGGGGCTTGAGTTGCTTCGTTTCCTGATTAAGGCGAGACCGGAGGGCGATGCCTATCGCCTGATGATGGAAGAGCAGTTGAAGAAGATGGAAAAGGTTGGCCCGCAGGTCACCTACCACGATGAAATGACCGATGCATATCATCCGGTGCACTTCTTTGAATTTGTGGAGCACGCCCGGAAGCATGGTTTGCAGTATTTGAGCGAACCAGAGCTGCCGCCGCCAACCGATCCATGCTATCGCGCCGACCTGCGATCGGCGCTTGAGAGCGCAGCGGGCGACGACATGGTGAGACAAGAGCAGATGCTGGACTTTGTGCGCGGGCGTGTGTACCGGGAGACGCTGCTATGCAGAGCGGAGCGGGTTGTGCGGCGCGATTTTCCGGCGGAGCCTCTTCGCCGGCTGTTGCTTGCTTCTCAAGCGACGTCGGCGCCGGGAGAAACGCCGGATGCGAGGGTCTTCCGTTTGCCGGGCGGGATCAAGATGGAATCGAACCACGCAGGCGCGATAGCGCTGCTGGAGGCGCTGGCGGCGGCGTGGCCGCGCGCTGTGAGTTTTGAAGAGATTGAGCCGCGGCTTGCGGAGGCCGGATTCGTACTCGACGGCGAAGGGACCGCTCTGCTGATGCGGTTGGTGGTGGCGAAGTTGATCGAGCTTCACGCGTGGCGGGCGCCAGTGGCTGGAGCGGTTTCAGCGCGGCCACGGGCCAGCGCCAGCAGCCGGCAAGAAGCCCGGAGCAAGGCGCTTGCCACGACCCTGCTGCACGCCAGGTTTGGACTCGACGATCCCGTTCAGCGGAGCATTCTAATGTTGCTCGACGGGACCCGCGATCGGCCTGCACTTCTCGAAGCGATGAAAGCGGAGTTTCCTGCCATCGCGGAGCAGGAGCTCGAAGCACGAACCGAATCAGGCCTGCGGAATTTTTACCGCGCCGGGTTGCTCGAGGCGTAAGCAGCAGCCGTTTGCTTGGCTGCCGGGCGGCCACAGGCCCAGCGTCCATGGCGATCCCGCCATCCTGGCGGAGCGGTAGGTCTGGAATCGAGCGTGTTGCGGCTGAATCCGTTAGTATTGGGCAGCGGAGAACTCCTGATGGAAAGAATGCTTGCAACGCCTGCGGATGCTGAAATTATTCTGAAACTGTATCAACTGCGCACTGAAGCGGAGCTGCGCAAGGCACGCGCCTGGATGACGGGCGAGTTCTGGCCGGCGACGGCGGAAGAGTTTTTTGCCGTTGCCTCAAACCCCGCGGACCCGCACAATGCGTGGCTGCGGCAGGTTCTCACCTACTGGGAGATGGCAGCGGCGATGGTGCTGCATGGGGCGGTTTCAGCGGAGCTGTTTGTGGATTGCAATGCTGAGGGGTTCTTTCTGCTGGCCAAGTTTTCGCCCATTCTGGAAGGGATTCGGGAGAAGAATCCAGGATTTCTGATCAAGACGACGGAGCTGGTGGGGCGGTTTTCCGCGGCGTCGCAGCGTTACGAGGTGGTGCTGAAGAATGTGCAAGCCCGGCGGAACAGCGTGCCGGCGAAGCAGGAGTGGCAGGGCTAGTTTGCCCGTCGCTGGAGCACCGAGAGCGGAAATTGTTGCCGAAACGGGCTCTCGTGGAGCATGATGGTAACTGCTCGAGATTTTCCATTCCCCTGGAGGTTCCTCGTGAAACGTGTTCTGGCTTTTCTGTTCGTCGTTTCTGCTCTGACCGCGGTCTCGGCCAGCGCAGCCGGCTCATCCAAGATCAACGGCTGGATATCCGACTCGATGTGTGGCGCTAAACATGCCGGGACGGGTGCGGCATGCGTGAAGAAGTGCATCGAGGGCGGGATGGCCCCGGTGTTTGTGGACGAGGCCAACAAAGCCGTCTGGACCATCGACAATCCGGACTCGGTAAAGGGCTTTTATGGCGACCACGTGAGCGTGACCGCGAAGGCCGACGAGGCGAAGAAGAGCGTCCATATCGAGGCCATTGCGGAAGCCAAGTAGGGCGCACAGGGGCTCCCAGACAACGATCGGACTCGACCCCATCTCAATTGGGCTCGACCCGGCGCGCAATCTCTGCTAGTGTCGTATCCGTTCCTCTCTCCGGCTTCGGTTTGGGGGCCTGGATTTTGGGTCAAGGTGAGAGGGAACAGCGGATTTGACCGGTAAAAGCCATGGCGCGAGCGATCTGGAACGGCAAAGTGATTGCCGAAAGTGAGACGACGGAGACGGTGGAGGGGAATGTATACTTTCCCGAGGCCAGCCTCAAGCGCGAGTATTTTCGCCCCAGCAGCACCACATCCACTTGTCCCTGGAAGGGCCAGGCTCGCTACCTGAATCTCGTGATCGGCGAGCAGGATAACCCCGACGCGGCCTGGTACTACCCCGACCCCAAGCCCGCGGCCCGCAAGATCAAGGGTTACGTGGCGTTCTGGCGCGGGGTTGAAGTGGAGCTTTAAGCGCGCAGGTAGATTAATGCGTCGATAAATGCCCTAAATCCCCCTGTTTTTTACGTGTCCGCGAGGCGATTTTGGCTCTCTCGCGGCTTGGAACTCCTTTGTTTTAGTGCGGCGAGCCTCCAAAATATACCCCCTGGGGGTTAGAGGGGGGTGGGTGATATTTATTTTCTGGTAACGGGGAACAGATGGGGAAGATTCCAGGCGGGCATAGCTGATGGTGCGACGAGGGCTGGCGCATTGGTTTTTGGCATGGGTTCGCGGTGCGGTTCTTCTCTATTTCGATTGTGCGCCGGGGGTGGGTTATTTTCTGCAACCACCTGCGGTGGGGCCAACTGCCTTCGGCGTAGCCCGCGCCAGAGGAAAGGCGCGGCGACGCAGTTCGCGGGTTTACCTTGCGGTGTTTGCTGCGGAACATCTCGCTCGGAGACATCGGTGGCGAAAAGCCGACATTTCAGGACTCATATGCCGTCGACGAGTGCATTGGGATTTTGCGTTCATCGAAATCGTCACCACGAACCGAATTGCCAAATAGTTCCGGTCTGCTAAGTGCAAAAGCATCAAGTGGCCGTGCTGTCATCGTCATCGTCAATGAGGTTTGATTCGGGTGACGCTTTGTCGAGGTACTCTCTGCGAATGGATGCAAGTGACTTCTTGGTTTGTGGATCTGTTAACCAGAAACTCCATCCATTCGTGGCTTTCTTCCGTAGATGATGGGCTGCCCCGGAAGGTGTCTCGAATACAATTCCACCGATATCAATCCGCCCGTCGGAAAGGATTTGTCCGGTATGCTCTCTTAGATTCAGAGCTTGCGGAAAAATCCTCTGCCCGACACCTATTAGTCCAGCGGAGAGTAAATCCGAAAGGTCGACTGAATGAGCTGCAATAGGGACATCCCGCACTGTAGACGAGGTATAACCGGGCGGGACAGTCCAAATATCAAGGACCCCTTGAATCAGCTTGTCAGTTCGTTTCATGATTGATTCGTCAGTCCATCCGTCGGCTGAAAAGGAATCCAATTCCCGGTTTAAAATGAGCAGGTCGTGCTTTTGAAGAGCCGCCTTTTTCCCGGTATCACCCAGCCACGGGCCGTTTGACACGGCATTGTTTAGCTTGGCACTCAACAGAGTGAGATTCCCTAGGGTGTGTATGCGTTGGGCGCGATCTTGAAGTGTGCCCTCCATGGGTGGTTTCCAAGCCGCTTCCCAACTCTGGGGCATAATATGTTCTACCCAGAATCCGTTTCTGGGAACGCGCATACCAGCGTATTCCTTCCCGCCTGGGCGATAACCACGTCGATAGTCCTCAATCGCTTCGAGCACCATACGAAGCCGCGAGCGACTAACCTTTCGATAAATCGGCATTTTAGTTAGCTCAGACCGCATCTCATCGTCATCCGGCCAGTACTTCGCCTCGGCGGTTTGCGACGTTAGATAGGATCGGACTTTCTGGTCTATCAGGTTAGGGGCTGCCTGCCTGATAGTGGCGACAAGTTCCGCGGCCACCTGCGTGTAAGACTTTGTGGTCGCGCGGACGAGCATCCTGCGGGTGAGCCAGCTTTCGACTGCGTCCAACGCAGACTCGATGATGCCGGGTGCGACGGCGGGCTGTTCCGGATCAAGCAGTGCTAGCAGGGCTGATTTCATCACGTCGCTTTCCATTGCTTTGATGCGATAGGCGAACAAGCCCACGCGGTCAATCTGACCTGTCGTATTGTCCCCTTCTTCGGTGATTCTGCGATACACAAGAGCGGCCCGTGACATTTGCTGCAGCAGTCCGTCCATGGGGACATTCGCCTCATGATCCGCGAATGTTTTGAACCGAGAGAAGACCTCGCGAGCTACGATCTCTTCGCCCGTGCGGGATATCAACCAGTGATTAATAAAAAGGGATGATCTCTGGTATCTAAGGCGCCCTGCACTAACCTCTGTCTCCCAAAAAGCCGTTTCGAAATCTTTCCAGTACTTCTCATACGCCTTCTCAACATCCGCTCCACCTTCCTGCAATCTTTGAAAAACGAAATTCTTAATCAGGTCAGCTGCGGTGAGTTGAGCGCCACGCGCATTCAGAGTCTCAAATATTTCCTGAGCATTCTCATCGACGGAAAGATCGATTACGACCAATTGCAACAGTTCGCGCACGCTACGCTCTATTGCATCAGCCCTTTGATGGTGCTGTTCCACTCCTTCAGAAGCGAGCCATTTTCTGGCCTGCTCAGAGAAAAAACGATGCGATTGGACTAGCCGAGATGTATGGTGCTTCAAAACTCCGTAGTCAATTGGAAAGGGCGCAGCCATCACCTCATTAAATGCGGGCCGATCGCGATTAGTCGGCCAGACCTTGTATTTATCCTCGTTACTCTTGCAGAAACGCTTGTCATTTTCGATCAAATATTCTAGGCGCCCAGCTGGGACGTCAGCATCGATCCTGCAGAGCTCAGCGTGGAGAGCATCGAAAAGGATCTGTAGCGTGGTTAGTCGTTGCTGGCCATCGATGACCATTCGTTCCTGGAGTTCGCCGGTCCGGCTCTGCACCTGCTGCAGAACTACCGCGCCGAGAAAATGCGGTTCGTGCTTAGCTCCGGGATTTTTCAACAGTCGAAGTGCCACCCGCTCGACGTCTCTCCATAGAGGTTCCCATTGCTGTTCTTGATTCCACACATACGGTCGCTGAAACAGTGGAACCAAGAACCGCTGTGGTTGGCCGAATATAGTGTTCGGAGTTCGGACTTGTGTTTCCATACCGGAAGCATATCAGCTTAGCTCATAAATAAAGCGAGTGACCGAACCGCCGATACGGGTCCGCATGCCTCTTTTATGAATCGAACGGTTCAAAGCTGGTTCGACGTGACGGCGAATTGCCCAGTCGGGTTATCAGCTCGTCCACGAGCTGATGCTGCTGCCAACAAAGTCTATGCGCTTTCCCAAGATTACGTGCAGACCGGAAACTTTCTCGATTGTCGCTAACAAGGCCCTCATCGACCAAGTTTTGGGAGGGGCGCGAACGATTACTCCCCGAAAACGCCGCAGGGTCCGGGAGTGGGCGGGTCCTGGAGGGTTGGCCGCTCGGAAGTTGAGCCGGCGGCAAGGTCCCGCCAGATTGCGGCAATATGCAAGACGCTCTAGGAAGTGTCTGACGAATCGAGCGAGCGGGGAGATGGAGCCGCACGCCATGCCTCCGGGGCTGAAGCCCGACGTCGATTTGTTGGCCTTGTGCGGGGGTTGAAACCCCCGGCTCCCTCCGTATTGATGGCGAGGAGTCGCTACGATGGGTGGTTCTGTCCCACCCAAGCCACAAAAACAGAGGCGTGGCGTGGATGGGGCACCCCGGCGAGTGTGGAAATACATCCCCCAGGGGCTAAAGCCCGACGTTTATTTTGTTGCGTTTGCGGCACCCTTCGACTCCGCTCAGGGCAGGCTATTGAAGTCGTGCCCTTTCAAGGCAAGGAAGAGCAAATGCAGGTCCCCTTCGACTTCGCTCAGGGCAGGCTTTCGGCTCCGCTGTAAAGCGCTTCGCTCAGGATGACCGCCTCTTTGGAGCCCTCACGTTGAGCGTGGTGAGATCAGTGAAAAGCGGGTATCTGTTCAGGCTTTAGTACGCCTGCAACTGCTCGAGGGGGATGCGGACGCGGAAACAGGTGGAGCCGGGCTCGGAGCGGACGCTGATGTGGCCGCTGTGCTTGCGGACGATGCGCATGGCATTGTCGAGCCCCAGTCCGAGGCCGTGGCCGGGCGCTTTGGTGGTGAAGAAGGGCTCGAAGATGCGGTCTTGCAGCTCGGCGGGAATGCCGGGGCCAGTATCCCAAATCTCAATCAGCAGCATTTCGGCTTCAAGGCGGCAGGCGAGGCGCAGTTGGCCCTGGTTTCCCAATGCGTCGAGCGCGTTTTCGATCAGGGCGGTCCAGACCTGGTTGAGTTCGCTGCCGTAGGCGCTGATGGTGGGCAGGCCGGGCTGATAGTCGCGGACGATTTCGACATGGGTCATGCGCGACTGGAGCATCTGCACGGTGGCGTCGAGGCCGGCGGGTACATCCACTTCGAGAATCGGAGCGCGGTCCATGTAAGAGTAGGCCTTGACGGCGCTGATCAGGTCAAAGATGCGGGCGGTGGAGTGGACGAGCGTCTCCGCGGAGCGCGAGGAGCGCAGGTAACGGGCAAAGAACTGGAGCGAGACGCAGGTCTCATCGGGACCGAGAAGGGCGCGCAGCTCATCGAGGTCGGCGAGGGTGACGCCCTGCTCGGCCAACTGGGGCGCGACCTCCCAGGGTTCGCCGCAGCCAAGTGCGCCGAGCCAGGTGCGGATGGCTTCTTCGTGGGCGATCAAGGCGGTGGCGGACTGCACGTCGGGCTGGGTTGGGCGGCTGAGGATCTTCTGCTCCCAGGCCTCGACACGCTGGACCTGTTGTTCGGTCAGGCACAGGTTGACGAGCTTGAAGCGATTCTGGCGGTTGGCGCGCAGCTCGATGACCAGGCTTGAGGCGGCGCGCTGGGCGGCGGAGGCTGGATTGTTGAGCTCGTGGGCCAGGTTGCCGGCCAGCTTGCCGAGGGCGGTGAGCTTTTCGGCCTGCTGCTCGATGCGTGTGACCTCGCGGACGCGGTCAATGAGGGTGGAAACCACGCGCTGGGCCATGGAGGGAATGGCCTGGAGCATCTGAGGGAACAGCGACTTGTGAATGAGCAGCGCCGAGACCGGGGAGATGGCAAATCCCTGGCCGCCGGAGGCCTTCATGCGAGAAAAGGGCAGCAGGCCGGTGATTTGACCGGTGCGTCCGATGAACAGGGCCATGGGACCGCCATGCTGACGGCGGACGTGAATTTCGCCCTTGAGGATGAAGATCATGTGCTCGGCGGGCGCGCCTTCCTCGAAGAGAATGTCGCCGGTGTTGGCTGCGTATTCCTGGCCATGTGCAGCGAGCCAGAGGCGATCCTCGATGGGCAGTCCGTGCAGGGGCCCGATGCGATCGAGGGCGGCCGCGATTTCTTCAACGGGAGTGGGACAGGCAGGGGGGGAAATGGCGGGGGAAAGCATCCGGAAACCTCCAGGGCGCAAATTCAGGATAGCCGATGGTAAGGCGGCAGGCACCCTGCGGCGTTTCTGAAGACTTTGCAGGGCCGCTCTTCTTTTCCAGCAGGGATCTATGCCTGTTTGCGGGGGCAGTGGAGGGATGGACAGGGAAGCTGACAGCTCCGAGACCACGTTTCTGAGCGATCTATTATGCTTCTTGCGCCGCGATAGCCTCTGGAGCCGGTGCAAGGCGGACGGCTTCCCTGGCCGGTTGGCGCAAACTGAGAATCGCGTAGCAACTGAACATCACCACCAAAGGATCGAGGGGGCGCAGATGGTAGGGTTCCGGATGGGTGAAGTAGTACACCAGGGGAAACAGAAACATCACTCCGCCGTAGCGAATGGCTTCAAAAGGTTTGCGCCGTAAGGTGAGCAACAGCCCGACCAGGCCGAGCACTGTGAGGCAGGTGGCAAAGGGGATGTTTTCCGGGTCGGTCGGTTCCAGGGCCAGATAGCTGGGATCGAAGCTCCAATAGGCAGTCCATAGATAGACGGCGCGGCGGGCGCACATCCATGCGTACTGGCCGGGGTGGGCTTTGATATAGGTCTCAGCCTGTTGCGCTTTGTGGTGCATGTAGGCCAGTTCGCCGGCGTTGTATGCGGCTAGCTCCGTGGCGTCGTGGAGCGGGTGCAGATCGTCGCTGGTCCAGCGCAGGTTGTGGCCGTTGTTGCCCATCCAAAGTTCCAGGCCCAAGCTGTCGCGGATGGGAATGAAGCGGTGGAAGACCATGGCATTGCGAATCAACCAGGGCGAGATGGTGGCTGCAAGGACCAACGAGGCAACCACGCCGGGCAGCAGCCAGCGATGGCCGGCGCGGGCCAGCCTCCAGGCGGCAAACGCCAACAGGAAGGGAATCACGACGACGATGGACGGCTCGGTGAGGGCCGTAAACCCCGCAAGCAGACCAAAGCCAGCCCATAGTCCAAGGCGCGGAGACCGCTCCATGTCTTGGGCCAGGTAGAGCAGCCAAAGCAGGCACAGCAGCAACAGGTGCGTGGACCAGGCCCACGCCGCGGAAAAGTAAATGCCGTAGGGAGAAAAGGCCCATGCCCAGGCCGCCCACAACGCCACGCGCGGCGAAAAGCTGCGCCGGGCCAGCAGGAACAGCGGAATGCAGGCAAGCGCGTTGATAAGGCAGTCGAAAGCATGAATGGCCGCGATCGACAGGGCGGTGTGAATGCCGAAGAAATGGAAAAATGCGGCAACAATGAGCGGATAAACCGGGGGCATGATGGCCGAGGGCTGGGCGGACATGAACGGACTGCCGAAGCCCTGGCCGGCCAGCAAAGCTTGTGCCACGTTGCCCTGCTCCCAGGCGTGGATGTGGTCGGCATCCATCAGATTCTCGAAGCTGTCAAAGGGAATGACCGCCAGGCGGAGCGCCAGCGCCACGAGAACGATGACGGGAAGCAGCCAGCGGGAGGTGCGATTTTGTTCAGCGCTTTGCTTCAATGGCTCAATTGGGGCGACAAGTGTGGGCATGTTTATCGTCTCAACGGGGAAGTTGTGGAGCGGCTACAATTTTCAGCTTCTTCACAGGGATTAGACGGGGGGAAGTCCCGCTGAGAGTACATCTATTTGGATTTGATGGGCATAAGAGGTGCCGGGTTTGCCGATGGGATACCAGCCTCAAGGGTTTAGCTTCAGGGGTACAATGATGGGAACGGAGGCTGGCATGGGCGCTGCGCAGAATGCGGTTGTCGTGGATTTGGGTCCGCTGCGGCAGAGGGTTGAGGACCGCGTGAAGGCTGGTCACTATGCGTCCGCCGACGAGGTGATTCGGGCAGGCTTGCTGGCGCTGGAGCGGGAAGAAGCGGCCTTGAACGAGTGGCTTACCAAGCAGGCGGAGAAGTCGTTAGCCGACCCAAGGCCGAGCGTTCCGGCGGCGCGGGTCTTTCGGGAGCTAAGGGCGATTCATCGTCGATAGACCGGCTTATTTCGCCTTCACAATCCGTAGTCCTGGAATCTGCAAGAAATGCTTTTCATTGAACGTGACGATGTCGTAGCCGAGTTGCAAAGCAGTGACGCCGATCGCCAAATCTTCAAATGCGAGAGTAAAGCCGAGGGCAGCCTGTTGGCCTTCGATGCGCCCGACTATCCGTGCTATCTCGACAGTGATGGAATAGATCGGAATGTCCCGGCAGAGTCTATCGATAAATGCCAAACGCCGCAGCTTGCGGGCTTCCACCTGAGCACGAAAGGCGCCGTGGGTTAATTCGGCGATGGTAACAACGGAGAGGCCAATTTCGGTTTCTCCGTGCCCGGATTTGAACTGTTCAAGGATTTCACGGACACTCAGGCCTTTTCGCTCGGCTGCAACCAAAATGCTCGAGTCGAGAATCAATCCCATGCCGGTGGTGTCCAGGGTTGGCGATTGCGGATAATTTCCGCAACGTCGTCTGCAAAATCGGGATCGAGTACCGGAGCTTCGCCGGTCTCCAACTCATGTTTGCGGGCGAGCGCAATGCACTCCGAGATGGTGCGTGGGGCGGGAAACTCCGAGCGCAGGATTGCGGGTGGATTCGAGCCGCTCTCGATGACGATCTCTGCGCCTGCGCGCACCTTGGCCATCAGCCCGGCAAAGTCGCGGGCTGCTTCGGCTTCGGAGATGTGGATGGTCGCCATGGCATGATTGTAACCCGATTTGAGGGCAGCCACTTATAGGAAATGGATCAGACCTCCAGCTAGTAGCTAGCGGCTCATAGCTGGAGGCTGTCTCGCTAGCGGTTTCTTGCGACTTCTTCTACGGTGACGGGGTCGAGGAAGGGCATGGCGGCGCGGAGTTGCTTGCCGACGATTTCGATGGGGTGGACGGCTTCGGCGTCGCGGAAGGCCTGGAACTCCTTGCGGCCGGAGTTCTGGTCGGCGAGAAATCTCTTCGCAAAGCTGCCGTCCTGGATTTCGGTGAGGATCTGCTTCATGGCCTTGCGGCTCTCTTCGTTGATGACGCGAGGGCCTGAGACGTAGTCGCCCCACTCGGCGGTGTCGGAGATGGAGTAGCGCATGTAAGCCAGGCCGCCGCGGTAGATGAGGTCGACGATCAGTTTCAATTCATGAAGGACCTCGAAGTAGGCGCTCTCGGGCTGATAGCCGGCTTCGGTGAGGGTCTCATAGCCGGCCTTGATGAGGGCGCTGACGCCGCCGCAAAGCACAGCCTGCTCGCCGAAGAGGTCAGTCTCGGTTTCTTCCTTGAAGGTGGTCTCGAGCACTCCGGCACGCGTGCCGCCAATGGCCTTGAGATAGCTGAGATTGAGGGCGTGGGCGGTGCCTGTGGCGTCCTGGTGGATGGCGATGAGGCAGGGAACGCCGCCGCCTTCGATGAAGACTTCGCGGACACGATGGCCGGGGGCCTTGGGCGCGGCCATGCCCACATCGAGGTTCTCGGCGGGGATGATGGTCTTGTAATGGATATTGAAGCCGTGGGCGAACAGGAGCAGCTTGCCGGCGGTGAGATTGGGGCCAATTTCCTCGGCATACAATTTGGCGGCTGTCTGATCGGGGACGAGCACCATGACCACGTCGGCCCATTTAGTGGCTTCGGCGACGGTGGTCACTTCAAGGCCGGCCTTCTGGGCCTTGGCGATGGACTTGGAGTTGGGGGCGAGGCCGACCTTGACCTGGACGCCGGAGTCCTTGAGGTTGAGGGCGTGGGCGTGGCCCTGGGAGCCGTAGCCGATGATGGCGACCTTCTTGGCCTGGATAAGGGAGAGGTCGGCGTCGTGATCGTAATAAGTCTTTGCCATGATTTTCTCGATTTCCTTTTGGTGGTTGAAATTCTGTGAAAGGGGCTCGCAGTTGCTCGGCCCGAACGCTGAAAAAGCTAAACCTCAGGGGCTAAAGCCCCAACGAATTCTGCTGGCTTGAAGTCAGGGCTAAAGCCCTGACCTACCGCCCGCGCCCCTGCAAAGCTTCATGCTGAATGATTACTCCGGCTTGCCGGGAACTATCTCTTCTAGAGTTTCGACAGAGTCGTTGCCGGGCTCGGCAGGTTCATCTGGAGCTGCGCCCATGGCTTTGAGGACGCGGCTGGTGTGATGGCCGCGGCGCATGGTCATTTTGCCGCTGCGGCAGATTTCGAGGATGCGGCCTTCGTCTTCGCGGAGCACCTCGATGAGGCCTTCGATCTTGCTTTCGACGCCGGTCATTTCGATCATGAGCGACTCCGAGGTCAGGTCGACGATGCGGGCGCGAAAGACCTCGACCAGATCGAAGATCTGAGAGCGGTTGCTGGGCGCGGCGGCCACCTTGATGAGCGCCAGCTCGCGGGTGACGGCCGGATCTTTGGAGATGTCGTCCACATCGACTACGTTCTCCAGTTTATACAGGCTGGCTCGGATGCGGTGGCCGGCCTCGGCGGACGCTTCGCAGACGAGGGTCAGGCGGGACAAGCCGGGGCGCTCGCTGCGGCCGACGGTGAGCGAGTTGATGTTGATGTTGAGGCGGCGGAAGAGCGACGCGACGCGCGTCAACACGCCGGGTAGGTCTTCAACGTAAGCGACGAAAGTATGTAACATGGCAGGCCTCTTGCTTTCCAGTGGTCAGTGGTCAGTGAACAGTGGTCAGTTGTTTATTCATCAGCCCTGGCTCGTCCATTGCCGCTGCTTGATGCACGGAGGACTGATCACTGACCACTGAAAACTGACCTCTGTTTTACAG
>Ga0255349_1000784_pt1 | contig 13451 bp, 19 predicted proteins | sample CBST25v15metaG_FD_189947 | JGI IMG/M metagenome (GOLD analysis project Ga0255349, IMG submission 189947) | Peat soil microbial communities from Stordalen Mire, Sweden - C.B.S.T-25.v15 | ecosystem: Environmental > Terrestrial > Soil > Wetlands > Peat | place: Sweden: Norrbotten County, Stordalen...
GAGTCATGGCTGATCCTCTCTCTTCTGAATGTGGTCCTGTCCGGAACCCACTCCAGAGTAAAGGGGATCAGCCCCAACCGCACCCCTCAAGCAGGCAGAGCTATCGGTCTATCTTGGACAGCAATGAGTTTACCCAGGCATTTTGTGCTTCAAAGGCAATTCTCTCGCTCAGTTGTCACTCTGTGGCAATCGGCCCATTTTACCACGGGTTCGACAATATAAATTCTCTAGGCTCTAGGGGGTTCACCCTAATTGATTAATGGCTTCAGGGATATAGTCTCCTCTTTGGAAGGGCAAATAGCCTGACCATAGGAGTGAAGCCGTGATTGAAGTGACCAACAGGGAGACTGGCGCCGATGAAATGACGCAGGTCATGCCCTTTATCCCAGAAGAACTCGAGACATCAGGAGCATTCAGTGGAGAGGCACCAGACCCGGGCAGGATTATCCCGGAAATTCCCTGGAAGAACCCCAACTTTATTGCCTGTCATAGGCAAGGCTCCACGCCTTCCATTGGACAAGAGCCAAACGGAGGCGGCGCTGACCTCGTCGTCGGTGACGACGAATCTCGCTTCCCATACTTTTGGGAAATAGGGCCTGACCTCCCTCAAACACCGGAAATTCCTCTACTGCCACTAGCCGAACCTGAGGTGCTTGAGAGCAGATCCAGCGAGAAAGAGGCCAAATTGGAAAACTTTTCCAATTTGACTCACCTGGACGAAGAGTTGGGGATAATCGAAGCGCAGCATGTCGAAACACCACGTGAAGGCAGAAACGCGGTCTGGAAGGCACGTGCTGAAGTGATCCTGGCCATCAAACAGGCGCTTCTATCCCGTTTCACTCTCGGCAAGACCCTTGCGGCTTACAGGAACTATTTCAAGGTTGAGCGAGGATGGATGGAGGCTGCTAATGCCATCGCTTACAGTATGCACTGCTGCGAAAAGACGGTACGAAATGCAATCTCCGATTATGAGCAACTATCCGCAGCCCTGCCTGCGGAGGTGATTGATGCTGCAGAATTGCGTGGGGTAGATCTGGCCAGGAAAAGGTTCCTGCCTGCTGTCAAGTCGGTTGAAGGGACAATCAATCCTAATGGTTTCGTAAGCGAGGAACAAGCTTCGAAGGTCGTGGACAATATCATCGCCTTTAAGTCGGCCGACAAGACAGCCAAACCTCCTAAACCAATGCCGAGCATTGAAGACTTCGCAGATCGGATGGCCAGTTTCTTCGAGAAATTGCTCAACGGCGCTTCGCCAGAAGTGCGGGAAGCCGAAGCCCGATTCGTTCTCGAATATGTCAACGCAAGGCTCCGTACATCGATAAGGGAGTTGCGACAGTATGGCCGGCCGACATTGGTACCGAACCCTGCCACCAGAAAGGAAGAAATGGCATGAGCCCCAACGACTCGGGAACTTCATGGACGGATGACGAAGCAAACCGCAGCAGCAAAGAAACAATGAACAGAAATCAGAAAGCAACTATGGAGAGTAACGACATGATGAAGAGGGATGGGTCTCAAATGGAAGAACTTGAATTAACTGGGCATAGAATGATGTCGTTGGAGCAGATCGACTACCTCCACAAGGTGCCGGATGGATCAGCAGCGAGAAGCTTCCGGAAAAACAACTCCCAGTTTCAGGAAGGTGAAGATTTCTTTTACGGGGGACCTCGCGGAAAGTGCGCTTTCACCGAGGCCGGATATCTGAAGATCATCTTTACGTTCAATGATGATCTTGCACTGAAGGCGCGCCGTCAATGCGTCGACGCTTTTGTGCGTGCTCGACAGGAGCCTGCTGCGAAGGCTATGCGAACGGCACAGGAACACTGGATGGACATCGGCACTGGCATCGACTCTGCTGACGTCTCAACGCCGATCGCAGCTGTATCGCATTCTTCAACGGCCTGACGGAGGCCCAGCGCCAACAGGCACTGGATGCGCTTGTGGTCCGTCTTCGCGCCAGGACGGGTATTCAATTAGCAGCGTGACCCCCGGCAGGACCGGGGCGGCCTTACGCTGTCCCGGTCACAACCAATAGCACGTTAAAGAACGATGGAAAACAGCAACAGCCCCCACGGGCGCTACGCAACGGTGGATAACCTACGCGGGCGAATGAAGCGAACGAGGCCTTGCCGTAGGAGTCACTGTACCTAAGGAGTCGAGACAATAGTAACTGACCCAACCACAACAGGAGGATTGAGCATGAACACAGCCAGAAAGATCATCCCGGATAGCAAGCATGACCAACCTAACTCAGTATCAGTAGCAGTTGCAGAGTGGTTGCGGCCGGTGCCATGGCAACTCTTTGCGACCTTGGAGTTCCCATGGAACGCCAAGCCTGAAACGGCTAGCCACAAGTTCGCCCATTTGATCAACGCGATGGAGCGATCTCTTCGCACCAGGGTTTGTTCTTTGTACTCCGCCGAGACCAGGTCTAAATCCGGAGCCATCGTTCCTCTTCATTTCCATGTGGCCTTTACTGCGGCCAGAACCATTCCATGTCAGCTTGTTGCAGGAATCTGGAATCCCGAAGTGGGGCGAACCAATTCAATAGGCTGCGATCTGGCGCAAGTAGAACCTTTCGATCCAGCAAAGAGCGGAATAACCTACATCCTGAAGCAGATCACCGACCCGGACTGCACATGGGATTTCCGCAATGTTCATCTCTTCAGCCGTGACATCCACTTTGCGCCGAAGACAGATCATGCATCACTCAGATCTGCGCGACGTTGGGGACCTCAGGCAAGAATACTTCGCGATCAGTTTGATGTATCGTTGGCTTGCGCGGCCTGAGCCGCTCGGTCATCGGATCCGAAACATGATGGGTCTATAAGCTACGATGCAATCGATTACTCCTTGAACGGTGACACCGCTGCGGCAGACGACCTGGCTAACAAGCAGGAGCCCAAAACGTCCTTCGCTGCATTAACCGCTACCTCAGCCAAGATAGACGAGTTCGAACAGCCGGTTGCCGACGCGATGACCCAGAGCTGACACAACTCAACGCGGATAAACATTGCCATAGTGCGGTATTTGTCTCTCCAAAGGACGCGCTTTGCCCGATACAAAACTTCGTCAGTCATAACCTCAGGATGCAGGGTACCTGAGCGAAGCACACAGTGGAGAAACCATGACAGTCCAAACAACCCCAACTTGCATGAAGGTTGACCATAGTTCACTTTGGCATTGTTTTCCTATACTAGTAATCTAATAGAGGGGACGCTAACTCCTCCGTTCGCAAATGCATCAATTGAGCAAGTTATTTCTAGGCCGCATATCAGGCGTCAAGCAGAGATTGTGTAATCTTCCACCATTGGCGGAAATCTCGCCTGAAGGTGCTGAAGTCGTTCACTTTCTGAGAATGGTCCTGCAGCAGGACCGTAGCTTTGGAAGGTAACTGGCACCTGACAGACTGAACATAGATCCGGCCGTGTCCGTAATGGCACAGCCCAAATATCAGCAGCAATCCAGTTGAAACAACGACGGTTAGCCCTGATGCAGCTCGCGGTACGTAGCCCGCATGGCAGGCAGGACGCCAGCAGTAAACGATGAGCAGGGAATAGCGTCTCGATAGTCCTGAGCATCGCAGTAAGGGTTGGCATCAGCCTGTTCGCCCTGAGCCTGGAGTAAGGCTCGTATTGGTCCGGAGCCATCCGAACCGAGTAAAACAGCACCGAGACGCCCCACGGCACCAGACGCCGATCAGACGAACTGCATGCCGGTCTCTACGAAAGTGATTGCCCAATACAGTCATGGAGCGTAGAGAACGCTGATTAGAAAGCGTAGCCAAGTCAAGCAGTGTGTGAGTAGCGCGAGCTATAACGAAGGCACACATGAGGCCGCTCGGTAAGCGGCCTGGTTGAAGGGGTAAGCGGGCAGCACCCGCGTCCGAAGCGCCACCAGAGAATACGGTGGTTGCAGCCTGAATCGACGGCAACCGGATAGTCCTCGGAGATTGACGACCAACTGGCGGAGTAGAGAATGCTCCTCTAACTAACTCAGGGAAACCAGCAGGGAATAGAACAAAGCAGACCTCCTTACTGGTTGCATTCACCCAAAGATGCTCTGCTCTGTACCCTTCGTGCGTCTACTCGACAGGAGTCGAGCAACACAACACAACAAACCATCCCACTTACGTTGTCATAGTGCACACAAAGGCCCTCACGCGAGGGCCTTTTTGTTTGTGTTCTGAGCAGGTTTCAGACTTGATGCAGAACGTGGAATTCCGATTCACCACAGAGGCCCCAACGAATTTCGTTGTGGCCTGTCAGAAGAATGCTACAAACTTCTTACAATCAATTACCCATCAAGTGCTCATATATAAAGCAGTAATGAGCTTAATGACTCGTGTAGGGTCTCCGCGCGAGGCTGAAAATGCTTCGGCAATGAAGGCACCAGGTAACAAGTAGTACCGGGAGGCTGACCCGTTGGGTTTTAGCCCACCCGGTCCTAATTCGCTTGCTGCCATTCAAGGAGAATGAAATGACCACGAAGAAACAGCTCACACCTGAACAGCGTGCCATGTTGAACGAACTCGTCAACGGAGCATTCAGCTCCATCGCCATTCACTTCCTCGGTGACCACTTGGCAAAGGGCATCCACAAGGTGGCCGATGCAACGCAGCGCACCACCGATGTGACGGCCCGTGTGGCTGGCACTGCACAGGTCTGTGCGATCCCGGCAGCCAGGCAGGCATGGACTGGGTTCGCCGGCCTCTTCGCCAAGAAGGCGGCCGTCACGCCTGCCTCCCTCTAGGACTACTCAAAGCAAAACCAGGGCCTGGGAACTGACTGGCAACAGGAAGCCCATGCCTTATCGCTTTGCATTGAAACACAAACAGACCTCAATAGAACTTAGCCAACCCCCGTGGAGGGGGGAAGGAGATCCATGTCTATCGACATCGCAATGACGGGCGCAATCAGCGCTCAGACCTTTGACCAGAAGCCAAGTTTGCCGGTGTGGGATGTGCCGAGCAGAATGGCATTCCACCTCGTTTACGACGCGAAGAACGGACCAAAGCATCCGGCGATTCGTCGCCCCTATAAGGACACCAGTAGGCCGGCAAACCCGCGGCGCGACTTTCAGTCGCATGAGTCGCGTCAGATTCTGGACGACCTGATGCCCGAAGGTTGCCAGTACGGAATCGTAACCTTCGAAGCTGGCGGTTCGAAGGCGCAGCGCAAGGAGATGCGTAAGACTGCTGAATGGCTTACTCGCGGGTGGACCTGCGATGGTACCCGGTTCCGTTGCATTTATGCCCATGTGCCGGACGACGGCTTCATGCTGTTTGTCACGGCCAGTTCCAAGGTCAATTCCCTTGAGGATCTGGGACTCTCTGTCTCAAGCGACCCAAAGGCAGCCAAACGAGTGCGGCGCTTCTTCGCGTCGCATCTGATGATGGCCAAAGGGCGGGTAGTAGATGCAGTGCCTGCAGACGACAACCTGGGGATGAGCTACGCAGTCCAACTGACCGATGGCAGTCTCATTACCGTGCTCGACTTCAACATGGACATGCTGGATCAAGCTCAAACCTCCCTCAAGGATGGCTCGGGCATCTGCAGCCTGCCTGGCTTCGATGGAGCCATGAGCACTTTCGGCGGCCCTATGGGGCAGGGCAAGGGCATTACCGCACACAGCCCACGGGCGTGGAAGTGGGATGTCGTCCTCTTCGACTCCAAGAAGGAAGCCATCTTCAAGGATGGTGTTTTCTATCTTGGTGTCTTATGCCATACCGGTTTGCACCCGTTCAGGATGGACCTGCAAACCCTGACCAACTCCGGACTTTACGAGGATCACCTCGTAACTCAGGCCGGCATCGAGCGCATGGATGAGCTTGCTGATCTCTATTCGAGTGATGACGAAGACAGGATCATCGCCGACTTCGCGTCAACTGTCAGAGCAGTTGACGCCGTTGCCGATGATGACACGCCAACTTGGCCGCTGATAAGGGCGATCCACCTTGATCACCAGTCGAAGACCATGCCAGTCTTCATGCGGCGCATGTTCAACCACGGCGTGCAGGAGGCCGTGGACATCGGTCGCGGTCGTGTGCACATCAAGAACGGTTTCCGCGGCTATGCATTTCCGACCCCGCTGATTGATTCGCCCGACGGCATTCCCATCCTGGCCAACGACACCCTGGCCGGCATACATGACGGCCTACGTCGGGTCTGTGCACCCGATGCGCCGGAAGGGCGCATTGCGGCCGGGCGTTCGCCTAACACTCACTCCGGTGAAATCTTGGAGCTCTGGAATGTTCACCTTCCGGAGCTGATGAGCTACGTTGGTCAGGGGCGGGTCTTCTTCGGCAATGATGCCGGAGAGATTCTTGTCCACTTCAACGGTGGCGACATGGACGATTCGGTCTTCGTTTTCTGGGGCGAGGACTGGTTGGCCAAGTTTCGGACCATGGTTTATCCTGTGCAGCCGCGCATCAGGGTTCAGCAGTCCATCACGCAGTCAAAGCATGGCCAACTGAACAGAAAGCGCTGGCAAGGAATTGGTCCGCGCTGGACTCCCAATGTCTTTTTCGAGCAGCTTAAGGAATTTGAGCGAGGCTCCGAGAGTCTTGGCTCGTTCATCAACCGGGGCTGGATCGACACCCTCCTCTCCGGTGAACACAGGGCGGCAATCAAGGCCTGTCTCGAAGAAAAGCGGTACATCGTGCCGCCTAACTTCCAGGCACCATCGTATGACCAGCTCATAGAGCACGTTGGAGGAGAGATACTCAAATCTGTCGGTCCTTATGAGCCCACGGAAGAAGGCTTCGTCGCGGTCTGCAAGGCATTCAATGCCATGAAGACAGACTTCGTAACTGCCATGGCAATGTCGAACTCTGACGTTGTCATTGATTGGCTTCAGATGAGGAAAGGCAGCAAGAGCGCCGTTCTTCAGCTGATCAACAACAGCATGGAGGCATTGAAGACGCCCTTCTTCCCGGTATGCTTCGCAAGCAGGATACCCAAGGCACGTCGTGAAGCTGGAGACTACCTCCTGGTGGAAACCAAACTGTGTCGTGCGTTGGCTATCCTGGAAGCCCGACGCGCTCAGCTCATCGAAGACAATCGGCAGCTTGAACACATGATTAAGCGCCCGTTGGCAAAGGCGTTGCTTAACGCTTATCCCGTGGACGATCAGATCGTTGGCATAGCTTCCCAGCTGAGTAGTTGGTGGCGCAGGCAGTTCGACAACGCTCGGAAGCAATTCAACGGTGTCGTGCCGCCTGAGACCTTCAAGGACGCGGCCTATGGTTCATGGGACGCGGTCGAGGTGACGCTGCCCAACGGGCAGATCACCATGAAGGAAATCTGGCGGCCTGGCCTGTTGGATCTATACTTCAACCCGTTCGATGAACCGGCTCCTGGTATTTTGGAGCCGAATGGCGGTCAACCCTGGACAGTAGAAACGCGGCGCAAGATTGCGATTCAACTGGCCAATTCTCGGTATACAGATGACCGTGAGCCTCGCATGGACGATGATGGCTACACCGTGTCCGTATGCGATGGCATCTTGATCAACGAGATCATCGACGACATTCTGGATGCCGAGGAAGATCTCGCGATCACTGGTCATGTCGAGTTCATCGACCTAACTTCATATGCCAAGAAGAAACTGGTCGAGGGCGATCAACTCGTAGTCAAAGCTGTCAACGGCCATGTGTTCCACATGGGCAATGACCGCCCGCTATCCAGGAAACTCTGCCCTAAACTCCCCAATGGTTCTTATCTCATGAGCCATACGGGAATTATTCGAGTTGCTGACTCTATCCCAGAACTCAAGTCGAACTACCTTACCAAGACAGTGGCTGAACGCGAGGCCGGATTCATCTTCGAAGACGATCCGGCGGCGCCTGAGAACCCAATTCACGGTGTCGTATTCGACGATCTCAATTAACAACTAGCCGGTTCGGCGCCGTAACGCCGAAAGGCAAAGCATCCCACGTGAAGTGGGAGTTGCTTTGCCTTGATAGGTAATCCCTATCCTGATGACCAGGCTTGTTCTGGGAATCGGCTAGTCAGGGCGCTATCAGTGGCCGATCATGACTGATCGAGGCTAATAACCCCGAGGTCCATGTAGGTCTGCAAGCTGCAGAACTGACGCTCACCAACCGCCGCCGCAACATGGCTGCAAACAGCGGATATGTGCCGAAGCTTTCAGCTTCGGTGAGATGCGAATCAGTGAGGTAGTTCTGCGCAAGCTGTTGTCGATGGCGCAGCAAACTACTGGCTTCGATACAAGGATTTCAGAACATGGCAGCGCTCTGGAGAGCCGGGCTATTGCAGTGATCGCCCCATACCTATTGGGTGGCTGAGTCAGGTGTGAAGAACAGCTTATGGTATCTGCGAGCACTCCGCCTGCGTGCGCGAGGTTTGTTGCGTCAGGCAGGATGGTAAGCCCTGGTCTGTTGGCGATATTGCTACTGCCTTCAAGTAATTCTCTGGGCGCATCATGTGTTTCACCAGCGATGTCGCCGCTCTGCTACGAATCCCAAACAAGTCAACGACTTTGCCCTATTGGAGAAACTATCCATGCTCGAATTTGTCGGTTACATTGCCGCCCGAGTCATTGCCGGCGTTATGACGGCGCTGATCCTGGCCATGATTTTCAACCACCAATGCAACATGGCTGCCCAGTTCTCCGGTGCCGCAGCCGCTTCCGTATAGGGATGCCTCATGACAGGTGATCTGTTTGTCATCAACTCGCCGCAGGAGTCATCGTGGATCTCGGTCGCTTCCGATGCGGCCTCAACATGGCTTTGGGAGCACAGTGATCTCATTCCGCTCTTGCTCGGCGAAACCTTGCTGGCCGCCGTACTCGTCGCCGTCTTTGTTTGGCGGGAACGGCGTAAGGCCCAGAGAGCAGACGCTGAAACCATAAGAAGAATCGGGGCGATGGAATTCAATCATCGTCGGGAGGAAGATTGAAGCCTCGCTGGTGAATCCATCATTCCGTCGCACGCTGCATGTTGAAGCCAACATCCATCCTTCGATAAACCCATTCACAACTTAACCAAGCTCAACAGGCTTTAAGGAGAGCCTCGCCCATGTTCGCACACGCTCAAGAGAGATATTCACGCAACGTCCATTTCCGTTTCGTCGCAGCTCAGGACTTCATGGTTCGGCGCTGCATGCCGCGGACGCCCCAGGTGATCGGGGCTGCCGACCAAACGCTCGCTTACTCAACCGGCTTAGTCGGTCGGAAGTAGTCTCTGCCGGCTCAACCGCAAACTCTCTCGATGGTGATCGAGTCAGTCTTATCCTTCGCGCTCCACCGCGATGGACGCCGGGGAGGTTATCTCCTTGCCTTCCCGGCGAGTATTTTGATCAACGCGGAAACAAAAGGAGGACATACACGAGACAGGTTTTACCAATCGCCGGCTGTTTTATCCGCCGCAGCCACGAGGCGGAAGACGCCGAAATCTCCTGCGGATTCGGTTTTGCATCGAGGTTGGTGTTTTTGTATGCGAGGGGTCGGGACATGTATAGAGTTCCGATCGAGTCTTGATACTTTCAGCACACTTTGGCTGTTTTTGGGCAGTGGTTTTCTCGACATAGTATAGGAGAACTTGTCCGAAGTGGATAATTCACGATTCGGCGCACAACTTTGTGGGATGCTTTGGAGCTCAAAAAGCAGCCAATTCATGCCGGTATCACCCTGGCTTTTATCGCTGCTTCAAGGAGAGGACAATATGAGCACGACGATCATCGACCAACCCGCCGGTCCAATGCGCCGTTGCGGCAAAGTATGGGATGGACTTCGCTCGCTGGGAACCAGCGGCATTGGTAAGTTCAACACCTGGAGCAAGCGCATCGATCAAAACTCCCTGGAGCGAGCCCTGGCTCAGATCATCGAAACGGCCAACGGCCATCGTGCCAAGGGATTGCCCAAAGGGTCGCCAGCATATCGCGTACTGGCCGAGACGGCCGATGCCAAGATCCAGGGCTTCTCCGGTAAATGGAGTGTTGACGTTGCAACCATCGAGGCCCAGGCGCCAGCCTTGGCCGATCTCCATGACCTGTGCATCCCGGACAAACAGGTACCCGCTGGTGTCAAGTTGCTGGTTGGACTGCTCGGCACAATCCTTTTCCTGGTGCTGCTTGGAGCGGCATCCGGTCTGGTTCACGCGGGCCACGACTGGGTGCTCCGCCTGATCGTCCGGTAGCAGCGATCACCATTGATTCAATCTATCTGGAGAAACCCAATGGCGACCTGGCTGTTCTGGCTCCTGCCTTCCTATGAGGCAGGCTTTTGGTCTGCCCTGCTTGCTGGCAAGCTCCGCGATCATGGCAAGACTCGCGAGCTTCTTGTCTACGGAATCCGTTCACGAACGCATTTGCCGCTCATTGATGAGCGGTTGCGCAAAGTCGCGGGGACGCCTACGAAGGCGCAGGCATTCCTGGTTCGACATGCGGCTGCTTTTATTCGCTGGCTGACCAATACACGTGCAATCGAGCACGTGCTGTTGATCGGCTTCAAGCGGAGTTGGCCGAAAAGACGGACCATCGACTCGAAGGTCAGTCTTTACCTGTGATCTTCATGCAAGGAGCGAACATATGGTAATTACACCATCAAACAGCGGCAATCTTGTCGCCGGCGCTGGGCTTGGCATCTTTGCCTGGAGCGCATTCCTGAAAGCCGACAAGATTCCGTGGCTGAGGAATCTGCTGACTACCAGGCGCAAAGAGATGACTCTGGATTGGATCGACAAGAACAAGGGCATCAGCCTGCTAGGTCTGGAGACAATCAATCTGGGCATCCACGGCATTCTCTCTGCGAACGCCGTAATCTTCGCGCTGGGCAATACCGCATTCAACATCTTCATGCTGTGGGCGTATCTGCCCTTTCGCAAGATGCGCGCAAGAAGGAAGCACTTTGAGAACGTGCTGAAAGGAGTCTCATGACCAAGCTTACATTACTCGCTGTCCTCGGTCTGATTTACATCGGCATTGTCAGGCTCGCCTACTTCACAATTTCCGTGTTCTTCATTCTGTTCTTCGGAATGTCGGTATGGGAGCTGATCCGCACAGCCCGACAGCCGGCGAAGCATTCCATCGCCGCGCAGTAGCTAACCAATCAATTCAATTCAAGGAGCAATGCATCATGAAGCTGATCTTTGGGTTTCTGTTGTTCGTTGCCGCCGTTGCAATCACTGGCGGCTTGTATCTGGTCATTCGCAAGCCGGCGCAGAAGAAGACCGATTTGGAGAAGCTGGAGAACGTATGCCGCCAGATCGTCCATCGTATTCGGCAGCTCGACGACTATCTGGCCAGGATTTACACCACCACCCTTTTCAGGATGATTCCCAGCTTGCACGAGGAACGATCCACGGTGCCCGAAAGGCGAAGCTCGGCGGCTGAATTCCCGCATGACAACGTGATTATTCCTGCTGAGTGATCCAACCTGAGCCTAGCCGCGAGGCATGTGAAGAAGAGGCCACACCATGTATTTGAAATTCCGTGTGAGCCGGGAGTCGGCAAACGATTTCATCCACTTGTTTGTGAACCGGCTTGCATACGGCGTGCAGGCGACCAAGCCTTTGGCGAACGGCTCGGTCCCCTACTATCTGGCGCGAGACTGGCTGACGAAAGCTCCGAAGCTTCTCGATGTGGATGTGGTGCGGATGCACTTGAACGGCGACACCACCGTCAATTTGTTTGCGATCAATCCGGAGACGCAACGCTCGAAGTGGGTTTGCATCGACGCTGACTTTGACGGAGCAATGCAGTCACTCATTGAGTTACAGCGGGAGTTGAAACAGGACGGCATCGAGGCTGCGCTCGAACAGTCACGCCGCGGCGGTCATCTCTGGATATTCTGCGAAACGCCTCTGCTGGCCGCTGAGTGCCGCATCTACATTTACAATCTTGCCCTGCGGCTTGGCATTCCAGTCAAATGCGGCGGCCTCAAAGATGGCATCGAGGTTTTCCCGCGTCAGGATCGTCTTGAAGAAGGCGAGTATGGCAACGCGATCCGCGCGCCGCTTGGCGTGCATCGCAAGACGAATCTTCGATATTGGTTCCAGGAAGCCGCACCAACCCCAGAAGCGCAGATTGAATATCTCCATGGACTTCCCAAGCTCCGTGAGCACATGCTCAAAGCGCTTATTAACGGGTTGAGTTTTCCTGAAGTCTACCGGCCAGTCGCTGCCGTTTCGTACATTTCTGTTCCCGCTGGACAGAGCGAGTTCCGAATTCTTGATCATGTCCGCACGACGCGCAGAGACAGCCGCAATTGGTGGGCCCGGTGCCCATCCTGTGCGCTGGTTGGGCGTGATCGTACTGGCGACAATCTTTCAATCCAAATCAAGGATGCGCGTTTCTACAAGTGCTGGGCAGGTTGCTCGAAGGATGAGATTCGTGCGGCGCTTGGCCGGCCGATTCGCCTGAAGCAAGCGGCGTAGATAAGCAAACCTACCGACCATCGAAACCCCGTTCACATCATCTTATGGAGGAAAGCATGGGCAAGTGCGTCAACAAAGTCATTCTTCTGGGCAACGCCGGCAAAGATCCGCAGGCCCACATTCTGCCGAGTGGCACTCTGGTTAATCTCTCGCTGGCCACTAGCGTGCGTTATAAGGACAATCGCGGCGAGTGGCAAGAGCGCACCGAGTGGCACAACTTGGTTGGCTATCAGCGGATTGGCGAGATCCTTCGCGACTACGTGAGGAAGGGTTCGCGAATCTTCGTCGAGGGCGAGTTGCGCACCCGCTCATGGGAGGATCGCGAGTCCAGGCAGAAGAAGTTTCGTACGGAAGTGGTTGTGCATGAGGTCAGCCTGTTGTCACAAGGAACAGCCACGAACAGCGCGATCGAACCGGAACACAACACAAACGAGAACGGCTTTGTGCCCCAAGAATTCAGCGACGAGCACGAGATCGAGCGGTGTGAGGTTCCTTATTAGCAATCAAAGTCGACGCACATGAAGATTCCACACCGGAGGAGTTGAGTCATGGCAACAACGAAGTTCACAGATGCAGATAGAGAGAAACTCTTCGCTCAGCTAGAAGTGCCATTCGATCCAGGTCAGGTCAAATGGCGGGTCATGCGCACATCGAACGATGGACGCTTGGGCGTTGTTCTTCCATTCGCTGATCCACGCGCGTACACGGACCGGCTGAACCAACTCTTCACGCCGGCTGGATGGACGCGAGAGTACACAATCTCGACCGTGCCGTCGCTGTGTCGTATGGAGAGGGGAAAGTCGATTGTCACCAGCAAGGTGATGATTGCGACCGGCGTGACCATTAATCGTCTCGGCAGCCACACCGGCACAGGCGAAGAGTGGGCTGACCGGGAAAACGCCGTGACGACCGCAGACGCACAGGCATTTACTGAACCTCGCATAATATAGTGTCAATATTAGACATATAGCAGTAAGCTATAAGGCATGACACGCTCCAGTGCTCCGCGCCGAGACTTCGCCGCCATGCAAGCCCGCCGCCGCCGCGCCGCGCG
>Ga0255349_1000792_pt1 | contig 13402 bp, 7 predicted proteins | sample CBST25v15metaG_FD_189947 | JGI IMG/M metagenome (GOLD analysis project Ga0255349, IMG submission 189947) | Peat soil microbial communities from Stordalen Mire, Sweden - C.B.S.T-25.v15 | ecosystem: Environmental > Terrestrial > Soil > Wetlands > Peat | place: Sweden: Norrbotten County, Stordalen...
AAGATTACAGCGCCCACCGAGCCTTAAGCCGGCTCTCAGCCGGGCGCTTTCAAGCGGCTTTAGCCGCAAACTGGCGACTTTCAGTCGCAACCCCAACCCACCGCCTTTCAGGCGGTGGTCGTTGAGCCCACAGCCGGCCCTGCAAAGGCGAGTCTTTGAAGCGGTTGGCCAGGGTGCCATCCACTCCGGCCACAGGCAGGGTTGCGCGCCAGGCCGATCCCCAGCTCTGGCGAGCGGCGTACACCAGCAGTTGGGTGAGCGCGCGCGGACTGATGCGGTCGTCGGGACTCACGCCCGAGCCGTCGTAGAAGAAGAAGTCGCCGTCGTCCACCCCGGCGTCCACCAGAAACTGCCGCACCACGCGCGCGCCTTCGGCAAAGCTGCCGTCCGTCCCGTAGACCTTGCCCAAAAGGCGCAGGAGCAACTCGGCGTGCAGGTTCAGGCTGAGCTTGTTGGTTGCCGTGATGTCCTGGACCACGGGCACGGAAACGCGCGTGGCCAGCACGCGGCGGCCATCGAGCGGCGCCGCCACCGTGGACCATGCGGAGCCGGTCAGCGCGGAATGGGCAAGCAGAAGCGGCTGGGCGCGTTCGCCGGCAAAATCGCCCGTGCCGGTCAACTCCCTGTGCCGCGACTCAGGCGCGCCGGTGACCGCGACGCCGCGGCTCTCAAGCGCTTCAGTGATTGCGGCCGCGGTAAATTCGGCGGGGTCATCGACGGCCAGGGCGGCGTGAAATCCCGCCTCCGGCACCGTGCCCCAGGCGCGCACGATCCGGCTGCCGGGCCGGCGGTCCAGTCCGGGATGCGCCGCTTCGCCCTTGGCCGCGACGGTCATCGAGCCGTCCAGGGCGTAGCCGCCTGCATTCGGTGTCCACTCGACCTCAGTCGAGCCCGCTGAGGCTTCGGCGCTCAAGCCCCGCTTTCCTGAGCCCGCGCAGTTCGAATCGACGCAGTTCGCACACAGGCAGTTCGCACACAGGCAGTTCGCACGCGGATCGGCCGTCACCGTCAGCCCCACCGTATTCTCGTTGAAGCTGAGCGCGGAGACCGGCGCGCCATAGCCCCACTGCAAATTGTCCCAGCCCCAGGCCGTACCATAAGGCTCGTCGGGGAAAAAGCTGTCGTCGCCCACCACGCTGCCCGCGACGACGCGCACGCCGGTCTTCTTCACCTCTTCAGCCAGCAGTTCCAGTGGCTCCATGGCGCGAGGCTGCTTCTGGGCTTGGTCGTCCGCAGCCGGCGGCCCGGCAGCGCTTGCAGCGGTGGGATTCGCGGCAGCCGCACTCACCGCGGGCGGCACGGCATCCGGCTCTCGATACGGATAAGGCCGCGCGCTCAGCGTGGGGTCGCCCGCGCCCAGCAGAATCAGGTCGCCGTGCAATACACCCGCCTTGTCCACCGCGCCGCCGGCCACCACGTTGGTGGTCCAGGCGAGTGTTTCCACCGGCAGCAGGGCAAAGGCGGCCGCCGTGGTCGTGAGCTTGGCCGTTGAGGCCGGGATCAGGAGCCGGCTTTCGTTCCATTCGTAAACCGGCTGGCCATCGAGCGTCGTTACGCTGATGCCCCACTCCGCACGGCTCAGCGCCGGGTCGGCCAGGAGGTCGCGGATGCGATCGCCCAGCGGCTGCCCGGTTGCCACCGGCTGCCCGGTTAGAAGAGCATGCGCCGCGTTCCCGCCCTCGGGCTCAGCCACGCCCTGCGCCAGCAGCCCGGTGGAAGAAAGCAGAAACCCAGCGGCCAAAAGCGCCGTAAACCGCCCAAAAACCGTCATGGACGGAGTGTAGCAGGAGGGCAAAGGCGGGTGGCGCGGCGCTGAGTGGATCCCCGCTCGTAGAATCTTTCCAGCAGCTCTTCGGGTGAAAGGCGCGGGATGAAGCGGCTGCGGAAAAAGGCCGTTCCCAGGGTTAATTGCCGGGGAATCGGAAGGCAGGGGCTAAAGGCTGCCCCGATTTTGCTGGATTTACGGCACGGGCAAATTGCGGCACGGCTGAAGTCATGCTTCCACAATGCGCGTATGCAAACGAGTTTCCCCGCAGCCTGTGAAGCCCACGCCTTTAAAACATCAACCTGTTTCCCGGCTAAATGGAGAGCCCCCAACCCCAATGGACGCAGCAAAACGAAAGATTACCCCCTGGCAACTGCGCAGCCGCACGCTGGAACTCGGCCGCCGCACGCTGGTGATGGGCATCGTCAACCTCACGCCGGACTCATTCAGCGACGGCGGAGCTTTTCTCGATCCCGAATCCGCCGTGGCGCACGCGCTCGAGTTGCTCGACGAAGGAGCCGACATTCTGGACCTGGGCGCGGAGAGCACCCGGCCAGGCTCGCGTGCGGGCAGCTCCGCTGCTTCCGGTTTTGCACCAAGGGTCAGTGCAGAGCAAGAGCAGGCGCGGCTGCTGCCCGTTCTCGAGGGCATTCTGCGGGCGCGGCCCCAGGCAGTGGTATCCATCGATACCTACAAGGCGGCGACGGCGCGGGCGGCTCTCCGGGCGGGTGCGGAGATCGTCAACGACGTAAGCGGATTTACGTGGGATGAAGAGATGGTCTCGGTTTGCGCGCGGGCTGGCTGCGGACCCGCAGGCATTCCCAGCCCCGCAGGCATTCCGGGAGTCGTCCTGATGCACACGCGGGGGCGGCCCGACGAGTGGAGCGCGCAGCCGCCGATTGCTTTCGGCGAGTTGCTGGCCGCGGTGCGCGATGGGCTTGCGGCGAGCCTCAGGCTGGCTACCGCGGAAGGGATTCCGCCCGAGGCGATCGTGCTCGACCCCGGCTTCGGATTCGGCAAGCGCTTCGAGGAAAACTACGCGCTGCTGGCCCGGCAGGCGGAGTTGCTGGCGCTGGGAAGGCCGCTCCTGGCCGGGGTCAGCCGGAAATCCTTTTTGGGACGGACGCTGGCACAGTTGCATGGAGGAAGCGACGCGCCGGTCGAGGCTCGCGAGACGGCCAGCGTGGCGGCACAGGTCGCGGCCATCCTGCATGGAGCCTCCATCGTGCGCGTCCACGCTGTGCGCCCGGCCGTCGAGGCAGCCCGCATCGCCGACGCGGTGCTGGCGGCTTCGCCTCTGAGCGAAAAGAGCGCGACTTGAGGCTCAACTCACGACGCGTCCCGGGTGGTTCATCCGCTCAAATCCCTGAAGGTCTGCCTTTGGGATCGGGGTGCGGGTCCCGATTCTTCTGAGCGGTAATTGCCGGTTTGCCAACAGGAAATCGAAGCTATTCCTCTGTGTTCTTGACGAGAGGGCGAAGAAGTTGAGGAAGTTTGGGAAAGTCTTTGGGACTGACGTGCGAGGGAGATACCGGTGCAGGACCATTCTCATTAAGAAACGCCGTCCCCATTGGGCCGAGCAGCATTTGCAGGAACTTGATCGCGCCGTCACGATTGGGTGCGCCATTCAACAAGGTAATGCCCCACGAGACGCTGACCGCCCGAACGGGAACCGACTGCACGCTCCCTGGTGTTTCCAGTCCTGGGAGAACCACCACGGCGTTCTTTGAGTAATACTCATTTCTGGCGGGGTCGGAAAGGTTGATCTCCGCGGGCAGGTCAACGTAACGAAAGTCGGGATCATTCCTGGCTCTGGCACGTGCGCTGTGCTCATAGGTCAGTTGGAAGTCGTAGAGCTTGCCCAGAGCGTCAACAGAATGGTCCGGGCCGGGCAAAACCAGCTGCCCCATCAGCTTGTCGTAGAGCAGCGGCTGCTTGTAATACTCCTGCGCAAGCTGGAAGATCATGTACGACCGGTAGGCGCCGGGGTCCATGAAGGGTACTCCACCGCCAATGGCCACCCCCGGCGAGGTCAGAATCTTGTACCAGTCGGCCGATGCCTTGGGAATCGAGTTGGGAGGATCGAAGGGGCCGCTCTTGGGGTCAACGATGGCCAGTTTCTTCTCGGCGATGTCCTTGGCTGAATACGCCAGCACCATTCTGCCCTTGGCAAAGACGATGGTGAAATTCGCCAGGCCCGTGGGCTTCAGGAAGAGGTCGATGTCCCGATAATCGGCCGGCGCGTAAAGGTCGCAAACCGGAGTTGCGGCGGCGCACTGCCGTCCCATACCCACGCTGGAGCCAAATTTGTCGATTACCTGGATGCCGGTCTGGCAGGTCAGGGCCGCTTCCAAGGGTTTGAATGCCGCAGACACGCTGCCGGCGTGATAAATGGTGAGTTTCTGTCCGGTGGGCGGCACGCAACTGGCCGCCTGCCCGCTCAGGGTTGCTGCCAGTGCGAGGCTTGGAAGAGCCAGCACCAGCGAACGGGCGCAGGTTTGGAAGACGGTTCTTTTCGACATTTTGATTCCTTCTCAACTGCTCTTCGGGGTTACTTTCGGCCAGGGCGCGAGACAGTTGAAGCGATTCCAGCCGATTGATGGGAGAACTCATCAGTGCATCAGGGGCGATGCATCGAATTGAAGGAACGGGTGCGGTTCTTGAAGGATTCAGGTTTTAAGGTACAGGCTTTGAAGGGTACGGGCTTCAGCCAGTACATGCCAAAGGCCAGAAGAAAGGGGCTTTAGCCCCTGAGGGCAAGGAAGGCATAGTGACTGGATTGGGTTCAGGAATCGACCAATCCCCAGGGGCTAAAGCCCGCGTTGATATTGTGAGGTTTATGTACGGGCTAAAGCCCGTACCCTCCAGCTAAATCTCGATTGCGGTTCAGAAAAAGAGAGCCAGGCGTTGCGCCTCTGAACTTCCGGGGACGCGAACGCCTGGCTGCTCTGTTTAGAACTCGTAACGCATGGTGGCCGTGATCAGACGCGGCTCACCCATGTGGGCGAGGTTGGCGCCGACCTGTCCATTGGTGATGCCCGGGCCCAGCGTTGACCAGTAGTGAACATTCGAGACGTTGTTGACGGTAACGAGCCAGGTAGCCAACTTACCGAAGACCCTGGCGCTATAACGGCCGCCGAGATCGAAGTCGTTGTACTGGGGCACCCAGTAGCTGTTCCTGTCGTCGGCGGCGCGGCGGCTTACATGCTGCCAGTCGAAGGTGAAGAAGGCAGTAGACAGCACCGGCAACTGGTACTCGGCCAGGATGTTGGATTTGTAGTCGGGGATGCCGATAAAGTTCTTGTTGTTGGTTACGTAGCTGGGGCAAATCAAAGCGCTGGCGGCAACCCCGGTGGGAAGGGTGCAGGTGGCCGAGACATACTGATTGCCTACCGGCAGGTAGAGTACCGTGTCGGTCAGCTTGGGATTCAACGCCGTGATTCCGCCGATTACCCTCAGGCTCTTGGTGACATTGCCGGAGAGCATGGCCTCGGCGCCGTAGTTGATCTGCTGGCCGATGATCTTGTCGATCTCGCAGATCTGCCCGGTTACCGTCAGAGTGCCACCCACGCCGCAGACATTGCTCGTGTTGGATGCGTTATAGCCAAACAGTCCGATAGTGTTGGCAAAGGGGCGCCTGATGCGGAAGACATCGGCCGAGAAGTTCATCCTCTGCGATTCCACCTTGTAGCCCATCTCCACTTCCGTGCTGCGGTAGGGAGCAAGCGCCTCGCTGGCGTTGTAGATATAGACGTTCGTGGCGGGTTTGGGAGGGGTGCTGGTGCTAATTGTGTCACCTGGGGCTGTGTCCGGAGCCTGAATGCCGTCCGTCCAGGTAACGTAGGCTGTCTGGTTCGGCCTTGGCTTGTAGAGCACGCTGGCCGTGGGGCTGACCCCCTGGGACATATAGCCGGTGACTTCTTTTGCTGGGCCGCCGGGCGCGTTGTAGCCGGTCGTCCAGGTCCAGTCCTGGCTGGCGGCCACGTGCAGAAGCCATTTCGGGGTCACCGTGATGGTGTCGCCAAAATTGAATCCCTGCTGGTGAACGATGCTGGAAACGTAGAGGCCGTAATTGCCAGTGTAAGGCTGATAGGTGGGGTAATCTACATCAATCTGCGGGTTGTTGATGTTGGCATAGCAAATGCCTGTACCGGTTGGTCCCGTGCACAAAAAACCGGTCGGGATGGCGGTTTTGGGAGCCCAGGTACCAAATTTGTAACCGGTGCTGCCAAAGACCACATCGTTATTGACGCCCCACGTCTTGAATTTGCCGGTAACGTATCCCAGGTCGCTCTTGACCTGGAAACGGCCGGAGATCGTTGTCTGGAACATGTTTTCCGGTTCCGTCTGGTAATCGCCCTTCGTGTCAAAGAGCGCGTTGACCGCCGTGGTGAGGTTGCGGTAGCTGATCTGTTGCAAAACCCCGATATAAAGGTGCCAGTTGGGGCTGAAATCGTGCGTTGCCCGCACCTCGGTGATCTGGTTGTTGGTATTGGATCCCAGGAAGCGCTGTCCATAGCCCTGGCGCTCTGGGTCGGGGGCATTCACCGGCAGTGTGGAATAACAGTTCTTGTTGTAGCCAAATGTGGAGCCAGACGTAGTCGTGCAAGTAGCGGTAGGATTCTCTGTCGGGTTGTAGGAGAACCAGCCGGGGTATCCATGCTGCCAGATGTTGTAGAAGCTGAAGTTACCGGTAACCGTGGTGTGGGCGAAGGGACGCATATCGAGCGTGATGTCGGCCAACTGGCGGCGCAGCTGGCTATTGGTGACGTAGCCGGTGCCGTCGCCCAGGACCCCGTTGATGCGGTAGCCGAAGATATTCTTCGGACCAAGGCGGCCGCCCAGGTCAACATGGCCGGTCATGACGCTGCGGCCCTCATAATCCACCTCAGCCTCGCGGAAGGGCTCTTCGGTAGGGGCCTTGGAGACGAAATTGAAGGTGCCCGAGGGGGCGGCGGGGCCATACATCGAGCCGCCCACGCCGCTGAGAACCTCAATCTGTTCGTACTCCTCCAGCGCGAAAGGCACGGTGACCGCAAATCCCATTCCGTCCATGCGGTCGCCCTGCATGTTGGTTCCATACATGCCGCGGGTTTCAGGGCGCAGAACCTCCGGTCCCTGCTGCTCCTGGAAGGAGACCAGCGGCAGGTACTTGGCTATCTGCTTGAAGCTTCTCGAATGCGTATCCTCGATCAACTGGTGGGAGATCACATTGATCGTATAGGGCTGGTTCACGATGGGCGTCGGGCCGAGGGGCGTAGCGGGCGCCAGTACGTCCACGCGGTAGGAGTTCTCGAACGAACCGGCCTTGACGCTTACGGATTCCGTGACACCGGCTAGATCGAGAGAGAAATCGTAGTGGAAATTCTGTCCTGCAGCCACTCTGAGCGCTCCGCTCCGAGCTGGCTGAAAGCCGTAGGCCGCGATGGCAACCGAATAGCTCCCCGGATCCAGTACTGGAAACGCATAGGATCCCTGATCGTCGGTTGCTGCTGTGGTCTTTGCCGCGGTCGCGAGGTTGGTAAGAACGACTTGGGCATTCACGAGTGTCGCCTGGTTCGGGTCCTTGACCACGCCGGTTATCGAACCCGTACTCGTGGTGTTCTGAGCCAAAGCGGGGAGTGAAGCGAATAAAACGGAGAGCATCACTAGCAAAAGTCTTTTCATCAATAGTCCAGTCCTTATTCCAGTTCTTGAGTTGCCCCGCAATGATGGCGCTTCGGGGGCTGTGGCAGATGCACCTAATCGGACAGTTGCACGTGCGCAACGATGCCGGAGAGCTCCGATGCAGCTATTTATCTAATCGCACGTATCGTGCCAATGTCGCGCCGGATGGCGTCGTATCTCTTCAACGCAAGCGCAGTAGAGCAGCGAAGCTCATTTCATCTCGATACTGGCGATTGAAGATGATGATTCTAAACAAGTTGAACTTTCTGGTCGATTTGTGCAGCGGGCGCATGAATCCTCCCTGCTCCACGCCAGAGAACCGGATATGCCCACCAGATGCCGGGAGCCCTGTTCCATTCAGGTGTCCCGAGATGGCGCGAGTGTCACAAAACGTGACAGTTGCCCCGGGGTTCAGTCGCTCTCCGGGCGTACTGGAAGTGCCGATGGTGCAGTGCTTTTAGTGTCAAAATGGAACACTTGATCAAGGGATGTACCGCGCCATTGGCGATTGGATTCGTGACGCTTCCGGGAATGTCAAAACACGCGTTAAATGTGACGAATATCACCGCCAAGTCTGTTCCAGATGAAGCATAGTGTAAATCTGTGATTAGTATGGAGGTCTAAGTGCCCTTAGACAATCTCGTCATTCAGAATGCATGGCAGCAATACACCGGCGGGTTCTCCTTGGACGTTCGCCGTCTGAATCCGGAGATTGCAAGCTCATGGCAACGCTGCCATAACCTGAGCGTTGATCCGCTTTGCCCCGAGTGCCAGAGCGTCGACCTGCTCCAGCTCAAAGACCGCCTCTTCCAGCGCCAACTTCTCGTCAATATCGCACGGCCCGTGATCGAGCGGTTGTACAACTTTGTAAAAGATACCGGATTCCAGGTGGTACTCAGCGATGAGACCGGGTTTCTTCTGGATGTGATCGGTGATTCCGATGTTGTCTTGCTCACACGCGGGGTGGAGATGTGTCCTGGGGGGAACTGGAGTGAGGCATCGAAGGGCACCAATGCGATAGGCACCGCCATTTTTGAGCGCAAGCCGGTACAGGTTTATGCCGCGGAGCACTACTGCAAGCAAAACCACTTTCTGGTTTGTTCAGCATCCCCCATCTTCGACGCCGACGGCAAGATGGTGGGCGTGCTCGACCTGAGCGGCGACTATCGCTCTTCCAATGTTCACACTTTGGGCATGGTCGTGGCGGCGGTTGGCGCCATCGAGAATCAGCTTCATCTGCGGCGCGCCACGGAGAAGCTTTACAACGCCTACCGCTATTCCTCCATTCTGCTTGAGAGCATGTCGGATGGGATGCTTTCAATTGATAACCGAGGGGTTGTGACCGAGATCAACGCCAAGGGCGCGGAGATCTTCGACATCGACCCGAAATTCGTGCGGGGACGGCATATTACTCAGATGACGAGTTGCCATCTGCCGCTTTTGCAGATACTGAATGATGGCTTACAGTACGAAGACAAAGAGGTTGTCTGCGACTCGTCCGGCAAAAAGATTCGCAGTTCCGCTTCGCTGCTTCGCGACGAGGGAGGGGCGATCATTGGCGCGGTTGCAACCTTCCGTGAGATTTCGAAATGGCGGCCTCCTTCCAGAACGTGTTGTCTTTCAGCGCCGCGTGTTTCCGTTGACGACATTGTGGGCGACGGCGCCGGCATGACCGAATTGAAGACCCGCGCCACGATGGCGGCGGCCAGCTTATCCACGGTGCTGCTGGAAGGCGAAAGCGGCACGGGCAAGGAACTTGTTGCGCAAGCAATTCATTACAGTGGACAAAGAAGCACAGGGCCGTTTGTGGCCGTCAACTGCGCCGCCTTGCCGGAGACCTTGATTGAAAGTGAATTGTTCGGCTACGAGGAAGGATCATTCACTGGAGCGAAAAAGGGTGGTCAGGCAGGGAAGTTCGAGATGGCGAATGGAGGAACGCTGTTCCTCGATGAGATCGGCGACATGCCGCTCAGCGCGCAGATGAAACTGCTCCGGGTCATTCAGGAACGAAAGGTGACGCGCATCGGCTCCTCCGCCGAGCGAGTTATTGATATTCGAATTATTGCCGCTACGCTGAAGGACTTGAAACAGGAAGTGAAAGAGGGGCGTTTTCGGCAGGATCTTTACTATCGGCTGAATGTGCTCAATCTCCGCATACCGCCATTGCGGGAGCGGCTGGAAGACATTCCCGCGCTCGCTCAGAGTCTTTGCATCAAAATCGCCGAGAGGATGAAGGTAGCGCCCAAGGTTTTCGACGAAGACCTGCTGGAAAAGCTGAAGTCCTATCCTTGGCCTGGGAATGTGCGGGAACTGGAGAACCTGATCGAGAGAGCGATCAATCAGGCAGGGGACGATTCACTCTTGCGAACGGCATACTTCGATCTCACGGTTCCCGGTGGCGAGACGAATCCGGGCCTGCCCGCTGAAATCGCTCCGTTGTTGTCTCTTGTCGAAGTGGAAAAAGAGATGATCTGGAGAGCGGTTACCCACTACAAACACAACATCCACAAGGCCGCAATGTCGCTCGGAATCAGCAGGAACACCCTGTATCGCAAGATGAAAGAGTACGGAATCGACGAGGCTGTATCCGCCGCCTCACAGCCCCAGGCAGCCCACTTTGTGAACTGAGTGCTGCGCCCCGCGGTACTCCATCTTCCTTAGGTTGCCTGGCTGTCCGCCTCTGGGCCGAAGAACGGCGCCCAATGCCGCATCCGTTTGGGCATGTGCGAGCCTATAGAGGCGATCAGCAGAACCACGACCAGGATCGCAAAGCGGTGACTCCACGCAAACGGAACGGCACAGAGTAGCGCCAGTTTGATCATCACGAGAATTCCCCAGCCCTCAAAGAAAGCTCGCCAGGAAGGATAGGCCTCAATCAATGCCATGCCAACGCCGCTGGCGATTGCCACGTAGAGCGCGCGGCGCAGTGGATCGATCGGTGCGTTGAAGGCATGTCCCCCGACAAGAATGCTGATCGCCAGAAGGTGCAGGGCTCGAAACAGGATGCTCCAGACTCGCGCATGGGCAATTGCAGGCTTGGCGTCGAGAGGTTTTGGCATTCAGTTCTCCGGGTGCGGCATTGAAACGGCCGTGTTCTGAAATCCGCTCACACCGCACTCTGTTCAAACTCGAAGCCGAGCTGCTGCAACGAAGCGCGAACAGCGGGATCCTGCAATAGCTCGAGAAAACGGAGCACCGGAGCTCGTTGCGTGCGATTCTTCGGAATCACAAAGTCGTAGTGCTCGGCTTGCAAAGGCAGAAATCCAAGCCCATATTGTTGGGCGACAGTACGGATAGCAACGCCCCAATCGGCCCGGCCCTGTGCAACAGCGGCGGCCACCGCATTGTGAGTTTTTGCCTGGTTGGAGTATCCTCCGGGCTCGCATCCCTTCAAGAGACCGTCAATCAGGATACGGGTGCCGCTTCCGGCGTTGCGATTGATGAAAAGACAAGCAGGGTCTGCGCACGCCTCTTCCGCAGCCTGCTCTGCGCTCTGTCCTTCGAACCGGGTATCTCCGCCACGAAACACAATCCCCTGGAGTCTCGTATATCCGGTCGCGAGTTGAAGATCATTTGCTAGGAATGGACGATTGTATTCTCCGGTTACTGGATCCAACAGGTGGATTCCCGCGATGTCGCATTCGCCTCGTTTGGCTGCCGTCAGGCCACCGTTGCTGCCCACATTCAGCGCTCGAACCGAGAATCCCGCATCGATGACACGGTCGATCAGCAGGTCGAGTCCGACGCAATGGCTGCCGATGATGACCAGGTCCGCCAGCGAGTGATGTGCGCCGATCAAGGTCACGTCCACTTCTTCGCCTGCGGAAAGCGCCTCCGTCTGCGCGCCGACCGCGAAAAATCCATCGGCCTGTCCAAACGAAGTGACCGATCCGGAGCCCTTACTCGTAGGATAGGCAATGAGCTTCCCGTCCAGGCCGCGAACCAGTGAGACCATGACGTATTCCGTGCGTCCGCGATCTGAACTGATGCGGGTGGGAAGTGAGGCATTTACTGTTTCGTGGCGCCCCGTTGGAAGCCCGGCGAAGGCCCGAATCACTGGTGCAACAAATTCATGGAAGGTGAAAATAGCAGAGGTCGGGAAGCCGGGAAGCACAACAACGGGTTTACCTCGTGTTACGGCCAGACATACGGGCTTTCCCGGCTTGAGAGCGACGCCGTGAACCACAATCCCTGGGTCGGTAAGCTTGCTGACTGCGCGATAAGCCAGGTCACCAGCGCCCTTGGATGTTCCCCCCGAAAGCAGAACGATGTCGCACTGCAGGGCCCGTTCGAGCACGGCGGCAATCTCTTCTTCGTTGTCGTGAGCAATGCCCAGCGGTACGGGCAAGCCGCCGGCCTCCTCGACAGCCCCGGCGAAGATCGTACCGTTCGAGTCGTAGACGCCGCCCAGGGGGCGCTCATCTCCCGGTGCGACCAGTTCATCGCCGGTGGAAAAGATGCCTACGGTTGGTTGACGCCAAACATTGACTTCGCCAAGTCCGATAGCCGCCAGACAGCCAATCTCGCGCGAAGTGAGAACCTGGCCAGTGCGCAGAACCGTTTCGCCCTGTGCGATGTCACTGCCAGCCGCGGCAATGAAGGCGCCCGGCGAAACTGTCCGATAGACGTCGACGATCACCTGGCCGAGCCGCTCCTGCGCGTCGGTGTACTCCACCATGACGACGGCGTCGGCCCCGCGCGGAATCATGCCCCCGGTCGCCACAATGGTGGCGAATCCCGCCACCACATCCGCCGCGGGAACGACACCCGGTGTAAGAATCTCTGCATTGAGTTCGAGCGTGCGTGGCGAATCGTCCGTTGCTCCTACAGTATCGATGGAGCGAACGGCAAAACCATCCATCCGCGAGCGGTCGAATCCAGGGACATCGACCCGGGAAATCACATTGCGCGAGAGAACTCGCCCCAGCGCCTTTGCCAGTGAAACAATTTCTTCTCCCAACGGCGCCAGCTTGAGGTGATGGCGGAAGCGCGCTTCGGCTTCGTCGCGATCGATCACATCGAGAAACTGCTGCTGCCGCGCCGCACGAAGCATGGCCGAGTTCTGTACCTTCGTCATCTTCAATTGCCTTCCACTCCATGAGGTTCGTCGTAAGTGTAAACATCCATAGTGGCTCCGGGTGCGTAACCTTCCAGAGTGGCGGGAATCATGATGAATCCATCCGCACGAACTACGGACGCGAGCCCTCCCGAGTCATCGTTGCCCAGCGGAATTACGTCGCCTGCGATCAGCAGCACGCGGCAAAGTTCCACTGTCCCGACTGACGAAACAATCTTGCGCTTGAGCTTTCCTTGCCGCACGCGATACGGCAACGATGGAGCGCGGCCACTGAGGTTCCTGATCAACCGGCCCGCAAACAGGTCGTAGGCGTGCAGGCAATCCAGTGGGCTGCCGGGCAGCAGGATCACGGGAATCTCTCCAACACATCCCATGCCAGTGGTTCCTCCAGGACGCACCGCGATGCCGTGAAGGCTAAGAGTGCCGCCGGCAGCCAGAGCCAGGGGTGCTTCGTCGTCAGGTCCCACACCCGTGCGCCCGCAAACCAGAACTAGATCCGCACCGGGGCGGGCAATCCACTCCTCAATCGCACCGCGTTCTTTGATCCCGTACCTGCAAATCTCCACGGTTCCGCCGTCGCGAACAACGAGGGCGCGCAGCATGGGGCCGTTGGCATCGGCGAGTTTGCCGACTTTGGACGACTTGCGTCCAACAAGGAGGAGCCGCACCAATGGACGCCGAATGACACTGACCCGTTTGATGCCGAACGAGGAGATCAATCCAATATCCGAGGCCCTGAGTTGCCGTGAAGTCTCGATCAGGGTTGTCCCCATTTGAACTTCCTGACCTTTCACGCTTACTCCCTCTCCCCGCGCCACGCTTCCAATCAGGTTCGCCCCCTCCGGACCGGCCTGCGCCAGATCGAAAGGGGCAACGGCATCCGCGCCCATCGG
>Ga0255349_1000796_pt1 | contig 13318 bp, 14 predicted proteins | sample CBST25v15metaG_FD_189947 | JGI IMG/M metagenome (GOLD analysis project Ga0255349, IMG submission 189947) | Peat soil microbial communities from Stordalen Mire, Sweden - C.B.S.T-25.v15 | ecosystem: Environmental > Terrestrial > Soil > Wetlands > Peat | place: Sweden: Norrbotten County, Stordalen...
AGGACCGGGGCGGCTTCCTTCAAGTCGCTGTATCTGAAGCGCCCACCCGGAAGTCAGCTCACCGACACGTCACCGCGTGGGCGCTCCAGATACAGCCCAAAGACTTGTCACCGCGTGGGCGCTCCAGATACAGCCCAAAGACTTCTGGGGACCTATTCGCCTCGGTGAATGCTTTGGCGATTTAGAGAAAATCGAGAAAGACTCGATGCGAAACCGGTTTCAAAGAGGTTCTCTCAGCAACCTCCGGAGTCGGCTTCCGGATTGGCTGTCCTAACCCCGAGAGATTGTGCGCTTCAGTGCTGCCTCGATCTTGGAGCCTCTGCGTGCAAATGGTAGTGCGGCGAACATTTCGTCGGCTAACTCATCGTTCGTTCGAAGCTTCCCGTCAGACTTAGCCCAATTCAGTAGCGCTCGCAGCTCAGAGTTCGTGTATTCCGCGATGGATTCCCGCACAGGAATTGGAGCTGTTGCGGGAGTTCTAGATTGCGCCTTCAGAGCCTGCGTGGTTGGCGTCGGCTCTGAGGATGGGTTGGGCACCTGGAATGACTTGGTAGGTAAGGGTTGATCACTCGCTACGACGGCCTTCCTGAACGCAAGGACCGCTCGTTCCACTTCCTCGTCGCGACGCATGAACCAATCCGTTGACCATATGCGATGGAACTTCCACCCGAGGTTTTCAAGCTGTTGCTGGCGGAGTCGATCTCGGTCCCGGGCCGTGTAGCTGGAGTGGTATGTTGCGCCATCGCACTCGATTGCCAAAACAAACTTCCCCGGCTCTTGAGGATGCAGTGCAGCGAGGTTAATCTTGAAATTCGAGCACCCGACTTGCGGAACCAATCGAACACCTTTCGCGCTGAGGGCCTCGTATACGTCCGCCTCGAAATCATTCATTGGTTCGTTGGTAATCTCCCCGCGAGAAAGGAGCTTCCCGCCCGAACTGGCGTATTGCAGATAGTTCTTCAGAAACTCTAAGCCCGTTCCCGGTCTGACCTGCGTGCTGTTGATGTCGCTGTACACGAAGGATGATACGACGATCATTTGCTCCTTTGCGCGAGTCACGGCAACGTTCAATCGACGGCGACCACCTGTACCCAGGATTGGCCCGAAGCGAAGCGGAAGATTGCCTGCCCGATCTTTTCCATATCCAATCGAAAGAATGATGACATCCCGCTCGTCTCCTTGGACTCGTTCAAGATTCTTGATGAAGAACCGCTCCGGCCTAGCTGTGTCAAAGAATTCTGCCAGGCGAGGATAATTGACTAGCTCGTGATCAAGGTATGCCTGAATTCGGTTGGCGTGCTTAATCCCCGGGGCGATGACGCCGAGTGTTCTCCCAGGTGAGGTTTGCGCATGATGAATGATTAGCTTGACAACCCTCTCAACTTCCGCCGCTGAGCTCTCTTCCTGGCCGTCGGCATTTGGTAAGCGATCCACAAAGATGTGGGATATTGCGGTGTGCCCGCCCGGACCTGGGAATGTAACAAGCCGGTCATCGTAGATATGCTGATTTGAGAAGGAGATTAGTGATTCGTCGCGGCTTCGATAATGCCAGTTCAAGTGGAATCCCCTGACAAAGGGGATCATCATGTCGAGCAGGCTCTCGTAGGCGGTTGCGTCGCCGTCCGCCTCTTCGTCCTCTTCCGCCGCTGCGAAGAAAGCGCTGGGAGGTAATTGCTTGCTGTCGCCGGCAACAATCACATGGTTTCCTCGAAGAATAGCCGGGACAGCGTCCTCTGGAAGGACCTGTGATGCCTCGTCAAAGATCACGTAATCGAACTTGCCGGTTGCCGTGATGAGCTGGCAGACAGATAATGGGCTGGCCATCCAGCATGGGCAGACTGCGGTCAACACGTCGAACGCGTCGGTAAGTATTTTGCGAAGCGGTTTATGCCTACGCGTCTTCGCTGCTTCACCGCGAATCAATGTCTCTTGATCGGGAAACTTGTTCATCGCGGCTATTGTTCTTTCCGCGTGAGCACGGCGGACGCGGTCAATAGCTAACTGCAACCGCGTCGAGTCTAGCCGTTTGAAATCGTCAACATATCCGTTATGCGTTGAACCCACAAAACCAAGAATGCTTGGGTCGTTGATTGCCGCCGAGTCCAGCGTTGATTTGATCCAGACGTATTGAAACAGTGCGCGCCATTGTTCCGCCGGTCTGTGGGAGGTCCGAATCTCATCGACAAGGCGTTGAACCCCCAGCGAATAAAGCTCCTGCTCGATTTCGTAAAGACGACTTAAGCGGTACGGCGTTGTGTTGTCGGAGGCGAAAGCCAAGACCCGATCCGCCAATTGGGCGAGCTCCAGATCGTGCAATTTTGCCTTACAAATCGTTTCAAGACTATGAATGTTGGCATTGACGCCCTGATGGATGTTGTCGAGCGAAGTCAACTCTGCATTGCTCTTTGGATGCGAGCCCGAACTGGACAATTCCTGCCACTTTTCTTGCGCCCATTTCGCTTCTGACAGCTCCCGGTATATGCCCGCCCCGGATGCCTTTTTTGACTCGCGTAGCGCGATCGCCCTCTTGTGCGCAGATTTGTATTCGCGATTCGTGAGCCGTAACCAAGCAGCCTGGAGGCCGCCGCTTTGCCCAGGTCGAAGCGCGTCCTTTAGATGTGTTGCCTCTGTGAAAACCTCTGGGGTATATAAGGAGAGAGTTCGATCCGTCTGCGCCAAGAGAGCCAACAGTTCCTTGACTTCATCGAGTGTTTTCGGAGAACGGAGACCGGAGGCGATAGACGCCCGCTCAATGGATTCCCTCAACTTCGGCACAGTCTCGTTGCTGAGACGCTGAGCCAAGTCGACTGCATTCTGCACAGCCCGACCGTCCTTCAGTTCAATGCCAGTCCATGGTGAAGGATCGGTGCGGTTGAACAGCGTTTCGAAGCCAGCCGTCTCGCCGATTAGATCGAGTATGCGTTCCGCCTGTTTGGGTCCAATTTGCATCAGGTCAGGACCTCTCCAGCGGATGTTTGAACGGATATTGGACGGAATCCGAAGGAGTGCACCCTGCATTGCGTACACCGTCATTTGCGTAGGTGCGTGGGTCGCATGCATTTTGGCGTCGTGCTGATTGAGTCTGTTTCGCCTGTCAACGAACTGCTCATGGACAACCTCAGCGACCCGGTCTGGCGGCATCTCGAACGGTGCTGAGAGTCCTGGCGACTCGCTCCATGACCTTCTTTGGCGTCTGCTCGGCCCCGTGCAGGTCAATTACCAAGTGGTCGAGTTTGACTGCCGTCAATCTGTTCATTACGACTTCGAGTGCGGCTCTCTTTTCTGCAACGAACAGAACTGTCTTCCCATTTGCTGTCAGGGTTGCGATCAGATTAGTAATGGTCTGGCTCTTCCCTGTCCCTGGAGGACCGTGCACGACAGCACTCTGTCCGGTAGCGATGCCGGCTATTGCACATTGCTGGCTTGAGTCTGCTTCTACGACGGCGAATTCATTTTCCGGTGGAATCTTGTCCAGGCCCCTGGGGTCCGTTTCGATCCGCGAGGCGCCCAGCTTACGCCTTGATGCAGTGTCGCCGGCAATGGCTGCGACGACATCGTTGGTCAGAAGTTCGAGCCTGTGATTCTCGAGATCCCGGACCATCGACAGCTTTTGAAAAGAAAAGTTTCCAAGTACGGCAAATGGCACTGCTTTGAACCCCGGGAGTTTGCTTGCCTTGACATTTAGGAGCTCCAGCAGGGATTGGAGGGATACCGTTCCCTGGACTCCGTCCAACCCGGCTTCGTCCTCGCTCAAGCCGGAGTCACCCCCGCGGTTATACAAACTAAGAATTGTTTCCGGTGCGATCTGCAGATTGAGTTCTCGGGCGAAAACGTGCAGAAGGACGGGGTTGACCTCCGCTTCCCTGATTAATTGAACTTCGGTTGCCCCCAGGTCTTGTCCCTTGAGCTTCAATTGAATTGGAACCAGGAGGATGAGAGCAATGGGATCCCTACCGCCATCGTCGGCAGTCCAGGTGCACCTCCCGAGCGCGAGATAAAGCGTGGAAAGGCCTTTTTCTTCGAGATTTTCGAGACCTTTTCGGGCTATGTTGCGGATTGCTGAGTGCTTTTCCTGATCACTTGCCAGAAGCTCACTAATTTGTACTGGGTCCCCGTCACTCAGGAACTCCAACAGCCTCGAGCCCATTGGCAGTTCAAGGGTTCCGCTTTTCACTGGTTTGTAGTACAGAAGATTGTTGCGCCGGGAGAGATCGATGAGACGGTTTGTCCAACCGTCCCGGGCGTTGTCGATTAGCCTCTGGCGTAAAAGGCTCTCTGGCGTTTGCGCGCCGCTAGGGACACTTTGTGCTGACGGCATACTGTGTATCACCAATATAGTGGTATAGCGCGCATCAAGGGTGAAGATTTGGCGTCAGTGAACGCGTTTACGCCAACAGCCCGAAGCACTCATCCAGCTTCAGGCCGGAGGTTTCGGGTGGACTAGTAACGGAAAACGCCGCAGCGCCCTGGATCTAATGGGGCACAAACCCGCGTGACCCGCTTGCACATAATTAGCCTCCCCCGGCGCACAATCGAAAATGCGGCGAGAAAAAGACCGCAGTCGGAGATACCACCATGATCCAAGCCATCCAACTTTCCACCCCTCAGAGACTGGAAGCAGACTTCTATCCCTCCCTCAAAAACCCCGCCATCGCCCTTTGCACCGAGGTCCGGCAAAAGATCCACGCGGAGAGCCTGGAGCAAGCCGTCATTGGCTTTCCCACTGAAATACATCCTCGGTCTTTACACCGAAGGCTGCGGCGAGCCGGAACGCAAGCAACAACGACGGAGCATACTTTCCCGCTTCGAGTGCGACGATTGTCTGGCGCGCTACGCCTACGCGATTCGCCAGTTGCTGCTGCGTTATCTCTCCGTGCTCGAACCGAAGCTTACGGATGCGATTCTTGAGTTGATCGATTTCAGAGTGCGTCATTGCTAGCACTCCGCTCGTATTGCACGAGGATCGCAACCGACTGCGTGACTGAGAATACGATGAAACCGACCCAGACCAAGAAGGGGAAGAAGCCGACCGGAACCGTGGTCTGATGACGAATGTAGCTAAAGACCGCCCAAACTCCCATGCTCGAAAGGACGAATACCTCCCAGAACAGGGTCATGCCGAGCATGGTCGCTCGCCGATCAATGAGTTCTTCACGTTCGTCCAGATTTCGACGATCGCAGATGAACGAGCTAAACCCCAGAATGCCGCACAATCCAAATATGGCCAGTGCCGGCACCGAAGCGGTGGCCAGTGTCTTGTGAAAATGCCACGCAAACAACGGAACACTTACCAGGTAGAGAGTCGCCACCGTGGCGAATACGATCAGGTTGAACCAAGCCCGTTTCTGAAGCGGTGCTAAAGGAATGCCATCTTTCATTCTGTCCCCGTTCGCTGAAGATTTACTTGAGTCGTTTCCAGCGAACTAAATGTACGCCACAGATTACATAATGTCAAATCTAACGAACTTTCAGAGCTGCTTCGTGACTCTTAAGTCTCCTTCGGCAGGGGGTATCTCCGCAGGCGCGGATCATAAGTCGATCGCGTGCGGCATTCGCGAAGAATGTCCTTGCCCAGCGCCCACAGCGTGCGTATACTTGCGCGATTCCCCGGCAGTGTGCTTGAGAAGTTACGTGAACAACCTTGTTTTCAGCAGCTTCCACCCAAATGAGTTGAAAAGGAGACAGTATGGGAAAAATCAATTTAGGTCGTGTGATTCTCGGCGGCATTGTCGCCGGGATCGTTGCAGATGTCTTGGGCTACCTCGTAGATGGCATATGGCTGGCGCCTCGATGGGCTGCCGGGATGACGGCGCTCGGACGTAGCAATTTCTCGCCAAACATGTGGATTTGGTTCAATGTGCTCGGCATCATCGGCGGCATTGTACTGATCTGGATTTACGCCGCCATTCGGCCCCGGCTTGGCGCTGGAGTGAAAACCGCGGTCTGTGCCGGTGTGGCCGTCTGGATTGTCGGTACACTCCTTCCCAACGTCAGCGTCATGTGTGTGTCCGGTCTCTTCTCGCATCACCTTGCGCTCTACACAACCGCTGGCGGCTTCGTCGAGGTTGTCGCCGGCGCCATTGTCGGCGCGGCTCTTTACAAGGAATAAGCCGGCCGGCGCGGCTTCGCATTGACTGGAGTGTGGGTGCCCCACCCTCGGCGCGTTTTTGCTTTTGCACCCAGGGTGGGGTAGCAGGATGCACGCATTTTCACCATCTCTGAAGCCGCTCTAAAAGCCGTGTGTCAAGATCAAGCCATTTCCCGGCCCTGACGATTCCGCCTATAGGCACTTCCCGGTCGAAGAGCAAGAGGTTCTTCGCGCGCGACCGGGCGGAATATCATCAGCATGTGGAAGCTCATTACAAATTGGGCGACATTCTGGCCAACGCGATCACTCACGGGATCGGAGCCGTCTTCGCTCTAGTGGGAGCCGTGTACCTCATCGCTGCATCGTCGCGCGGCAGCGCATGGGAAATCGTCACCTGCGCCGTCTTCGCCATTACCCTCGTGCTCGTCTACGTCTGCTCCACGCTTTACCACTCTCTGGTGCGCACGCGGGCAAGGCATGTCTTCCAGGTACTCGACCATGCGGCCATCTATTTGCTGATCGCCGGCACCTACACACCGTTCACGCTGGTATCGCTGCACGGCCCCGTGGGATGGTTGATGTTTGGCGTTGTCTGGTCGCTGGCCATCGCAGGAGTAATCTTCAAGAGCTTTGCCGTGGACCGGTTCGCCGTTGCGTCGGCGTTGGTCTACCTGTTTCAGGGCTGGTTCGTCGTCTTTGCTTTCCGGCCGCTGCTCCATGCCATCGGCTGGCACGGCATGTTCTGGCTTGGCGCGGGCGGGTTGGCCTACACGCTGGGCATCGTATTCTTCGCCCTCGACCGGCTGCGCTACTTCCACGCCGTATGGCATCTGTTTGTTCTGGCCGGCAGCATCGCCCACTACTTTGCCATTCTCTTCTATGTCGTTCCGACGCGCTCCTGATTGAATTGCCGCAGCGGCCACTAGGTCCGTGACCGGATGAAGATGTTCTATCCAATGAACGAACGTGGGCCGGGAGGCCCACGCTACAGCCGGCCAGGAGGCCGGCGCTACATTTCCAAACGGAACATTTTCATACGGCCAAAGAACTAGTATGATTAGGTCTCCTCAAAATGCTTCCGGACGAGGCAATGTCTGACGAATCGAATCGCGAAGAGAACGCCGCCCCCAAAAGCATACCTCAGGGGCTGAAGCCCGGCGTTTTTTAGGCACTCATGTGTCAGGGCTAAAGCCTTGACCTGCCAAAATGCCTACGTTCGAGATTCGTCACACACTGCATAGTCCAGAACAGGCATGATCGTGGATTCAAGCACCGTCGGCGCTCGGTTCTCCGTTGTGATCGTGAACTATAACGGCGGGGCCATGCTGCTGGAATGCGTCCTTTCGGCTGTGCGGGAGGGCGTGCCATCCTCGCAAATCATCATCGTGGACAACGGAAGCCGAGACGATTCCATTCCAACTCTGGAGAGAAGCATCCTCGGCACTCTAGTGATTCGAAACCCTTGCAATGCCGGGTTCGCAAGAGCGGTCAATCAGGGGATTCGGCAAGTTTTGGCGGAGCCGGCATCCGCCGAATTCATCCTGCTGCTCAACAACGATGCCCAGCTTGAGCCCGGCGCCTTGCAAGCCTTTGCCCACGGCTTCGACTCACTGCCCAATCTGGCCATCGCCGGCGGGCAGCTCCATTATCCCGATGGACGATTGCAAAGCGCCTTCGCGCCTCTTCCGACCCTCGCCGAGGAGATTCTGCCGCTCTTCATCCTCAAATTGATTTCTCCGGATCGCTTTCGAAGGAAGACGCTTGAGGAGAATCCCATGGTTGCCGAGAGTGTTCTGGGCGCCTGCCTTTGCGTACGCAGTTCCGTCCTGCCCAGGCTTGGGCTTCTTGACGAGGAGTACTTCTTTTTCTTCGAAGAGATCGATTGGTGCCGGCGTGCCGGTCAAATCGGCGCGGAAGTCTACTATCTGCCCAAGGCGCGCGCCGTCCATCGCCAAGGCCACACCGCCAATCGCTTTCGCGGTCCGTCACGCGTCGAGTATCAGCGCTCCAAGCTGACCTTCTTCAGAAAGTCTCGCAAGCCGGCCGTGTTCCTTGCGGTGTCTTCGCTTCTCGTCCTGCGAACCTTGATCAACGCTCTATCCGGCACTGTGATGTGTGCGGCGACTCTCTGCCTTAGCCCTCGTCTGCGCTTGAAAGCCGGCACGTATTGGTATCTTTTTTGCTGGCACGCATTATTCAGGCCGGCCAGTTGGGGACTGCCGGGGAAGTGCTCCGGCCTGCAAGGAACGGAGCGAATTCAGTAGCGGGTCCGCTTGAAGGGTGCTGGCTTCAGAGGCCGTGCGTAAAGCTCCCGCCTCGTGTCAGTCGTGTACCGGCGTCGCCGGCACACGGGGAATGAAACGGACGTCCTGCGGTTTGCCTTTTTTTTGTTGAACTTGCATTCTTGTTTCTTCGTAGAGAGGCCGTCCGACAACTAGCAGCGATTTTGAGGATCGGTCCACCCGATCCTCCCTCTAGTGCGGTCGACCGGGCAAGACAAAGTGCTCCGCACAGCGTGGCTCGTAAAAATCACCGGCCATGATGATCGGGCTTTCGTAGGACGCTGGTTTCCCATCTACCAGTCGCTGCGGGTAGATCGCCTTGGCCCCGCAACTGCAATACGAAACGAGTTCGGTGATGTTTCCCGAGTACGTGCGCACCAGCCAGGAGATATCGATCATTTCGCCGAACGGCATTCCGCGAAAATCGAGTTCGAGACCCGAGACCATCACATCGTAGCCCGACTCAAGCAGGCGCTTGGTGAACAGGAAGAGATCCTGAACAAACTGGCCCTCGTCGATGGCAACACATTCGATGTGCTTGCCGATCTGCTGTTCTGTGGCCGCCAAAACCGGAAGAACTGACCAAGGGTCCGCGGACCGGAATTCAATCGCTTCCATCCTTCCGCAGCCGTTCTGGTTCCTGCTTTCCACCAGTCCTGCTGCCGCTTTGGTGTCGTCGCTCGGTTTCAGAAGCATGACGTACTGCTTGGCGTACTGCCGCCGCGTCTCGATTCTCCGCAACAGTTCAGCGGTCTTGTTGCTCCGCATGGGCCCGACGATCAATTCCAATTTGCCTAGCACGGTTGTCTCCGACATTCGCTGGTATTCATTGTTGCCTGATGCACTTCATTGCTGCAATGATTTCCAACGTTACGCTCGCGGCGGATGCAACCGAATCTTGCCATAGCTGGAACCGCCGCGACCAGACTCGACCGCTTTTCGCTGAACGATCCGGTTCGTCGGCCATGCGGAAGGTGCAGCTCTACCGCAAAATCACTCAAATTGACCGGAAACCCGGTTTAACGATAGAATTGTAGAGTTTGGCGATGCACCCTTTTGAGGATGTGCAGGGCCAGGTTGGGTTCACCGTCGCAGCTTGGGCGTGTGTGCGGCCCGCCGCCCGATGCAGCCCCTCTCTGAATGCGCCCCAATGAACACGGTTTCCGATTTTTTTGAATGCGCCTCGTTTTGAGACCAGAGCGCTGGAGGGTTTGTTATGTACGCAGTCATTCGCACCGGTGGTAAGCAGTACCGGGTCGCTCCAGGCGACGTGGTCAAGATTGAAAGCGTGGTTTCAGAGGATAAGACCGTGGAGTTCAACGACGTGCTTGCGGTCTCCGGCGAGCCAGGAACCATGACCAAGCCGGCCACTGCCAAGGTCACGGCCGAGGTGCTCGGCGAGGGCCGGGGAACCAAGATCCTGGTCTTCCACCTGAAGCGGAAAAAGCAATACAAGAAGCTTCAGGGACACCGCCAAAACTTTACCGAGGTTCGCATCAAGGCCATCGAGGCCGACGGCGTGACCTACACCGCCGCCAGCTAGCTCGCTAAGCAACCGGCAGCGCAGCAATTCAAGAAGGGGATCAAGGCCATGGCACATAAGAAAGGTGGAGGCAGCTCCACAAACGGACGCGACTCCAATGCACAGCGGCTGGGCGTAAAGGCCTTTGGCGGCGAACTTGTAACCGGCGGTTCCATCATCATGCGCCAGCGCGGCACCCGCATCAAGCCCGGCGTCAACGTGGGCAAGGGCTCCGACGACACCCTCTTTGCCAAAGTCACCGGCCGGGTAAAGTTTGTGGACCGCGGCAACCGCGGGCGCTTTGCCTCGATCGAGCCCGTAGCAGTGGAGTAACGAGCCCGTACCAGCCTAGTAAATGCGGCCCTCATTCACGCAAAAAGGCCACGGCGCCAGCCGTGGCCTTTTTGCGTTCTGATCCCTGATCTCTGACCCCTGATCTCTTTGGGGCGCCTACGATTCGGATTCGCGATTCTTCAGGTTCCTGCTCAGCACTCGATCCACCACATTCTCCACATCGGTCAGGAAGAAGCTGTTGGCCGGCTGGTGCACGGCTACCTGCGTCCCGGTATGGCCCAGGGCCGAAGCGATCTCGTTCCAGCGGTAGATGGTCGAGTTCACCGGCACCACGAGGGGCTTGCGGACTGGCTCAGGCAGTGCAGCGTAGGTAGCCCAGGTGACAAGCACAACCAGAACCAGCGCCTGGTAAACGAACTGCAACGGGGCGGTCAGCGAGCTGCTGTGCGATAGCAATGCAGCGATGAAGAAGTCGTTGGCGGACATCAAACCAAAGCCCAGGGCGATCCCAAAGGACATGTCGCGAACGGAGAGATGCAGAGCATTCATGCTCAAGCAGAGAAAAGCCAGCAGGCACAGCTCAAGGATGCTCACGGAGCGCATGAGCCCGTAGGCAATATCCGTGATGACCATCAAACCTTTATGCACAAAAGACATCGACGAAAGGGTCACGATCACTGAGGCAAGCACGGTCCAGCGGAAGATTACGATGCCGAACTTAGCCAGCCCAGGCAGCGCCGAAAGTGCGGAGCGGAAGACTTCCATGCAGATGAAAAACAACAGGATGGCGCTGGCGATATAGACCGCATAGTACGTGCAGAAGTAGGCGAATCTGCATGTGACCTGCAGTTGATGGGAGACGGCCAATTGCCCCATCTGCCCTAAAAGCAAGACGGAAAGCACGGGCGTCGATACCACGCGCAACGCCAGGTAAGTCCCCATCGCCGGGAACCGCCGATGCAGCCCCTTCCGCCAGAAGACGAATCCCAAGGCGGCCGACAGCAGGAACTCTGCTGTGCTCATTATCGACATTGCCTGTTGAGAAGACATATGCGCCGCTCACCATCCTGGGAACACTCTCACAGAATAGCGCCGAATGCCGTACCACTCAACCTAAAAACCAACTAACCGTCTGACACTTTTGTGTCATTGCCGCGGTTCTTACTTGGCTACGACGTTCGGCGGGCAGGTCGGAATTCCTTCGCCGCAAACCGGAACCGGGTTGCTGACCGTGGCCGACTGATGGCTGGAGATGGGGCTGGCGGTCGAGGAAGAGACTGAAGCGGCAGCGGCGCCCGCGAAGACGATAGACAAGGCAATGATGCGGATCGTGAGTTTCATCGTTGGTAACCTCTTCTGAATTTCTGTTGACCAGAGACACGTCTCCAATCACTTCAAGACTGGAATATACATGAAATTAAGTCGAAATCTTTCAGCCATATAAGAAAGTAATAGCAGATGACATTACTATCGTCACATGCGGGATTGGACTTTTGTACTAATTTTGCACTAAAAGGCCCGTTTTAACGCCCCACGCCGTGCGTGCTCCAGACCCTCCGCGCATGGTAAAATCAACCTAGGCATTTTCGCGCAAAACCCACACCTTGCAAGCGGTTAGAGCGGAATCGGAACGATCGTAGAACCTGCTGAGCTTGAGCTTGGAGGGTTCTTCCTGGAGAAGCTTCTCGTGGAAAGCGGCGCCTTGCAGCACTGGTTTTCCCGTGTAACTAATCTGGTTCTGGTCATTTTCCGATTCCTGGCCCGGACCCGAGTCAAGGCAACCGCACCCGGTGTGGAGCTCAAAGCGAAAGCCCTGCGATCGGAATCCTATGGCGATTGAAGTACCTGACGAGTTTCCCCTCCCCGGCGATAACGGCGACAACGGCAGCTATACCGGCGAAAATATCAAGATCCTCGAAGGCCTGGAGGCAGTGCGCCTTCGCCCCGCCATGTACATCGGCTCAACCGGCGAAATGGGGCTGCATCACCTGGTCTATGAGGTGGTCGACAACTCGGTGGACGAGGCCTTGGCCGGCTATTGCAAAAAGATAGACGTCACCATCCACGTTGACAACTCGGTCACCGTGGTCGACGACGGCCGCGGCATCCCGGTCGACATGATGGACTTGGCAAACGGCGAGAAAATGTCTGCCGTGCAGGTGGTGCTCACCAAGCTCCACGCGGGCGGCAAGTTCGACGCCTCTACCTATAAGGTTTCCGGCGGCCTCCACGGCGTCGGCGTAAGCTGCGTCAACGCCCTCTCGCAGGAGTTCAACGTTGAGATCTGGCGCGACGGTCACACCTGGGAGATGGATTTCAGTTGCGGCGCACCCACCAGCGAGCTGCGCCAGGCAGGCACCAGCAAGAGACGCGGGACAAAGGTCCACTTCCTGCCCGACAAGAGCATCTTTGCCGCCACTGAGTTCAACTACGACACGCTCGCCCAGCGGTTGCGCGAGATGGCCTTCCTGAACAAGGGCCTGGAGATCACGCTCACCGACGAGCGCACCGCCGACCCCAAGACCGGCGACGCCCGCCGGACTGAGTTTAAATACGCCGGCGGCATCGCCGAGTTTGTGAAGCATCTCAACCGCGGCAAGCAAGTGTTGCATGAAAAGCCGATCGTGATGGAGGCTCCGCGCGACGGCGTCGAGATCGAGATCGCCCTCCAGTACAACGACAGCTACTCCGAGACTGTGTTCAGCTTTGCCAACAACATCAACACGGTGGACGGAGGGTCGCACCTCTCCGGCTTCCGGACTTCTCTTACTCGAACGATCAACGCCATTGGTCAGCAGCTCGGGCTTTTCAAAGACATGAAAGAGAACCTGAGCGGCGACGACGTGCGCGAGGGCCTGGTGGCCGTGGTCAGCGTCAAGCTGTCGCAGCCGCAGTTCGAGGGCCAGACCAAGGGCAAGCTCAACTCTGACATCGCCGGCACTGTGCAGGCCTTCGTCAACGAGCGGCTGGGCATGTTCCTCGAGCAGAATCCGCCCATCGCCAAGCGCATCATCAACAAGGCCATCGAGGCATCCCGCGCCCGCGAGGCCGCCCGCAAAGCGCGCGACCTGACCCGCCGCAAGGGCGCGTTGGACGGCGGCGGGCTGCCTGGCAAGCTCGCTGACTGTAGCG
>Ga0255349_1000806_pt1 | contig 13254 bp, 10 predicted proteins | sample CBST25v15metaG_FD_189947 | JGI IMG/M metagenome (GOLD analysis project Ga0255349, IMG submission 189947) | Peat soil microbial communities from Stordalen Mire, Sweden - C.B.S.T-25.v15 | ecosystem: Environmental > Terrestrial > Soil > Wetlands > Peat | place: Sweden: Norrbotten County, Stordalen...
CGTAGAGAGTAAACCGGCCGGCAGTAGCGTACCCGCTGGCACCGGTATAGTTGTTGATTCCGTTCTCATAAGGGCGGCCGTAGTCGTTGATGATGGTTGAGCCGAGATGAAAGCTATCGCGGAGAGGGGGTCCACTGATGCCGCGAGCCACCGAGTAGACCGATTCGATATGGGATTTTCCCTGATCCGTCAGGCACTGGCTTGCATCGTCGTAATGCAAAAAATGGATCAACGCGGTATAGATGTCTTGCGCCTCGCCCGCGGTTGAATCACCATAAGTATTTGCATCTTCTATTTGGGCGTCGATGTCTTCAAGCATGTGGCTCAAACTGGCGCGCGTCCAGGGGCGCATGCCCAGATAAGCATGATCGATATAGCCCATCGAATAGAGCCGAATCACGGCTGGATAGACCCAGCTATCGACCGGGATATATGGTGACCCCTGTTTAGAAGGCTCGCACACTGCCGCCGAGCCGCCGGGATTAAGCACCGACTGTCCGGTGCCCAGACGCCCACTAGGTTGCTCAGCCGTCATTGCAGTGGCTGTCATCAGGACAACTCCGGCCAAGACGGTTGCGCGTCGGATAACAGAAGCTATGACCACGTGTCTGTGCATACCTATATCCTCACTCTATCTTTGGATTCTTTCGATAAAATCGCTTAGCCAAAGCGTCTGTTGGCGGCAAAGAGTTTCTAATAAACTCTTTGCCGCCAAATGCCGATCATCCATCTACAACCAAGACACTAAGCTTCCTTGAATTCCGCTGCGGGATCATGACCTTTGTTCTTAGCAATCATTGACGCGTTGACGTGGGTGACTACTGAAACAGATGCTCCTCGGGCTCCTGTTCCGAACGCTTCGTTGTTGAGCAGGCCTTCCATGACCGAAGTGTCCCAGCGGCGCAAAGCGGTGTTGACAATGAGCTCGAGATCAGAAAGAAAAGTGGCGCGGGCCATGTAATCTGCATCCAACTGGCGTTTCGCGGGAAGAACGACCGCGTGATAGTAGGATTCCAAATGATGTTCAGGCACACGTTCGAGAACTACTTCCTCGCGAGCGAAGGCCAAGGTAGCCGCACCCGTGATTCCGGGACGGCATGGGAGATTATTACTCACATGTTCCGGCAACTTGGGGCGGGGGCCTACCAAGCTCATATCCCCCAAAAGCACATTGAACACCTGGGGCAACTCATCAAGCTTCCAGCGGCGCAGCAAGGGACCTATCGGAGTGAACATTTGGTTACCGGCCGTCGTGACCGCATGATGCGCTTTGTCCGCGACGTGAATCATGGTTCGGAACTTCAGAATGGTAAAGATATGGCCGTTACGGCCTACGCGCTTCTGCAAGAAGAGAACAGGACCAGAAGATGTCAGCCGCACCGCCAAGGCGATCACCAGCAGGACCGGAACCAGCAAAGGCAACACCGGCAAAACGCAGGCGCAATCGAAGATACGCTTGGCGCCCGACCGCGACCAGCGACTCAACGGCTTTCCGCACAGAAGGTTCGTGAATCGAACTGTAGGAACAAGGCTGTAAGCCGTCTCCAGTCCGTCGATCTCATCGGCATTGCCACGGGCGTGGTGCTGCGAGGAGCAACCCATGGCCTCGTCTTCAAAAGTTTCAGTGATAACAGAATTTGCGCTCAACGGGGTCTCCGAAAGGCAAAATCATCAATTCCGTTGAATATCAGCGGAATGAAAAGGGCGCTTAGACGATTGTGTGGCAATCGATCTGATCGATTGGCTCGCTTCCTCACCTTTGCCATCTGTGAGAAGCAATCACCATTCTTCGCCGCCTAATGCACAAGGGCAAAATCTGATAGATCTGAGGGGAAACCATCCATACTGTTGCGAGAAATATAACATAATCGGCTCGACGGACCAGAATAATTTCCGTTAAAGGGCCATTTTCGTTCCCGGCATGTGGAATAAGGGTAATGCCTGGATTTTATATAAAGATCAACAATGGCGCCGTCGCAAGCGCTTGGCGAATGCTGGAATAAGAAGAGCAGTGGGACTGTCGAAATCGTCCAGCCCTGCACTGGAACTCGATGCACTACGCAACGTCTCTTGCGCCGCGGGCGAAAAGCGCGGCTGGATATCTTTTTCTGTCCTCTCTGTTTTGAAATCTGGAGAAGAAATGTGACCGCGGTAACAATTTGTTAACGAATCAGATAATAATGCTCGAGTACACTCGATTCAAGGCTTTTTGTCTGCCGTCGGTGATCGAAGCGGCAGGCAAGAAGTCGGACAGGTCGAGTCGCTCTGCCCGGGAAACCGTATTTCCAAGGAGGCCAATCCGGCGCGCGCCCAAAGCGCATTCGTTGAAGCCTGGCGCAAGCCTTCCAGCGGGCGGCGCGGAAAAGCTGAACTAGCGTACTAGCAGGTGAGTTCGGCAGATACGTGGCTCGCCGAGCTTAACGTTGGACGAAACCGGCTCCCACCCCAGCGACGAAGTCCTGTCGCTAGGGGCCCCGGCTGGAAAGCGGGTGTGCGGCAGTGGTGGATGTGGGCCTTCAGCAGTGAGCGGGTTACAGTGTACGCCATTCAGCCGGAGCGCGGCTTCGAGCAGGCAGCGGCCATTCTGGGTGCGGACTTCGACAGATTTCTGGCGCGTGACAGATGGCGACTCTACCAGAGCTTACCCAACCGGCGCACCAATCCTGCGTGGTCCGCTTGCTCCGCCGGTGCCGGGAGATGATCACTGTGGCGCGCCCGCGGGAAGCGCAGTTGCCGCGCGCGGTCAAGCAGATCTGCAAGCCAGCTTGAAGCTGCGCGACCTCCGCGATGACGGCCTGATCAGCGGGCAAGGGCTGGCCATTGCTCGCTGAAAACTGGAGGCGCGCCTGGACCGTGTTCTGAGCCGCAAATACCGTTCGTCGGCCAATCGCCGTCTAGCGCCCATTTAGAGCGCTAGCGGCAAGCCATCTTCACTTTTCTTTCCTGCCCTGTACTTGAGGCGACCAACTACCGCGCCGAACAAGCCATTCGTCCCATGGTGGTCACACGCAGGGTCTCGGGCAGCAATCGCACCGCGCGGGGGCGCATACGCAGAGCGTGCTGGTCAGCATCCTACAGACTTCCCGTCAGCAACTTAGGCCTGCGATCGCATTCCTGGAACAACTGCTCCATCTGCCCAAGCCCAACGTCCGGGACTTGATTCCTGACACTACTCGCCAAACAAATACGACAGTTTATTGCCCGTGCTAGACTTTCGTCATATGAGTTCTTTAGTATTCCAACGAGGCATCGGACGTTCCGGTAGCGTCTCCGTCCGCGATATTCCCACATTGCGGGGCCGCAAGATTCGGCAGATGGGGCTTCTTATCCTGATGTCCTCACTTGCGACAGCGTTATGGGCACAATTGCCAACCCAAAGCGGCGATTCGGAGGGGGTGCAGAGTCCGAGTGCTTTGGATTGCTCCGACCCTCTGCTGGCAAGTACATCGGAGTGCTCCGGTCAGGCTCAGCAAGAAACCACTCCGCTCCTGACTCCGCAAACCCGCTCCACGCTGCCGGGGGAATATAGCGCTCAGTCAGGGAGTCCGAACGGCAATTATTCAGATGTGGAGCGATTGTCGCGGCAGGCTACCGCGCGGAATCAGGCGCAGCAAGCGCTGCTTCCGCCCGAGCCGCTGACCGAGTTCCAAAAGTTCGTTGCCTCGACTACGGGCCAGATTCTACCTATATACGGAGCGAGCCTCTTCCGCCACGTGCCCTCCACCTTTGCACCCCTGGACATGACTCCCGTACCATCCGATTTTGTTATTGGGCCCGGCGACGAGCTGCGTATCCGCGCCTGGGGACAGGTGAATTTCCAGGCCAATGTGCGCGTTGACCGTTCGGGCGAGATATTTCTTCCTCAAATTGGACCGGTGCATGTCGCAGGTATGCCTTTTTCGGCGCTCGACGCGCATTTGCGCAGTGCGATTGGGCGTGTCTACCGCAACTTCGATCTTACTGTGGATATAGGGCAGATTCGCGCAATCCAGGTGTATGTGTCCGGAGAGGCTCGGCGTCCCGGCGTCTATACTGTGAGCTCACTGAGCACGCTAGTCGACGCGCTCTTCGCCAGCGGCGGACCATCGGTAGAAGGCTCAATGCGGCACATCGAGCTGCGCCGCGGCAGTGAGCTCGTAACCGACTTCGATCTTTATGACCTGCTCATTCACGGTGACAAGTCGAAGGACGTGAAGCTCCTTCCCGGTGACGTCATCTTTATTCCCCCTGTCGGTCCGCAGGCCGCGGTTACTGGCAGCGTGCGCAATCCTGCAATCTACGAGTTGCGCGCCAATGAATCGCTGTCTGACCTCCTCGCCGATGCTGGAGGCGTTTCCGCGGTTGCTGCGGAAGCGCGCGTCTCGATCGAGCGCATTGAGGATCATCGCGACCGTCGCGCCATGGAAGTAGCCTACGATGCGAGCGGAATGGCCACTCCTCTCGCTGACGGCGACTTGGTGAGTGTTTATTCCATTGTGCCCCTGTATCGGAAATCGGTCATTCTGCGCGGTAACACAGCGAACCCAGGCCGCTTTGCCTGGCACACTGGCATGCGCATTAGCGATCTGATTCCGGACAAGGACTCGCTCATTACAAGAAATTACTGGTGGAAGCGGGCACAGCTCGGACTACCCGCTCCGGAGTTTGAGCCGGCGCAGGGCTTTGCCCGTATGCGCCAGCCGGCGGAAGACCACCCCATCACAATCGAACCTTCCCCTCAGCAGGGCGTGAACTCATCGAGCCAGTTCGGACTGCGACAGGACCAATCTGGGTACCCGCAGGACCAATCTGGGTACCCGCAGGACCAATCTGGGTACCCGCAGAACCAGTCTGGGTACCCACAGAACCAGTCTGGGTACCCGCAGAATCAGTCTGGGGACTCACAGAACCAGCCTGGGTACTCACAGAACCAGAATCTGAGCGCGCAACAACGAGCGGGTAGCGCTTCCTTGGCAGCTGCGCAGACTTCTTCCACTACTCGATACTTGCCGCCGGCGCAGCGAACCGAGATTCGGTTGCTTGCTCCGGAGATCGATTGGAATTATGCTGTCATCGAGCGGATGGACCCGGACACACTAAAGACCACCCTGATCCCGTTTGACTTGGGCAAAGTCGTGCTGCAACATGACGCCTCCCAGGACCTTGAACTGCAGCCCGGAGACGTAGTCTCCATTTTCTCGGATGCCGATATCCGGGTACCTATCGCACAGCAGACCAAAATGGTCACGTTAGACGGCGAATTTGTGCATGCAGGCGTGTACACGGTCCAGCCCGGCGAAACTTTGCAACATCTGGTCGAGCGCGCTGGGGGGCTCACCCCCAATGAGTATCTCTACGGCTCAGAATTTACCCGCGAGTCGACCCGTGTTGTGCAGCAGGCCAGAATCGATGAATACGTGCAAAGCGTGGGTATGGGAATCCAGCGCTCCAACTTGGCAATGGCCGCGTCTTCGGCGAGTTCGGCCCAGGATCTGGCCAGCGGCGCCGCGGCCCAGAGCAGCGAACGAGATATTCTTGCAAGCCTGCGGCTAATTCGTGCCACCGGTCGTATTGTACTGAGATTTGCGCCCGACAGCAGCGGCACCAACAGTATCCCCGACGTCAGGCTGGAGGATGGAGACCGCTTTGTCGTCCCGCCCGTTCCGGCTACTGTCAACGTGGTCGGTTCGGTGTACGATCAGAATTCCTTCCTCTATGCGCGGGCGAGAAGGGCAGGGACGTACCTGCAACTGGCCGGTGGGCCTAATAGGGATGCCGACTGGAAGCATGAATTCATCATCCGCGCCGACGGCGAGGTGGTGAGTCGTGACAGGAGCAAGACGATCTGGGAGGGCGGGAAATTCAGCGACCTGCGTATGTATCCCGGCGACACGATTGTGGTCCCGGAGAAGACCTTCAAGCCGTCCGCGCTGCGCGGTGTGCTCGACTGGTCGCAGATGTTCTCACAATTCGCACTGGGTGCCGCTGCGCTAACCGTAATTCAATAACGGGTGCTGGAGCGTCCTCCTTGTAGAATGCAGACAGGAGTTTGCTCCAGTCCTCAAACCCAGCAGGAACCGATGGCCACAGAAATTCCGCTTACCGAACTGAATGAGCGCGCCGATTCTCCTTCCACACCGGAACCAGCCGTGCATGGCGCAAAGGAGAGCGACGAAATTTCTCTGCTCGATCTTCTCATCGTCCTTGCCGAGCGGAAGCGCGTCATCCTCACGGTCACTGCGGTCTTCGCTATCCTCGCGGTCGTTATTTCACTGCTTCTGCCGAAGCGCTACACCGCAACCGTTACGCTTTTGCCTCCGCAGCAGAACTCTTCGATGGGCGCCATGCTGGCCTCGCAACTGGGCAGCATGGGAGGCATGGCCGCACTGGCGGGTGGCAGTCTCGGCCTCAAGAACCCCAACGACATGTACGTCGCTATGCTGAAGAGCCGTACTGTGGAGGATGCCATGGTGCAGCATTTCGGCCTGATGCAGGAGTACCACGCGAAGTATCCCTCCGATGCATGCAAGACCTTTGAGAAACGTGCGACCGTAGATGGAAGCGGCAAGGATGGCCTGATCCACATCTCCGTTGAGGATCACGATCCGCGCCGCGCCGCCGACCTTGCCAATGGCTATGTCGACCAGTTCCGCATCCAGTCTCAGCATCTGGCCATCACGGAAGCCTCGCAGCGCAGGCTGTTCTTCGAGCAGCAGCTCGAACAGGCAAAGGACAACCTGGCCAACGCCGAAGAGGCCATGAAGCAGACCGAACAAAAGACGGGCGTGATTCAGCTCGATAGTCAGGCGCGCGCACTGATCGAATCGGCCGAATCACTACGCGCGCAGGTCGCTGCAAAAGAAGTGCAAATTCAGGGGATGCGGACGTATGCAACTGGCGAGAATTCCCAGGTGGTGCAAGCGCAGCAGGAACTGGAGAGCATGCGCGCGCAGTTGGCAAAGTTGGGAGGCTCTGAGGATAGCGCCACCGGAGGACTCATCGTCCCTAAAGGCCAGGTCCCTGAGGCAAGTCTCGAATACATCCGTAAACTGCGCGACGTCAAGTACAACGAGACGATTTTCGATATTCTGGCGCGGCAGTTTGAGGTCGCCAAGCTCGACGAGGCGAAGGAGGGTGCGCTCATTCAGGTCGTCGACCCCGCCATTCCTCCCGACCGGCGATCCTTTCCGAAACGCGGCCTCATCGTCATCGGAGCCACCGCAGTTGGGCTCCTGATCGGAATTGTCGTGGCTCTGCTTCAGGCTGGCATCGAACACATGAAAAGCGATTCAGAGAGGGGCAAAAGACTCTCTCTCTTGCGCAGTGCCCTCTCTTTCAGTCGGCCCAAAAATCTAGAGCGGAAAGTGACGCCGTGAGAGAAAGCCTCGTTACCGCTCAGACTCGAAATCGTTTCGGTGATTGTAAATGCAGCGCAACAAAATGAATTACCTGGTTCACAAGCAGTCCGGACACTTGTCTTGCGCATGGAATCTAATCAAATGGAGATCCCCCGGCTTTGCCTGGGTGGCAGTAGCAGTTTGACATTTGCGGGAGTCCATCCAAGAAACTCCGAGAGGTGAGCCGCTAAGCACACTTCAAGGAGAATCCCGGATGGATGAGTATGAGAGATTAAGCCACTCAAAGTGGGAGTGCAAGTACCACGTTGTTTTTATCCCGAGGTGTCGGCGCAAGGTTCTGTACGGGACTCTGCGCAGGCATTTGGGAGAGGTATTCCGAAAACTGGCCGAGCAGAAAAAGTGCCAGATCGAGGAAGGGCATCTTCTGGCCGACCATCTACACATGATGATCTCGATACCGCCGAAGTATTCCGTGTCGTCGGTGGTGGGGTTCATCAAGGGCAAGAGCGCGGTACACCTGGCGCGGGTGTATGGGGGGGGAGTAAAAGCAGAATTATGCTGGGCAGAGCTTCTGGGCACGGGGATATTTCGTATCAACGGTCGGTCGCGATGAGGCCACGATTCGGGATTACATCCGCAACCAGGAGCAGGAAGACAAACGGCTGGATCAACTGAACATGTGGCGATGACCTGCCACCGATAAGGTGGCTCAAATCAATCGGGGCTCCCTTTTGTGAGCCGCTCAAACCGCTTTGAGCGGCTCACAAAAGGGAGCCCCCCGGCTCTGCTGGGGTGGTAGGAAAAGTTTGACAGTTCCGGGAATGTACTCTCACCCAGTGGGCTGTGCTCTGCCTCCGGCTCTGCCGGAGGATACTTACGTACGCCGTGCATGAATGACAGCTTGGAGGTGAAAGTCCTCTACCCAACCTGATGAAGGAGAAGTGATAGCGAAGCGCAAGGGCGTCGTCGCGAGGCGGGGTCTGAAAGAAGCGCGGAGCAAAGACGCGAGCCGATGGACAAGAACCGGATATGAGGCATGCGGCGCCGGACGAGCTGGCCAATGACAGCGAAGTCCACATCCATCAAAGGCGCTGGTTGTAAATTTGGCGGTTGCTCATTGAAGGCGGTTGAACTTACCTCAGGAGGTCTGTCGCATGTTTTGGAACTGGGACTGAGGGCGGAGTAATCCTCCCTGACCGGGCAACGGAAGTCAGCAGCGGGCATAGTGGTTCATGGCGTCGGCGAGGCTATTGAGGCACTCCAGACCGAAAGGTGGAGTCTACAGATAGGCCAAGCCGGGAACGGTGGACGAAGGCCCAAACGGTAGGAAGAGGCAAGTAGGCGGCGCGACTCGATGAGCGATAAGCGGCAGAAACCCCGGCTTCGGCTGGCCTTTGGCGAGGAGTGCAGGAGTGAAGCTCCGATGGCTCCTGGCGAAGGGACAGAAACGCCCATGGCGAAGCGCATGAACGAAAGCCCAGCGATGCATATTGCGTTTCCGGTTTCCTACTTCGACTCGCTTGGTCTTCCGAGGTTGTTTGTTGGGAAGCAGTTCAATCCACCGAACCGCCGTATGCGGACCCGCATGTACAGTGGTATGGGAGGGGAGGAGAGGCGACTCTGCCCCTATCCCGATTTCTGATGTCGAATTTAAGCAATGTCAGTAATTCAAAACATTCATGCGAATGCTTGAAGATAGTGGATAAATATTTTCCCAGGGGACTTACCATTGATACCGGAGAAGGCCAGATTGTCGAATAGCGTAGTTAAAGCGATCAATACTCTTTGGAAGGGAGATTCTCTTCGCGCACGTTTCGCCAGAGGAGCAGTGTGGGCGTTCATCGGCACCGCTATATCGCAAGGACTCACACTTATCTCATCTATAGTCACGGCCCGCTTCCTCGGGAACACGGGATTCGGCGAGCTGGGAATAATTAACAGTACTGTAGGAATGTTTGGCACCTTTGCGGGATTCGGTCTTGGGTTGACCACAACCAAATATGTGGCTGAGTTGCGGGCTGAAGAACCTGACCGAACGGGCCGAATTATAGGGCTTGCCACTCTTGTTGCCACGATCTCAGGCGGGTTAATGTCATTGGGGCTGTTCATATTCGCTCCTTTGCTGGCGGCACACACTCTTGCCGCCCCACCCCTCGCTACAGAGTTGCGAATCGGGTCCCTTCTGCTTTTGTTTAACGCCTTGAACGGCGTTCAGACAGGCACGCTTTCTGGCTTCGAAGATTTCAAGGCCATTGCTCAGTCAAACTTAGTGCGCGGGGTTCTTTCCTTTCCAACGATGATCGTAGGAGTATTTCTCTGGCGCCTCCCCGGCGCTGTATGGGGTTTGGTTCTGTCCAGTGCGATTGGGTGGCTCATAAACCACGCAATTCTACTGAACAAGAGTCGAAATGCTCGTATACGCGTAACCTACACTTCTGTTTGGCGTGAAGGGCGAGTTTTGTGGCACTTTACTCTCCCCGCCTTTGTGGCCAACGCGTCCGTCGGTCCGATAACTTGGCTGACTAACACACTACTGATCAACCGACCAAACGGCTACGCGGAATTGGGAGTATTCAATGCCGCATACCAGTGGCGCACAGCTATGCTGTTTCTTCCAAGCTTGATTGGTCAGGTGGTTCTTCCCATGCTATCGTCTCTCCAGGGTGAAAAGGGACGTCAGTCAGCTCGCAACATCTTGCTCGGCGCGGTTGTTCTGAATGGTACGATCGTTCTTCTCGCTCTGCTGCCGATCTTATTTCTTGGCAATCGCATCATGGCGCTGTATGGCCCCAGCTTTGCATCTCGTGGTGCGGTCTTATGGATTACTGGCGTTACTGCGGGTTTATATGCTGTTGAAACTCCGGTTGGGGACGTCATAGCCGCTTCTGGACGCATGTGGCTTGGGGCCCTGATGAACGTGGGTTGGGCGTGTACCCTGTTCGGTTCGGCATGGTTCTTTTTGCAGTATGAAAGGGGAGCGGATGGTTTAGCTAGCGCCTATCTGGCGGCCTATCTCGTGCATGCTATCTGGACATTCTGGTTTGCAAACAGGGTGCTCGGCGGCTTTAGAAATGTCCGCGATTGCAATTCAGATGTAACAGAACATTCGTAGTATTTGTTTAGCGTCTTGATTCCGCCTCAAGAGAGGTACTTGCTGCGGTTTTGCGAATCAGCAAGTTGGGTGTTCTCGTTTCAGTCGGTGCTGCCATCTGTTAGACGACCTTTTCCCATCCGCAGGATGAAAGATGGGCCAGCCCAATGGCGCAGTCACCGGAACTCGGCGCTTGTTTTCGCTTCCAATTTCATTGTCTGAACTATGCCGCCGGCAGCATCAACGTAAGCGTCTACGGCGGGCCGTATTGACGCGGATAGGTGATGGCTGCGATTGTGGGAGGTCGTGTCCACAGAATTTGAAGTGGACACGACCTGTGTGAAAGATGGCTCTCTATGTTGAGGATGGATTGTTGATTTCGTCTGTATAGATTTCTTCGTGGAGGGCTCTGCCAACAGCCAGGTCGAGCCTTTCGAGGAGTTGGGGCAGAGATTCGCCTTTGTGCCGAACCACCATGGCCAGGCTCTGATGAGCATCGTTTGCAATGGCGACACAGCCCATCGGCCGAATGACGCCGACGGTGATCTGGCCATGCCGAATCAGCTCAGCGATGTTGGACAGAGGCGAGGAGCCGGCAGCGGCCTTCTCTACGCTGCGAGGTCGAGATTCTTTGACAAGTTTATTGCGACGTTCCACGGCAGTAACTCCTCGATATGTTTGATGGGATGATCCGCGATGCGTTCCAGCACATGGCGCAGGTATGCTTCCGGATCCACGCCGTTCAACTTGGCCGATGCGACGAGTGAATAGATTGCGGCAGCGCGTTCGCCGCCCGCATCGGAACCCGCAAAGAGATAATTCCGGCGGCCAACAGCAATGGCCCGCAAGGCTCTCTCGGCGGCGTTGTTGTCGATCTCGATGCGCCCATCCTCGCAGTAACGTTCGAGAGCTTTCCAAAGCGCAAGCGCATAGCGGATTGCGCCCGCAGTGACCGACTTGGGCGAGAGTTTCGCCAAAGACTCTTCAAGCCAGGCGCGCATTGCATCCAGCAGTGGCCGTGCTTTTTCGCTGCGCACTTTTTGCCGCACTTCCGGAGGCCGTCCGCGAATCTCTTTTTCGATCGCATACAACGCAGCGATGCGTTCCACCGCTTCGATGGCAATCGGCGACTGATGCGCCTCGACCAGGTCATAGAACTTGCGGCGGATATGGGCCATGCAAGGAGCCTCTTGGATGGTCCCGTCCTTATAGAGCTTGTCAAAACCGGCGAAGGCGTCGGCTTGCAGGATGCCTTGAAACTTGGCCAGATGCTGTTGCGGATGTTCGCCTCTGCGGTTGGGCGAGTATGCGAACCAGGCCGCCGGTGCATCCAGCGATCCCGCAGGGCGATTATCGCGAACGTACGTCCAGAGGCGCCCCGTCTTGGTCTTGCCGTTGCCGGGAGCAAGCACCGGCACGGGCGTATCGTCTCCATGCAGTTTTTCGGCGGCCATCACATAACGCCGCAATGCTTCTATCAGCGGAGCCAGTAACTTGCTGCTATCGCCTACCCACTTGGCCAGCGTGGAGCGCTCCAGATCAACGCCCTCTCGCGCATAGATGTCGGACTGTCTGAACAAAGGCAAATGATCACAAAACTTCGCCGTGAGCACATGGGCCAGCAGTCCGGGTCCGGCAAGGCCGCGCTCTACAGGGCGGCTCGGCGCGGGGGCTTGCAGGATCGTGCGCATTTGCTGCAGCACATCCTGGGGCGTACGTGGCGGATCACCACAAAGCTGGCCGGTATGTACTCCAGCACTTCGGAGGCATCTTCGCCAAGCCTCTTCAATGTGCCGCCGCAATCCGGGCAGTTATCGGCAGCGGGCATGTGCGTTTGCACTTTGCGCGGCAGATGCTCCGGAAGTGGACGCCGCCTTCTGTCCGGTGCTTTTACCTTGGATGGTGCGGTCGTGGCAGGCAGTTCACTATCGCTCGGCGCAGTTACTTCGGCGCGGCTGGCTTCCAACTCTTCGAGCTTCAATTCCAACTGCTCGATCTGTCGCGTGACCTTCTCCGAGCGACGTCCAAACTGCATGCGCCGCAGCTTGGCAACCAGCAGCTTCAGATGCTCGATCTCGTTGTCGTTGGAAAGGATTTGCAGTTGCTGCGCGACGATGATCGCCCTCAAAGCATCTGGCTGTAGTGTATCCAGATCGGGCGTAGTGGCGGAGGCGGCAACCATGAACATAGTATGCCATAACTCATAACTCATGCGACCAACGAATCTAACTATCTTGCATCTTTTGGTGGCTTGTCCTCACACTTCCATCAGCGGAGCGGATGTGCGCACCGGCCTTCTCCAATCGATGCCCTCGCACAACATCGAGAGCTGCGCGCGGGTCAACGAAATGCTTCCACTGTCCGCCTTCGGCCACACGAATCGGCCGCTGTCCAAACGCTTGTGGAAGATGCATAAACCATCCCCGTCATGCCAAAGCAATTTAATAACGTCACCTCTGCGGCCGCGAAACACAAAGACGTGGCCGCTCGAGGGGCTCTGCTGAAGCGTGGTCTGCACCATGGCGCTCAGTCCGGTGAAGCCGCGCCGCATGTCCGTCACTCCTGCTGCAATCCAGATCTGCGTGTTGGCCGGAATCATCCTCGCAGGCTCTCCAACACGGCGCGGATCACGGCTGGATCGGCACCGCCAACCACGCTGACAAATGCACGGCCGGGAAACTCGATATGGACCGCTGCCGCTGAGGACGCCACAGGAGATGCCGCCTCATCTTCCTCTTCCGGTGCAGGCTCGTCGTGGACCACCACCGGCAACAGACGCAGGTCGTTGCTTGCCGCCGCGCCGGGTGCCTGCTCTAACAGTCCAGC
>Ga0255349_1000814_pt1 | contig 13153 bp, 13 predicted proteins | sample CBST25v15metaG_FD_189947 | JGI IMG/M metagenome (GOLD analysis project Ga0255349, IMG submission 189947) | Peat soil microbial communities from Stordalen Mire, Sweden - C.B.S.T-25.v15 | ecosystem: Environmental > Terrestrial > Soil > Wetlands > Peat | place: Sweden: Norrbotten County, Stordalen...
AAATAAAGGCGTTAGTGCTTGACAAAGACATCATATATGTATTATTATAAAAGAGTAAGGTCAAGCAATTCAGGGAGATAGGAAAATGCAAAACGACAGATCAAAAGCTCTCATCGACTCCATCACCGACAGTATCAACACCCTCGCCACCATGACCGACGCAACCGCAAAATCGGACCTGTTCAAGACTTGGCTTCGCGCCGTCTCCCGGTTCCATCATTACTCGTTTAACAACCAATTGCTTGTCCTGCTACAACGCCCCCAGGCCGAGCGTGTCGCCGGTTTCCATACGTGGAAGTCTCTTGGCCGCAACGTCAAGAAGGGTGCGAAAGGGATTGCGATTCTTGCCCCGTGCGTCCGCAAGAAGACCGCCGAGGAAGCCGACAAGCAACGGAAAGGCGAGAGAGTCTCCGAGATGAGGCTGTGCGGATTCCGCGTTACCCACGTCTTCGACATCGCTGACACCGAAGGCAAGCCGCTTCCCGAACTTGACCACCGCGCCCAGGCTGGAGGCGAGTCTCTACTGCCCCGCCTTGAGTCCGCAGCCGCCGCGATGGGAATCGTGATCGAGTACCGCGAGGAGACAGGTTCCCCGAACGGCTGGAGCGAGGGCGGGAAAGTCGTAGTCAACGCGACCCTATCCACGGCCGCAAAATGCGGGACACTGGCCCATGAGCTGGCTCATGAGTATCTCCACTGGCAAAGCAATCGCAGGGACGACATGACCCGTGAGCAGCGCGAACTGGAGGCCGAGGCCACGTCCTTTGCCGTCCTTGCCCACTTCGGCGTTGAGCAACCCTCCGACCGCTATCTGGCCAGTTGGGACGCCACAGCCGAAAGCATTACCGCTTCCCTCCACACCATCCGCGACGCCGTTCACCACATCCTTGGCGCAATGGACTCGAAAGGCCAGGAACAGACCGAAGCCGAGATCGAAGAGATCGCGGCTTGACGCTTCACCGGCACGATGCACACCAGGCCAGCCGGGAGCCTTATCCCGGCACGGAGACCACAATGGCAATCGCCCACAAATTCGAGACCGCTGGACTCGGGATTGCTCCCTTCCGTTTGGTTCGCGTTGAGATGCGCTGGTTTTCTATCCCCGGCATTCCAGGCAGCAAGAAGCCCGGATCGTCTTGTATGTTTTGCGGCCACCCCATCGCGGAGTGCTGTTTTCTTCGTGACGCCAACGGAAAGGAATTCCACGTTGGCAACGAGTGCATCAAGAAAGCCGGTGACGCCGGATTATACGACACCGTCAAGAAGGAACTACGGCGCATGAAGAATCAGGCCGAGGCCGACGCGGCAGCAGCCACCTTCCGGGAAGGCCGCGACATTCTTGTCCGTGCCAACGTTCAAGCATCGCTCTCCACTCAGCCTCATCCCAATTCGTTTTTTGCCGCCAAGGGCAAGACGATGGCCGACTACTACGAATTCTTGTTGCACAATTCCCCGCGCGGCACAGTGGCCAACACCGTTGGCAAACTGCGCGAGTTCGCAGCGGAGTCGATCCAATGACCGCAATGCAATTCTCACTCTTCGATGCGCGGTCTGTAGCCCCCACTGTTGGCATGGAGCCGAGCGTGAACGCGCGGAATGCGAAACCGCAACTCGACACGTTGCGCAAACAGTTGGCGACGGCCCAGGCCGATCTTGAGGACGTGGACTACAACCTGAGCATCGTTGCGATGCACCAACGGGCATCGCGCGAGGGAAAGATCGATGCAAATTGGTGGGATGCGGCGATGCGCTTTGGAATATTGGACCCCGGCGAGGAGCCGGTCTACCGCCTTGGCTCTTATCCCGTGAAAGTAATGCGGTGGATACGGCACCTAATCTTTACGTTGAACGCGGAGCGCCGCGAGGTTCTAACGGCCATCGCCGACCTTGAACCAAAGGTAGCCGCTTTGTCGCAGATCACGGGCAATGCAATCCAGTGAGTACAGTCATGCAGATTCAACTCGACAGTCCGTATATCCAAGACGAGAACCCCGCCGCTTTGCTGGCCGGAGCAGAGATCGAGGCCGCTGGCCTTCATCGCTGCCTCAAGATCGTTCGCCTTTGGAGTCAATCCAGCGCCCTGCCTCAATCCCGCCATGACGAGATGGTCGAGGAGGAACAGAGGCTGGCCAACCTCTACGCGGCAACTCTCTTTGAAATCGGCTCCGTATTCGGCCTTCGTGCAGCCGACGAATTAAAGGTCCGCATCGAGGCCGCTTGCGTTCTCGAAGATTGGGAGTGCCCGCCCGCTGAACAAGGACTCCTGTTTCCCATTCCCAACGGCCCGGCAACGAAAGCCAGCCCCGCAACGGCGAGAAAGTGAGTGCCCATCATGGAAACCATCATCCGCGAAGTCAATCCGGCTCGGCTCGCTTGGGGAACCTTCAACCATGCGAAGAGCGATTACATGAACGAAGGCGATATTCCGGCCAGCTATAGCGGCGATTGCATCGCAATGGGCCAGCCCGTTCGCAAACCATTCCGCATGGACGGCGAGATGTGGGTCGCCATCGGACTGAGCAATGATAGTGCGCGCGCGTATCGCCTGTGCCCGATGCGTATCTTTAACGGCATCCCAACCAACTATCGCGAGAAGAGCGGCAGCGCCGAACGCGCAGAGGAAGCCCGTAACGATCCCAATGGCTTTTACGACCGCATGACCGTCAAGCACGGCGGACAGCAGTTCGTTCTCTGCGGTCCCGAAGTCCAGATTGTTCGCAGCCAGCACGAGGACGTTTCCGTGCCACAGGTTCAACTCGCCCTCTTTTAACCGGCACCCAGCCGCACTAACCCACGGAGACATCCATGCTAGGACACAGACTCAACCCTACGATTCACCGCTATGAAGAAGTGGAACTCATCGAAGTCCACTCCGAGTATCTGGAGTGCAGCTTCATGGTTGCCAAAGACGAATGGGAAACCGGCAAGAAACTGCTCAACATCTTCAGCCCCATCGACGGCAACGTGCTGGGATTCCCGCACTACCGCCTTCACCGTGACAACATCTCCGCCACCGGACCCAAGTTGCCCGACGGCACCACCGCCCAGCCCGGCATGGCCGAAGCCATCGAAATGCAGCGCCAGGCCGGACACGCGATCTACGCCGATCATCTATCCGCCATGCTCTACGGAAATGGCCTCAACCCCGCGCGTTCCTGAAACGCGCAACACGGAAAGGGACTTTATGCAAATCACAGTTTGGAGTGTGGCAGCGGACGACGACAACGGCACCTATGCCAGCGTCCATGAAACAGAACGCGCCGCGTACCGGCGCTTGATTCAGTTGACCGTCGATGCCGACAGCAAGGACGACGTGGCGAAGGCCGAGGCATTTATGGAGGCCGAGGACTTTGATGGGCTGGACGAATGGATTCACGAGGAAGTGATTGAGCCGCTGAATACCTACAGCGTGGACCAGCACAAGATTGATGTGCCGACCATCTCTTCGTCAGCAGACGACGGCAAGCACATCACGCGCCGCGAACTCGCCAGCGTCCTTCACGGCTTGCGCCTCATGCAAGAGCAATGGGAACCGAAGATGCACGGCTGCACTTCTATCGGCCTCCACCATCCACTGGAATTGAGCGAACCCAACTCCTGCGACCATTTCTGCGACGGGGAGGATTCGCCACTCGGACCCGGCGAGATCGACGAGCTTTGCGAAAGACTCAACATGGGGTTCTGCAACTAACCGGCTCTAAAAAAAAGGCGAGATAGCAAAGTTTTTGTCTACGAACACAGGCCAGCTACTCGCCCGAAGCCGGCTCGGACGATTCCTTTGCGCACCGCAGCGCGTGTTGCACGATTCGCTCCGTAGCGTCCTCTCCAATCAGCGCATTGACAAACATGCAAAATTGAATGGCTCTCAATGAGAGAGGTTCCACTACTTTCTTGAGGTCCGCTTCCGACAGAGTGTGAAGATCGACAATCGCACTCTCCGTGTCAAGATCACAAAAAGCCCACTTCAAAGCGGAAATCACTCGCCACACGTATCGCTCTTCCAGCGGCAGCGCGGCCAGTGCAGCCAGATGCGGTTCGGTATCCTGCCCAGCTATCTTTGCCTTCAAGATAGCGAGATACGGCTTCATCTTTTCAGAACGAACCAGTTCCTGGGCACCGTCTTCGGAATGAAGCTCGCTAATGGGGACTCTGCTGATCTTTCCATCCGTCATACTTCCTCCAGGTTGAAGATGCTCTGCCGTGGTCCGGCGACAACTGAGGCGGTTCGGGTACAATCCAAGGCTACTCCACACGACAGCTCGCATCTCCAGAGGGAAGAGCAGAGCGCCTCGACTATCTCATTTCCCAGGTGATGCTTGAACTTCTTCCTGCTCTTCCAATCGGATTACCGGGCCTGTCAGGCCAAAGTATTTGTGCTCATGGCAAGTCAGGATGATGATCTGGTGCCGCTTGGCTGCAAATGCCAGAGTCGCCAAGGCGTCGGCGAAGCGTCCATCGTCAGCATAGACTAAAGCATCGTCCAGGATGATCGGAGCATAAACCCCTTCATCGGCCAAAAGGTCGGCGAAGGCGATGCGCGTAATCACTGAAAGTTGCTCACGAGCGCCGACACTCAGACAATCGAAAGGCTCAGTAACTGTCCCTCGCTGGAGACCTTCGATCGTCATGTCTGTTCCGAGCCGGATCTGAGAACCAGGGAGAACTCGGTTCAAGTAGGGCTGGACTCGGCGAACTACTGGCTGGAGAAACTGAGTATTGGCCTCTTTCTCAACCTGCAGGATCATGTTGTACGCCACGCGGACCGCATTGGCCTCCTGTTCAAGAGCCGCCGAGCGAATGCGGGTTGCATTCAAATCGGACTCGATTGCCGCGCACTCTTCGCCCAATCCCTTCTGGCCAAGCACGTCAAGAGTGATACGAAGCTTGTTAATCGAGCGCTCTGCTTCGGCAATCTGTTCTTCCAGGGAAGTTAGAGCAGCCGAGGTGGTAGTGACCCGAAGTGCGATTCCCTCAGGATCTTCGGCCTTGTACAGGGCTTCCAGCCCTGTGTAAGCCTCTTCTGCGGAGTGCTCGTCAAGCTCAGCGCTGGCGGCTTCGCGGATGACCGCCTCATCTGCTTTAATGGCTCTGGCCGACGCGAGTGCCTCACGGCCTCGACCCAAGTCTTCGGTCGTGGTGCGCAGCTCAGTCTCTTTGGCAGTCTTCTGCGTGCGCGCACCATCTCGCTTCGTTCGGACATCGCCCACCTCTGCGTCGAGACGCTCTACCTCAGACCGGCAGTGCTTTTCCTGGCCTTCGGCGATTGCAACGGCAGCGGTAGCTGAATCGAGTACGGGCAATTCGATATCACCGAGTATTTGACGCAAGGTTTGGATCTGACCCTCTTGGGTGCTGGCTTCCTGGCGCAAGGCGTCCAATCCGTTTGGCACCAACGCTTGAACAACCAACTTGTGGGTATTGATTGCCGATTCAGCTTCTCGGCGATTCTGGTCAAGTTCAAGAAGCGACTGAACAGATTCAACTCCCAATTCCTTCAAGGCGGATGCCAGCTTGTCCTGCGCCGCCACATACTGCTGGCGACGGCTGTCCAGACCCTCGCCTCCCGGACTCACGTGGATTTGTCCAATTGCCTCAATCGAAATCGAGACGACATCCGTTGCCATCATCTCTCGTGTCGCCGGGACTGGGTCACCGTTCACAGTCAATTTTGATGGCTCCAGAACCGCGAAATCGATCCGAGTGGCGGCGGCCTTGAGGTTCGCCTCCGCCTGGAACAACATCTGCTCTAACTTCCGAAGGCGTTCAACATCTTTCGCAGTAACCCGGATGGCTGCAGCGATCTTTCTCGCCTCAGCTTCCTTGTCGGCTGCCGAAATGGCATCGGCAAGACGTTGGACAACCCCGGCATGAGAAGAGCTGGCCTTGACGAGTTCGAGTACCCGACTCATCTGGACCCGCTGGTCCGTTGCTGTCTTCGCGGCGCATCGTGCAGCATCAAGCTGTTCGATTAGGGCCTGAAGCTCAGCTTCGTGCTGCTCAAGATTCTTCTTGGCACCCCCATCAGCAATTTCGCTCTCGCTGAGTTTGTGCTCTAGTCGAGACACTTCATTTTCCAGGGCGAGGCGCTGCTGCCGGGCTCCTTGGGCATTCTTGAAGAGCGCTCGCTTGAGACGGAGATCATTGTCAGCCTGGGTCCGCTGTTGATCGACAACCTCCAAGTTGCGAGCCTCCATGAGGGCTTCCGACTTAGCCTTCTCGAATCGTTCCCTCATCGCCGGGTCTGTGAGCTTATCGCGCCTCGATATCGCAGTCTCAAGTGCGACCACCTCGTGATCCAGTTGCGAAAGCTCAGATCGTTTTTCCTTTAGAAGCGCCTCAAGGCCAGATGAATCCTTCTTCGCCGCGCTTAACTCTCCAGTTGGAACACCAGTCTTCGGTGTAAAGAACCGGCAATAAAGCTCGGCGAAACGGTTCTTAAGGCGACTACCGCTCTCACCCACCAGAATGTCGCCGACTTCCTTCCGCAGACTGGATTGCACCGTGGCCCTGACACCGGCATTTATACTCAATGCCTGAAACGTGGTGCCCTGCTCGACCCAGAAAAGGGGCCAAATCCCAAGCTCGTGAAACTTGGTGCCGCCTCTGGATGCCGCATGAAAGTTCAGCAATTCTTCCAACTTATGGTCGGCGTCGTGGTTAGAGAACCTCCTGCCGCCAGGGTCTGCAAGTTCTGCGGAGCCACTGGAGCCTCCGAACGTCTTCTGAAGCTGGTAGATGCCCTCATCAAGCTCAAAGTCCAGCTTCACCTGTGGCCGGACGGCACAACCATATGGCTGCATATCATCCAGAACCTTGCCGGTGACGTTATGCCGCTGGAACAAGGCGGCCTGCACTGCCGCCAACAGGGTTGATTTGCCAGTCTCATTCTCGCCTGTGATGATGTTCACGCCATCTTTGAGACCGGATACCATCACACGGCGGAGCTTGCAGAAGTCCCGAACTTCGATACTACGGATTCTCATTGCCGTCCCTCACGAAGCACCTGCTCAACATAGAGCCTTTGCAATGCTGCTCCAGCGAACGCTGAGTCCGGATTCGCCGCGTCTCCTTTGAGGCTTCGTAACCTCTCAACTACGATTGCCACAAAGCCTTGTCGGCCTAAATCATTAAGGTCCTCTTCTGTCGGGGATGGAACCAAGTCAATTGTCCGAGCCCGCAGAACCTGCACTGTGGCCTCAAAGTTGGCGATTTCTTCATCGATTGCGGCGCGCTCAGAAAGGCTCACCGCTCCCCGAACCTCCAGATGAACGACCGCCGACGCCAAAGGTTGCTTGACGGTCGAGAGATGCGCCCTCAGTTGTTCAACCGCTCCTGGGCTTTGGAGCTGGGCGCTCAGGCTGTACCACTGATAGTGACCGACCGAGACTCTTTCAACCTTCGGCGCAACCCCAGGACCACTGAGTTCGACAATAAGAACGGCACCGGAGTCCTGATCGAAGTCATCCTGCTCAGGAGTGCCCGCGTAGTATGTCCGTGGAGCCACTTCTTTGCAGCTATGCCAATCACCTAGCGCCAGGTAATCCAAACTCGCGTCATCAGCGCGCGTATCGGAGATCATGTTGTGCTGCTCCGCTGCTGGAGCGAGCCTATTCCGTAAGGAACCATGTGCGAGCCCGACTCTCACAGCCGTATCGCTTTTCGCTTGTTGACCAAAGCTCTCTGTCGGATCGGCAAACTGATGCTTCCTGGTCAACGGCGCCGGAAGAACAGCCAGCTTGCCGCCAGCCATCAGTATCGGTTCCGTGGAAAGCAGGACATGGACATGTTCTGGGCACCCGATTCTCTTGATCCGATCCCAGACGCTGGCTGGCCCCGCCGGATCGTGGTTGCCAGGCAATAGAATCCACGGAATATTTACCTGTCGCATGACGGCGAGAGCCTCGCGGAGCAGCAGGTCGCCCACTTCGTTGCGTTCAAACACATCGCCAGCAACCAAAATCGCATCCACTGTGCGATCAACGGCGAGTTGACCAATCCGCCGGACAACATCAATGCGGCCCTGACGAAGAAAGGCCAGCTTATCCGACGGAGCCCCAAGGTTCTCGAACTGCTTACCGAGTTGCCAGTCCGCCGTATGCAAGATTCTAACCATCAGTTCTCTCCTTTATCGATTCAGAAGCAGGCGCCCGAGACTGGCCTATCATCGTCGATTCCAAAAGCGGCAGCTGCATCCCCTGTCCCTCCATGTCCATCCCAGCAAGTTCACTATTCCTTCCTCCAACGTCCGATGACATCTGCAAAGGTTATATCTCGCCAGGGTTCCTTCCATTCTTGATGAACTCGAACGCTCTTCGAATGCGGCTCAGGATTAGGCAGCGGCATTTGTACCACCGCTGGAAGCAACACGGCGTCGCCAACGACCACGCATTCACCTGGTGCGAGGTTCGGTAAGATCTCTGTAATGCCGTTTGAGTTGTCAGGAAACAGTTTCTTGACATAATTTTGGTCAGCATGATTAGTTAGCCGTAGAGCAAGAAAGTTGTTGCATTGCGCAAAGATGGTCTCCGAAACCTCTGACGGTCTCTGACTCACGACCATGAGGCTGAGGCCATATTTTCTCCCCTCCTTGGCCACACGCTCCAGTGATTTTCTGGATGAGCGATAAGCTGCGTCGTCCCTCTGCGGAATATAGTTATGGGCTTCCTCGCAGACAATCATGACGGGCACATCATTAAGAACATCCTTCGCGTGGCGCATTTTGGAATAGTGGAAGCAAAAGTCGAATATTAAACGTGAGACAAGACTTACTGTGATACTCAGCACCTCAAACGGAATGCCGCTGAGGTCAACAATGGTTACGTTCGCCTTGTTCAGATAGCCAAGGAACTGCTTCATTATCTCCTCGAAATCGCCGGTCATAAAAGCGGTGCCGTCGGATTTCGATGAATGGAGCAGGAAGCGCAATCGCTTGTCTGCCAACTTCGTCTCCAATCGCGACACAAATCGGTTGAATTCACCGTTAAACGGACCGTTAGTTGCCTTGTCCGCTTTTGCTGTAGACGGAATGACGAATGAGTGGACCTTGTCAAAGTACACTTTCCGATCTGTGACGAATGTATTATCTGCCAATTTCGGCAAGTTCTCATTCTCAAGACGCCCGATGATCTCCCTATTCATATTCTCAATGTACCGATGCACCTCCTCGATAGAAAAGTAGACTGGCGTATCGTAAGTCATCTCCTTTATCGCCGGGTTGTGCCGTTCCTTGTTCAGAATGACAGCCAGCTTAAACTGGCTGACCTGATTATGTGAATTCTCTTCATTGCTCTCGATGAACATGCTTTCCAGTTCCTCTGAGTTCATTAGCCAATACGGGAGACTGAGAGTGTCTATGTCGAGCCTGTTCAAAGTGAATGATTCGTCTTTTGGAAGCGCAAATGCCGCACTGTACTCATCGTGAATGTCGAATATGACTATATGCGAATTATTTTGCTTTCCGAGGTTCTTGTTCTTTTTAACGGCAATGCCAACGACATCTTGAAGAATTCGCGCCACGGTGCATGACTTACCAGATCCTGTTGATCCCACGATGGCAACGTGTTTGCTAAAGAAGCGATCTCCGTGGACCTTCACTGCGATGCCTTTGTTGAGTGATAGTTGTCCGAGCGGAAACTGGTAATTGGCATCCTCTGCAAATAGCTTGTCGAGTGTGTCTTTGTCTGCCGCAAAGGCAGGCTCAGTTGGGACGGGTAAGAGCACGCTTGCTCGCTCAAATACCTTGCCCCCAACCAGAGTTCCAACGGCTTGGCACTCTATCTGAAACTGCCATACAGGACTGCCTTCCTTATCCTGTGTAATTACTCCTCGAACATTACGAATCGACGCCACTGTTTCGTCGTTGTTACCTTGCGCTATCCGGAGATAGCGACCTACTTGGAGGCTCCCCTTGTGCTCCTCGAATGTTTTCAAGTCGTCAACAACAACGACGATGGCTTCGGGCGAACAGGACAAAACCTGACCGATTCTATTCGTAGACATTGCTAACTCCCATGACGTATTTGACTTCCTTGAGTGATGTTGATGCGAGATGCTCGACATTCACGTCCACTGTATTGATGGAATCACAACCAGGTTCCCCTAACATGAAAAGGTCATCGCATTTGCGATTGTTAAGCACTGCGCCGTGGTCTTCCCAGCGAAGCATTCGAAGCGAGAATTCGCGTTTAACCGCGCCACCGGCCCCCTTGCTGGTAAATGGGTCTCGGAAGAACCTCGATTCCTCGAAGTGCTCGCCAATGTAACCGTCTGTTGAAATGATTCCCTTCGTGAATAGACGATACTGAACGCTTAAATAATCCTCTTGTGAAGTGCAAAGACATAGCACGGGCGTACTGATGTGCGCAGTCTTGAAGTGATATTTGTCGAGATAATCAGCTACAAAAAGAACGATTTCCTCTTCGTAGTCATTCAAGGTCTTGGCGTCAACCACAAAATATCGAAGACGAGAGTTTTTATCGAGCTGTGTTTTCATCTGTTTGCGTCTGGCATCAAGCAACTGTTTGCGAGTACGAAGTGCCATTGTCCAACGTGAGATGGCTGTCTTGCGAATGCTCTTCAGGGCCTCAAGGAATTGCCGCTTTGTAATTGCGCGTTCAGTCGGATCGTGCCTCACACTGAGTCCGGCAATCATATTCAGTGCATTGGGATACGCGAGAGTGTCTATATCCCCATCAGGAATACCGTTCATCCTGAGCGCGGTATTGACCTGAGTCACAAGATCGTCAAACGTCGCACCGAATTCCATAGAGAATCTTGCAAGGAACGCATCAAGGTTGACCGTGCCGCGCAATCTCGCAACGTGCGCCTCGAAGTCCTTGTTCTTAGAATCAAGCGCGGCCTGAAGCTCAACTTTTCCGACGTTTGGCTGAGTCACACCGCTCACATTCGGATAGTGAGCGAACAGAATGTAACGGATATTTGCGCCTACATTTGCTTGGAAATGATCCATCATCTGGAGCAAAGGCTTAAAAATATTACTCGGTGTGAATCTTTCATTTGCTTCGTGATACTTACACTGGATCGCCGTCATCATGGCTGACGTCACGATCTCCACATCCTCGACGATGCCTTCCACCGTGATGATGCTGTCCTCCTGAGATTTGAGGATTTCGAGCAACGTCTTATTGAACTGATACAGAAAACCTTTGATGATATAGTCAGCGGCTTGTGGCATGAGATCTCCTGTCTCGTCTCGGCGACGGCGAGGCGATCAGCAGGCGGCACATTTGTGAGTTGAACGACATCACTAGACCCTCTCCTGTACTGCTAAGAAGCCGCTAGTGTTCGCAAAAGTTCACCGTCGCCAGTATACGCTCCACCCGCGTAGGCCCGTTCCTGCCCGCACCGTTCTTTAGAAACCCTGGCTGTGGAGCACTGCCCTTATCCATCTCATCGACACAACGACACAGCGCCAGGCAACAATAGCGGCACGCACACCTTCGTCATGCTCGGCTATTAACCGCCCAGAGCAGTCGCCCTTCTTAAACGCCTGTTGCACTGAGCGACAAGTGTCGAAATAGAAAGGAAAGACTACACAACGACGCACATAAATATAATATACTGGGTGGACCCTCACGTGGAGGAGGTGGAAATGCCACAAGTTTGCCCAATGCAGCAGTCCCTGTTCCCGGAGCTGTCCGGCACCTTCCGGGAATCCGAATCCTTCGCTACACTGAATCAGGAGGAACGACATGACTCCCATCGACGCATCGAGCACCATCCCCGGCAACCCCGACTCCATTTTGGATTTGATGCAACTCCCGGCCTTCCAGAACCTGCTCGCCAAGGTGGAGACGAACTTCTACCGGAATCGCCCCAAGGAAGCGGCAGAACTGGAATTGGAGGGGACGATCCGCTTTGCGCTCCAGGAGCGAGCAGCTCAGGCTTGGGAGATTCTCAAGGAAGCCCGCTCGACGGGCCTGACGATGGACCAGGCCCAAGAGTTGATCTCCGAACTGGTCTACCCGCCGCTGGAGTCAGACGACAACTGATACTCGAAGGCGATGCAAAAGCCCACCAGGTGGACTTTGGCATTGCCTCCGACGAGTCCCCCGAAGCCGCAACACCCAAACCGATTCTCCCTCCCGACCCTCTCCGCAACAGCCGCAATTTCCGCCTCAACGACGATGTCGCCTCGCATATCGCCGAGGGCGGGTCAAAAGCGCGCATACAGCACAACCTCGACATCCTTGAGTTGCTCAAGTCCATCCAGGCCGAGCAGCGCGTTGCGACCACCGATGAGCAGAATCGAATCGCGCAGTACATCGACTTCGGCGGATTGCGCGAGTTGTGGGATCAGGGCTATCGCTACTACGAGGAGCGCAACCGCCTTGCCGAGATCCTCACCGAGGATGAAATCGATGCGGTCAAGGAAACGTCCCTCAACACGCACTACACAGCCATTGAGGTCGTGGACCAGATGTGGGCGGCGGCAAATCGTCTCGGGTTCGCCGGCGGGCGCATCCTCGAACCGGGCATGGGAGTTGGCAACTTCTTCGCCCGCATTCCCGACCAGCTTCTCCATGAGTCCGAACTCTTCGGGGTCGAAAAGAACCCCCTTAGCGGGGCACTGGCTTCCATGCTCTATCCAGACGCCAAGATTCTCGTTCAGCCCTTTGAAGATACCCGGCTGCCGAACAACTCATTCGATCTCATCATCGGCAACCCTCCATTCGGCGACATCAAGATCGCCGATCCTGAATACTCCGACCCGAAGCTCTCCATTCACAACTACTTCCTCGTCAAGTCTCTCGACAAGCTCAAGCCGGGTGGAATCGCCGTTTGCATCAGTTCACACTACACGCTCGATTCTCTCGACGTGCGCGCTCGTCGCGCGATGGCTGCCAGGGCCGACCTCGTCGCCGCAATCCGTCTGCCTGACGACACCTTTCAGAAAAACGCCAACACGGCGGTCACCACCGACATTCTGTTCTTCCGTAAGCGGCTTCCCAGCGAACCCCAGCCGGAACATCCGGTCTGGATAGACAGCGTTCCGCACGTGGTTCCGGGCTATGGCGACCCAGCAGCGGTCAACTACAACTCCTACTTCGACGAGCATCCTGAGATGGTTCTCGGAGTTCACAGCGCGGAAAGCCGGATGTATGGGCGGAAGGACTACACGCTCAAGCCCTTT
>Ga0255349_1000820_pt1 | contig 13094 bp, 7 predicted proteins | sample CBST25v15metaG_FD_189947 | JGI IMG/M metagenome (GOLD analysis project Ga0255349, IMG submission 189947) | Peat soil microbial communities from Stordalen Mire, Sweden - C.B.S.T-25.v15 | ecosystem: Environmental > Terrestrial > Soil > Wetlands > Peat | place: Sweden: Norrbotten County, Stordalen...
GTGGTCGATGGGTGGGAGATCACAAAGACCAACCATCCGCCATCGGGCCCTTACATCTTCCATCCTGTTTCTCACCAGGGCACGACTTCACAGCTCGCTGAAAAGCTCCAACTTGACGAAGATGTGCGAAAGGGGCAGGTGGCCCACTCATCACGGCACCAGGGGCTGTGCCCCGTTCATCGCGGCTTTATGCGATGAGCGGGTCTTCGCAGCCCTGACGCGGACCCCAACATGTCAAGGAGATCGAGGGCTGGGGTGATTTCATTACGCGATGAGTATGTACTCAGATCGGTCCGCAACCAAAGCTACCACTCGCTGTTTTGAGTAGGAGCTGGGTGCCGGCCCTGGTTCGGATCGGGGTTAAAAAGCAGATTGGCTGGCATTCATTCAGGCATGGACTGGCAACAATGCTGCGTCAGAAGGGAGTAGACATCAAGACGGCGCAGGAGCTTCTCCGGCATGCTCACAGCCGGATCACCCAGGACATTTATCAGCAGTCTGTTCGTGAAGAAAAGCGACTTGCTCAAGACCTGGTCTTCCGGGGGTCTGCTGGAAGGAGGCTCAGCTCAGCGCCCCTCGGCACCCTCAAAGACCAAATGAAAGCAAATGTCACTTCCATAAACCATTGGTTCCACTTTGGTTTATGGCGCGAATGACGGGGCTCGAACTTGCGACCTCTGCCGTGACAGATCTATGACAAATGGTAACCCATTGATTCTAAAGCGCACTGATGGCTCAGAAAGCGCGCAAAAAACACCCAAAATGAAGCTTCAGTACCCTAATCGAACCCTGATTTTAGGAACGAAGCAGAGGTCTAAGATACTAACTTCCGGAACCGCGGATCGCTCTTCCCTATCAAGTAGACGAGGGTAGACAAGCGGCGGCCTCGTGGTGAAGTATGTCATCCTAATGGTGCGGTTTCTCAAGCAAGAGTTTCGCACAATTGATAGAACCCACAGTCTGCCGGCTCGAGCCTTGGGTTATGAGCCCAACCGAAAAAAGCTAAGCCCCATTGATTTCAACGCCTTTGGCTCATGCCAAGGTGGACAAAACCAATCAAATTCACCCAGTTTTGGACCCTTGTTGGACCCTATCTTCAGTGGCTTGAACCCTTTCCGCATCAAACTGCGATCTCAGCCAGTGATCCCGGCACCTGCGTTTCAGTGAGCAGCGCAAAGATCCCCTGAAGTGTATGATCGTTTTCCTCGTCATGGATCTGGGAGCTTCGCCGAGTCCCCATGCTTCCAGGGCAAGGTCTATACCTCTTCATGCTCTGATCAGGTCAAAAGGGATTTCTCGTGGATGGGAAGAGATGACACCGGAGATGTGGGCGAGGGTTCGCGCGCTGGTAGAAGCGGCTATGTCTTTGCCGCCGGGCGAACGTACGGCCTATCTGAGCGCACAGGCTCCCGTCAAAGAGATCCGCGATGAAGCGGAGCAGCTGCTCGGGTTCGAGCACGAGGCCGGCGAGATCTTCTCGACAGAGCCGCGTCAGCCGAACCTGACAACGGCTAAAACAGAACCCAGCCTCGCGGGACGGCTGCTCGGCGACTACCGGTTGATCGAGGAAATCGGGAGCGGAGGCATGGGTGCGGTGTACCTGGCCGAACGAGCCGACGGCGCTTACCAGCAGCGCGTCGCGCTCAAAATCCTGCAGGAAGGCATCTTCACACCCCGTCTCGTCGAACGATTCGAAGAGGAGCGGCAGATTATGGCGCGCCTCTCGCACCCCGGCATCGCCCGGCTGCTGGATGGCGGCGTAACACCGGAAGGACGGCCCTTTCTTGTTCTTGAATATGTTGAAGGGCGGCCGATCGACCAGTTCTGTGAGGAAGAGAAGCTGGACACGGCCGCCACACTGAGGCTTTTTCTCAAGGTGGCCGATGCTGTTCAGTCGGCGCACCAGCAACTGGTGCTACATCTGGACCTGAAGCCCGCGAATATTCTGGTTACCGCGGCAGGCGAACCGCGGTTGCTCGATTTTGGCATCTCGCGTGTATTGGCAGAGGGTCAGGCAGGCGCAAATCAAGCGGCGGCGACTCTCCGGCTGCTGACGCCGCGCTATGCCAGCCCGGAGCAGGCGGAAGGCCTTCCGCTGGGCGTGGCAAGCGACGTTTTTTCCTTGGCTACCCTGCTCTACAGGCTGCTCACGGGGCGGCTGCCTTACTCGATTGAGGGTGTGTCGGCTGTCAGCGCGGCAAAGATCATCTGCGAGGCCGCGCCGTTGCTGCCAAGCAAGGCTGCGCTGCCGGAAGTTTCGACGGCCTTGCGCGGCGATCTCGACATGATCCTGATGAAGGCTTTGCGCAAGGAGCCGGAGCGCCGGTACGGCACTGTCTTCGCCTTTGCGGAAGACGTCAAGCGCCATCTTGTTTCAAAGCCGGTGCATGCGCATCCTGACAGCCTGCGCTATCGATTGACAAAGTTTGCCCAGCGCAATCGCGCTGCCCTTGCTGTCGCCGCCATGGTCCTGATCGTAATTGCCCTTAGCGTTGCCGCAGTGGTGCGTGCCGCCGTACTTGCACGGCGGGCAAGTGCGGTTGCGGAGCGCCGCCTCCAGGACGAGCGGGAATTGGCACACAGCTACATCTTCGATCTCGACCCGATGCTTGAAGAAGTTCCCGGAACCGTACCGGTACGTGTTTTCATCCTGAAACATGCCCTGAAGTATCTCAACGCAATGTCGCAGGAGAAGATGGGAGACGACGAACTGGCGCAGGACGTCGCCAGCGGCTACCTGCGTGTGGGGCAGGTGCAGGCCGACGTAGCGACTCCGAGCATGAATGACCGTGTTGGAGCCTGGGAATCGATGAATCGCGCCCACGCTATACAGCAGGGACTCTTTGACAAGCATCCGGGAGACCTGGCGCGACGCGGGTTTCTGCTGAGGACCACATTCCTGATGAGTTTTCTGGCGACCGATGACGGGGACATCGCGCGAGCGGACCAACTGGGGCAGGAGTCTTGGGAATTAGGTCAACCGATTGTTGCGGCGGGTCCCAAGTCGCCGCGATACTCCACCATGATTTCCGTGGCCTGGGATTTGGCGAATAACCGGGGCGGGAATGGTGGCGAGTGGAACTTTGCGGACCCATTGGCCGCATTGCCCTGGCTGGACAAAATGCATCGTTTGATCCTCAGCTACAAAGACTCCCTCCAAGGGAAGGCGCCAAATGGCACAGCGCCGGCTGACTACCTGGAAAGGGAAGCGATCGCACGCGCCGGGGTGTTCTTTCAATTGGGCCGGAAAGAAGATGCGCGCGACCAATTCAAGCAAGCGCTCCAACTGTCGCAGGGAGATACCAGCAGAACCCTCGTTGAAAGCCAGGTGCAGTTGGTGATTCGGTACAGTTTCGCGGACTTTCTGCTGAACACCCACGATGTGAAGGCCGCGGAGGCGATGGCGCCTCCCCTGCCGCCTCCGCTACCTCTCAGCGACAGCAATCGATCGGAGATTTCGCAGCGCGCCGACATGCTCGGCCAGCGGGCCCGTATCAATTTGAGGACCGGGCGGCTGAGCGCTGGAAAGCACATGATGGATGAGGCTCTGAATACTTTTGAAAAGCTCTATCGGGGCGACCCGAATGACGCCACAAGCATGGGCGAGTTGGCCTACACGAGCTTTGACCTGGCCGAAGAACAGACGCTTGACCCTGTGACAAGAAAGCGGCTCTACCTGCGCGTTATTCAGGTTACAAGCCCTTTTGAAAAGAAGCATCCCGAAGTGCTGAGCGCGACCATGTTGATCGCAAAGGCTAATCTAGGTTTAGCCCAGTTGATGAAGGCTTCCGGGGGGCCAGAGTGGCGATCGACTTACGCCCAGCCAGCTGCCGATGGCTTTTCCCGTATCCTGGCTGCGCATCCATCGCAGCCGGAAGCCAGCCGGCTGCAGGCGCAGGCGCAGGCGCTACTCGCGTCTGCTCCCCCCGGCAGGAATTGAGGGTGAAGCACCTCAGTTTTTCGAGGACGTGAGTTCGCGAGCCAGCCACAAACGTCCTGAAGTCCAGTCGCGATGGACGGTGGCCGTGGAGACGCTCAGGTATTCTGCGGTCTCTTCCAGTGTCAGTCCGCCGAAAATGCGCAGTTCCGCCACTTCGGCCTGCCGCGCGTCCAGTGCTGCCAGGCGGTCAAGCACCTCATCCACATCGGAAAAAGCGACGGGCGCGGTGCCGGCCGGTTCCGGCGAGTCCGATAGACAAAGGATGGTCACCTCGCCTCCGCGCTTGTTGGCGCGCCGCTTCTCTTCATGCGTGCGCAGGATGCGCCGCATCATCTGTGCGGCCACGCCGAGCAGGTGAGCGCGGTTTGAAAAATCCACACTGTGCTGTGCAATCAGCCGAAGGTAGGTCTCGTTGACCAGAGCGGTCGGCTGCAGGGTATGGCCGTCCCGTTCATTGCGCATGTAGGCCGCTGCCAGGCGGTGAAGCTCATCGTAGACCTGCGGAAGAACCGAATCGAGCAACAGCTTCTTGCCCTGGCCGTGGCTGGAGTCGCTCATGGGCGCACCTGAACAAACAAAGGTTATCTCAAAAAAGAAGCAATTACTGTCCATTTCACACAGTGGTGAGAAAAGAGCAGGCGGTTTCCAGCGTTACTAGTGTTCCCCAATTCCAGCCAATCTCTGCAAGGCAATGGAATTCGCTTCCCAACGAGGGGACAAGCATTGAAAGGACATTCCATGCGAATCGTCTCCGCCCAGGCTAATCCATCTGCCAGCTCCGCCACCGCCCCGATGCTCAGCCACGATGCCGATTGCAGCAGGTCTCGCCTGCATCGGCCCCTGCCGGCGGTCATCCTCGCCATCTTGTGTCTCCTCCTGCTGGCAGGTTCAGCCCGGGATGTTGCCGCGCAGACCACGACCTTTGCGGATCCCGCAGTGCCCGTGGCCCTTGTTCCCTCGGCGTTTTACTCGCAGGTCTATGTCCTCAATCAGGATCGCACCGTGAGTGAATTCGCCACTGAAAACATTCAGAACCTTGGATACTCGTGCACCGCGGCCCCAGGACTGGCGGCGCAGACGACAACACCGCACACGCTCGCCTACGACGGAGTTCTGTACGAGATCGGCCCCAGTTCCGCCAATTCCAGCTTCGGCGTGGTGGGCATTTCAACTCCGAATTACAACGGATGCAAGTACTCCCCTGTGGCCGTCATTCCCGGCAACCCGGTCACTGTCGCTGCGGCAGTAGGCGATCCCCGGTATCACCGGCTGGTCGTCCTCACCCAGGACGGAGGTAACACGGCCGACAAACTCACGGGGTTTGACACGTCGCAGTTCTACTTTAGCGGCACCGCGCTGCTGCCTCTCGGACAGGCATCGCTCGACCAGGGAGCACAGTACACTGCGCTTGTCACCGACTTCGACGGCCTGGGCGATACGGTTATCACGGAACTTTCGACACCCGGCAGCCCCGGGAATCTCTGGATCTACAATCCCGCAACCGGAACCGCGATGAAGGTGCTCGCTCCCGGAGGGGGAAACCTGCCCGCGCTGAACGCATTCATCCTTCACAATCCAAACAACCTGGGCGGAGGCCTGCTGGTGCTGGCCAATCAGGACGGCCTGACCGCCGCGAACGCCGGTGCGCCACCCATCGACACCACGCCTTTCAGCATCATCGATCTCGGTCAGCTCCATACGCTGATTGCCGCTCAGCCCGCCGCAACAACCTCCGTAACGCTTCCGTTCATCACGACGATTTCGGCCACGCTACCTTACTACGCAATGCTTGGGGCCGCTTACAACCCCATCAACCACCTGCTCTATGCCGTTGTGGGCGGTGGCACCAGCGACACCGACGTGTTTCGCAATGTCATCAGCTACGACCCCACCTCACCCTCGTCTCCCGCGGAAACCGTTGTGGCCGATGTCACCGCGATTCCAATCATTCCCCCAGCCTATCCCCAGCTTGCGCTCAGTGCGGCCTCGGGAACGCTCCAGTTCCTTCTTGCCGATCCCAGTGCCGTTTATTCGGTAGGCATCACCGCCGGCGCAACCAACGCCGTCACGCAGATCTCTGGCGCCAGCTTCCCGAATGATCCAGGCTTTCAGCCCACCGCAATGGCCGCACATGGGCTGGTAGGTGACACATATATCGCGTCGCAATCTGGTTACGTCGACACGCTCACGCTGACCACCGGAGCGCCGCATGAGGCCCTGCTCGATCTAACCGGCTCGCTAATCCAGGCAACGGTTGGGGATGACTCGTCTGTCGGTTTGTATGGTTATTTCTACGAGACCAGCGACACCAGCCTCAGCAATACGCAAATCACTGTCACGGCCACTCCGGTGAATCCCACCGGCCCTCAGTTCACCTTCGCCATGGTTCCGTCGATCGGCGCTCGCGGCGGCACCTCCGTCGACGGCACATTCACTCGCGCGGGCCTTTACACGCTGGTCGCGTCCTTCCCTGGCGACAGCTTCTTTGCTCCCGCCGTTTCAAGCCCCGTAAACGTAAGCGTCGCCGAGCCACCACTACCCACGCAGATTTCCTTGACCGCCAGCGCATTCAGCGCCACCGCTGCTCTCGTCAACGTAACCCTGACAGGTACAAACTACACCCCCACCGGCACAATTACTGTCATCGACGCTGTCTCGGGTCTCACCATTGGAACCCACACGCTTGCCGGCGCCCTGGTGACTCCAATCAGCTTCTACATCGCGCTGGCCAGCACAACCAGCTCTGTGCAGGCCAGCTATAGCGGCGACACACTCAATCAGCCGAGCACGTCAATTCCGTTTAGTCTGGGCCCAGCGCCACAGAAGACGACACTCTCCATTTCCGGGCCGGCGACCGGAGCCAAAGAGTCCACCTCTTCATTCACAATTCTTCTCACCTCTGCCGGGACCGTTGCTCCCACCGGCACCATCACGGTCACAGCAACTCTTCAGGGCACCACAACTTCTGTTCAGTTGCATTCGGAACCCGCCTCGGCGGCATTTGTCGCGCCAGGAGCGATACTCAACTTCAATCCCTCCTTTGCTGGCACAACCATCATCACCGCCACCTATCCCGGCGACACCAACTATCTTCCCTCCAGTGCATCCACGACAATCGTGGTTGCCGGCAGTCCCAGTACGCTGGTGCTCACGGTCGATCCCAACGCATCAACCGCAAATCCGTTCAACGTCAGCATTGCCATGAACACGGTCGATAATTCCGTACCCACTGGCAACATCACGCTGACGGCTCAGCTTCCCGGCTCTCCTGCGGTGACTGAGGGCACGGCTCCTGCTCTCGCGGCTGTGCAAAGCGGTGGAGCGCTCATCGGCGTTGGAGTTACAGTGCCCGGCACCTACACCTTCACCGCCACGTATCCCGGCGACGCCAACTTTGCTCCTGCGACTGGTACAACGACCAAAACCGTAACCGGGATTTCCAATTTGAGTCTATTTCCAACATCGCTTAGCTTTGTTGCGACTCCCCCTGCTACGAGCGCTCCGCAAACCGTCACGTATACCAATAACGGCTCATCGAGCCTCAATCTCTACACCATATCGATCACCGGCACCGGATTCGCTCAAACGAATAACTGCCCTCCCAATCTTGCGCCAAAAGCGTTCTGCACGGTAACGGTCACATTCACCCCCGCAGCTCCAGGAACTTTCACCGGTGTCCTCGGTGTATTGCCGACCGGCTTCCCCGAACAGGACGTTCCGCTTACTGGCACAGGGGTTGGTTTCCTTACCAGCGTCTCGCCCGCAAGCGCCATTTTCATCGATCAGACGGTGGGCACAACCACCGTGCATCCCCAGGTATTCACTGTGACCAATGGCGGCACATTGCCGCTTGCTGTCACCAACATCGTGATCAACGATACCGATAACTTTGACGTACATGACATGAATTGCCGGGCGCAGAGCCCCCTTGCGGCTGGAGCAACGTGTCAGTTCAATGCGACTTTTCACCCGTTGACTACCGAAGGGGGAACCGCAGAATTAATTACCGGCCAGCTACAGCTGTTTACTTCAGATCCGGCGTTTACCGGGCTGATCACAGTCAGCGGTCAGGCCCTTGCCCCCGGCGCATGTCTCGACAGTGACAGCGACGGCCTCTGCGACGACTGGGAGAACAACGGAGTCTATGTTCACGTCAAGGGACAGACCGACAAGTTCATCGACCTGCCGTCTATGGGCGCCGACTCAATGCACAAAGACATCTTTCTGCATATCGACTACATGGCAAACGACCCTGCGGTGGTGGGTTCGCACTCGGACAGGCCAAAACTGGCTGCAATGGCCGCCCTTCAGGCCAACTTCGCCACCGCCCCGGTCAAGAACCCAGACCTCAAACCAGGCATTCAACTCCACATCGACTGCGGTTCGGACTGCATCATGAACCCTGTCACGGGAGCGCTCTGGGGAATGGCATCCAAGGCCACAGCGCTGGCTGAGACAACTACCATGGATACCGTGGACACTCCAGGCGGTGTCTTCACCTCTGGCTGGACGGAGTTCGACTCGCTTTCCACCGCATTCAATGCGACCGGGCGCTCACTCGCCTTTCACCATGTCATCTTCGCGCACAACTTGTGGACCAACAACAGCACCAGCGGCATCTCGCGCAACGGCGCAGATGTCACCACAGGCGCGAGCGACCTCGTCGTCGCTCTGGGATCGTGGCCTACCCCCGGCGGAACCGCCATCGAACAGGCAGGTACGCTCTACCATGAACTCGGGCACAACCTGGGGTTGCTGCACGGCGGACGCGACGCCTTCAATAGAAAGCCAAACCATCTGAGCGTTATGAATTACAACTTCCAGACTGTTGGGATGATCCTTGATGGCAAATCCGGCGATCTCGATTACTCAGAGTTTGCTCTTCCCTCGATTGATGAACTTGCTCTTCTGGAACCCATCGGCATTGGGGCGGACCCGAAGGTTTATCTGCCCACAGTCGGTAAAACGCTCGATCACTTTGGCACGTTTTGGTACTGCACCGGCGACGACTTTACCAAAGTATCTCCGCACCAGACGACAACGATTGACTCGAACGTGGACTGGAACTGCAAGTTACCGATCATCGCCGCACCCGTCGTTCAGGATATAAACATCAACGGCCAGTACGACGCATCGTTTGTCAGCGTACAGGAATGGCCCATCCTCCAGTTCAGCGGCGGCGCAATCGGCGCCAACGGAGCCGGGCCCGCAGCGCCGTCCGCCGAGCCTGAATTGAACAACGAAGAAGCCAGCCTCAACGTCCCGCTCTACGGCGTCTCTGTTACGAGCATGGGAATCGTCACCAGCGCGCCGGGAAACACGACGACGATGCGATATGTCGTCCAAAACGTCGGACAGACCGCGGATATGTACAACCTGGCTTCTTCGTCCGAACTTGGATGGGCCGGCTCAGGTCCAAGCATCACATCCCTTTCGCTGGCTCCCGGCGCGAGTGCTGAGGTGGATATCACCTACACTGTTCCTGCCGGTACGGCGACAGGCACTACCGATCTGCTGATCCTCAAAGCGAGCAGCGTCAACGACACGTACATTCAAGACACGGCGCAGGTTTCGATTTACGCGACTGCGACTCCTAACCCGCTCTCGATCTCAACCGCCCTGCTTACCTTCGGCACCCAGGCGACAGGCGGTACAGGCAAAACAGGGTCCGTGGTCGTTACGAACACTGGCACATCGTCTGTCACATTCAGCGGTATCTCGACCACCGCGGAATTCGCTGAGACCAACAGTTGCGGCACAACACTTGCGGTTGGCGCGAGTTGTTCCATCGCAATCAGCTTTACTCCGGCAGCCACCGGGGTCCGAACAGGGACCCTCACCATCGATGGCTCCGGTTTGAGCGCACCCCTTACCGCGGGACTGCAGGGCAGTGCCGTGAAGGTCAACAATCTTCCGCGCCCGGTGATTTCGTTGACGGTCACGCCCGTGTCCTCCTTCACCGGCCAAACCGTCTCCATCGTCGCCAATTTGGCTGGCGCCACCGGAGCAGCAGTTCCTACTGGCAACGTTACTTTCACCAGCGGAAGTGACGGCACAACCACCCTCGGCCAGGCCGCAGTCGACGGCTCGGGAAATGCCACGCTGAATCTCACATCGCTTTCTCCTGGAACCTACAGCGTCTTTGCACAGTACCCCGGCGACACGGCCTATAACCTCGGCTCTTCGCCTGTCCAGCAGTTCACTGTAAGCTCGACCGCTGCCACTGCCACCGCTCTCAGCGTCTCCGGCACAACCGTGCAGGTGGGCGCCTCTCTGAGCCTGTCCGCCACAGTCACTTCGTCTGCGGGCGTTCCGACGGGGAGTCTCAGTTTTCTCGATGGCACAATCGTTCTCGGCACCGCGACGCTCAACTCCAGCGGGGTTGGGACTCTCTCAGTATCGACGCTGGCGCTCGGCACTCACTCGCTGACCGCCCTCTACATCGGTTCCGGAGTCTTCGCGCAAAGCGTCTCGGGCGTCACTCAGGTAGTGGTCGTCCTGGCGCCCGATTACTCTGTCGCGGCAAGCCCAACCACTTTGACCATCGTTCACGGTAAAAGTGGATCGGTAGAATTCACCGTCACGCCAATCAACAACTATCAGGGCGCTATTAGCCTCAGTTGCGGCACGCTTCCGGCCGATATGAGTTGCAGTTTCAGCCCCGCGCAGACAACCTTCACCACGGCGTCGCAGTCCCCGCAGACTGTCACGCTCCTCATCGACACCACTCAAACAGTCGCGTCGCTTCATCTGCCGGCAAGCAAGCAGCAGGAAGGCGGCATCCTGGCTCTGGTTTTCTGGCTGCCAGGTTCGCTTCTAAGCATCTTCGCGCTGCGGAAGAAGGCGGGAAAACGGCGTCTGCGTGGAATTGGCCTGCTTCTGTTCCTGCTTGTTGCATGCGGCTTGTTCTCACTGAGCGGCTGCATCTCCAGCGCGCCAACCACGCCAGCTGGCAAATACACCGTGCCGATCGACATCACCGACGGCACCATCAACCACTCTATGAACTTCACGGTCGTAGTGCAGTGAGCGGGTTGCCGCATTCTTTGATGCGGGGCAGTATCGGTGTACTGAATTTCAACTTGCCAAGGCCATTCGTGGTTGCGGCACGTTTCTTCGCGACAACTCCTGGCGGCGATCGCGCCGCTCAGGGGCTCCGCATTCCTAATCTGCTGGCTAACCGCAAGGCCCCCAAAGGAGAGTGAATCATGATTTTGTCCGTTCGCATGCGCCCTTTGGCGCTTTGTCTCTTCGTTCTTTCGCTTCTTACACCGTTTGGCTGCAAGAGCGCCGATGGCCAGGGCTCGGGGCAGAACGGAGCCGGCGTCTCCGGGCCGCTCACGATGCTTCCCAAGTACCAATCGCGGGCGCCACGTACCTGTGTCAAGGTGACAAGCCCGCCATCGGCTGCCGTGGCAGCAGTGCTGGTGCAGTGCGCAATGGAGGCGGACACCATGTTCGGCGTCGGGCTGGTGCAGGATGAAAATCTTGAAATTGGCAAGCCGAGACCGTTTGTGTACGCGACCGATGCCGAAATGCCAGGAATCGATTTGGATGCGAAGGTGTATCCGCTCCAGGGCAGTTATTCGGCCTACATGTGCAAGACGATCACCACCCAGACACCGGCGGGCAGGAACTGCACCAGGATGGTCTACCCAACGTCGACCGGATGGTGCTACAAGACATCGTTCGGCGACTGGAAATGCAGGCTGGTGGGGCAAGCCGGGCAAATGCAAATGGGCCAGCCGCCGCCTACAGCGTTCTGAGCGGCCATGCAAGTCCACGCGGGCGCTTCCGCTGGCGATTGCGCCAGTGAAAAGACTCCGCATTTCGATTCAGGTGGTTTTTCGCAATGGTTCGGTAAGGAGATTCGATGATGATTCAGTTCAAGAGAATGTACCCTTTGGCATTTAGTTTCTTTGCTCTCACGCTGTTCACGACGTTTGGATGCAAGAGCGCGGGGGGGCAGAGCGGCGCCGGCATCTCGGGACCCCTGACAATGCTGCCCGATTACAACGCGCGGGCGCCGAGGACTTGCTCAAAGGTAACGAGCCCGCCGTCGGCCGCGCTGGCGGCCATTCTGGTTCAATGCGCCATGGACGCGCAGTCTTATACCGGCCTTGGGCTGATTCAGGACGTGAAACTGGAGATGGGTTCGTCCAGGCCATTTGTCTACTACACCGATGCCGGATTGGCGGGAATTGATCTGAACGCAAAGGTCTATGAGTTGCGCGGCAGCTACACCGGATACTTTTGCACCCTGGTGAGCGCGAGCCTCAATGGGCCGGGGAAAAACTGCATCAAGAGCGCGGTTCCGAAGGCCCAGGGGTGGTGCTGGAAGACCACCTTCGGCGACTGGAGTTGCAAGTTGCAAGGCGGTGCTCCAGACATGGTGAATGGCCCGGGACCAAAAACATTCTAGCGCGCTGCGATACGCCGTTGGGTATGAATGACCGGATGCGGAGCGCACTTCCCGCAGACGGCTTCTGTGAGGAGATTTTCAGGCGGCGAATGCGCCGACATGGAGATTCCGCATTCTCATCACGCAGGCTCACCGAACAATCCAAAAGGAGATTCGCGCATGAGTTCTTCCAACTGCATTCGTCCTGTGGCGCTTGGTCTGTTTCTTCTCATAGTCACCTCACCGTTTGCCTGCAAGAGCGCCAATGGCGAGGGCGCTGGGCAGACCGGAGCCGGCGGGCTTTCCGGACCGCCAGTGATTCTCCCCGAGTATCAGGGACGGGCGCCGAAGAAATGCGCAAGCGTGAACAAGCCGCCCTCCGCCGTGCTGGCGGCGGAGATGATTCCCTGCACCATGGACTCGCTGACCTCAATGGGCTTGACGCTCTTTCAGGACGTGAAGGTTCAGATGGGCGCACCCAGGCCATTCGTGATGGCGACGGACACCGGGCTATCGGAAATCGATATGAACGCAATGGTGATTCCGCTCCGCGGCAGTTTCACTGCGTACGGCTGCCGTTACATTAGCAACATGGCGCCGGAAGGAAAAAGCTGTGGCGTCAGTCCGGTACCGGAAGCCAAGGGGTGGTGCTGGAAGACTTCATTCGGTGACTGGAAGTGCAGATTCGATACCATCTTCCCTTTGGGTTGGGGTAAAGGGCCAGCCCCGAAGACCTACTAGAGCTCGCGAGGC
>Ga0255349_1000826_pt1 | contig 13040 bp, 14 predicted proteins | sample CBST25v15metaG_FD_189947 | JGI IMG/M metagenome (GOLD analysis project Ga0255349, IMG submission 189947) | Peat soil microbial communities from Stordalen Mire, Sweden - C.B.S.T-25.v15 | ecosystem: Environmental > Terrestrial > Soil > Wetlands > Peat | place: Sweden: Norrbotten County, Stordalen...
CCCCGAATCTGTCCCCAGGCGTGATTTGAACGGAGGCGTGATTTGAACCTCCGCTGGGACTATTGTGCGACGACGGCGGGTTATTTTGTGCAAGGCGAAGTGGGACATGCGCAGGAAGGTGAGGGAAACACGGGGTTGGAACGGCTGGGCGAAAAACTGTTCGGGACTGGGAAGGTGCCCCCGAATGAACTTGATGGACGCATTGGACTCTGTTGGCGTCAACCGAGGATTGCTTCCGGTTTGGCGGTAATTCACCATGAATGCCATTTCCCATCGCCGTCGCGGAGGGCGATGAAAACGCGACACAGCTATAATCGGAACAACGATTCCCAAGATCAGACAAATGCCGGGGTCGTTACGAAATGGCGACTTTCGAACCGAGGCAGGAACCTGCGGCGAACACTCCCCCGACAGCCGAAACCTGTTATCAGTGTGGGGCCAAGAATGTCAACGCCCAATCATTTTGTGGTGCCTGTGGATCGTCTCTGTCCCTGCAGGAATACATCTCTAAGCAGGTATCAGAGAATCTCGCTGCCACCATTCGAGACCGTGACGTCCTAGAGACCGAAAGTTCAATCAAAGTCTTTGAGCGTGCTTGGGGCTGGGTAAAGATCGTAGGCGCAATTGCAGCGGTGCTGCTGGCGATTATGGGTGCAGGTATTTTGTGGAAGGTGTCGGACTGGTGGCATGCAGTAGACACTGCGAAGAGCACCGTGACCGAAACAGCAAATACAGCCAAGCAACAAATACAGGATTCTTCGAACAGTTCGCTGACTTCTGTTCAGAACGCATCCCTCGCCGCGCAGAAGGCGAGTGGTCAGGCAGCCACCGATGCGAAGGCGCAATCTCAACTCATGTCGAGAGCCGCCTCCGAGACCAAGCAAGAACTTTCCCAGGAGAGCGCAGACGTCAAAAACCAGGTGGAGGCGACGAGGTCTCAACTTGGAGCTGCCCAAGCTCTTCGTCCAGGAATGGAGGAAACTCAAAAGCAACTTGCGACTGCCCTGGAGCAGGTTCAGGCCCAGCAAAAGGCAATATCGAGTTCGCAGAACTTCGTGAAGGAGATATTCAGTTCTTACACAACAGACATCATCTCAGTCGGAAATGAACCTAAAAGCGCATACGCGATCCAACCGCAAGGGGAGAAACCGTTCAATATCAATGGAAAAAACATCGCGTTTGTTTACCTGCTGCTGCATTCAACGCCGATCCAGGGAACGGTCCAGCTTCAATGGGGTGTCTTTGCCCAACCGCGTAATTCCTACTTCATGGTGGCCCACAATCTGCTCGTCACCCTCTGGGGCGATCCACAGGGAGGCTTAGGACAAAATGCTTTTGACATTTCATACTTCCCCGACACCGGCGATAAGGAAACAATCAAGTCCCTGACTGTTAGGGACGGCAGAGTATACGCAGACGGCGAACCGCTCCCGAAACTCGGCCAGGTTGATCCAGATTTCAAAGGCAATAAGTGGATGCCAGCGCCCACGCAAGCGAAGTAGGATCACGCCACATCCAAGCTTGTTCATTCAGAGCCGGGCGTCCCGTGCTTCCGCAGCTTCATCGCGGAAGGATGGGGGTAAGCCCCTTGATTCGCGATCAGTCCCCGTAAACGCCCCAGACTCCAGAATTACGTTGCGCCTGGATGGTCGCCCAACCGGAAGTTACTTTTTCGACCGTACCACCGCAACAGGCCGCCAAAAAGGCTGAGGTCGGCGAACGCGGCCGTTTCCCTCGTCATTGCTGCTAGTGTGTAGACCGTATGATTTTGTAATTTCCCCTGAACAGGTGCGGGCGTGGACGCCCGCACGACAGCCGGTCTGGAGACCGGCGCTACGTTCCTGACGGCGCTACGTTCCTGACATTACACAATCACGCGGTTTCGGGACTAGATCAGCCAACTTCTGGGTTGAATCTCGAATCTTCGAGGAATCGGATCTCGCGGAGGACATCACACAGTTGGAGCGGGCATTTTCTGGCCACGGCGGCCAGGTCTTGGTTGTTTTCAGACTCGCTCATGCATGTGCGACAGTAAAGATGGGATGGCAAAGCACTCAATCGTTAGCCGACGCGTCAGTTTCCTGGGCTACGGCGCCTGCGCGCTGGCCGGGTGCCTGTGGGGCACGGGCTTCTACTTTGGCAGGCTGGCGCTGAACGAGATGAGCGTGGAGCACATGGTGCTCTACCGTTTTCTGTTTGCCTCCCTGGGCATGTTGCCGGTGGTGCTGATGAATTGGCGCCGGTTTCGCCTCACCGGCGGCGAGCTTCGCCTGTTGCTGCTCTCCGCCGCCTTCGGCATTCCCATCCAGTTTCTGCTCCAGTTCCACGGCCTGGCGCTGACCACCGTGAGCCACGCCTCGCTGATGGTGGGCGCCATGCCGGTGCTGCTGGCCGCCGCGGCCGCGCTGTTTGCCGCCAAGGGGTCCCATGAGGAACGGCTGGACTGGCTCGGCTGGCTGGCCTTGACCGGTTCCACGGTGGGCGCGGCGCTGATCGTCCTGGGTGGCAGCCGGGGCACGGTCACGCGCGGCCAGCCCTCGCTGGTGGGCGACCTGCTGGTCGTCGCCTCGCTCATCACCGCGCTGGCCTGGATTCTGCTGTCGAAGAAGCTGATGGAGACGCACAGCCCGCCGGTGGTGACCGCCTACACCATTCTCAGCGGAACGGCGATGCTGGCCGTGCTGATCCTCGGCCCATGGCTGCTGAATCCGCTGTTGCGTCCCATTACCCACCATCAGTTCCAGCCGCTGCCCTTCGCGCACATAAGCCCCACCGCCTGGGCAGCGCTGGCCATCAGCGGACTGCTTTGTACAGCCACGACCACGCTGCTTTGGAACTGGGGCATCCACCATGTGCCGGCCTCGCGCGCCGGCGTCTTCCTGAACATTGAACCGGCCCTCGGCTCCTGGCTGGGCGTGCAGTTGCTCGGCGAACACCTGGGCCCCTACGCCTGGGCGGGCGGCGCGCTGATTCTGACCGCGGCCATCACCCTCACCACGCGCGGCCATCAGGCAGGATCAGCGGGCGATCCGGAGGTCATCCTGGAATAGGCGGCATCTCCCGTCCGGTAAAACTTTGGTAACCCCAGGCATGCAAGTTACCAGTAACGCGTGGCCGGGAACGACCGATATCTCCATTAGTGATTTGTGGAGACTCATGTGACCCTTCTAACCTGGAACCACGCCTGCACCATCAACGTTCGAGCGATGGACGATCAGCACGGCATCCTGATGGATACGATGAACGAACTGCGCCAGACGGTGGTGCGCGGCCGCGGGCGGGAAGAGATCTGCGCGTTGCTGGACCGGCTGATCGAGTTCACGCGGATGCACTTCTGGAGCGAAGAGCAACTGATGGAGCAGAGCGGGTTTCCCGGCCTTGCCGACCACCGCGCCGAGCACCACAGCATGTTGGCGCAGATGATGCAGGCGGCCCATCGCGTGCAATACGGAGAAGCAGTGCCGATGCGGCAGTTGCTCTGCTCCCTGCGCAGCGGATACATCGAGCATATCGAGGGCCCGGACCGGCAGTACGGCCCGTGGCTGAATGAGCACGGCGTCTACTAGGGCTCTGACCGGATGAAGATGTTCTATCCAATGAACGAACGTGGGCCGGGAGGCCCACGCTACAGCCGGCCAGGAGGCCGGCGCTACATTTCCAAAAGGAACATTTTCATACAGCCAAAGAACTAGGTCTCTGACCGGATGAAATGGTGCTATGAGGGGTGCGAGCGCGGGCTGGGAAGCCCGCGCTACAGCCGGCTAGGAGGCCGGCGCTACTTTCCGGCCATTCCACAATCATGCGGTCACAGTACGGGAGCCTGTTCGCAGCGCAGCCGGAACTCTCATTCAACTTCCCTGCGCCCTGGCCGATAACTCCCTTGTCGGAGTCTTCCGGCAGGGAGGGAACGCATGGCGCTTTTGACGTGGAACAGCAAGTATTCGGTTGGGGTCAAGCCCCTCGACAGTCAGCATACGGTACTGTTTGGACTCCTCAACGACCTTCACGCGGCGATGTTGAAAGGCCAGGCGCAAAGCTTGACCGGCCCTCTGCTGAAGAAGCTGGTGGCGTACACGCATACCCACTTCAAGGACGAAGAGGCGATGATGACGGCCGCAAAGTATCCAGGGTTGGCCGACCACAAGATCAAGCATCGGGATCTGATCAAACAGGTCGAGGATTTCGCCGCGCGCCACGAGCGCGGCGAAGTCACGGTGAACCTTCAACTGATGAACTTCCTGCGCGACTGGCTCACCAACCACATTCAGAAAACGGACCATGAGTATGGCCCCTGGCTGAATGAGCACGGGGTGCGCTGAAAGCAGCACTGCGCGCATCGATCCGCTTGCCGCTGCTGCACGCAGAGGCGGGACGGCTGCATGCAAGAATCGTTGCAATGCTTTTTCCCCTTCTGAACTCTGAACGCGGCGCCGGATAAAATTCTAAAGGAGGGCGGCATGGAACTAGCGACCGAATACGCTGAAACAAGTGTAGGCGTCAGACTGTTGGATTGCGATCACCGGCAACTGACGGATGCCATCAACGAACTTCAGGCAGCGGTGTTGGGCAATCAGGATCGAACCCGCAACGGGGAGCTTCTGCGCAAGCTGGCGGACTTCACGCTGACGCATTTCGCTCTCGAAGAGGGAATGATGGCGGCCACGCGGTACCCAGGCACAGCCCGGCACCGCCTCCATCACCAACATATGATGGAGCAATTGGAGTCGGTTCTCAACGACTGCAGAGAGGGCACCGTGACGCTGGACGGTCAATCACTGAGCTTCCTGAACGATTGGCACACCGATCACATTCAAGAGGACGACTTGAAGTATGGGCTGTGGCTGAATATGCATGGCGTGCGGTAGAGCAGATTCGGCCTTGCTAAATGGCGCAATTGTCCAATAACCTTCAGCAGGAGACGGCTATGGAATTGGCAGCAGCGGAATTGTTGAACTGGAGCGGCGAGTTGAGCGTCGGCGTTGAATCCATGGATCGTGAACACCGGGAGTTGGCGCTGGCCATCAACGAACTTCATGAAGCGGTGGTGATCGACAATCAGCAAGGCCTGACCGGCCCGCTTCTGCGCAAAGTGGTGGAGGTCACCCGCGCCCACTTCTCATCGGAAGAATCGCTGATGGCGGCCAACCAATACCCTGGGCTGGCTCTTCATGTTTTCAAGCACCAGTACCTGCTTGAGCAGTTGGAAGCGCTGCTGGCCCGTTTCAACCGGGGCGGCTTCAAGCTGAACGAGCACACGGTGATCTTCTTGCGCGATTGGTTCAAAACCCATATTCAGAAAGAAGACGCGCAATTTGCCGTCTGGCTGAACGAGAACGGGAAAAGGTAGGGACAGAGAACGCGCTGGTCCTAACCCTCGAAGGACAACTGCGCCGAGGCCCATGCGGGCGCAGGGGGTTTGGGCTCAGAAGCCAGCTCGTAGACCAGCCGCTCCAGCACCAGCCGCTTGTCCGGGGGGGACGAGCGCAATTCCAGATCGGCGCGGGCAATCAGCTTGAGCGCCCTGGTCAGGTCGCGGCGGCTCTTGTAGCGCCTTGCCTGGCGGATCAGGTCGTCGGCGGCAAACGGCGGCATGCGGAATCCCTGCCACAACGCCTGCCAGATGGCGCGCGAGTCGCGCACGTTCTTCTCCAGAATGACCAGCATCTGGCGGAAGGTCCGGGCGAGCATATAAAGATGACCGATGGCCGCGTCCTCGCCGGCCTCGGAACTGTTCAGCAGCCCGTGCAGCAGGGCCAGGGCACGGGCACGGTCGCGGGCGCTGATGGCGTCAGTCAACTCATAAAGCGAGCGCTGCTTTGCGGCCAGCACCATGGTCTCCACGTCGCCCAGAGTGATCCGTCCGCGGCCCAGCGTATAGAGCAGCAGCTTTTCCAGCTCTGAGGAGATGAGCATCATATCCGCGCCCAGCGCATCCACCAGTTCGCGGGCCGCATCGGGGTCCACGCGGACGCCGGCCTGCTGCGCGGTGGTCACGCTCCAGCGCATCGCGTCTTCCTCGTTCACCCGCGCCAGCTCGACCATGCCGCAGTGCTCCCCCAAGGTCTCGGTCAGGCGCTCGAAACGATTCTTGTCGTCCAACTCCATGCGCCGCGCGTCGGAGGGGATACGCACAAAATCAGCCACAAAGATCAGCAGCGCCTGCGGGTTTGGCGAACGGAAGTAGCGATCCAGCGCGGCAAACTCGTCCTTCTTGGCGCCACGGGTGTAGAGCTGTTTCACGCCGCGCACAAAAATCACCTGGAAGGGCGCCATGAGCGAAGGCGTCTGCGCCCGGTCAAGGACCTCAAAGATCGAAGTCCCGGCCAGATCAAATTCCGACAGGCAAAAATCCCTGAGGTCAGCGGGCACAAAGCCCTTCAGCACGGCACTGCGGCAGCGGTCCTGGAGAAATGCCTCGTCGCCCACCAGCACATAGCCCGGCCGAAGCGGGCCGCTGCCAGCTGCGGCAGCCTCAATCTCCGCCACAAAGCGGCCCACGGCGGCAAACCCCGCGCCCCAGCGCCCGGCCGTCAAAGGGGCAGACTCCGGGATATGAGTGCATTGACCATGCAGCTCCAGAATACCGTTCCATGGAAGGCGAGGCCAGACCAAAAGGGACGGAGCACGTGCAAAACCGGACCGGAACTACCGCAAATTCGCTCTGGCCGCGGGACCTTAGAACCCTTCCAGCACATCGGCCACCAGCGCGCGCGCAAAATCGCGGCTGAGCCGCTGCATGGCCGCCGGGTTCTCCTGAATGAAGTCCGCCAGGTCGGTGGTGGCCTGGTACTGCTGCCGAAAGACGTAGTCCTTGTTCTCGTAGAGGATCTTGCCGTCCCGCCCGGTCAGAGTGACTGAAACCTCCATGGTAATGAGGAAGCTGGACGACTGCTGCGTCGAGGAGTTGTAAGTCAGCGGCGCCGATGTCTCTTTGAGAATCGTCCCGTGGAGCACGGCGTCGGCGTCCGGGTTCGCGTCCGGCGTCACGCGGAACCGGGTGCGGGTGGCAAACTCGCGGATCACCGCATCGGTCAACACCGTCTCGGAGTGATACGCCTCAGTACGCGTGGTGAACACAGGCACGGAGAGCGTATGCATATCGGGCGGAAGGTGGGTGGCCGCGCCCAGCGTGTGGTAGCCGCAGCCGGTCAGGCAGGGCAGGGCAAAAGCAACCAGTAGAATGACGGGCAAGCGCATAACTCATCTTAACGCGGAGGCGCAGCCGGGACGCCGATTGGTGGCTGTGTAGTTTCCGGTTGGCCAGTGAGATGCCGGAATCCCGAAATCTGCATCACAGAGGCTCGATTAAAGCTACGGCGATTATGCACCAACTGAGGCGAGCCCACGGGACTCCGCGTGATTCGTCAATTGCAATGATTCCGACATTCGCCTAGCCGAACCAGGCATAGGCTCTGCCGCGAAAGCATCTTAAGCCGGCGTAGCTAAAGAAGGTCCTGCAGCGTCACATCAATCTTCCGTATCTTGTCTCCGTGCTGGATAGTGAGGTGTACCACCGTTCCCACCGGCTGCAGAAAAGCAGGATCGTCTTGTTGAAGCGGATTGTCATTCGGCGCACGTCCGTCAATCCTCATGATGATATCGCCGACGACAACCCCGGCAATCTCGGCAGGACTCCCCGGAAGTACATTCATTACTTTTTGGTCTTGCTGGATCGAGTCAACGACAATGCCCGCCCGATTGAAGACTTCAGGCTTTCCCCAGTTGGAATTCTTTTCAAAATAGAGCACGCCGTGCGGGACATCAAATGTAATGTTGAACTGGCGAAGAATTCGAGTCCCGATATTGCCTGCGTTGTCATCCGATATAGCCTGCCCGTCGCAAAGGAAGGCAATCACGTGGTTCACTTCGGCCTCCCCGATGCGCAGTGTCTCCACGCGTCCGTAGTAGGACGTTGGCTCGGCGCCGCCTACGCCTGACCCGGAGTATCCGTGATAACGCGGCGACAGTTGCTTGACCAGATCGTGCTGGCTCACAAACCTCTGTTCCACGGTCAAGCTGTCCTCGGCGCCTGTGTCAATGCGAAAAACGCCGCTCGCTGCATTGATGCTCGCGCGGACTTGCATCAAGGGGAACGGCGGTTCCATCGGAACCTTCACGCCATGTCCGGAGTAGGTAAACGAAAGCGGCAGGCTGAACGAAAGGTGTTCGCGCTCATAATCTACCGTGACGACAAGTCTCTTCATCAGCTCGTAGCTAACTTCACCCACGGGCCCGGGACGGTCACCCCATGACAGGGGCAGGATAAGGAACGCCTGATCGTGCAGAACAAGATCGCCGATGCGTACTAAAGCGACATTGGCTGCTTGCGTTGCGGTCGAACCGCTGCCGGCGCCGGTAGCTTGGATGACAGGGCCCTCCGGGCGCAGTCCAAGCTGTTTTGCAATTGCGGGGCACAGAGCGTTCATCGACGCGCCTGAGTCGAAGATCAATCGGAATGGCCCCTGTCCGTTGAGCATGGCGTCAAATTCAACGCCGCCTTTCGCGGGAACCACGACCTTTCCCGAAGCCGGCATCTCAAAATCGACAGGCGGTGGAGTCGATGCCCCACAAATCGGGCGAGGCAATGCAAGGACTATAAACAGGGCTCTTAAGAATCTCATGGGCGATTGTGATCATCGTAGCTCATCTGGATCCAATGGGCTGCATTGATTGCAATTCACTTCTCTGGTGCTGTCGCCGGATGATATCTCGTGGCGGACAGCAGCCGACAACCGGGAACCGGTTTTGAGCTGACGCTAACAGGCCAACGCAGGTTTCGAGCCCCGATGCAGTCTGGCGCAGCGGGTTGCGGGCGTGTCGTCGCTCATTGGGAGAATGCACCATTCCCCCGAATTACACCCAGGCGGTGACCAGCATGGCCAGCTTCACGGGGGAGAGCTTCAGGCCGTCGGCGCGATTGTTGAAGTAGCGCTGGTTGAGTTGCTCGTAATCCAACTGCTCGATGCGGTGAAAGCCGGCGTTGCGGAGTTCGGCTTCCATCGATTCCGGCGTAAAGAACAGTTGGAACGGCTCTCCGGCGGCGGCGACACGGGCAGCCAGCGCGTCGAAGGCGGTGCGGCCGACGGGGCTGAGCGTCTGCGGCGAGAGGCCGTAGTCGAAGCCTACGGCGCTGCCCTGCGGGAGTTGGGCTATTGTGCTCAGGGTGGCGCGAAAGGCCGCGATCGTCAGGTAAGGCACTACTCCCAGCCAGCCGAAGAATGCGGGCTCTCGCGAATTGAAGCCCGCCTCGGCCAGCTCCCCGGCCAACGTGTGATGCTCAAAGTCCAGAGGCACGAAGGTGAGATTGGCGGGCAGCGCGATCTGGGCTTCGGCAAGCATGGACTGCTTCCACTGCTGGGTGGCGGGAAAATCGACTTCGAAGACGTGCAGCGTGGGAAATGGATTGCGATAGGCAAAGGTGTCGAGCCCGGCGCCGAGAACCACGTACTGGCTTACGCCCTGCGCTACTGCTTCGGCAAGTTGGTCTTCAACATAGCGGCTGCGCACGGCCATGAAGGCGCGAAAGTCGCGGGCGACGCGGTGACTGGCGCGCTCCATCTGGCGGGGATGGGCGGACCCGACCAGGCGGACTGCTATTGGATCGTCGAGGACCGGCGGATGGTCCATCAATTGATGCGCGGCGCGGCGAATGGCCACACCGAGAGCGGTCTTGCTGGCGCGGCCAGTCTGCATGAATTCAAGTTTAGAGGAGTACGGCCAGCGCACCAGCCGCGTACCATAATCCCCATGAGTTGGATTGGATGGGCACTGCTTTCCGCGGTCTTTGCCGCCGCTACCGCGCTATTGGCCAAGGTGGGCGTGGCGCATGTGGACTCGAACCTGGCCACCGCCCTGCGCACCAGCGTGGTGGTCGTCTTTGCCTGGGGCATTGCGCTGGCGCTGAGCAGGCCCGGCATGAGCCTGCTCGGCGAAATTCGCGCGCTCGACCGACGCACCTTGCTCTTTCTCACGCTGAGCGGCCTGGCCACGGGACTCTCCTGGCTGTGCTACTTCCGCGCCCTGCAGTTGGGACCAGCCTCGCGCGTGGCTCCGCTGGATAAGCTCAGCGTCCCGCTGGTCATCGTGTTTGCCTGGCTGCTGCTGGGAGAAAAGCTCACCCCGCCGGCCATTGCCGGCGGGGTGCTCATCACCGCAGGAGCGGTGGTGATTGCGCTGGGTTGATGCTTTGGCCTGACCGGTCGCAGGCTTGTAACTCCGCTTGCCTATACTGTTGGTAGATGAACATTGCAAGATCCGTCGTGGGCTTTACAGGCTGGAAAAAGGGCGGACTTGAAGCTAGGCGCTCGGGAGGCGTCCCTCAGGGGCTAAAGCCCGATCTTCATTTTGCAGCCATTTCGGCACGACTGAAGTCGTGCCCTGACACTTCTGCCAGCCCGACATGAGTTTTTCCGGAAGCTGTGAGTTTTTGCCCTGACACATGTATATGAGCGAACCGACCCAATTCGCCGCCGCAACCCGGCCACGACGCATCGTCCTCACAGGCTTCATGGGCTCGGGCAAAAGCACCGTCGGGCCGCTCGTCGCCCGCCGCCTGGGCTGGAGCTTTATCGATGTGGACGATGTCATCGAGGCTGAAGCTGGCGTTCCCATCGTCGAACTCTTCGCTCGCCACGGCGAAGCTGCATTTCGCGACCGCGAGCACGCGACAATCGCCCGCCTGCACGCGGCTGGCGATGCTCAGGTTCTGGCCCTGGGCGGAGGCGCAATCGAGCACCCAGCCACCCGGGAGCTGCTCCTCACCGCCCCCGGCACGATCCTCGTCCACCTTGAGGTCGAACTCGCCACCACTCTGGCCCGATGCAGCGGCACGGAACACATCCGGCCCATCCTCGCCGACCAGGCCAACCTGGCCAACCGCTACCAGCGCCGCCTCCCGCTCTATCGCACCGCTCATGTTTCGATTGCAGTCGATGCCCTCACGCCGGAGGAAGCCGTGGATGCGATCCTCCAGGCCGCCCGTCTGAGCTAACGGTAAGCGCCCAAGAATTCCAATCAGGTTGCAATCACGTGTAAAACGTGCTACACGTATTACACGTGTACGGGAGGCCGCTTCAATATGCCTACGCTTGCCAAGCCCTCACTCGACAAAAAGCAAAACATCACTCTGCGCCTGAGCCAGCAGACGATTCAGAAGGCGCGCGTGCTTGCCGCCCAGCGTTCCACCTCCATCAGCGGGCTGCTGACCAGCCAGCTAGAGCAGCTTGCCAACTCGGAGGATGATTACGAGCGGGATATGAAGGGAGCTTTGGCTCTGATGGAGGAAGGACTCCACCTGGGCGGAACTCATAAGCTGGACCGTGACTCGCTCCATGAACGCTAAGGTGTTCATCGATACAAATGTCCTGGTCTATGCCTACGACATCGATGCAGGAAGGAAGCAACAGACAGCGCAGCATGTCTTGCTAAACCTGTGGCAACAGCGCACTGGCGCCTTGAGCATGCAGGTCTTGCAGGAATTCTACGTTAATGTGACGCGAAAGTTGGCTTCTCCGCTGTCAAAGGAGAAAGCTCGATTGATTCTGGCGCGGTATGCGCGCTGGTGCGTTATTACAACCCCGGAGGAGATCAAACAGGCCTTTCGTATCGAGGATGAGGCCAGGATCGGCTTCTGGGACGCGCTGATTGTTGCCGCTGCGATCAAGGCCGGCGCGACGCGGATTCTCTCCGAAGATCTGAATCCAGGTCAACGCATAGCCGGAGTCCTAATCGAGAATCCATTCCTCTCGCAGCCGAAGAACGGACGGTGAGTCTCGCCGCTTGAGCCACGCCTAACTACCCCGCTTGCTATCATCAGTACAGCCTCCCGGCCGCCACTCGCTCCGGGTTCCTACCGAGGTTTTCATACTTACTAGATGACTCCCGTCTCCCAGGCCGCAGTTCCGGCAGACCTCGCAGCGGCTTCCGCTGAGAATGCCGGGCTGGGTCCGGGTTTGGCCCACGGTCATATTCACGCTCTCAGCCCCGGCGCAACCGCAACGCTCATTCACGACCTCCGCGAATTGTTCAAGGTCAAGGTGGTCGCCTTGGTGCTGGTCACCGGATGGGGCGGCTTTTATCTGGGGTCGATGTTGTCGGGAATCTCCAGCCTGCAACGCGGCCTGCTGGACACGCTGCTCGGCATCGGCCTGGTTTCCGCCGGAGCCGGCGCGCTCAACGAGGCCCTGGAGCGCAAGACCGACGCACGCATGATCCGTACCGCCAATCGGCCGCTGGCTGCCGGACGATTTTCCCTCACTCAGGGAATCGTGGCGGGCCTTGGCGCTCTCGGCCTGGGCGCCGTGTGGCTGGCGCTGCACACTAATTTGCTCACCGTAGCCCTGGCGCTGCTCACGGCCTTTACCTACGTGGCCATTTACACGCCGCTCAAGCGCTTCACCACCATGGCCACCTTCATCGGCGCATTCCCCGGCGCCATGGGCCCCTTGCTGGGCTGGACCGCGGCCCGCGGACGCATCGAGTGGCAGGGCGTGGCCCTGTTCGCCATTCTCTTTGTCTGGCAGTTCCCTCACTTCATGGCCATCGCCTGGCTCTATCGCGACGATTACGCCCGCGCCGGCATTCGCATGTTGCCCGTCGTCCAGCCCGACGGCTGGTCCACCGTGGCCCAGGCGCTCTTCTTCGCAGTGCTCATGATCCCCGTCAGCCTGGCCCCCTGGATGCTCGGCATGGCCGGCGTCACCTATCTCGTCCTGGCTACCGCTTTGGGCCTCTTCTACCTGGCCTATACCGTCCGCTTCGCCGGGATCCTGCGCGCCCCTACTGAGACAGAGAGCCGCATGCTGGCGCGCGATCTGCTCAAGGTCAGCGTCCTCTATCTCCCCCTGCTGTTCACCACGCTGATGCTCTGCGCCACTGCAAAGCACTAGGTCTCCGACCGGATGAAATGGTGCTATGAGCGACTGTCTGTTTTGTCAAGGGGCAAGTGCGCAGTCGGCCGAAGCATCCCTGAGTTTTTTCAGGCATGGCGATCTTTCCGCCCGATGGGGTGTTCTCGACCGGGAGCGGGCTTTGGTCCCGCT
>Ga0255349_1000834_pt1 | contig 12984 bp, 9 predicted proteins | sample CBST25v15metaG_FD_189947 | JGI IMG/M metagenome (GOLD analysis project Ga0255349, IMG submission 189947) | Peat soil microbial communities from Stordalen Mire, Sweden - C.B.S.T-25.v15 | ecosystem: Environmental > Terrestrial > Soil > Wetlands > Peat | place: Sweden: Norrbotten County, Stordalen...
AACGCGGTTGCGATCTCCTTGTTGCTCTTGCCATGCACAATCTGCTCCAGCACGTCGAACTCCCGCGGCGTCAGTTCTTCGGTGCCCATCCGCTCGGCCAGTTTTTCGGCAATCGCCGGCGGAATATAAGATTTGCCGGCATGCACTGTGCGGATCGTGGCAATCAATTCTTCGGAAGTCATGCCCTTCAGCAGGTAAGCGCGCGCGCCGGCCTGCATGGAGCGATAGATGTCCTCGTCGCCGTCGTAGGTGGTGAGCACGATGAAACGCGCCTGGGGCGTCTCCATGCGGATGCGCTCGATGACCTCGACGCCGCTCAGCCGCGGCAGCCGCAGGTCAATCAGCGTGATATCCGGCTGGTGCTTGCGGAATTGCACGATGGCCTCCACGCCGTCGGCGGCCTCGCCTACAACTTCCAGGCCGTCCACCACGTTCAGCAGCGCAACCAGCCCCTGGCGCACCACGTGGTGGTCTTCAATAACGAGTACGCGAATCGATTCATTCGTCACGATTGCTCCTTTGCTGCTCCGCGTCTACTATCGCGTCTCTGTCTGGGCTGCTGCCTGCAGCCGGACCGTGGTTCCCACGCCCGGCTCGCTTGTTACTTCAAGTGATCCACCAATGGCAGCGGCGCGTTCTTTCATCCCGGTCAATCCAAAGTGCCCGGTCCCATCGTGCTCGGCAACAAGTCCCTGCTCTTCGCCAGCGGCAAACCCTCGCCCGTCGTCCCGCACTTCCAGCGCCACCGCGTCCGGCCTATACTCCAACTGGACAAAGAGGTGTTTCGCTCCGGCGTGCTTCTTCACATTGTGGATGGCCTCCTGGGCCACGCGCAGAAACTCCTGCTCCGTGCCTGGAGGCATGGGCCGGTACGCGCCAAAGAGGCTGAATCTGGCCTCCAGTCCGTGGTTGCCTTCGGCCTCCACCAGGCGGCGCAACTTTACCGGCAGGGTCGTTTCGCCCGAGTCCTGCGAGCGCAGCGCCCAGATGGATTGCCGCGCGTCTGCAAGCCCCTCGCGAACGTAGCCGCGGATCAGGTCCAGATGCTTCGTCGCCGCCTCCGGCTTGTTGTGGCGCAGCAACTCCGCCAGCACTTCCAACTGCACCGAGATGCCCACGTAGCCCTGGGCGAGCGTGTCGTGAATCTCGCGCGCGATGCGGCTGCGCTCGCCCAGCACGGCGCGGAACTCACCCTCTGCCCGGCGCAGGCGCAACCGCAACAAAAGCACCACCATCCCAACCAGGGCCGCCAGCAGCAACGCATAAAACCAGACTGTCTGGTAGAAGTGCGGGCGCAACTCGAAGGCGAGCGCAGCGCCTGCGGTGTTCCAGAGCCCGTCGTTGTTGGCCGCCTGTACGCGGAAGGTATAGCGGCCCGGCGGAATGTTGGTGTAGTAGGCGGTGCGGCGCGTGCCGGCCTCGGTCCAGTTGTGATCGAAACCTTCGAGCATGTAGCGGTACCGCACTTTTTGCGGCGCCGTGAAGCTCAGTCCGGCAAAGTCGAATTGGAAGTGCACGTGCCCCGCAGGAACCACCAAAGAAAAGGCTGCTGTATGCAATGCCTGGTCCACGTCGTCTACGGCAAAGCGTTCCAGCGCGACAGGTGGCGGAACGGCGTTCACCGGGAAGTGGGCCGGGTCCACCTCCACCAGCCCTTTGGGCGTGGCGAACCAGAGATGCCCGTCGCGGGAGCGCCAGGCCGAGGGGTGGCTGTTGGTGGCCGTTTCACGGGTGCGCAGGCCATCGGCGGCGCCGAACTCGATCCAATGCGAGCATCCGGCCCCTTGCATGGCGTTGCCGTTTCCGGCGCAGTCGCAGCGGGCGATTCCGTTCGCGGTAGCGAACCAGAGATGGCCAACGCCGTCGTCCAGAATGGCGTGAATGGTGGTCTGATTGAGGCCGTTCTGCTTCTCCGCGGAAAAGCGCATCCCATCCCACAAGTTCCAGCCGTGGTCCTGGGTGCCGATCAGCAGAGTGCCATCGCCGCGGGACAGAAGGGCCGTGATCACATTGCTGGAGAGCCCGTTCGCTGTCGTGTAGTTGGCAATCTTGCCGCCGCTCAGCCGCGAAAGGCCGGCCAATGTGGCCACCCATAGTCTGCCGCTGGAGTCGCGGGCCATTGCGCCCACCAGATCGCTTCCCAGGCCGTTGGCCTGCGTAAAGGTCTCCATGCGCATTCCGGCCAGACCGCCAGCCGCGTTTGCCCAGTGCGTCAGCCCGCGCCGAGTGCCGATCCAGAGCGAGCCATCGGCATCCGTCAGCAGGGAACGGATAAAGTCGTCAGGCAAGCCGTCGGCGGAGGTGAAGGAGTCGATTTTGCCGCCGCGAATCCGGCTCAACCCGTCCGGCGTGCCTACCCAAAGGTCGCCGTTCGCGGCCGCGGCCAGCGAGAGAATCACGTCACTCAACAGGCCGTCGCGAACCGAGTAGATACGGACGGAGTCTTTTCCGGTTGCATTGCGGTGAATGGCATTGAGGCCGTTTCCGCTGGTACCCACCCAGAGCGTGCCCGCATGGTCTTCGACGACGGTGGTGGTTGCTTCGGATGATAGGTTCTCTCGCGCGCCAACGGTGCGGAAGCGCTGATCGCGCAGAATGTGCAGTCCGTCGGTCTCGGTTCCCGCCCAGATGTTTCCCTCGTGGTCTTCCGTCAGCGCCAACACCGACGCCGCGGCCAGAGGGTCGGTGACGGGCAGGCGCTGAAGTTTGCCCTCGGCCCATCGCGCCAGACCGCCGTTGGTGCCAATCCAGAGCGCGCCTTCGCGGTCGAAAAAAAGAGCCTGTACCCGACTACCAGGTAGCTCTTTGCCGGCGGTGAAGCGGTCCAGGGTGTTGTCACCTCGTTTCCTGTCTCCATCCAACATAGCTACCGTGCTCTTGTCAGCGGAGGCCACTCTTCCATGAAAGGCCTGAATGAACTCAATAGGGCCTGCCGGAATCCACGGAAACATCCCAGTCTGAGGCTCAGGGAGTGTCCAGTGGCCGTCCCTGTAAATAGACGCTTTGTCTTGCGTCCCCACCCACAACTGACCTTGACCATCCGATATGACATTGGTGATAGCACTGGCCAGAATCCCCGTTTTGGCTGTGGCGTCAACAAACCGTCCTTCGTCGTTCAGGCGCGCCAGCCCCTGATCGCTCCACGCCCACAAATAGCCATTTGCGGACTCCAGCAGAGCCCGGACTCCATTTCCCGGTAGTCCTTCCCGCTCTGTATAGGCCGTGACCGCACCGTCCTTCCAGCGCGCCAGCCCGTCGCTGGTGCCGATCCACAGCGCGCCGTCGCGGGTTTCCAGAAGGCAGCGGATGTCGCTGCTGGGCAGGGCTGGGGTGGAGTTGCGGTCAAAGACCTGAAAGCTGTTGCCGTCGAAGCGGACGAGGCCGACCTCGGTGCCCAGCCAGATGAAGCCATCGCGGGTCTGGACAAGCGCCTGCACCGTATTCTGCGGGAGGCCGTTCTCCATTACCCACGTCTGGCGGCCGTAGTTGGCCAGCGGCGTAGTAGGCTCAAGCGCCAGGCCTGAGAGCCCGCAGCCCAGCAGCAATGCGGCTGCCAGCAGGCTGCGGAGCGCAGCCGGGAGACGGGTTCGGCCAGGCAAAAGCAAGCGCCGGGAGCCATTTCCCGCAGTCTTCTTCGAATTGGAATGACTTTGAGCCACTCAATTGGGTGGAAATCGCTCAGGATAACTTCAAACCGCGCAAAAACTGCGCACCTCCACAGTAATTGGAAAGATGCGGGAATGCACAGGTATATAAGCACACTATCGCAAGAAACACCCGGCGCCCGTCTCATCCCATTGATGGAGACCGGACTCACTCGAATGGCTCAAGACAAGTCATTTGCCTGCCGATAGCCTGTGTATGTCTCTTGAATAGTCTCCTGACCGCTTTCTGAAGATTTGACTATCGAGTGGCGGCCTACCTGAAGGGCCGCCACTCGATTTCCTTTTTCAGAGCCAAAATGCCGTCCTCGCCAATTTGGCCTTCCCCCCAAAGATGGAGGCCAAACTCAATCGAATAGGCCAAGACACGATCTTTGCCTGCCGATAGCCTCTGAATGTCTCTTATTTGGTTTCCTGACAATTGTCGTTCTATAGAATGACCTCCGGGCGGCTACCCACTTCGCATTGGGTTGCCGTCCGTTTTCTTTTTAAGGGCAGCAGAGCAGCCTTCCCGATTCTGCCTTTCCACTCATGGCGCGGTCTATCCCGAATCGCCGGTGCTAACACGCCCTGGCATGTTTCAGGGCTTGCTCGCCTTTTCCTGCGCAACTGCGGGAATTGCAGCCGCGCATGGCGTTCCACCGCACAGCGCGCCGGTAATTCCCTGGCCCTCGGTGATGGTGTAGATGCGGTTCACGGCGGGCAGCTTTACGAACTCTTTGGCGCCGGAGGGCCAGTGAATCTCGGCGGTCCCGGCATCGGTCGCATCATTGAGGCCGAAGTGAACCCGCATGTCGTTGGAGGAAAGATAACTGCCGCCGCTGAGAACGTCTCCACGCTGGCGAATGCCGGCGGCGGCCAGATAGACCGTTGCTCCGACCGCATCGCGGGGGCTCCTGGGTCCGCCAACGAGCCGAAGCTCAACCCATTGATGGTGGTCGGGATTCACGTTGCGCAGCAGCGCCGGAACGCCGTCCATATTATTGATGACCACGTCCATCTTTCCGTCGTTGAAGATGTCGCCAAATGCCGCGCCGCGCCCGACGCTGACAACGGCCAGCCCAGTTCCCTCGACCGCGGGAATCAGTTCGAACTTGCCATTTTTCAGGTTGTGAAAGAGCAGCGGGCGCTGGGCATAGCTCATGCCCCACTCCGGGTGCTGATCCACCTGCGGATAGACGTGGCCATTCACAATGAACAAGTCCTTCCATCCGTCGTTGTCATAGTCGAGAAAGCCATCGGCAAAACTGACAAACGGAATGGAAGGCTCGGCGATGCCGGCCTGATAACTGACATCGGTGAAATTCCCGGCTCCGTCATTCTGGAAAAGGATGTTGTAGTCGTCGGCAAAGGTGGTGTTCACGACCGAGAGATGGCCGTTGTTCTCGTAGTCTCCGGCCGCAATGCCCATATTCGAGACTTCGCGGCCGCCTTCATTCAGAGCGTATCCGCTGGTGTAACTCGCGTCCTCGAAGGTTCCGTCGCCCTTGTTTATGTAGAGATAGTTGGGAGTGGAATCGTTAGCCACCAGCAGATCGGGCTTGCCGTCCCCATTCACGTCAGCAAACAGAGCTCCGAGGCCGTAGTATCCGTTGGGATCGTCCACGCCGAGCTTCTTGCTGACATCGGTGAAGGTTCCGTCTCTGTTGTTATGAAAGAGATGGTCGTGTTCGCCCTTCAGGCCCCGCGGGCCGCACAGCACCGTCACTCCGCGGTACTGGCAAGAGGCGTAGCCCATCGCCTTGGAGTCGGAAACCGGAGGATCGTTCAGGTCAATCTGGGCGTAGCCGTCCACAAAAAGGTCCAGCCGCCCGTCGCCGTCGTAGTCGCCGAAGGTTGCGCCAGCGCTCCATGTGCCAAGAGCCACGCCGGCCTTTTCCGCCACGTCGGTGAAGGTTCCGTCGTGGTTGTTGTGATAGAGGCGGTTCTTGCCGTAGTTGGTTACATACAGGTCCGGCCAGCCGTCGTTGTTGTAATCACCAATCGCGCATCCATATCCCCAGCGGTCGTTGGCTACGCCGGCCTTTTCCGTCACGTCGGTGAAGGTGCCATCGTGATTGTTATGGAAGAGAGCCGCGTGGGGCGCGGCGGCCTTGCCGGCAAGCGCATCGTATGTGGAGCCGTTCACCAGATAAATGTCGAGCCAGCCGTCATTGTCGTAGTCCAGGAGGCAAACGCCGGGGCCTTTTTCCTCGAGGATGAGGCGCTTCTCTGGCGTGCCTGCCGTGTGATGCCAGCGCGCAAGTCCAGAGGACTCGGCAACATTCTGGAAGACAATGGGGCCTGTTTTCACAAAGCCGCCGGCAGTAATCGGACGGTGCTGGCTATCGAAATCCGCTTTCTGTGGCCCAGCATTGGCCATCCCGCTCGGGGACTGCGGCTTCGCGTCCTGCTGCTGTTGCTGTGCTGCAGAAGCCGAACCGGGAACCATGAGCGTGCAGGCGAAGAGGGCGGCGAACAGTCCGGATGGATGCGGCAAGCGAGATTCCTCCACGGCTTGAAGTGTATCGCAATCGGCGATTCTTCAACTGACCTGGAGAAAGGGATCGTCCGGCTGGCAGGCATGGCGGTAGTGCAGACCATGGGGAAAAATCAGCGATCAGCCGATATGCGGATTTGGAATGACGGCATGCGTTGCGCACTGTTTTTCTTGACTTGCTCCTGGCTTCTTTGCTCTACTACATAAAGGTCATGCATACTTCCTGCGCCAATTCGGGCTTCTCAATAGTTGTGTGCATAGCTGTGTCGATTCCCGCGATTCGAATGAGCGACCCCAATTCGCGCGCGGGAAATGTAGCCTGACGAACCGGATTTTTTAGTTATGCAGCACCCAGGCCACCACCCGCAAGCGCGGATGGTGGTTTTTTGATTTTCAGCCAGTTTTGAGATTCTTTGCTTCACTTTTTTCTAGCCAAGGAGGCCTATTTTGGAGTCCGTTACTCTTGCCAGGATCCAGGCAGCGCGCGCACGCATCGGCGAAGCCATCTACGTTTCTCCGTGCCAACTCTCCAGCGATCTCTCCGAGTTGACCGGCCTGCCACTGCACCTGAAGCTGGAAAACCTGCAACGCACAGGCTCTTTCAAGGAGCGGGGCGCGCTGAACAAGCTGCTCACCCTCAGCGAGGCGGAGCGCAAGTGCGGCGTGATAGCCGCCAGCGCCGGCAACCACGCCCAGGGTGTCGCCTTTCACGCCGCGGCCCGCGGGATTCGCGCACAGATCGTCATGCCGCTGGCCACGCCGCAGATCAAGGTGGACGCCACGCGCGGCTTCGGGGCCGAGGTCATTCTGCGCGGGGCAAGCTACGACGAGGCATGCGAAGAAGCTCTGCGTATCTGCAAAGAAGAGGGCCGCACCTTCATTCATCCTTTTGACGATGCCGAAATCATCAATGGGCAGGGCACGATCGGTTTGGAACTTCTAGAACAGGTTCCGGAACTGGAAGCCGTGGTCGTGCCCATCGGCGGCGGCGGGCTGATCAGCGGCGTTGCCTGCGCGCTGAAGGAGTCCAATCCCAGGATTCGCGTCGTCGGCGTTCAGACGGAGAAACTGCCCTCGATGCTGCGCGCGAGAGAGAGCGGCGCGGCGATCACGCTGAAGGCCGAGGGCACCATCGCCGACGGCATCGCAGTTTGCCGCGCCGGCGACCTGACGCTGCCCCTGGTCTCACGCTACGTAGACGAGATCGTCACCGTCGACGACGAGGAGATCGCCAACGCCGTTCTTATTCTCCTGGAAAAGGAAAAGACTCTGGCTGAGGGCGCGGGCGCAGCGGCGCTGGCCGCTCTGCTTCAATCCAAAACCAATCTTCGCCATCGGCGCACCGTGGTTCTGGTCTCGGGCGGCAACATCGACGTCACCCTGCTGGCCAAGATCATTGAGCGCGGCCTGGTGAAAGATGGACGGCTGCTGCGCCTGCGGGTCAGCCTGCGGGACCGGCCAGGCGCGCTGCTGGGCCTCATTGAGGTCCTGTCCCGCGAGCGCGCCAACATTATGGAAGTCATCCATAATCGGGCCTATTATGGCGTCAGCCTGGGCGAAACCGTCGTTGACGTAACCCTGGAAACGCGCGGCGCAGCGCACATTGCCGCCATCCGCCACGCTCTGCGCGAGGCCGGTTTCGGCTTCGAGCGCATACAGTAGATAGGAGGCCTGTCCGGCGCAGAATGAGATTCCTCGGTTTCCGGCTCCCGCCGAGCTTCCGACTTTTGCTATACTTGTTAAGTTCACGACCGTGCGGAGGTGGTGAAATTGGCAGACACACCAGCTTGAGGTGCTGACGCCGCGAGGCATAGGGGTTCAAGTCCCCTCCTCCGCACCAAATTTTTCGCGTCCGGGCCAGCCGGACTGACCTGGAAAGCAGCTTTTAATATGAATGTTCTTTTTGATGTTCTCGTTGTTCTGCACGTGATCGTGTGTATCTTCCTGATTTTCGTCGTCCTCCTGCAGCAGGGCCGCTCGGCCGATCTGGCAGGCGCCTTTGGCGGTCAGGGTTCGCAGACTGCTTTCGGTCCCCGAGCAGCGGGCAACTTGCTTACCCGGCTTACGACCATTTCGGCGATCATTTTCATGTGCACCTCCATCTCCCTGACGGTGCTCTACTCGCGCTCCGCCGGTTCGGGCTCTCACTCCGTGCTGGAGAACTCCCAATCCGCGCCCGCCAAGTCTGGAAAGTAGATCGCAAGTCCTTCCTTCCTAATTAGATATGTAACAAAGCGGCAGGCCACATGGTCTGCCGTTTTTTCGTGCGCATAGAGCAAAACCAGAGTGAATTTGTTTGCTGAGAGACGACAATGTGGCTTTTTCTTGAGGAAAAAGCCACTTGAGGGCATGGCTTCTGGGGACAGCTATTCTGGTTTTGCTTTAGCCTTTCCGTAAGCATCATCGAAGAATTTTGTTGACATGAATATCTGAAAGATATATCTTACAGCTATATGAAAAATAGCCGCACTGCTTACGTGATTCTCGGAGGGCTCTCGATTCAGTCGAATCTCTCCGGCTACGAGCTTCACAAGGGCATCGAAGAGAACTTCGGCAGCTTCTGGGGCGAAAGCTACGGGCAAATCTATCCCACACTGAAGCGGCTGGTCGCCGAAGGCCTGATTGAGGCCAGCAAGCCCAACTCGACGCCCCGGAAGCGCCGCCAGGAGTACTCGCTGACCGATGCCGGGCGCGCAGCCTTGCGGGAGTGGCTTGCGCTGCCGTTTCAGAACGATCCGCCCCGCAATGAATTCATGCTCAAGCTGTTTTTTGGGCGGGAGGCAGCGCCGGGCGTCGCGCTGATGCACGTCCGCGAAGTTCAACGGCGAAACCAGAACATGCTCGCCACCCTGGAAGGGATTGAGCACATGGCGCGCGAAGATCGGTCGCAAAACCCCAACAAGCCGTATTGGATGCTCACGCTGGGCCTGGGAATGGCGCTGACCCGCGCCGCGCTCGACTGGGGCGAATCGGCGCTGGAGGAGCTTTCTGCTATGGAGACAGAAGCTGCTCAGAATACACAACCTTCAGAGGGCAAACCCGTCGCCAACGAAGCCTGAACCTGACCTATGGGGTCAACAAACCGCGCGTGCAGAAGGCGCGCGCTGACGCAAAGGAGAACCGGAAGATGCCTGCAGAAGTTCGCGCTAGCCGCAGTTCGCAGATCGTGGCCCTGGCTGTCGCCAGCATATTCATTCTTGGATTTTTCTTCTTGCAAGTGGGAGAGTGGACCGGCCCGATTTCCGGCGCATGGTTCGTGGGGACGCAAAAGCCACGCCGCGGCTTTCTCTGGATGTTGGCCTTCGGCTTCATTCCCAGTCTGATCTTCGGCTGGCGCAAGATTCCCGTGACCGGGCTGACGCCGGCGGCCGCATATATGGGCTGGACGCTCGCTGTCGCCGTTCTGGGCTTGCTGCCCTTCATCTTCCATCGTCTTGTCAGCCCGCGGCTGCCGGGATTTCTTGCTACACTTCCCTTGCCGCTGGCGGCGGTGGCGATTCCCGCGCTGGTGCTCATGTGGCACTCCGGCATGGCTCACGAAACTGGCCTACACACCTTTCTTATCTTCTGGTTTGCCGCGGTCGTAGTCTGGCTATGGAACCGCGAATCTCGCGCCACAAGCCTCGTTTTTGGTGCGGGCTTTGTTCTGGCGACAGGATTGGAAGTTTTTCTCCATTTCAACCGCGCTGTTTTGCTGCTTCCCAACGCGATTTTTGGCTCTGTCTGCCTTGGCGGAGCTCTGCTGTTGAGCATCTGGGCGGCCTTTCAGCCAATCAAGCAGCGCTCCTGGGCCGAGCGGCCGCAGACTATCGCCACGCTGCAAAGCCCTTTTACCGGCAGCCCGTTGCATGTGGCGAGCGAAAAGGGCAGGGAAGCAATGGTCAGCAGCTCCGGCGAGCGCTTCCCCATCCGCGACGGAATTCCCGCCTTTCTCAGGCCGGAGGATCTGATCGGCGACAACGGCAAATACAACCACCTGTATGAGACCATCGGCGGATTCTACGACGATACCCAGCGCGTCTTCGCAGCCTTTCGGGGATTGGACGTAGATTCGTACTTCGAGAACTACATGGATCTACTCGGAGCCAAAGCTGGCGATTCCGTGCTCGAAACCTCTGTCGGCACCGGCCTCAACTTCAAATATCTACCGCGCGGAGTGAAGCTCTCCGGCCTTGATCTTTCGCCGGAGATGCTGGCCAACTGCCAGAACAATATGCGCCGCTGGAAGATGGACGCCGACCTCTATCTGGGCAATGCGGAGAGCCTGCCCTTCGCCGACGCCAGCTTCGACGTGGTCTACACCTGCGGCGGCTTCAACTTTTTCAGCGACCGCGCCAAGGCCGTTCGCGAGATGATTCGCGTAGTCAAGCCGGGCGGCCAACTGATGATCGAGGATGAAACGGAAGAGTACGTGAAGAGCACCTACGAGAACATTCCATTCACCAGCAGTTTCTACAAGGATCGCAAGGAGGCCGTGACCGTGCCCATCGATCTGGTGCCGCCGGAGATGGAGGAGATCCACGCTGAAATGCTCAAGGACGGCAAGTTCTACGCGATTACCTTCCGCAAGCCGCTCGCACCACCTGCGGTGGGGCCAACCGCTCGCTAATCGCTCGCATCACCTGCGGTGGGGCCACTCGCTCGCTATTCGCTCGCACCACCTGCGGTGGGGCCACTCGCTCGCTAATCGCTCGCACCACCTGCGGTGGGGCCAATTGCTCGCAGAAGTTTTGAGGTGCCCCATATCTGGCGCGATGATGCTGCGCCAGATATGGGGCACCTGCGGCGGCAGTGGAATTTGTCGCACCGCAAGGCGATGGCTCTGTCGCTCCGCAAGGAGAGATATGGAAGACAGTCTCTTGCGCCGCAAAAAGACAAATTCATGAATTCAAAGCCATCGGGCCAGATCGTGGGCTTGCGGGCCGTCGAAAAGACAGGGAAAGTCCGGCTGGAGGCCTGCTAAAACTGCGCAAAATGGCCATAAAACGTCGTTATTGCACGCAATTTGGCAGTATTTCTGACATTTTGAGCAGGATGATGGGTCACTGCGATTCTTTGGGTGAATCCGTTGGGTGAGACAGTTTGCGGTGGTCAGCGCGGCGCGCGGAGTTTTGAGGTTTCCCACATCTGCCACCTGCGGTGGGGCCAATCGCTCGCTATTCGCTCGCGGAAGTTTCGTGGTCTCCCACCCTTGACACGATGAAACTGTGTTATGGATGGGGCCCGGCAAAACTGTAAAGGATGTCTGGAGACAAAATGTAAACCATGTCCCGGCACTTGACAGCAGCGACCGGGGGCACCCTCAGTTTTTGGTTAGGGGACCGGGGCCACCCGCCCAGGTTTTCAGCGGGTCAAGGGTGCACCACCCGCCGGAACCTGGCCATCCGCCCGCCAGGCCAAACGCTTAAGAATAGCCAGCTAAAACAAAGCCATTCAGAGGCCACAAAAAGCCATAAAAAAGCCATTGTCCATGAAGATTGCACAAGGAACGAGTGGCAAATAAATCGATAATAGATGATGAGCCAAGTCCAGAGAGCTGCGTTGCAAAAATGAGTCGCAACAAAAAAGGATCGTGCCCTCCCGCTCATATTCCTCCATTTCAAGGTATTCGGCTGGGATGTCGTGATCGTGCTGGACCATAAATCATTCATTCGCTCCTTGTCTACGATTCCTGGTGTACGCAAAGCCATGAATGACTTGCAGACAAAATGACAAAGGTGAACCAGAGCGTGAAGAACGCAGACAACTATTAGAATTTGCAGTGCGTAAGCCCTTATATTAATCTCTGATTGTTCAAAGTACACACTCCAAATCATTGCGATAATACCCAACGCTAAGAAGCTAGGCACTCCCGTGATCCAAAGTACGATTAACGCATTAGAATATTTCATCATTGTAACCAATTTTCTGGCGGCAACGACTATTCCGAAATATATTAGCGAGCTAGTTAACACGATTAGAAGCCGGTAATCAAGTGCTGAAGCGTATGTAAGTTCGATGGCGGATGTCATGGCACGTACAACGACATACGTCCACCCAAGCAGCATTGCCATTCCAAAGAACACTCGCCTTTGGAGTTCCGCCCTGAGATAACGTTCTACATAAGGCGTACGATTTGTATCCACTTCGCCTCGCAATCTTTCGTTTCCTGACCGTCATGCTAAAGTTGCGTCCCTGAATAAGTGAACTGTCCTCGATACGCACTGACACAACCATAGGCTCGGTATGTAGCCAACTACATGCAGAATGGAGGCACCCATGTAGGTGCTCCTGGTGGATAAAGCTTCAACTGAAGTAATTCAATAGCCATACAGACATAGGGTACTGCGAATGGTGAGTAATACCCGGCCATTTGCCACGTGGTATCTAAGAAAAGCTCGACTCGATAAGCGACTAAATAAACCTGCAATTCAAAGGAAATTATGTCATCTCTTCCTGTCGGATCAATTCCATTGACGGGATCGCCATTCGCATAAAGGTACTTATGCAATGTCGCCAGAATCCTGATCTTCCCGTCTTCCGGGTCTCTGGACATGAAGCGTCCGGATGCCGGATTGTAGTATCTGGCGCGGAGGTAGTAGAGACCGAGGTCCGAGTCGAATTGTTCGCCGCGATACAAGTAGCTGTTGGGCGTGGAGCCGGTTTTGGTGAAACTGTTGCCGTAGGCGTCGTATTCGTACTCATCCGTCACGACTCCGGCGGAGTTGGTGAGCTGACGAACGTTGCCCATGCCGTCATAGCCGTAGAAGCTCACGGTCCATGCGTTGTTGATGATCTGATTCTGGCTGATGCGCTGCAGGCCGTAGGTGTAGTTGCGAACCGCTGCGCCGTTCTGCACCTCTT
>Ga0255349_1000839_pt1 | contig 12930 bp, 12 predicted proteins | sample CBST25v15metaG_FD_189947 | JGI IMG/M metagenome (GOLD analysis project Ga0255349, IMG submission 189947) | Peat soil microbial communities from Stordalen Mire, Sweden - C.B.S.T-25.v15 | ecosystem: Environmental > Terrestrial > Soil > Wetlands > Peat | place: Sweden: Norrbotten County, Stordalen...
GATCAAATGCAATCAGACTGCGCAGTAACCTACAGCCGAGCAAGATCTCGCCGCCGCTGCCGCTTTCCGCAATCTTGCACCGAGCAAAACGCTGATCGAGACGCGTTCATGAATGATCCAGGCTAGGGATGCAAGTATATTCGGCCCCCCGGCTATAGCTTCGCTTTTGCCAGCCTGCGCAAAAAGCTATCCTTGGCGGAATGGGTCCTGCGGAGATCCTCCATTGTCGGATGGAATTCATCTTCACCTCCCTGACGAACGGCCAAATCACGCAGGTTCGACAGCAGCGCCACAGCTCGGTCGTAATCATTTGGCTGCCGCTTCTGAATGTAAGCATCCACCTCTTTCCAGACCGCTTTTTCGCGCTTTGCCAGTTGGTCCAGGAAGAGTGTCCGGTTTGCTTCTTCCTTTGCCTTCTCCAGCGCAGCCTCCGCTGCTCGCTGCGCATTCAATTTCCGCTTACGCTCCTCGGCGCGGGCATGGGATGCTGCCAGAAGATCAGCAACTCTACGCCGATCAACTGCTCCGTGATCTGAGACAGCGACGTTCTCATGCTCGAAGCGGCGCAGAAGTTCGATCCTCCACCGTTCATCCATTTCTGTCAGTGCGTCTACGAGCAGGCCATCCTTCTCTTTCTCCGGCAGGCCTCGAATCCAAGCCGCAAGCTCCTTGCGCGACGGCCCGGCTTTCAACGGCTCTGAAGCAGAGGCGGCAACTTCGACGAGATCCTCATCGATTCCAAGAAACTCAATCAAAGAATTGTATGGCGCTGAAAGTTCGCGCAAACCGGCAGACACGGGAGGCTCCAACACTTCGTCGGAGAATTCCCCGTTTTGCACACTGAAAAGCCATCCGAGGTAGAGACAGCGGAAGTCGCCGCGAAGCAGATCGGCACGCAAAGAGATCAACGATCCCATCCAGCCAGTGCCATCATCCCAGTCGTCGTCGGGTTCTACTTCGCTTTCAAAGGAGATCGTCACGAACTTTCCGGCACCGCGCACCTGCACGGACTTCCCTGGGAGCATTGCTTTGAGTTGTTTCGCGTCAACCAACTCCTGCGGCAAACGAAGATGAAACTCCCGCGCGCCCCAATTCGCCACGTAGACAAATGCATCGAAATATGTGGCCAGGAGTTTGAGCGGATCGGCCTTCAGGTCGCCCCACTCGTAATGATTCGTGAAACTCGTCGAGGTAATCACGGCGCGCGTGGAAATGGACCGCAGGGCGGTCATCTCTGTTTTTGTCAACGCACGATCAATTGCTTTCAAGTCGTAATACTGGTATTCGCTCATTTAGGACCCTTTGCGCCAATAGCTGTATGCAGCAATCCATTCCGCGCCTGCTGGTGCGGGTTTCGGCAGCGGCAGATCGAGGATTTCAATCCTCTGCTTGAATCCGTCTCGCCGACAAACCGCGACAATCCGGCAATCGCGCGTCATATCCACCTTCTCCACAATGGTCGCAATGCCGATGATATTCACAGTAAAAGGCAGTGCAAGATGCTCCTCAATCATGGTAAAGAAGCCTCCAGTCTGCTCCTCGTCGCCATAAGCATCGACGATGGCTTCCTCGACAAGAGATTCCAGCTTCGCCTTGCTGAGGGAGGGGAGATTAGTCTCCCGTTCAGGTTTCAGCTTGCGAATATCCATATGGACAACTATGGACTTGCATCGCTTCTGCGTCATACTCCTCCATGTTCTCCGAGTGGTTCCGCGTCTGGACTTTCCGGGACAATTGCTTGCTGTTCCTGTCCAAATACATCATAGGGGGTGCTGCAAATCCGGTAGCCGATGGAACTGTAACCCTTTAATCGCCGCGCATACATTCTAGCCAGCATGAGAACGTTGGAATCAACATAATCGTAAACTCGGACAATGCGCTTCGCATCGTGCAGCCGATGAAGACGCCCGACGTACTGCTGCAACGTTCCCTTCCATGAAATGGGCATTGCCAGGAAGAGCGTATCCAACCGAGCATCGTCAAATCCCTCGCCGATGTAACTGCCGGTTGCCAGTATGACTCTTGGTGCACTTTCTGGCACGGCTGCAATTGCCTCAGCTATCGACCGCCGCTTCTTCTTCCCCATTCCGCCCTTCAGCACAAATACGTTTTCAATCTTGCCCGCGAGAGCCGTCTCGAAATATGCCAGGTGCTCAGTTCTTGCGGTGAGCACAAGGGGCGAGCATCCATTCTGGACTACACGCAGAAGGTCACTGACGATCAGTTCATTGCGGGTGTTGTCATTTACAAGCGCGGCGTACAGTTCTTGAATCGTAGTGTCAACCTGTTCAGGCGGCGAGCAGAATTCTGTCAATCGAGGAACTACCTCATGCTCAAACGGAGAGGAAGCAGTCATTGAACGCGCACTGAGCTTGTACCGTATTGGACCGCATTGCATATAAATGATGGGATGGTGTCCGTCTTTGCGTTCAGGAGTTGCCGTCAGACCGAGGACATACTTCGCTTTTACCTGTTTCATTACCTGTTCGAATGTAAATGCAGATAGATGGTGGCATTCATCGACAATGACCTGACCGTACTCTGCGACGAAGTCTTTCACCCCAGCTTTGTCATGAGTACTTTGGATAATGGCAATATCGACACAGCCACTCGGATCGCTCTTACCCCCGCCAATCTGACCAATTGACTTTTTCGAGAGGTTGAGAAACATCTCCAATCTGGCGTGCCATTGATCGAGTAACTGCTGGCGGTGAACCAGCACGAGAGTATTCACTTTCCGTGTCGCAATCATCCATGCGGCCAAAGCAGTCTTTCCGAACGCGGTAGGGGCGCACAGAATTCCTTCGTCGTGCTCGGCGATCATTGCGGCAGCATCGAGTTGAACCGGACGTAATTGGCCAGAGAACTCCACGTCAATTGGACGGCCCGCAAACCGCTTATCATCGATCACCGTCTTGATGCAGTGCGTTTCAAGTAGCTGGGTGACTTCAGCGATACAACCACGAGGTAACGCAATATAGTTGGCTAGATCTTCTCCACATGCGATGACTCGTGGTTTGTTGAACGTCGGTAGCCGCATAGCCTGGGCTTTATAGAACTCTGGGTTTTGAAATGCCGCCAGGCGTAGAAGCCGGTTCAACATCGCGGGAGGAAGCCCATCTTTCTCGACATACACAAGATTCGACCGAACAACCTGTACCCGCGCTGGAAAAGGTCCAGGAATTTCGCGTTCTGCTCTCGCTTTTGATGGTGGCAACATCCAGGGGGCAACGTCTTCTTCGTCTATGTTGCTGATTCTGACACCGATCACGTCTCCGCGTTTTTGTGCCTCCAGGACCACTGCTTCAACAGCGTCGGCAGGGATCCTCTTTATACTTGCCAGAAACTCCCATTGATTCTGGTAAGGGCGGAACTCTGTATCTATAAAAACGCTGTTCCCGTTTGCGCGTGGGGACTTTTGGAGCGGAAGAGCGATCAGATTGCCAAAACCGCCTTTAGGCATCGTGTCCTGGTTGGGGAAAAAGCGATCATAGGAATCCAATCCTATCTGGTGGCGGGATTCCATCGTTCGAGTGAGAATTACACAGCCAAGTTGTCGGGCGATTGTGGCCGGGATCGCTCGTTCAAAGAATATCCAAACATGGCCGCCGTTTCCTGATCGGGAGCGTTCCAGTGCTGCTGGGACATTGAGTTCCCGGCAGGTTTCAAGAAAAGCGGTGGCGTCTTGCTGCCACGTCTTCTTGTCAAAATCGACCGCCAAGAGCCAGCATGTCTCGTCCTGTAGGAGCGGATAAATCCCGACCGTATGCTCGCCAACAAGGTGCGTTCGCACCACGTCATCAGTGAGCGGCCTGTAGGTGCGCGTCAGACGATCAACCTTCTTGCGATCTTCGGCGGTTGCGCTTAGATATGATTTCCAGTCGCGATCTGCTTTGGGCATATATCCAGATCGACCGTCGGCATTTTCCCAGCGAATGGCATAGACACCTTCACGTCCACGAAACAAACTGCGAAACAAGGCGATTCGCTGCTCCGCCTTGGCCACTACAGGATTCCTTGCCTCAGGCGCAGAATTGGAGACTTGAGGGGGCTCACCAGTGAAATTCGCGGATTCCGGAATTCGTATGTCATGGGCAATCAAGAGGCTACGCAGGCGGGAGTTCTCTTCCCGCAGTCGTCGCACTTCCGCGAGGGACGCACCAGCGCCTGGAAGCTCACAATCGACTTTATTCACTCTTGGTCTCCGTCCGCCGACAAAGGTGTTCTTGAAATGCCATAGAAATGATTGCACATCGCAGGGACCATTGTGACGCTCGCTCAGGCGCTGTAGTGATTCCCCAGGAGTCACCGGCTCATTCCCAGATCGTGCCTATGGCTGCTCTTTTTCTGCGGCAGCGACGGTTCAATGGTCTGCAATAGCGGCTGCTCACGGCTAAGTATTGGCGCGGAATGAAGCTGCGTCTGTTCTCTTGCCAGCTCAGTTGCCGATGGACGCGCCGTGGAGATGCCGAGCGTCTCGCGCAACTGTTCACGGTCACTGGTTACTACGACGATTTCTTGGCGGCCACGCGAGGCCCCGACGTAGAACAGCTCCTGCTTCATTGCATCGGCGGAAAGAATTACCGCGTCCACCGTCTTTCCCTGGCTGCGATGCGCGGTGACTGCATAGCCGTGATCGAACTCGTGGTAATTGGTCGGCAGCGTCCTGCCATCCTCAAGGTGAATGCGGCCGCCATCGACATCGCGCACCTTTACCAGTTCGCCGTTGGTGGCTCGGAAGCCTGCACCGCGGCGATTGCCCGTCAGCAGCAACTTGTCGCCGGGGGCCACCTCAATCTGTTGGCGTTTATGCACCGAAAAGGAACGCGCCTGTGATGGACTCACCGTGCGCTCCATGCCATGCTGGTCCCTGGCAACGATGCCCGACTTTTCAATTCGCTCGACGATGAGCGCCTCATGCTTTTCGATTCCACGCGAAGAGCGATGGAAGAGCAGGACTTGTCCCGGCTTGTAGTTGACCAGGTCTTTCTTTTGCGCCTCGGTCCATTGCAGCGGCACAAATCGCTCAGAGACAATGCCGCGATCCAGTTCGCCGCGCTGCTTCATATCCTCACGGATGGCATCGGTGATCTTGCCGATCTCGTCATGCGTCCCGGCAACCACAAGAACCGTGCGGGCTGAGTCACACGTGAGCGCCCGATAGGCGGATGCCACCGCCTGCGCACTCTCCAGATACGGAACCTCACGAACCGCGCCAAGCTGCTCCAGCTTTTCAAACCCCTGCTCCGGCGATTTCCGCAGCGTCTGTATGGCATCCCGATATTGAGCCTGCGTCTGCCGCTGCACAGCCATGAGCGACACACTCTTCATCCGCGATTCCTGCTCCAGAATTCGTAGGGCATCCGATGCCTCGACACTCTGAAGTTGCCGCGTGTCCCCAGAGAAAAGAATCCGTGCCTCTTCGCGCTCCGCCAGCTTGAGCAAGCCTTCCATCTGACGGCCTGAGACCATGCCCGCCTCATCCACAACCAGAACTCTGCCGTGCAGCGCGGCCTGTGCCTTTGGGTCATCCAGCAATCGCGAGATCGTCATCGCATCGCGAAAGCCGACCTTTTGCAACTCCTCTACCGCGCCGCGCGTTGGCGCAACCGCCAATACTTCCCGGCCAGCCTCGTGTAAACCACGAGCGATTTCCGTGAGCGTAGCGGTCTTACCGGTTCCGGCGGCTCCACGTAGATTGACGGCGAAATCCTGCGAGTCCAGTATCTGATGAACGGCCCGCAGTTGTTCCTCTCGCAGTCGTTCTGATGGATTGAATTCGCGCTTCCCGCCCAGACGTTCATAGCGCCCGATACCACCATCCACCGCTGCAATCATGCGCTGTTCGCGTTCAAGACTCTCGCGCGTGGCCAGATTGTTCCCGGCCCGGATAAGGGCACCCTGCGACTGTTCCAGTTCCAAAGCACCGCGCAGTTGACGGCGATCAATCTTTCCGCGCCCATGCCGCAGGGCCTCAGTCATCAATTCATGCTCACGCACAACCGAACTGCGCTCAAACAGATGCTCTTTCGCGTGTTGAAGTGACTCCGCTGCTTGCAAGAGTTCATGCGGAATCACTCCGGCACGATCAGCGGACTCTTCATGCAGATGCTTCAGAGCATGGCGTTCTTCAGGAAACAGTCTTGCCTGCTGCTGTTTCCTCAATCTCTCTGTGGATATTTCGGCCAGTTTGTCGGCGCGGGATTCACGGACCAGCACGGCAACCTCGTTATTAGTCGGCTTGCGGCCATGCTCCAGGGTGAATCGTTCGATAGCGGCATCCCGCTGCGCGCTGCGTACGCTGTACTTTTCGAGTAATACATCGGAGACGCCGCGAATCTCGAAGCCGTGATCTTTTCCCTTGGAATCGCGGCGATGTTCAATCTCATATCCCAGGCCACATACTTCGCGCGCCAGAGCATTCCGGTAAACCTCAGTCAGATACGCCCGGCGCTCATACAATCCCGATGCTTGCAATGCCTTCCAGCGTCCCTCCACCCCATCAAAGGTCAAATTGGCTGTAACGGCGTGGGTGTGCAGTTGCGGATCGAGTTCACGGCTGGTGTCGTGCCGGTATGCAGCCACAATCCAGTTTGCCGTTGCCCTGTCCTCGTTCGCACCATTCAGCCGGACGCGAGCGGCAGCATAATTCTCTGCCTCAGCCAGTGCCTCCCGGACAGCTTTGTCGTGGGCGGCAATCAAACGCTCATCCCCGCCGACGAGCGCCTGAATCGAAACCGACTTCGGCGCGGAGAAGGTCAGATCGTACAGGGATCTCCCTTTGCTCTGTTCGCTTCCATTTGCATCAGTGCGGTCAGCGCTGTGGCGAGGCCGGAGGAATTCTCCCGTCTCTGGATGCAACCCCTCTCGAACTGCTTCAAATTGCTCCCGCGTCACCTCTCCACGCAGGCCAAGCAACTCCGCACCGCATCCATGCCACTCCCCTTGAACGCGACAGCCTTCATCGTAATAGTCGCTGTGTTCCAGATGCCGTTGAGCATATCCAGCACCACCCGTCATGGCTCGCAAAGTCAGCATTACCCGACGCTAACCCTGTTCGAAATCCGAATGCAACGGCCTATGTCACGATACCCTGCTGAGGAATACCCCAATGCAGCAACCAGGAGAGTGCATCATGCAAATCCTCATGACATTCGGGCGGGACGTAAAGATGCAGTAAAGGCCAAGCTAGCATCGCGATCCCCCAATTGCAGTCAAAGGCACCTGATTCTGCGAGCGTCATTTTGAGGAAATAACCAGAAAATCATTCTCGCTGCGCTCGCTTTGAAGGAAGACACCATCCCTAAGCCTGACGGCTTAGCGATGGTGATGCAATCCACTGAGGTCGAACGGAATTCGGACAACATCGAACAGTGTTCGATGATGATCGAAGATTGTTCGCACTGCGTTCGAGGATCTATATAGCCAGCCGGAAGGCTATCCAGCGGCTCAATCTTCCGGTACGGCGACGTTTTTCCAGACGCCTGTCGCACGTGTCTGAGTATCGGCTTCGGGGACGAATGCTGCTCGAAAGCGCCAGCGCCCTATCGCTTGGAAGATGCGCTGAAGATGCTATGCGGGAGTAGTCTGTGTTTGATTCTTCAATTTATGGACGAAAGCAAAATAGGCGACCATCACGCGAAATGCCTTGGACCGATTCACCCCGCAGAGAATCTCTCCGCCAACCCTTTCCAGCTCATCGGCAATCTCGAACGTCAAAGGAAATACGAAAGCGGTGTCAATACTCTGAAATGGAATGTTCAGCCACTGGTTGTTATAGAACGCTACAAGCTGCGCTTGCGCCGCCTTGGTTTTGAAACTCATGATGATGTGTTCAGCCAGAGCGTTCTTTCGCCGGATTTTGAGCACGGCAAAGAGTTGGTTGAAATGGCTCTTGGTAAATTTGGAATCCACGGTGAGCCGGAGTTGAGTCCGCTCCTCTGCGGGAGAAACGATTCTGCGCTTCGGTCGGGGTGTAACTTTCTTCGCGGCAGGCATATGGCCTCCTTATCGATATGTATCTTACAGCATTAGTATATGAGACTGGAAGGCCATATGCTAACCGATAGTAACCAAAATAGTTAACCCAAAAGGGACGCCGAGGGATAGTGGATTCATCGCATGGAGATGCGAGGGATTCAAACCGGGTGAATCTCAAGAATCGAACAGTGAAGGGGATGGAGAAAAGGAATTGACTCTGAACTGCGTCCTGCGCAGGGCCTAACCACTGAGACTTCCGATCAGAGGTAGTCTCGCATGAGTCCAATAGGGCTCGGGTTCCGCCGCATATGTGTATGGACCGTGTGCTTGCTTCCTGGAAGGAGGTTATAGGCCGAAACGGCCTACCTTCTAACCCCGGTAGACGAAGCCGCTCCAGACGACGCCCACGGCATTCCGCAATGACACCCAGACAAACCGCGTCCCGAATTCATCTACTGAGGCGGATCGGGTCTGCGAATACGATTACAATACGGTGTGAAGGCCAATTCTGATCAGTGTTTGAGTTGCGTTCCCGCCGACGGTTAGACCGTTTGAAGAAGGGAATCGCAATTTGTTGGTGCCGTAATACCAATGACGGTCATACATAGCAACATCATCCGATTGTCGCTTAACCATAAAAGGATACTGCCTATCTATTTCGTCGTTCTTATGACCTGGTTTGCACCGCGAATCGCGCGTTTGAAGCGCGGCCAAGAAGATGCTTACACATTCATGAGTACGGGATCGCTGGGCGAGTTGCAGATCCCATTGCCCCCGTTTCCCCTTCAGGAAAAGTTCGCGGATCTCGTCGAGGAATTGGAGCACCTCCGTGCAGTGCAGCGCGAGGCATTGCGTCAGGCCGAGCACCTCTTTCAGACCCTCTTGCACCAGGCGTTTTCCGAAAGCGCGTAGCTCTGCACCGATAATCTAAGCCGCCAAAAACGCAACGGCTCATTTTGGTTCGAAGTGCTCCCTGATACAGTCGGACGCTTGTCGTGGTTGTTTTCAATCAACCGGCGAGCTGCTGCTGAATCCACTCGTCAAGGACGGATGCGCGGAAGCGCCAGACCTTGCCGATCTGCAAGGCGCGAATGTCCCCTCTCCGTGCCATCCTTTGGAGCGACTTAGGATGGATTTTCAAGATCGCTGCTGCCTGGTTCGAGTCAAGCAGTGGCTCTGCGGCGAATGCGTTGGTCGGAAACGCCTGCAAGCGGGTCCTCGAATGTTCGGCATCAGCAGCGGCGGCCGACTGAGTTTTCTCCGGAACGCCCAGCACGGTTAATCTGTCTTTGCCCGGAATGGCCGCGTACAGATGGTTCCGCGCCCCATTGCCAGCGACTGGAGAATAGCTCTCTGCCGCACGACGATCCTCTTTTCGCATTGCATTATTCATCATTCCCCTCCACGTGGGTGTTGCAAAAAGATTATAACATAATGTAGATATTACACAAGTCGGGTAGTAAAACAGACGCGCAATACTCCGCTATATCATTCACGGGTAACGATATAGGAGAACATTTTTCAGGAAACGAGACGGTAGGGAAGCCGGGCGCTGATCTTCAACGGGCTTGTCGCCCGTACTTCCTTGGCCTTTCAGCCTCTGGCCAGATTCAGCGCATAGCGAGCGTGCTTGCGCTCACCCGTGCGGACAAGCGCGCCCTTCTCGGTCAGGTCCGCTAAATCGCGGGTAGTGGTTGCGGGAGACGCGCCAGTGATCGTGCTGTAGTTGCCCGCGCTCATTCCTCCCTTGAACCCTTCGGGGCCTTCCCGGAAGATTCGCAGGAGCGCCTTCTGCTGCCTGTCATTGATGTGGCCGCGCAGGCGGTCCAGCAGTTTTGTCTTGGCAATCAGGAACTCCACTTGCGTGATGGTCCGGCGCTGCGCTTCCAAGGCAACGTCGGCGAACCATGAAAGCCAGGCCGACACATCCATCTGCTTATTCGCCTTTTCGAGTGCCTCGTAATAGCTTTTCTGGTGAGCAAGAATCGTCGTAGCCAAAGCTACGAGCAGGGGTTGGCCGAAGCTCTGCGCCATCGCCTTCTCGGCAATGGCACGGCCGATCCGACCGTTGCCATCTTCAAACGGATGGATGGACTCGAAATACAGATGAGCAATGCCTGCCCTTGAAATGGCGGGCAGGGGTTCCGCTCCTTGCGGCACAGTTCGATTGAACCATGCGATGAACCGCTTCATCTCGGACGGAACCCGCTTCGATGGAGGAGCTTCAAAATGTACTTTCTGCGCGCCAATCCTGCCGGAAATTACCTGCATTGGCTCCTTGCCGGTGCGGTATCTGCCGATGTCGATCAGGTCTTTTCTGCCAGCAGCAACCATCTGGTGCCAGCGATACAGCATCTCGTTTGAAAGAGGCTCAGCGGATGATCGAAAAAGATCGACCATCATTTCTGCAATCCCTTGTTCGGCTGGCGTGGCTCGCCGCTTGTCGGCAGCCAGTCCAAGCTGACGCTGGATAGAGGATTGCACACTGGCCCGATTGAGGATTTCACCTTCAATCTCAGAGGTCGTCAGTGCCTCACCGCTCATCACTTCCACGAGAAGTTGGTTGCGATCGTCTTCCTCCAAGTGCCTAGCCGTGCCGATGACAACGCCCGCGCCAACGAGAAACTGCTCTTCGGCAGCGGCCATCCGGGAACGGTCCCACTTGAAATTCGGCCAATCCGGGTTTTGCCAGTTCCAAGTCATGAGCGATAGCGACCTCTCTATCGCTCATCATACCTGACAATTATGAGCGATACAATCAGATTTTATCGCTCATGCTCAGCGCCGCTATTTTCTTTGGTTATGGCGTTGCTGCTTTGGGCTGCCAACCGCTCCGCCGTTCTCTTGTGGCTCGGTAGTTGGAACAGCTTGCACCACTAATGGCGTTGGCGTGGCAACCACCGCGGAATCCGAATCCATGCAGCCTCGAATCCCCATTCCAACAACCAGCCCGATTACCAGGGTCGCAGTGGAAATCAGCGGAATCCAGAAACACAGCAACCAGGTGTTCAGTTGATGCAAGAGCGCATCAAGAGCATTCTCCCGCTTCTCCAGAGACTGCGTGAGCCGGTTGTTCGCGGATTCAACCTGAGCGACGACTCCGCCGTTTGCATCACTCAGATTGCTGAGCGCGGCAGAGAGTTCCTTCTGGGCGCGCGTCATCTCCGCACTGGTTCCTTGCAGGCATCTGGCCGCAGCGGGCAGGCCGGATTCAAGGAAATTCTGGCGTAGACTTTCACTCAGCAGCCTTGCAATCTTCTGTGCATCAAGCCCGGATTCGATCTTCTCAGGCAATCGAGCGATCCGCGACTACAGCTTGTAGACATAGCCGAGCATTTTCTGTTGTGCATCGTCTGAAAACTGCTGATGAAGATCGAGCATCTCCTGAAAGCGCTCGCGCTCCTCGGCAATTTCCATCGGTGTTTGCCGGGTGAGCAGGGCCAGGATGCCCATCGCTTCGAGGATGCGCAGCATCTCGTCATCGGGGCTGAGTTTGCGAGTATGAGCGAGAACGCGATAATACGCGGCCTGCATCTCTTCGGGGACAAGCCGGGCGAGAGAGTCGAACAGAGTCGGCTCTCCCGCCGCGACAACGGCATTGGTGGATGTTTGAGGTTCCGTACTCATGGCAGGAATACCTGCCTTGCCCGGTCGAATTCAGAGAAGAGCCGCCGCCGGTAGCTTTGTGCGCGCATCACGAGAGACGCCCTCTTGAGTTCATCGACATCGGCCTTGCGGCCTGCAACCTGACCGAGTTGGATGCCATGCTGGCGGACAGGGTTTTCGAGTTCGGCAAGCCGGAACTCCATCTGCAAGATCTCCGGCGAAAAGGCTTCGCGGAAGCGATTTGCCTGCTCCGTGGACTTCCAGTAGGTGAAGTCCGCCAGGGCGCTGGTTGCGTTCTCGACGATGACGTACTCGACCCGTTCCTGAAGACGGCTCGCCCAGGCGAGGACGCTTTCAACGCTGGCCGGGTCCGGCGTCACCACGCCAACTGCTGTAAAGCAGACGCCGGTTGCAGCGACATCATCGTACATCGACTCGAACCAGTCGGCCGCAACCTGCCCGGCGCCGGCTCCCATATCGGCGAGAATAATGGGTGTGCCGCCATCGAGATGATCGACGAAGGCATCAAGTCCGGCGGGCGTGTGGATGTTGACTTTGGTGACCCGCCCATTGAAAAAGTGTTGCAGGGAGCCACGCGCTTTGTTCTCTGTGTCGAGATCGAGCAGTGTGACTGGAATCTGATTCGCCTCAAACCATTCGGCCAGGGCCACCATGACGCCCGTCTTGCCGACACCGCCTTTACCTCCCATCGTGAAAACCACACGCTTCGTATTGGCCGTCATTGTTCACCTCCATTGGTTGTCAGGGTCAAGGGTTCGTTCTCACGGAAGACGAAGCGAGCGCGCTTCGCTTCCCGCACTGAGGGCTTTGCTTTGAGAGCGGCAACGCGTTCGAGCACCGGCGACTCCGCCGCAGCCAACCCCGTTGGCGGTAGTTCAAATTGCGTTCGCTTGCGATGCTTCGCGCGGACTTTTACGAAGGAGTGGAGTGTACTGAGGGCGACATGCAGCCCCAGCCGTTCGTGGAAAATGCGCGCAACTTCGCGATACGTCCGCCCTTTGCGGCGCAGTTCGCGGATCAGATCGCGGTGAGGCTCCAGTTTGGAGCGCGGAGGCTTGGGCGGAAATCCCGCCAGCTCAGCAGAGCCGGTCTGGCACCCTGTATTTGTGATGGGAAGAAGAGTCATGGCTACCCTCGGAGGCGACTGAGATCGCACTCGGCTGACGACCATTGGGCAGGTCGTTGGGGAGCTTCTTGAGCGACTGAAAAATCTGGCCTTGCCCCCGCGAAACGTATCCCTTAGCAAGCTGTTCTAATGCGAAAGGGTAGCGAAGATGACGAAGGCAACGCGGGGACGTTACACGCTGGAGTTCAAGCAAGAAG
>Ga0255349_1000842_pt1 | contig 12913 bp, 13 predicted proteins | sample CBST25v15metaG_FD_189947 | JGI IMG/M metagenome (GOLD analysis project Ga0255349, IMG submission 189947) | Peat soil microbial communities from Stordalen Mire, Sweden - C.B.S.T-25.v15 | ecosystem: Environmental > Terrestrial > Soil > Wetlands > Peat | place: Sweden: Norrbotten County, Stordalen...
AAGCTGGGCCGATCAGTTAGGAATCCCGCGTCTCTGTTGACCTCAACTTCTCGAACCGCCGGATGCGGACCCGCTCGTCCGGTGGTGTGGCAGGGGAGGAGAGGCGACTCTCCCCCCTATGCCGATCGTTTGAGACGATTGGAGCTTATGCGGTCCCCGGTTCCAACCTTTGCGCAAACCGCGCCAATGGGATGGGGCAGGGAAGCGCCTTATCGCTCCGCCACCAAATCCAGCAGGTTAAAAAACTCCGGAAAGCTGATGGCGGCTGATTCGGCGCCTTGAATCAGCGTCTCTCCCTCCGCACGCAGCGCTGCCACGCTGAAGGCCATCGCGATGCGGTGATCTCCGCCGGAATCAATTGTCGCGCCGTGCAGCTTCTGGCCGCCGGGCACATCCAGGCCGTCTTCAAACTCGCTGACCTCAGCGCCCATGGCGCGCAGATTCTTCGCCACCAGCGCAATCCGGTCGGATTCTTTCACGCGCAGTTCCTTTGCGTCGCGGATGCGAATGCCGCCGCTGGTGAAAGGCCCGATCGCGGCCAGCACTGGCAGCTCATCGATCAATTGCGCAGACAGCGCTCCAGAAACTTCTGTCGTCCCCAACCCCTCCGCAAGCGCCGATATTTGCACTGTGCCCACCAGTTCCGAGTTCAGCTCTTCGAGATTGAGCACACTGATGCGAGCGCCCAGAGCGGTCAGCACGTCCAGCAGCGCGGCGCGCGTGGGGTTCAGGCCCAGCGCGTCCAGCACCAGACTTGAGCCGGGAAACAAGGACGCCGCGCAGAGGAAGAACGCTGCCGAGGAAATGTCTCCCGGCACGGAGGCTTCGATGCTGTGAAGTGTCTGTGGCCCAGCAATCGAAACCGAATTCAGCGTGCGCGTCAGCCTGGCGCCGAAGGCACGTAACGCCAGCTCGCTGTGGTCGCGCGTGCGTACCGCCTCGTGAACAGTGGTGGTTCCGGCGGTTTGCAACCCGGCCAGCAGGATGCAGGTCTTCACCTGCGCGCTTGGAACCGGCGTGGAGTAGTCGATGGCCTTCAACGGCCCACCGACGATATGCAACGGTGCATGGCCCTCGGTGAGAGTGAGCCGCGCGCCCATCGCCGCGAGCGGCTCGCGAATCCGCTCCATCGGTCTGCGTGAAAGGGACTCGTCGCCGACCAGCGTAAAGCGGCCTTCCTGCGGCGCAAGCAAGCCGGAGATCATGCGCATCGTCGAGCCGGAGTTGCCGCAGTCGAGCGGCTTGTCTGCTGGCGTCACGCGCCCGCTCACGCCCGTCACTTCCACCTGACCGTCTTCGAGCCGGCGCACCTTCGCGCCCAGCGCTTCCATGCAGGAGAGCGTCGAGGCGCAATCGGCTCCGGTCGAGAAATTAGCGAATCGCGAAGTGCCCTCCGCAAACGCGGCTAACATTCCGTAGCGGTGGCTGATGGATTTATCGCCGGGCAGGCGCAGGCTGCCGTAGACATTCTTTGCCGGACGAATGATGCGTTCTGTTTGCAAGGTGGCTCCGAGAAGTGGGTGTATTCAAGTTTAGCAATGAAGGATGATGGGGTTAGTCCGCCGTTCCTATTCCCTATTCCCTATTCCCTGGTCCCTGTTTTTTCACTGCACCTTCAGCACAATAATCGTCTCATCGTCAAAGCGTTCCTGCTCGCCCTGAAAGCGGGTGACGTCGGCGAGAATGGCGTCGGCAATCTGCTGCGCGGAGTGGTCGCGTTGGCTGCACAAGACGCCGGCCAGCCGGTCCTGGCCGTACATCTCGCCCTGCGCGTCTTCCGCATCCAGAATTCCGTCCGAGACAAAAACGATGGCGTCGCCCGGCTCCGTGGCCACGCTGAGCTCGTCGTAGATCACGTCGGGAAACAGTCCTAGCGGAAAGCCTTCAGCTTGCACCGTCATTGACTGACCCTGGCGGCAGAGGACGGGTTGCACCGCGCCGGAGTTGGACACGTGCAAGGTCCTGCTCTCGCCGTCCCACAAAGTAAACAGCATGGTCACGTACTGCGATTCGAGCTTCCGCTCTTGCAGCGCGTCGTTGAGCAGAGCCAGCATCCTGGCCGGTTCCGGCCGCTGCTGCGCCGCCGAACGCATGATGCCGTTCACCAGAGCCGCAAACAGGGCCGCCGGCGCGGCCTTGCCGCTTACATCACCCAGCACGATGGCCGTGCGGCCGGGGCCGTAGTCCACAAAATCGTAAAGGTCTCCGCCGATGGTGCGTGCGGGCAGGAAGCGCACCGCCATGTCGGCGTTTGTGATCTCCGGCGCCGAGGCCGGCAGCAGCCGCAGTTGCACCTCGCGCGCCATGGAGATGTCGCGCTCCAGTTGCTGCTCCTGTGAGCGCACCTTCTGGTAGAGCCGCGCGTTCTCGATGGCGATGGCCACCTGCGCGGCAAGCGTGGTCAGCACGCGCTCATGTTCTTCGTTGAAGAAGCCCGTGCGCGTGTGCTCCAAATCCAGCACGCCGATGATGCGCCCCTTGTGAAACAACGGCACAATCAACTCAGAGCGAGTTTCAGGGTTCACGGGAAGGTAGCGCGGGTCGTGGCGCACATCGGGCACGTTCACCAGCCGCCACTCCCGCACCGCGACGCCCACCAGGCCGCTGGCGATGGGAAGGCGGCGTTCCGGCGCGTGTGTATGGCCGAACCGCCAGGCATAGCGCGTAATCAGCGTCTCGCCTTTCTCGTCCAGCAGCATCACAGTGAACATCTGGTAATCGATAAGCCTGCGCAAAAGCTGCCCTACACGCTCCAGCAGCGGGTCCAGATCGAGAATCGAAATCAATTCTGTGGCGATTTCGTTCAGCACCGTAAGCGTCTGTGCCTGGCGGGAGACACGCGCATAGAGCCGCGCATTCTCAATCGCCTGGGCAATGCGCGAGGCGGTCAGCGTGAGCAGGCGCAGGTGCTCGGGGCCAAAGTAGTCGGCCTGTTCGCTCTCGATGTCCATAACACCGATCAGACGGTTTTTGGCGATCAGCGGTACTGCCAGCTCAGAGCGCACATCGGGATTTGCAGGGAGATAGTCTTCTGAACTGGCAACATCGTTCAGCAGCACCGGCTGACGGGTGAGCGCCACCTGGCCTGCCACGCCCTTGCCCATGGGAATGCGCTGCCGCTCCACTTCTGGACTGTGGCCGGTCTGGAACCTCATGCGCAGTTCGCGGGTGCGGTCATTGAGCAGCAGAATGGCGAAGATGCGATAGGGGATGACGACGCTGACCAGCTCGGCGGTGCGGCGAAGCAGGGTTTCCAGGTCAAGCGTGGTGTTCAGCGCGTCGGCCAACTGCATCAGGTAGGCCACATCGGCCGGTTCCACGCGGATATTCGTTGCGTCAAGATGCGCCCCGGCGAGCGCCGGATCGGCCGGGCGGTAATCGCCCTCGAACTCGGGTTCTTCACGCCGTGATGGTGGTGTGGAGGCCATTTCTCTCGAAGAAAATCATAACAGCGCAGGGACCAGGGGGTAGGGACTGGGGAATAGGGGCTAGGGACTTGCCCCTATTCAGTATGAATTTGTTCTTTGGCTTTTGTGGTATCCCACCCATTCGCCAGGAAAAAGCGAATGGATGGGGCACGGAGTTGGTACATAATCAAGCGGCCAGAGACCTGGTCCCTGGTCCCGGCTCACTAGTCTTTACTTCGCTCCCAGCTCGCGCACTATGGCGACCGATGCCGAAGCACCGATGCGCGTAGCGCCAGCTTCCAGCAGCGCCTTCACGTTGGCCAGGGTACGGACGCCGCCTGCGGCCTTTACGCCGCATCGGTTGCCGGCCACGCCGCGCATCAGCGCCACATCGGCCGGGGTTGCACCGCTGGAGGCGAAGCCTGTCGAAGTCTTGATAAAATCCGCCCCGGCCAGGATGGCCAGTTCGGACCCGCGCAGTTTCTCTTCCATGGTCAACAGCGCAGTCTCCAGAATCACCTTGAGCAGCGCGCCGTGAGAATGAGCAGCGGCGGCGACTGAGCGGATGGTGTTCCGCACGAGGAGATGATCGCCGCTCTTGAGCGGGCCGATGGGAATCACCATGTCCAGCTCGCGCGCGCCCAGCCGGATCACCGCACCCGCCTCTTGGCGGAGCGTGGAAGCCAGCGAGGCGCCCAGGGGAAAGCCAATTACCGCGCCCACAGGAATGCCGGTGCCGGAAAGCGCGCCGACCGCCGTGGAAACCCATACCGGGTTTACCATGGCACAGGCGAAGCGATAGCGAATCGTCTCGTCACAAAGCTTCTCCACCTGTTTGCGGGTGGCGTCAGGCTTAAGCAGAGTGTGGTCGATTATGGCGGCCAGGCCCTGCCAGTTTTCTAGAGTTGTAGCGGCAAATGCCGCGGAATTGAAGCTTCCATTGTCAATTTCCGAATCCACTTCCTCAATAGGGGTGGGGGTAGTCATAGGGTCCTGCTCCTTGCTGGCGAAAGGCCGCTCTTGGTTGACGGTTCCTCGCGTACTCTACATGTTTAAGTATAGTGTCTAACGGTCGTCTCCGGTATCTTGCCTGCGCGCTTCGATTCGGGGAGACAATCAAGGTAAGGACGACCAGCGCGAGAGACCTGCAAAGTCGGTTCCAGGCCCCGCTTAGTGATTTGCGTCACAGTATACTGGTTGTTTGCACCAGTAAGGTGAGAATCGAATGTATCTTCTTTGGCTTCGACTTGCGGCAATCCTCTACGCAGCGGCCGCTGTTGCCGTTTTTCCGGCCGTCCTCTACGGGATCGAGCGCTGGCGCAAAACCTGCGTCCATCTGGCTGGTCTGGCCTTCTTTTTTCACTTCATCTCGTGTGTTGAAATGCTCGTCCAGGCCCATCGCTGGATGCCGGTGGGCGTGCGCGAAGTTGAGTCGTTGCTTGGGTTTGCAGTGGCCGGCATCTTTTTTGTCGTCTGGTGGCTCTACGACGCGATTTCCCTTGGTATTTTTGTCTTGCCCATCACGTTTTTTGCAGTTTTTGTGCCCGCGCTTGGCTCCGACCGATACACCTTCCCCTCGGAGGGAGTGCGCATCAGTTGGCTTCTGGCGCACATTTCCGCGTTGCTGGCGGCCTATGTCGCCCTGGGTTTCAGTCTGTTGGCCTCGCTGCTTTACCTCGTCCAAGAGCGCCGCTTGAAAAGCAAGCACAAGCCCGGCGAAGACTCCTGGTGGCTTCCTTTGGATTGGCTGCCGCCCCTCGATACACTGGAGCGCATTGCCCACGCGACTCTCGAATTTGGTTTTCCCTGCATGACCGTCGGCCTGGTCATCGGCTCGGTGCTGGCGCAGGAGACGCCTCTCGGCGCGGCCTATTTCCTCGACCCCAAAGTACTTGCCTCCTTTGCGATGTGGGTGGTTTATGTGGCCCTGCTTTTTGTTCGCCGCACCGCCGGCCTGCGCGGACGCCGGGCCGCTTATCTTTCCGGCGCGGTCTTCCTCATTATGTTGGCCGTGATGGCGGCTAATGTATTCAGCCGGATTCACAGGTACGGTCCGTGATGACCCTGTTGCTCATCGGCATCAACCATAAGACCGCGCCCATTGAGGTGCGTGAGCGAGTCGCCATCTCCCGCGAGGAACTGCCCGGAGCCACGCGTGCGCTGGCCGAAGTGCCTGGGGTGACCGAGTGCATGATCGTCTCCACCTGCAACCGCGTGGAGATTCTGGCTGCGGTGGACGCGCCCAATGCCAATTCGCCCACCGATGGCCTCACGAGTTTCTTGCACCGGCACTTCGGACTTGACCCGGCGCTGCTGGCTCCGCACCTCTACGAGCACCGCGACCAGGAGGCCGTGCGGCATCTTTTCCGCGTGGCCGCCAGCCTGGACTCGATGGTGGTGGGAGAGCCGCAGATTCTTGGCCAGGTAAAAGATGCTTTTGCGGTCGCCCGTGCCTCGGGCACCGTGGGCGGCCATCTCGAACATTTGTTGCAAGGCGCGTTTGCCGCCGCCAAAAAGGTCCGCTCCGAGACTGAAATCGGTTCAAATTCGGTTTCCATCGCCTCAGTAGCCGTGGAACTGGCCCGAAAAATCTTCGGATCGCTTCAGGGCCGCACGGTTTTTCTGGTCGGCGCGGGTAAGATGAGCGAGCTTGCGGCGCGGCATCTGGTTCAGCAGGGCGCCGGAGCGATTCTGGTGACCAACCGCACCCTGGAGCGCGCGCGGCGAATGGCCGAGACGTTTCAGGGCCAGGTCATCCCATTTGGCCAGCTTTACGAGGCCGCCAGCCAGGCTGACATCGTCATTAGCTCGACCGGCGCGCCGCACGCCATCTTCCGGCGCGAACACGGCCAGGAATTTCTGCGCCGCCGCCGCAATCGTCCGATGTTCTTCATCGACATTGCCGTGCCGCGCGACGTGGACCCGGAGATGGGCAAGCTGGAAGGCATCTTTGTTTATGACATTGACGACCTGCAGCAGGTGGCCGCCGCGCACATGGCCGAACGAAGCCGCGAGGCCACGGACGCAGAAGCGCTGATTGAGGGCGAAGTTGAACGCTTCCATCAGCGGCAGCTCACCGTCAATGTGGCTCCGGCGATTGTCGCGTTGCAGCATCAGGCCGAGGAGATTCGCCAGGCGGAGCTGAAGCACGCACATGCTCGGCTGGGTTCGTTGAGCGCGGAGCAGTTAGCGGCGGTCGAGGCGCTCACCCGAGGATTGGTCAACAAGTTTCTCCATCCGCCCATGCAGGCGCTCAAGCAGGCTGCCCGCGAGCATGATGCGGCGCGGCTGGAGGCGCTCTGCGAGACCTGGTCGCTGCCGGCGGGTTCGACAGAGCACGATGCCGCTGCTGCGGAAAGTCGAGCGAGTGCAGCGAATTCCGAAGATGAGCTAGCGCATCTGAACGAGAACAGCGAGGCAAGACGCCCATGATTCTCCGCATCGGAAGCCGTGGCTCGCAACTGGCCCTCTGGCAGGCGAAGCATATTGCCGCGCTGCTTCGCGGTCAGGGCCATTCTGTCGAGATTACGATCATCAAGACCACCGGCGACCGACTGCAAGAGGTCACATTCGCCCAGGTCGGCTCCAAAGGAATGTTCACCAAGGAGATCGAGGAGGCGCTGGCCGCCAAACGCGTGGATCTGGCCGTGCACTCGCTCAAGGACCTGCCGACGGAACTCGCGGAGCCTTTCACGCTGGCGGCGACGCCTGCGCGGGTTGACCCGCGAGACGCGTTCGTTTCTGTGATGTATCAGAGCCTTGCGGCGTTGCCCAAGGGCGCGCGCGTGGGCACCAGCAGCCAGCGCCGGCGAGCGCAGTTGAAGGCGCTCCGGCCGGACATCGTGGCGCAAGAGTTTCGCGGCAACGTGGACACTCGCTTGCGCAAGCTGGCCGAGGGCCAAGTGGATGCGATTCTGCTGGCATCAGCGGGCCTTGATCGTCTGGAGAAGACCGAATGGGTGCGCGAGCGAATGGAGCCGCGCGAGTTTTGTCCTGCTGCTGGACAGGGCGCGCTGGGCATTGAAACCCGCAGGAACGACGCGGCGACCATTGAGGCAGTTGCGTTTCTCGACGATGCGGCGACGAGCTTCGCCGTGACTGCGGAACGGGCTGCGCTGGCGGCTCTCGGCGGAGGATGCCAGGTTCCCATCGGCATCTATTGCCGGACAGGTTTGGATGAGACGACTGGAAGCAGGCCAGAGTTATGGGACGAGATATTTGCCGTCGTCGCCAATCCAGAGACCGGCAAATCGGTGCGCATCTATCATCGCGAGACGCGGCAACGTGCGCCTGATGGAGGCGCTGACCCAACTTCGTTGGGCCGCTTGGCAGCGCAAATGCTGATCGATGCCGGAGCGGGGCCGTTGCTTGCCGCTGCCACCGCCGGAGGCTTGAAGTGAGTATGCCGCAGTTGTTGGGCCGCAGGATTCTGGTGACCCGCGCTGCGCATCAGGCGGGCAAACTGAGCGAAGGGTTGCGCGCGTTGGGTGCGGAGCCGGTCGAGGTTCCGGTGCTGGAGATTCATCCGCCTGCCAATCTGTCGCCTATGGATGCTGCTCTTCGCCAATTTGCGAGCTACGATTGGCTAATCCTGACCAGCACGAACGCGGTGCGCGCGCTCGTTGAACGAGCTGCGGCGTTGGGAATTTCGGTGGCGCAGACTGCCTGGCTGAATGTGGCCGCAGTCGGAGAATCGACGGCTGCTGAGGCGCGCAAGGCGGGATTCAAAATTGCTTTTGTCCCGCAAGCATACGTAGCGGAAAGTCTGGTCGAAGGATTGTTGCAAGCGTTTCAAAACAAGCCGTCCGGCCAACGAATTCTGCTGGCGCGCGCAGCCGTTGCGCGCGACGTGATTCCCGATGCCTTGCGCTCGGTTGGCGCCGCAGTAGACGTGGTGGACGCGTACCGCAATGTCCTGCCCAAAGCCGCCCCGGAGCAACTGCGCGGAGCTGTTCGCAGCGGAATCGACGCGGTTACATTTACCAGCAGTTCGAGCGCAACGCATCTGGCCGAAGCTGCGCGCGCCGCGAGTGTTTTATGGCCGATTGCCCGGGTTCCGGCAGTTTCGATTGGGCCGGTTACCAGCAAGACGTTGCGCGATCTGGGTTGGCCGCCTACGGCTGAAGCCGATCCATCTGACATTCCTGGACTGATCGCTGCGGTGGTGCGGGTTCTGCATCGCTGACTCAACTGATCAAAGGTGCTGCTAACTTGCGTGAGTGGATTCAGGATTGCCAGGTTTTGTCTTTGGCAGTGCAAAGCTGCTCCAGATTGCACCGGTCGCACTTGGGCTTGCGCGCCTCGCAAACTTGGCGGCCATGATGGATGATCTGGTGAGAGAAATCAATCCAGCGGCTTTGCGGGAGGATTCGCATCAACTCCTGCTCGACTTTTTGCGGCGTCTCGCCTTTGGCCAGGCGGAGACGGTGCGTGATGCGGAAGACGTGCGTGTCCACAACGACGCCTTCGGCCTTGCCGTACGCCACGCCGAGAACCACATTGGCCGTTTTGCGCGCCGCGCCGGGGATGGTGATGAGTTCGGCGAGGGTTTGTGGAACTTCACCGTTGAAGTCGGAGACGATTTTACGCGCCGCGCCCTGAATTGATTTGGCTTTGTTGTGATAGAAGCCAGTTGTCCGAATGAGGGCTTCGAGCTGCGGCGGGGTTGCTTTGGCCATTGCTTGTGGGGTAGGGAAGCGGCGGAATAGCTCCGGCGTTACCATGTTGACGCGCACGTCGGTGCATTGCGCGGAGAGGATCGTGGCCACTAACAGTTCCCAAGGCGAGTTATGAGTCAGGGCGCATTCGGCGCGCGGGTAGGCTTCGTCGAGACCTTTGAGAATGGCGGCGATGCGGTCGGGAGCGAGGTCGCCGCGTGGGGCGCGGGGTTGTTTTTTAGCGGAGGGCTTGCGGGATGGCTTTGTCTCTGGCATCGTTTGTGCTTCAAATTCTTCCGTGCCAGTAACCGGGACGGCGCTTGGCGTGGGCCACGGCGACGACAAGAATGACGTCGTCTTTCTCCTGAAAAATCACGGAATATGGAAAGTTTGCCAGTACACGCTTGCGAGAGTTCTTCGTGTAAACAGGATAGAGTTGCGGACGGGAAGCAATCTGTGCCAGGGATGCCCCGACCTCCGTGAGAAACGCATCGGCCGCTTCAGGGCTGCGTTTGAAATACCAATCGAAAGCTTCGTTGATCTCCTGCTGGGCCTGCGAATGGAAGCGAACGCGTTTCCGCTTCATCTGGCCAGCCGGGCACGCAAGGGAGCTTCCACTTCTTCCCACGAACAAGTCACAGCGGTCCCAGCATCAGCCTCGGCTATGCGCCGCTCGACTTCCGCCTTCCAGGCTGCGTCGATCTCCGCGGCGTTCGAGCCGTCTCCGGCTTGGAGCAGTTCCCCGAGCAGCCAATCGATATCGCCGGGAGAAAGCCGGCGCACATCTTCGAGAACTTCGGCGGCGGAGCGGTTCATGGATTGATTGTAGCGCGAAACCACCTGCGGTGGGGCCAGCGAATCTCCAAGATCCCAAAATCGGAACCTGAGGGCAAACGGTACTTATCTATCTTCACTTCTGCGGCTCTTGCAGCCCAAAAGGTGGGGCCATGTTGATCTCGCCACGAAGTATCCTCAGTAAAATGTCCATTCCTGACCGGGCATCCCGCACACGCCTGCAGGCTTCAGTGTCCTTTGTTATCTTCCCGGTTGCTTCAAGTTCGGCCATTGCGGCGCAGAGTCCGTGATGAACTTCCTTGGCCTTTTCGATTGCGCGCGTAATGATTAGATCGTTTTGTTTCTCCATTCTTGTCAGTCGGCTCCTTTCCGATTGTCAGAAATGATGGATTTCGGAAACCTTTCCGTCGACGAAGACGATCATAAGATGCCGGTAGGTGTAAACGTGTTTTAGGCCCGTGGTAACGGAGGCTGGCGGTCCGAGGATTGCAAGCACTTCTGCTGAGGTTTGGCCTTTCGTGACCACGCCAGACGAGACGCTTTGTTTACTGTCCATGGCACCAGATTGGTTTGGAGCCGGAGCAGCGGCATTGCTGGAAGCGGCTGAATTAGCGTTTTCGCTCGGTTCCTCAGTTGGCACGGGCGAATCAACTGGCGCGGCTGTTAGTGATGATGATTGACGTGGCGCTTCCATTGTAGGCGCCGACCGTGGCGGCAAAGGCTCCAAGGTACAATTCTCCAAGACCGGCAGTCCCACAAGGCCGGCGCCAGCCTGAAAGTCCAGCGAGCTGCCATACGTCCCATGCGCCTGCACGCGGCTCCCATAAGTGTATTGTTGTATCGCGGCCCGCAGCTCTTCTGGGCTCATGTCGCATTCCAGCCATCGGATTTGACGCGCATCTTCGTCCTGGAGCACAGCCGAGAACTGACAATAGGCCCTAGGATTGGCCTCACCGTGTTCGACGCTCACCGTCCCCAAGGTTAATAGCTTCGAGCATGGATCTCCTCCGTATTTAGCGGCTGGCCACCACCTTGGCCGGTAGAACGTTCCTCGAACGGTAAGCTCAGTACCCGTTGGTATCTGGTTCTTAGCGCCGGTGATTTCTGCAACACTGTAGACGACGGGCGCAACAGCGCCAGGCCTATCATTGCCCGCGTCTGGGGCGTCGCCGCCATAGTTCGCTGAACTCAGCAGTGATTGACTATGCCGCGCCGCCGGGTTCCGCGCTCCGTTGAACCACATTACGCCGAGAAGGAGCAGCAGTATCCCTGCGGCAGTGTTCATAAAGGTCTTGCCGTGCGGGCTGAGGCTTCGATACCAAGCGCCGAAATTTTGTAAGACCGCTGAGCTGCGCGTTAGCCCGCAGGTAATGCAGCGCGTCGGATAGAAGGGAATCGCCAATAGCCAAAGGCCGCCAGTAAGCACCACCATAAAAAAGGTGCCGAACCCTAGCGACCTCTTAAATCCAGTCAGCTTGCCGCAGTTCGGGCAATGGATCATCTGCATTGCGCTACCTCGACCACAAGACCGAAGTTTGCTGCAATTGTTCCACTCGGACGGTTGAAATGCAATCCAATAATTGCCGACCTTATAGCTTTCCTTCCAGCCAGTCTCCGAGTTTCTCAATCGGCAACCTCACGCTGATATAAAACTGTCCGAAGAGAGCATACACCGCGCTGACTTCGTCGAAGCGCATCTCGTAGATGAGCTTCTTGAAGACGACCGGATCGTCGGCGAATAGGTCTACGCCCCACTCCCAGTCGTCCATGCCAATCGAGCCGGAGATGATTTGCTTCACACGATCGCCGTAGCGGCGGCCAATGAGGCCGTGCTCGTGCATCATGCGCTGACGGTCGGCGAAGGGCACGTTGTACCAGTTGACCTGCTCGCCGCGCTTGCGGTCCATGGGATAGAAGCAGAGGTACTTCGCTTCAGGAACGGCAGGGAAGAGGCGCGAGGCCATGGCGTCCGACCCTCGCTGGAGTGAAGCGGCGATTTCCGCGTTCCACTCCGGAGTGTGCGCTTCAAAACCTTTAGCCGTGGCCGCTTCATAGGTCTTGCGGCTGGACTCGTAAAGGCCGAGTTCGACGACAGAGACGTAGGAGTGACGCAGATCGAGAAAGTCGTACAACTTGGTCTGCGCCAGATCGAGTTCAACCTGATTTAGGGCTTCGAGCGAGTCGCGGAAGTGAACGAGAATCAGGTCGCCTTTGTGGCCAAGCTGGGAGAAGATGGCTGTTTGAATCGGCGCGTCAGAGTTTTGGCTGGCACGCTCCAAACGCTGAAGCGCGGCGACCGCTTCGGCGACGATCTCCTTGCGTTCGCCGTCCGCGCAGGAGCGCCACGCCTTCCAATCGAAGCGGAAAAATTGATGAAGCAGGAATGAGCCTTCAAGAGTTAACGGCACAGGCGGAAAAGCAGGGGAAAGATCGGACAATGCAGCCTCCTCAAACTCGAATCTAGTGTGACATTACTTCCCACATCGTTGCAAAGTGAAGATGCAGACGTGTGCATTTTTCTTTTCCGTCGGTATCGTGCCATTGAAGCGCCAAACGTTCACTTGGGCTTATATACTGAGAACGCTCATGAACGAAAAGATTATCGCCCTCCTGGTTGAATTCGTAACCCATGTCATTGACGCCGGCGGTTATGCCGGCATTATTGCGCTGATGGGAATCGAATCGGCCTGTATCCCGCTGCCATCGGAAATCATCATGCCGTTTGCCGGGTACCTGATTTACCAGGGCCACTTCAACCTGTTCTGGGTTGCGACTGCCGGAGCCGTGGGCTGCAACGTGGGTTCGGCGATTGCGTATTGGATTGGCGCCAAGGGCGGGCGGCCGCTGGTGGAGCGCTACGGCAGATGGGTGCTGATGAATCACCGCGACCTGGACAGGATGACGGAGTTTTTCGCGCGCTACGGTTCGATCACGGTGTTGCTGGCGCGGTTGCTCCCGGTGGTGCGCACCTTCATTGCGTTTCCCGCGGGCATTGCCAAGATGTCGCAAACGCGCTTTCACCTTTACACGTTTCTGGGGTCCTGGCCTTGGTGC